>Ga0210064_1000449_pt1 | contig 19668 bp, 18 predicted proteins | sample Muzzi_CordC_D2_FD_185531 | JGI IMG/M metagenome (GOLD analysis project Ga0210064, IMG submission 185531) | Wetland microbial communities from San Francisco Bay, California, USA, that impact long-term carbon sequestration - Muzzi_CordC_D2 (SPAdes) | ecosystem: Environmental > Aquatic > Marine >...
CATGCGGGCTGGCTTAGCCATTGCGCCTACGCCCCGGGTCCTGTGGCCCGCCCGGTGGCTGTATGGTTTCCAGCTGTTCGATGACCGCTTCGAGCGAACCGGCCGGCGGCAGGCAGCGCCCCGCGTGACAAACGAAAGCCGCGACTTCGGCGTTCCGGTCAATCGCCCCCAGCACACCGGGCAGTTCAGTGTCAGCGGACCCAATTGCATAGCAGTGTACATTAACGACGGGCCGCAGGGATGCATGCAGTGTGGTGACTTTCTCCCCGTCGCGGCCGGCGATAATGACCTGAACCGGTTGCCAGAGATACTCACTGAGCGCCAGCAGCAGGCTGGCGTGTGCCAGCGGGTACTTACGCAATTCCCGGCCGGACACCCGCAACGCCCGGTGTGCGGTCTCGAGGTAACGGCCGTCGCCGCTCAGATGCCCGATTTGGAGCAGGGCCCTGGCGGCGCTGCCGCTGGCGCCCGGGGTGGCGTCGTCCTGTTGCGGCCGGATGCGGTGCAGCGGTGCGTCTTCACCGCTCGCGGTGTAGAAAAAGCCGCCGCGTTCGTGGTCCGCGAACCGCTCGACGATGGCATCGGCCAATTGCAGCGCAAAGCGGTAGCGATCGCTTTGCCAGTGCTCCCGCAACACGGACAGCGCGGCCTGCAGCAGCCAGGCGTAATCGTCCAGGAAGGCCGGAACATGTGAGCGGCCGCCTGAGCGCACGCTGAACAGGCGACCGTCGGACCACATTTGCCGTTGCAAGCGGTCGAGGATGGCGGCCGCCCGCTCCGTCCACGCGGGCCGGGCCAGGGCAACCCCGGCCCGCGCCAAGCCGTCGACGGCAAGGGCATTCCACCCGGTCAGACGCTTGGGATCGGTCAGCGGGCGCACGCGCCGTTCGCGGTGCCGGGCCAAAACCTCCGCCGATTGCGCCAGCGACGCCGCCACCTGATCGACTGTCAATCCCGTTGCCGCCGCCAGTTCATCGTCTCCCCTCCGCCGCACAAGGTGCCATGCGCGGCCTTCGAAATTGGCCGGCTGATCGAGGCCGTAGGCCCGGCTGAAAAGTCGGTATGACCGCTCACCGAGGTGTTGTTCTACTTCACGGGCGTCCCAGACGTGAAAGCCGCCTTCGACGCCGCCGGCGTCCGCGTCGATGCTGGCGCAATAACCGCCTTCATCCGCCGCCATTGAGCGGTCCAGCCAGCGCACGATGCCCCGGGCGACCTCGGCGAAGCCGGCACCGGTCAGCGAGCCCGCTTGCCGCCGGGCCCCGGCCTCGGCATAGAGGGGCAGCAGTTGCGCATTGTCATAGAGCATTTTCTCGAAATGCGGAATGCCCCATTGACCATCGACGGTATAGCGAAAAAAACCACCATCCAGGTGGTCGCGCAAACCGCCGTCGGCCATCTTCTTCAGACTGTGGTCGAGGATGCCGGCCAGCGCCTCGCCGTCCCCGTGACGGGCGCACATACCGCTGATGAAACTCAGCAGGGGCGCCTGCGGAAACTTGGGTGCGCCCCCGAAACCGCCGTTTTGGCTGTCATGCTGAGCGAGCACGGCAGCCGCGGCTTTTTGCAGCGGCCCGTCATCGGGCCCATCCTCGTCTGCAACGACATCCTGCACGGCGCCGACGGCCCGCCGCAGGCCCTCCGTCTGGCGTGCGATTTCTTCCTTGTGAGTATCGAACCAATGACGCAGGTTTTTCAGGACGTCGGGGAAGGCCGGCATTCCCTGGCGCGCATCGGGCGGGAAATAGGTTCCGGCGAAGAACGGTATCAGTTTTTCCGGCTCGAGAAAGACGGTCAATGGCCAACCCCCGCCGCGGCCCGTCAGCAACTGGTGCGAAAGCTGGTAAACCTTGTCCAGGTCGGGCCGTTCCTCGCGATCCACCTTGATATTGACGTACAGGGCGTTCATCAGGCGGGCAATGACGGGGTCCTCGAACGACTCGTGCGCCATGACGTGGCACCAGTGACAGGCACTGTAACCGATCGACAGCAGTATCGGCGCCTTGCGGGTGCGCGCCTCGTCGAGGGCTTGCTCGTCCCATGGCTGCCAGTTGACCGGGTTCCCGGCGTGCTGCTGCAAATAGAGGCTGGAACTCCCGGAGAGTCGGTTCATGGGCAAATTTTTCCTGCGCTTGCCTGTGTCCTGCGTCTGTCTTATCCTGCCTGACAATTCATTGTACCCGAGCCGGGAGCGACAGGTCGCAATCCCGGGCCGCGCACCGCACCAGCAACCCGGCCGAGCCGCTGCCGGGACACGCGTCGGGCCGGATACATTCGCACCGCGGGATTTGTTGATAAATATGCGTTCAATTCCATTCACTGATGTATTTGCAACCAGGTTCGGCGCCGACGGGTGAGACATGCAGGCTAGAAGCCACCTCAACAATCCCCGCATGACGCGTCGTCGGCCAGTCGCTTCGAGCGCCAGGCGGCGTGCGGGTCACGGTGGCGCGGCCTGCGGGGCACGCGCGCCGTTGCCGCAATTCGGCCGACTTGGAGCGCGTTGGCGCTGCCTGGACCATCGCTCCTTGAAGTTCCATCCGAGTACATCGGGGTTGTGTGGGTACCACCGGCTCGAAAAACCGGTTGTCAGCGCGACGCACGGGAAATCCTGAATTGGCTTCCAGGTACCCACTGATCGATTTCGACCCCGTTGCCATCTCTATCGGTCCGCTGTCCATTCACTGGTACGGCGTCATGTACCTGTTGGCGTTTCTGGCTTTCTGGTCAATCGGCAGCCGCCTGGCCGCATCGCGGACATGGTGCGGCTGGAGCAAGGAAGATGTCGGCGACATGCTGTTTTACGGCATGCTTGGCGTCATACTCGGCGGCAGGGTCGGCTACATGCTGGTGTACGGGCATGACCTGTTGCTGCAGGATCCGTTGTCCCTCTTCAAGATATGGGACGGCGGGATGTCTTTCCACGGGGGCCTGCTCGGCGTGATCGTCGCGATGGGCCTGTTCGCCCGGCGCAAGCGCTACACGTTCTGGCAGGTGGCCGATTTTGTCGCGCCGCTGGCGCCGATCGGGCTGGCGTTCGGCCGGCTGGGCAATTTTATCGGCGGTGAGTTGTGGGGCCGGCTGACCGACGTGCCCTGGGCGATGATCTTTGCCCGGGCCACCGGGTTTGCGCCGGACCGGGCCCTCGCCATGCGGGAGGCCTGGCGTTCGGGTGCGCTGGACCACCTGGCGAGACACCCCAGCCAGCTTTACGAGGCCGGGCTCGAGGGTGTGATGCTGTTTGCGATCATGCTGTGGTATTCGGCTCGTAAGCGTCCGCCGGGCGCGGTATCCGGCCTGTTTTTGCTGGGCTATGGCTGTTTTCGAATTTTTGCGGAATTCTTTCGCCAGCCGGATTCGCAGATCGGCTTTCTGGCGCTGAACTGGCTGACCATGGGCATGCTGCTGTCCCTGCCGATGGTTCTTGCCGGCCTGGTCATCATGCTGCTCGCTTACCGTGCTTCGGGCCGCAAGCCGGCCGGGTAAGGGGCGATGAAGATTTATCTGCAACTGTTGCGCGACATCCTGGATAAGGGCACACCGGTCAGCGACCGCACGGGGACCGGCACGATCAGCCTGTTCGGCTACCAGATGCGTTTTGACCTCGCCGACGGTTTTCCCTGCGTAACGACGAAGAAGCTGCACCTCAAGTCCATCATCCACGAGTTGCTGTGGTTCATCAAGGGCGATACCAACACCGCCTACCTGAACGAAAACGGTGTGACGATATGGGACGAGTGGGCGGATGAAAACGGCAATCTAGGGCCGGTTTACGGAGCCCAGTGGCGCCGCTGGCCGGCTGCCGACGGCCGCTGCATCGATCAGCTGGGCCAGTTGCTGGAAGACTTGCGGGAACGGCCGCATTCACGCCGGCATATCGTATCTGCATGGAACCCGGCGGTTCTGCCGGACGAGACCCGCAGCCCGCAGGACAACGCCCGTGACGGGCTGCAGGCGCTGCCTCCCTGCCATTCGCTGTTCCAGTTCCACGTGGCGCGCGGCAAGCTGAGTTGCCAGTTGTACCAGCGCAGCGCCGACGCGTTCCTCGGGGTGCCGTTCAATATTGCGTCCTATGCGCTGCTGACGATGATGATCGCCCACGTCGTCGGTCTGAAGCCCGGTGATTTCGTACACACGCTGGGTGATGCGCATATTTATATGAATCACCTGGAGCAGGTCAAGACACAGCTTTCGCGCGAGGTGTTTCCGTTGCCGGTCATGCTGATCAACCAGCGGCGGAAAGACCTGTTCGAATTCGTTTACGAGGATTTTGAGCTGCAGAATTATCGACACCATCCGGCCATCAGGGCCCCCATATCGGTCTGATGCCGGGGACGGGGTGCGGGAGTCCAACGGCCGGTTGAGCGGCAGGCGATGCAAAAATATCTCACACTGATCGCGGCCATGGGCGCAAACCGCGCCATTGGTCTCAACGGGCGCATGCCGTGGCATTTGCCGGCGGAGTTGCAGCACTTCAAGCGCACGACGATGGGCAAGGCGCTGGTGATGGGTCGCAAGACGTGGCAGGCGATCGGCCGGCCGCTGCCGGGGCGGCAGAATATCGTCGTCAGCAGGAGCGCGGGGTTCACGGCGGTCGGCGCCGACGTTTGCGGATCGCTCGACGCGGCCATCGAATCGGCGCGCAGCGAGGAGATCATGGTCATCGGCGGCGGCCAGCTCTATGCGCTCGCGCTGCCGCGCGCGCGGCGCATGATCCTGACCCTGATCGAGGTTGCGCCCAAGGCCGACACCTGGTTCCCGGAATGGAGCGAGCAGCACTGGCAAAAAGTTTGCGAGCAGGCGTACAAGGCGGGGGAAGGCCGTGAGCACGCCTACCGTATCGTCACGCTGGAGAGGGTTTCGACCTGACGCGTGCATGTCCGCCGCCATGAGTCTCCACTGACCGCCGGGAGCCAATCGGGGGGCCGTTAGCTGCATCCGAACAGGCAATCCGCAGGGAGCGGGTTGCGGGTGCGCATGGATGTCCTGAACGCGTGGCTGATGCTGCCAACGGATTCCCTTCGGGCGGGTCGCATCCTCAACAGCCGTCCTCCCCGCATTCGACCTGGAACAGCGCACGGTCCTCCAGGCGCACCGCGCTTAATTTCCCGCCCCAGACACAGGCCGAATCCAGGGCGATATAACGCTTCTTCAAACGCAAGCCGAGCGCCGCCCAGTGGCCGAACGCGACCGTGACGTCGCGTGTCCTTCGATGTTTGTGCTTGTACCAGGGCTTGTAGCGGCGCGGCTGGGTTCCGGGTGGACCCGACAGCTTGAATGCGCCGCGCCCCCGGGCATCGCAGAAGCGCAGACGCGTCAAAATATTGGTGATCAGACGCAGCCGTTTCCAGCCGGTCCTTTCCTCGCGCCAGCGCCGGGGGCGGTTGCCGTGCAGTTTTTGCAGGAACCGGCCGCGCCGATCCGATTGCAGGACCGTGGAAACCTCTCGCGCCGCGCCGATCGTGTCCTGCCAGGTCCATTGCGGAATGACACCCGCATGCACGCGCAGGAGGCGGTGGTCTTCCGACCAGCAGGCCAGCGGTTGCCGCGCCAGCCATTCGATCATCTCCTCGGCGCCGCCGTCGGTCAGGATGCGCTCGAACTCGGCGTTGCCCGAACCGCCGCCGGGGTGCCGCTGGTGCGCTGCCAAAAGGGCCAGGTCATGGTTGCCGAGCGTGACGCTGACGGTGTCGCGGATGCCGTGCAGCAGACGCAGGACTTCGAGCGAGCGGCCGCCGCGGTTGACCAGGTCCCCACAGAGCCAGAGCCGGTCGGCCGCCGGGTCGAACGCGATGCGCTCCAGCAGACGCGCGAGGGGTTCGTAGCAGCCCTGGATATCGCCGATCAGGTAGGTGGACACGGGCGCAATCTGCGGCTTAGTGCAGTGCGTCGGGCACGTGCAGGGTAAATTCCGGTATCTCCGCGCGGAAGGCGTAACCGTCGGATGTGACGAATCCGTATGAGCCGCGCATAGAACCCACCCGGGTGGGTATCAACGCGCCGCTGGTGTAGTTGTAGGAATCGCCCGGCGCGAGCTCCGGGGTTTCGCCCACCACGCCCTCGCCGATGACCTCTTCGACCGCACCGTCCGCATGCGTGATGATCCAGTGACGGTTGCGTAGCGTGATCCTGTGATCGGAGCGGTTGGTGATGTATATGGTGTATGAGAACGCGTACTTGTCCTCGTGCCGGCCGAGGAACTGGGGATGCGCTACCACCTGGACTGGAAACTTGGGACTCATCTGGATCACCGTGGCTCTGCCGCATTCAGTCTGCACCATCCGGCAGCGCCCGCGCAAGCCTGCAGAACTGTTCCAGGCCGAGTTGCTCGGCGCGCTGAGCCGGATCGATTCCCGCCGCGATGATTTGGTCCGCGCTCAGGATCGCCCTGAGCGCATTGCGCAGGGTTTTCCGCCGTTGATTGAAGGCCGCGGCCACGACCCGGTCGAGTTTGCCCGCCGCGCCTGCATCGAAAGGCGGGCGGGCGTGGGGCAGCAGGCGCAGGAATACCGAATCGACCTTTGGCGGGGGCGTAAAACATTCCGCCGGCACGGCGAACAATGGCGCCACGGCGCACCGGTACTGCACCATGACACTGAGGCGTCCGTAAGTGCGGCTGCCGGGTTGCGCCGCCATGCGCTCGACCACCTCCTTTTGCAGCATGAAGTGCATGTCCCGTACCGCCTCGCTCCAGCGCAGGCAGTGAAAGATCAGCGGAGTGGAAATGTTGTAGGGCAGGTTACCGACCAGCCTGAACGGACGTTGACCGGCGATGTCCGCCAGGTCGCATTTCAGTGCATCGCGGTTATGGACGCGGATGCCGCCGTCGCTGAATCGTTGCCGCAGCATCGCCGCCAGGTCGCGGTCGATCTCGATGACGTGCAGTTCGGCACCGCTATCGAGCAACGGACCGGTCAGCGCGCCCTGGCCGGGTCCGATTTCGAGCAGAACGTCCCCGGGTTTCGGGGCCACGCTGGCGATGATACGGTCGATGACGCTGCGGTCCCGCAGAAAGTTCTGACCAAAGCGTTTGCGGGGTTGGTGGTGCATGGCGGTGCCGCGGGCGCGTCAGGACCGCAGGCACATGTTCTGCGCCATGACGGCTGCGTGGTAAAGGCTGGTTGCGTCTGCGCGGTTCAGACCCGCAATGTCCAGCGCCGTGCCGTGGTCGACCGAGGTCCGTATGAATGGCAGGCCCAGCGTAATATTGACGGCGCGGCCAAAACCGGCGTGCTTGAGCACCGGTAGACCCTGGTCATGGAACATGGCCACCACCGCATCGCAGGCCGCCAGTCGCGGTGCGGTAAAGGCACTGTCCGCGGGCACCGGCCCGACGGCTTCGATGCCCTCCGCGACACATCGATCGATCGCTTTTTGTATGATTTGCGCGTCTTCGTGGCCGAGGTGGCCGCCTTCACCGGCGTGCGGGTTGAGCCCGAGCACCTGCAGCACCGGCCGCCGGATGCCGAACCGCTGCTGCAATTCCGCCGCGGTGATGCAGATGGTTTCGGAGACATTGCCGAGTGTTATCGCGTCCGCCACGTCGCGCAAAGGCAGGTGCGTCGTGACCAGGGCAACGCGCAGGTCGTCCGCGGCCAGCATCATGACCACCTTTTTCAGCCCGGCCAGTTGCGCCAGCAATTCCGTGTGGCCGCTAAACGGAATACCCGCCTCGTTGATGACCCCCTTGTGCACCGGTCCCGTGACCAGTGCGCCCGCGTGCCCGGAGCGCACCAGGCGAACCGCCGACTTGATCGTGGCGACAACGTAGGCCGCGTTCGCCGGGTCGGGCCGACCGGCCACGGCGCTGACCGCAAGCGTCTGCGCAAAGCAGTTCAAATGTCCCGCCGCGACCGGTTCCCCGGGCCGCCACGGCTGCACCCGAAGTGCAATTCCGAGGGATTTCGCCGCCGTGGCGAGGAGAAGCGGGTCGGCGACCGCCAGAATTCGCAATTCGGGATGTTCGCTGACCAGCCGTACGACGCATTCCGGGCCTATCCCGGCCGGTTCCCCCGGTGTCACGGCGAGTATCGGAATATCCACGATCATGTCAATGGCCCTCCGCCTGAATCACCGCGTGCATGTCCGTTGAAGCGCGGTTGACGGCCCCCGCTGTTCCTGCGTGCGAACCCAAGCGCGGCCCATCGGCCGCCGGGCGCCGAACTCATGAGGGCAGCCGGATCTCCACGAACGCTTCGTCACGCATCTGTTGCATGAATCGCTGCAGCTCCACGTCCGCCTTCTGTTGCATCAGGTTGTTTCTGGCCGCGGCCCGGATCGCCTGGTCGGTTATGTCCTTCTCGCGCTTACCCAGACGCTGCACGATGTGCCAGCCGTCCTCGGTCTGGAACGGCTCGCTGATCTCGCCGTCCTTGAGCCCCTCGAGCGTCTGTTGCATGCGTTCGCCGTAGGCCTGGGCAGAGAACCAGCCCATGTCGCCGCCGAGGTTGGCGCTGGTGACATCGTCCGAGTTCTTCTTGGCCAGATCTTCGAAGGAAGTGCCATCCGCCAGTTGCTTGCGAATATCGCGGATGCGTTGCATGGCATCACGCGCGTTGACCAGTTCACTGGTCTTGATCATGATATGGCGGGCGTGGTACTCCGTCGCCATGACCTGGCTGTGTTCGCGATAGTCGTTGACCTTGATGATGTGGAAACCGGCAGGGCTTCGGATCGGCTTCGTAAACTCCCCGACCTTCAGCTGCTTGATGGCATCGGCAAACGCGGTCGGTACCGAATTGAGGTCCCGCCAGCCGACCAGACCGCCCTCCAGCGCCTCTTGGCTGTCCGAATAGCTGATGGCGGCCGATGCAAAATCGAGACCGTCCTTCAGTTGCTGGTAAACGTTGTTCGCCTTGCTTTCCTGGATCGAGATCTGGTCGGGTGTCGCCCCTTGCGGCAGCGCGACCAGGATGTGTGAGATATTGTATTCGCCGCCGTTGAACTTGTCCGACGCCAGCAGGATGTCTATTTCGGTTTCGGTGACCGGCTCCATGCTGTTGACGATGCGTTGTCTCAGCCGGTCGGTCATCAGCTCTTCACCGATGTTCTTGCGGAATTCGGTAAAATCCTCGCCCTCCGACTCGATCACGGTGCGCAGCTGCGAAAGGGTCAGCTTGTTCTGCTTCGCGAGCTTGATCAGGGCCTGGTCGATGTCCGCGTCACTGACACGGATACCCGTCTGGCGGGCCCGTTCCAGCTGCAACTGGCGCATGACCAGGCGTTCGAGGACCTGTTTCTCCAACAGGTGTTGCGGCGGCAGCTCGCCACCCTGCTGGTTGATCCTGTCCACGATGCCCTTGATGGCCGTATCCAGCTCACTGCGCAGGATGACGTCATCGTCGACCAGGGCCACGATGGAATCGACTGGCTGGGTGTCTTCTGCCCTCACATGCCCTGTGATTCCCAGCGAAGCCAGGACCAGGCAGCTGAGCCAGATTGCCGGGTGACGAAAAAATCTCATAAAGGTGTTTCTCCGCGAAAGCGTGGTTCGGTGCGCTCCATATTCGATCCCGGTCATGCCGATTGGTTGCATGTACCGGGGCCAACTTTTAAGTTTAACCCATTTTTCACCCGCCAACCCGGCGGCGAATCATTTTACTGGGCCAGGTCATAAAACAGCGGCTCTTCCCTGCGGCCCAGGCTGGCCAGCCCCTTCAATTGCAGTTGCAAAAAGATCGCGCTGCGGAAGTCGCCCGCGCGGTTTCTCAGGTAACGCTTTGTCACGAGACTCAGGGCCCAGCAGCAGCTGTCGTACTCGAAACCGGCCTCGGCCGTCAGCAGGTCGGAGTCCCGGAGCGAGTAGTTCACACGCGCGAGGACGCGCCAGCGCTCATTGAGCGGTTGATAATAGCGCAGGTCGAACTGGTCGAGGTTGTCGCGCCTGAAGCGGTATTCTGCGCCCACGTGCAGGCCGTTGGCTGTGCTGCGCGTCAACCCCAGAACGGCGACGTCCAGTTTGCTGGTCTGCCAGTTCCACTGCGCGCTGGCGTGTGCACGCCAGTTTCGGCTCGGTTGAATCGCCAGTTCCGCGATAAAGGGCGAAGCCTCGTCGCCCGAGCGGTTGAGGTCAGGCGCCAGGCGCGGTTCCTTGAAGTAGATGATCTGTCCGAGGCTCAGGCTCCACAGCTCGCGGCCGATGCGCTGGTTCATCGAGCGGGTGGTCACCGCCAGCGTGACCTGGTTTGCGTCCGACTGGCGATCCGCGCCGGTGAATCGATTGGAGTGGAAGAGCTGGCTGAAACTGAATGTGAACGGCGCAGTGTCGAAGTCCGGCAGCGCATCCTGGTTCTTGTAGGGCACGTAGAGATAGAACAGCCGTGGTTCGAGGGTCTGCAGCTTGCCGTCGCCGCGCTCGCGGTCCATGAAAAGACCGGCGTCGACGCTGAGGATTTCCGTACGCCGGTCGGGCGAAGAGTCGCCCGGCAGACCGTGCAGACTGAGGTTGTAGGATGTATAGCGATAGCCTGCGCTGGGACGCAAATAGCCCCATGGACTCTCGATGTTCCACTCGAGCCTCGGGAAGAGGTCGAGCCGGGACCCGGTCGCCCCTTCGTCGCGGTCGAAATTGACCAGTTCGGAGTCGAGCCGCAGACGCAACCCCCTGCCGCCGAGCGGCTGGTCGAGATCGAAGGTCATGCGCGGCAGCCGCCGGTAGGGTTCGTGGATGGCGTTGACGGCCTCGTCAACGACCTGGAAGTCGTCCGCGATGAGACTGAAGGCCCAGGTGTGGCCGCTGCCGTAAATCCCCGCCCGGCTCCTCAGGTACTGCCTCGAAGTTTCCGCCAGGCTGTTTCCGAAATCCTGGAAGTACTGTTTGTCGCTGACTTTCTCGACGAGCGCACGGCTGCGCCAGCGCGTGCTCAGAGCGGCACCGAGGTTGACCTTGTAATGGTAGCGGTCCTTGTTGGCGACACTGTCGTTGGGCAGGTAGTCCGCATCGAGTACGCCGTTGGCGCGGCGCGTCAGGAAGCGGTACTGGGTGGTCAGCATGGCGCCGCGGTCGGTAAACAGCCGCGGTGTCACCGTCGCGTCCTGGTTGGGTGCGATGTTCCAATAATAGGGAACCCCGATCTCAATACCCGTATTGTTGGCGGTGTTCAGGTACGGGTACAAAAAACCGCTTTTCCGTTTGTTCGTGATCGGAAACGAGATATAAGGCAAATAGAGGATGGGCACTTTGAAGAAGCGCAGCTTGGCTGACCTGGCCGTGCCCGTACCCTTGTCGAAGTTGAGCACCATCTTCCTGGCCGACAACACCCAGGCAGGTTCGTCCCTGGGACAGGTGGAAAAGCTCAGCTCGGTCAAAACCGAGCGGCCGGCCGACTCGATGTTCAGGTCAGCCGCCTGACCGTTGGCGTTCGACCCCACCAGGCCGTAGTCGATGGTCCTGAAATACCCGCTGTCGTCCAAAAAGCTGAAATTGCCGCCGGCGCTCTTGATCTGCATCACGGCGTCGCTGTAGACGAGGTCGCCGGGCACCGTGACGGTCTTGCCGTCAGGATCGTAGTGCAGCAGATCGGTCGAAAGTCGCTGGTCGCCGCGCTCGAGGTCCACTTTGCCGCTGGCTTCGCCGAATTGTCCCCTCTGTGCGTCGAACGACCACGCCCTGAGCACAAGCGGCGCCGATTGGCGGTCAGGGTGCTGTTTGAGCGCCGGGGCCAGGCTGGGCTTGGGGCAGGCCAACGCCGGTTCGTCGCCGGCCGCGGCAGATCCCGCAAGGGCGGTACCGATCAGTAAAAGGCATATGGCCGGTAACCGGACCTTGAATCTGGACAATATCGGGATCACAAATCAGCGCCAGTTTTGGACGGTGTTATCCCATTCATTGTAGCACCGCCTGTCGCCGAACACGCTTGGTCCAGCCATTTTTTTCGCGCGCCCGGCGAAAGTTTCGCCCGCTGTTTGGCAAGTGCATGAAAATCCGTCATCTGACCGCCCGCTTTCCCGTAGAGCTGCTGAAACGCGCATTGCCGGTCTTCATAAGTGTCGAAGAGCGCCAGCCTGGCATTGTTCAATGGCGCCTCGAGCCAGGCGCCGAAGTCGTTGATGCCGCGCCAGCGCGTGTCGGCCAGCTGCTGCGTGGCGCGGACCAGACCCCGAAGGATATCTGTTTTTTGCCGCCGCTTGACCTCGGGCGCGGCAGCGGAGCGGTAGACCTCGGCCAGCCGCGTCCGCACCTTCCGAACCAGTAATCTGAAATCCTCCCCGGCGGTCTTCGACCGCCGCCATTTTTGCAGGTCCGCGTCCCTGTGCAGGGATTGCAGCCAGGCGGTGACGCCGGCATCGGCGACAAAGCCCGCGTAGCTCTCGTTGAAGCGGCCGTCGCCCTTGACGTACAGGCGCTGGTGTGCGAGCTCATGGAACAGGTAGGCCGCGAGTTGCAGGTCGGAACCGTTCAGCATTGTATTGAGCAGAGGATCCTTGAACCAACCCAGTGAGGAGTAGGCGGGGGAAGGGGTGACAATCACGTCCAGCCCCCGTTTGCGCAGTTTGGCTGCAAACTTGTCGGCCGAGCGGCGTTTGAAATAGCCCCTGTAGGGCAGGCAGCCAGCGATGGGAAAACACCAGCGCTTGGGCTCAAGTGAAAACTCCCCGGTCGCGATCACATTCCAGACCAGTGTTTCGCGGCCGGTGTCCACGTAGCTGCCATAGCTGCCATGGGCCGGCAGGTCGAGACGCTCGCGCGCAAAAGCCAGTATGCGTTCGGCTTCTTCGAGACGCCCGGCCAATTCGGTACTGGTCGAAGGGTCGGCGAGCAGCGTGTCCACGCTCCGCCGGGCGTGGAGCAGCTTCATCTGGCCGGAGGCGGCCTGCAGGTAGTAACCCGGACCGGCGCACCCCGCGAGCAGGCCCGCCAGGAGGGCGTACAGCAAGCGGCGGCCGAGTGCTGCGTCAATGCATTGCGGCACCGTTGGGATCCTGCCGGTCCCGGACCGTCAGCGGCGGTCTTTTGCGGGCACGAACTGCAGTGCCGCCGAATTGATGCAGTAGCGCTGGCCGGTCGGCGGCGGCCCGTCGTCGAACACGTGGCCGAGGTGGGCGTCACACCGGGGACACAGCAATTCGATGCGGTGCATGCCGTGGCTGTGATCCGGCCGTTGCGTGATCCCGGCTGTGTCCAGTTCGCCGTGGAAACTCGGCCAGCCGCAGCCGGAATGGAATTTGCTCCCGGAATCGAACAAGGTATGTCCGCAGCAGACGCAGAGGTAGACCCCTTGCTCGAAGTGGTCGCAGTAGCGCCCGCTGTAGGGCGGCTCGGTACCCGCCTCGCGCGTGACTCGATATTGTTCCGGGTCCAGGAGTTGCCGCCATTCGGATGCATCTTTTGAAACTTTCTTCGGCACCTGTTTCGCCCTGGCCTCCAAATGGATGTGCAATCCAGCCATTGTAATGTATCCTTCGGATTTCTGTTATGGCGTGCTCCTCAAGCAGCCAATCGTATGACTGGAGTAATTGCAATGTCCGATCTGAGACCTTTTCATCTTGCCATCCCGGTAGATGATCTGGGTGCGGCACGCGCGTTTTACGGCAGATCGCTGGGATGCGAAGAGGGCCGCAGCGATACGCACTGGGTGGACTTCAATTTTTTCGGGCACCAGTTGGTGTGCCACCTGGACAGGACCCGGGCGGTGACGGGAAAGAAGGTGCGCAACGCCGTCGATGGCGATCCGGTGCCGGTCCCGCACTTCGGCGTGGTTCTGACCATGAAGGACTGGGAAGCCCTGCGGCAAAGACTGGTCGACGCCGACGTGTTCTTCGATATCGAACCGCGTATCCGCTTCAAGGGGAGGCCCGGAGCCCAGGCGACGATGTTTTTTACCGACCCCTCCGGCAATACGCTCGAATTCAAGGCCTTTGGCAGCGACGAGCAGATCTTCGCGAGACAGCCATGATCAAGGTGTTCGAGGACTTCGATATCGCCCTCGTCGGGCTGTACGAGTCGGTGCTGCAAGCGGAAGGTATCGCCACCTTCATGAAAAACCGGTTTCTCACGGCCGGCATGGGTGAGATTCCATTTGTCGAGGCCGTGCCCCAGCTTTGGGTGCTCAATGACGCCGACGGTGAGCGCGCCGTTGCGCTGCTGAACGAACTTCGGAAGCAGGACCTGTCCGAAGTCGCGGGCTAGGCGGCCGCCAGCGCCTGCTCCAGATCGGCGATGATGTCCTCGATGTCCTCGATACCGATGCACAGCCGGATCATGTCCGGGGTTACACCGGCGCTAGCCAGTTCCTCTTCTGACAACTGCCGGTGTGTCGTCGAGGCGGGGTGCGCCGCCAGCGACTTCACGTCACCGATGTTGACCAGGCGCAGAAACATCTCGAGTGAATCGTAGAATCTCACACCGGCCTCGAACCCGCCCTTGATGCCGAAGGTCAGCAGGGCGGACGGTTTGCCGTTGGTGTACTTCCCGGCCAGCTCGTAATACGGTGAATCCTCGAGGCCGGCGAAGCTGACCCAGGCTACTTTCGGGTGCTCCTGCAGGTATCTGGCCACTGCCAGCGCGTTGTCGCAGTGGCGCTCCATGCGCAGCGGCAACGTTTCCATGCCCTGCAGGATCAGAAAGGCGTTCATCGGGCTCATGGCGGAACCGGTGTTGCGCAGTGCCACCGTCCGCGCCCGCGCAATATAGGCGGCCTCACCCATCGCTTCCGTGTACACCACACCGTGGTAGGACTCCTCCGGTTCGTTCAGCATGTGGAACTTCTCGGCGTGCTGCTCCCACGGAAAGCGCCCGCCGTCGACGATCACGCCGCCCAGCGAATTGCCGTGACCGCCCATGTACTTGGTCAGCGAGTTGACCACGATGTCGGCGCCGTAGCGGATCGGCTTGATCAGCGCGGGTGTGGCTACGGTGTTGTCCACGATCAGCGGCACACCCTGCGCATGCGCCATTTCGGCCAGGGCCTCGATGTCGACGATATTTCCGGCCGGATTGCCGATCGATTCGCAGAAGACCGCGGTGGTCTTGTCGTCGATGAGCTTTTGCATGCTCCCCGCGCTGTCGTCGGGCGCAAAGCGCACCTCGATGCCAAGACGCGGCAGCATGTGTTTGAAGAGCGTGTAGGTGCCGCCGTAAAGCAGCGGGACGGTGACGATGTTGTTTCCCGCCTCCGCGATATTCAGCACCGAGTAATTGATGGCCGCGCTGCCCGCGCTGACGCACAAGCCCGCGATACCGCCTTCGAGTTCCGCGCAGCGCTGTTCGAGCACGGCGGTGGTCGGGTTCATGATCCGCGTGTAGATATTGCCGGGGACTGCCAGGTTGAACAGGTCGGCGCCGTGCTGCGCGTCGTCGAACTCGTAGGCGACGGTCTGGTAAATCGGCACCGAAACCGCCTTGGTTTCAGGGTCTGACTTGAAACCGGCGTGGATCGCGAGTGTCTGGTCTTTCATCGGTATATCCTTCGGGGTAGCATTGCCATGCGCTTATTAGAACAGACTCAGCCGGCAATACAAGGCCGGTCTGCCGCAGATTCTCAGCCGCCTGCGACACGCCCAACGGCCTGTCCGACCATATCCGCCAGCGCCGGCGTCTTGCCGTCGTTGCTGGTCGCGTTCAAATACATGGCGGTGAGGAACGCGAGCGTATTGTGCCGCTTGGCCAGGCCGGTTCGGCTGGCGTACGAGTCGCCCCAGCCCGGAAGCGGCTTGGGGTCGGAAACCGAGTTGAACCAGGCCGCCCAATCATCATCGTCAAGCACACCCCTCAGGTAGGCATAGTAGGCGGCGCGCGCCAGTCTTCCCGGTTCGCCGAAGATATAGAATACCGGCCCCTCCGGGGCCACCTGGCTGGCGACGGCCGACATCAGCCGGCGGACCTGGGCCGCATCGATTTGCGGGTTCAGCGCCAGTTGCAGGACCAGGTCCGCGCCGTGCGCCACGCCGTGGCGCCAGCCTTCGCGGTCGGAGAAACCGCGGTAGTCGCGGACGCCTTCGAGGTAGCGGGCCGCGGCTTCCACCAGCGGTTCGCGCATGGCGGGCGTGAGCCAGGCATCGATACGGTCGGTACGTGCGACTTCAGACAGCACCAGGGCCGCGAAAGGTCGTTGGAAACCGTTCTTGTCACGGCCGCTGTCGAGCTGTCCCAGCAGGTCATGGTAGAGGGCCCGGCGGGTGTCCAGGGACAGTTGGCCCGCCCGCATCCAGTGCGCCAACGCCTCGAAGGCGACACCGTCGCGGATCTTCGGGTCGGGCTCGGCCAGGCAGCCGGCCAGGCCGAGCGCCAGCGCATTGCGGCCGGCGTCATCCGCGAACTCGAAGCCGGCCTGCTTCAATTGCAGCAACTGCGGCCGCGTGTAGCCAGGCGGCGGGCAAGGGTTGCCGGCCAGGGCCTTGGGGGGCAGCAGACTGATGACCGATACGGCCAAAATTGTGTTGAATATTCGCAAGCTTCCATTACCTCCTGGTTCGGCGCCGGCTCCGGCAGCCTTCGGTTAGCGGTCCCGGCCGCGCAATTCGCGCACCGCCTGTTCGAGTCCCGCGGCTGTCAGCGCCTCGGGCGGGATCGGCGCGCCGATACGCAATTCTACCAGGGCGCGGAATTTGTAGGGTCTGCGCTTGAGCAACGAATCGCGGCGGCTGAAAAGGGAACCCCATAAATTGCACAAGGCCACCGGCACGACGGCGACCGGCTTTTCGCCGACGATCTTTTCGACGCCCTTTTTGAAAGCGTGGATTTCACCGTCGCGGCTTATCCGCCCCTCCGGGAAGATTCCAAGCACGTCGCCGGCTTCGAGGACGGCGCGCATCCGCGTGAAAGCCCGCTGCAGGACCGCGGGGTCTTCCTTCTGCCCGGCTATTTCAATGGCCTTGCCGAGTCTGAAGACGAACTTCAGCACGGGCAAACGGAATATTTTGTAGTACATGACAAAACTGACGGGGCGCCTGACCGTGCCGCCGATGATCAGCGGGTCGACGAAACTGACATGGTTGGACGCGATGATCACCGGCCCGTCCCGGGGTATGTGCTCGAGCCCGGTGACTTTCACCTTGTAGATGGCGTGTATCAGTATCCACATCAAAAACCGCAACAGGAATTCCGGCACCAATGTGAATATGTATACCGCCACCAGCACGTTCAACACGGCGGTGGCCAGGAACAATTCGGGGATGGTCAGCCCCGCCCGGCCCAGCATCAGCATCGAAAACACGGCCGAAATGACCATCAGGAGTGCGTTGATGATGTTGTTGCCGGCGATCACGCGGGAGCGGTGACCGGGGTGGGTGCGCTGCTGCACGAGGGCGTAAAGCGGCACGATATAGAAGCCGCTGAATACGCCGATCATCAACAGGTCGACGACGATGCGCCAGTGCGCGCCAATGGCGAGGAACTGGCCCAGCGTCGTGGCGGCGGCCGCCGTGGCCGGGCTGGAGAAATACATGTCGATCCCGAACACGGTCAGGCCGATGGCGCCGAACGGCACCAGGCCGATTTCGACCTGGCCGCCGGACAGCCGCTCGCACAGCAGCGAGCCACTGCTCACGCCGATAATGAACATCGCCAGCAGGGTGGACATCACGTACTGGTCGCCGCCCAGCACGGTTTCCGAATAGCTGGGTATCTGCACCAGGAACGTCGCGCCAAAAAACCAGAACCAGGAGATGCCCAGGACGCTGTTGAGCACGACACGGTTCTCCCTTATGAAGCTCAGGTTGCGCAGTGTCTCGGTCAAGAAGTTCCAGTTGATCCTGAGCGCGGGCTCGACGGCAGCGGCAACCGGAATGCGCCGGCTGGCGAGATAGCCGCCGATGGCGACGGCCAGGGCCACGCCGCTGAGCCAGAAAGGCCACGGCACCTCGATGCCCATCAGCAGCGGTCCGGCGATGGTGCCGGCGAGAATGGCGACGAACGTGCCCATTTCGACCACCGCGTTACCGCCGACGAGTTCCTCGCGTTCGAGAATCTGCGGCAGGATGCCGTACTTGATCGGGCCGAACATCGTGGACTGAAAACCGAGCAGAAAGAGGACGCTCAGCAGAATCGGCAGGTTTTCCAGCCAGAATCCCAGCGTGGCCAGCAGCATGATGACCACCTCGAACAGCTTGATCGCACGTATCTGCCGGGATTTCTCGAACTTGTCGGCAAACTGTCCGAACAGCGCGGAAAACAGGAAAAACGGCAGGATAAACACCATCGCGCTGAGATTGACGACCTGGTTGGTGTTGAGACCGGCGAGCTGGCTGCCGTGGAAGACCAGCATCGCGGCCAGCCCGTTCTTGAAGATGTTGTCGTTGAACGCCCCCAGCGCCTGGGTCGCGAAAAAAGGCAGGAATCGCCGTTGCCGGAATAACTGGAATTGTGAATGGCCTGACATGCGCTACGCGGTACGACCCCGTTGCCGTGGCCGGCTGGCGGCGGCCCCGTTCAGACCGCCAGCCTTGTGAGCACGCCCGCGATGGTGGCCGTCATCATCGTGGCCAGCGTGCCGCCCAGCACCGCGCGCAGACCGAGCCGGGCCAGGTCTGAGCGCCGGTTCGGCGCCAGCCCGCCGATACCGCCCAGCTGGATTGCGATCGATGAGAAATTGGCGAATCCACACAGCGCGTAGGTCGAGATCAGCACCGAGTGCTCGGACAGTGTCGACTTGATCTCCACCAGGTGCGCGTAGGCCACGAATTCGTTGATGACGATTTTTTCGCCGATGAGCCCACCGACGGCGACCGCGTCATGCCAGGGCACGCCGATGACCCACGCCAGCGGCGACAACAGGTAACCCAGCAACAGGGAGAGACTCAGCGGTTCGCCGGCGGCGGCCTGCAGACCGGTGACCTCGCCCAGCCACTCGAGCGGGGCGTTCAACATCGTGATCAGGGCGAAGAAGGCCAGCAGCATACCGCCGACGTTGAGCGCCAGCTTGACGCCGTCGGCGGCGCCGTTGGCAGCGGCCTCGATGATGTTGACCGAGGTTTTTTCAACATGCAGCCTGACCTCGCCCTTGGTCAGGGATTCCTCGGTTTCGGGCCTGAGCAGCTTGGCGATGACGATGGTCGCGGGTGCGGCCATGACACTGGCGGCCAGCAGGTGGCGCGCATAGAACAGGCGTTGCGCCTGGTCCGCCCCGCCGAGCATGGAGACGTAGGCCGCCAGCACGGCGCCGGCGATCGTGGCCATGCCACCGACCATCATCGTGAACAGTTCGGATTCGGTCATTTTGGCGATATACGGGCGCACCACCAGCGGCGCTTCGGTCTGGCCCACGAACACGTTGGCCGCGACCGACAAGGACTCCGAACCGCTGGTGCGCAAAACCTTCAGCATGACCCAGGCCATGCCCTGGACGATTTTTTGCATCAGCCCGATGTGGTAGAGCACGCTCATCAGCGAGGCGAAAAAGATAATCGTGGGCAGCACCTGGAACGCAAAAATGAAACCGAACGTCGTGCTTCTGGCCAGATCGCCGAAAACGAACTGGGCGCCGACCAGGGCGAAATCGATTATCTTGACGAATACGTGGCCGAAGGCATTGAAGAACGCCCGGCCGCCCGGCACGATGATGACAAGCACGGCAAACACGACCTGCAGACCGATACCGCCGCCGATCTGCTTCCAGTCAACGGCACCGCGGTTACCGGAAAACAGGTAGGCGACGCAGATCAGTACAGCAAGGCCGAACAGGCCGAATGCAATGCTGCCAATCATCGAACACTCCCCAATGCATTTGTTTT
>Ga0210064_1000450_pt1 | contig 19663 bp, 22 predicted proteins | sample Muzzi_CordC_D2_FD_185531 | JGI IMG/M metagenome (GOLD analysis project Ga0210064, IMG submission 185531) | Wetland microbial communities from San Francisco Bay, California, USA, that impact long-term carbon sequestration - Muzzi_CordC_D2 (SPAdes) | ecosystem: Environmental > Aquatic > Marine >...
TCTTTATGATAGACGCCTGGATGCCAACCCCGGATCGAGATAGCGCTTCACTCAGGATGGTCAATTTAGTATCGATTTTAGAGAAGATGGCCGGCAAAGTTACCTTTGGCGTCGGCGATCCGCCCGCCTGGCGCACTACCGATACCTGGCAGCCTTCGACACAGCCGCTACAAGAGACAAGGGTCGAGCTGCTCGAAGGGCAGCACGCTACGATTGAAACCCATCTGAAGCGGCAAGGTCGGCGTTATGATGTGGTTATTTTGAGCCGGCTCAGTGTAGCCGGCCGATATATGGAAGTTGTGCGTCAAGCTGCGCTAACACCTGCGCATGGCGAATTACCCTGCCGGTTCGGCAGGGGGCCTCATGACATAGCTTCAGGCTTTAAGCGTTTCGGCACCCGGCAGGAATTCACTGCGCTCTGTACCAAGACGCTTTGTGCCGCGAACCCTTGAAAGACTCGTGAGCTTTATATGCGTTCATTTTCAGATTATCTTCCCAAAACGAACATCAAAAGTCTTCTATTCAACATTCGTTGGGCTTTCAAGCTTACCTGGTCAACAGATAAGCGACTATTGTCAGGTATGATCGCGATGACTCTCATCCAGAGCACGATGCCGGCCGGGCTGGCATTAGCCGCACGCGGTTTGGTGAATAGTGTCGCGGCGAGCTTGAAAAGCGGTACACAAGATACGACGGCATTGCTCTTTTGGCTGGCCCTGGGGCTGGTATTAACCCTGAGCACAGCCCATAGCAAACTGTTCATCAGTTATCTCTCACAGCGTCTACAAGATGAGCTGAACCTGCGAATTACGTCAGACATTTTAGTCCACGCGTCAAAATTAGATTTTGCCTATTTCGAGGACCCTCGGTTTCAAGACATCATGCACCGTGCCCAGCAGCAGACGGCGCAGCACTTTTCAATGTTTGTATCGCTCATACTCAGGGTCAGCGCCTTCTGCATCCAAATGATCTCGTTAGTCGTGATCCTGACTGCGATAGAACCCATCATCACCCTGCTTTTGATCCCGATCGCCATTCCCCACTTGTACTTTCAATGGCGCTATGCCAGGAAACGTTTTGCGGAAGCCCATTCGCGGACGACGCAGAACCGCTGGACAGGTTACTTTGTCCAGCACTTGACCAGCGCCCAACACGTGGCCGAAGTCAAGCTTTTGGGGCTGGCCCCCTTATTGACCCGGCAATTTCGTTCACTGATGACTGAGTTTCGTGACCGCGATAGAAAGTTGTACCTGTATGGCCTGATCGGTAATGCCATGTTTGCCGTTGTGTCATGCATGGCTATTTATTTTGCCTTTGGCCGGGCCGCATTTCACGCGATCCATGACGGTTTAACGATAGGTGATATTGCTATCTTCGGTACGGCGGCTGCGCACTTGCGAACGGCTGTCGAGAGTCTGATCGTGGATGTCAGCAATCTGCGCTGGCAAGCCATGCACATCGCCAACCTGGTCGCCTTTTTTGACATCGAACCGCAACTTACCGATACTGGTATCCCTTTACCTGTGCCCAACAGGGGCGAGATTGAAATCAAAAATATCAGTTTTAGCTATCCAGGTACGAATCACGCTGTGCTTTCCGATTTATCCATCCATATCAGGCAAGGCGAAACAGTGGCCCTGGTCGGTGAAAATGGGGCTGGCAAAACAACCCTGGTCAAATTGATTGCCCGCCTGTACGACCCGGATGAAGGTTCTATTTTATTTGATAGTGTTGACCTGCGCCGACTTTCACTTGAGCATTTACACCGTAAGATATCGTTCGTTTTTCAACATTTTGGCCAGTACAGTGCGACGGCTGCCGATAACATCGCCTATGGTAATTGGCACAACCTGCTCGATAAGCGCGAACAGATCAAGCAAATTGCGGCCATGGCCGGCACCCACGAAATGATTGAATCCATGCCTCAGGGCTACGACACGCTGCTGGGGCGAGTCTTTAGCGATTATTCACTTTCCGGAGGGGAGTGGCAGAAGATTGCCATAACACGTGCCTTTGCTCGAGATGCTTCGCTGCTTATTTTAGATGAACCCACAGCCAATCTCGATGCCCGGGCTGAGTACGATCTATTTTCCCGTTTCAAGAAATTAACTGAGAGGTACACCACTATTCTCATTTCGCATCGTTTTTCCACGGTCAGTATGGCCGACCGCATTATTGTGCTGGATAAAGGCCGGATTATTGAAAGTGGGACGCACCGTGAATTAACGTCTAGGAGCGGCCATTATGCCATGCTGTACGATTTACATCAACGACAAATGGCAGCATCCCTTAACGGCAGAGCAAAACGTTAAAAGGAATCGTCATTGTGGCTTTAATTATCAGTGGGAATCCACGTTCAGGGACAACCATACTTCAAAAACTGTGTAACAGGCATCCTAACATATCGGTTACGAATGAATTCGGGAATTTCGCCTTTATTGATAAGCCTTATGTGGTGTACAGTCTCCAAGTGATGATGCGTTGGTATCAAGTCCGTAATAAATGGGCATTTGACCTGTCATACAATTCCATGAAATCCAAGAACTTATACAATTTCATATTCATAAATCGCTATTTGCTTGGAATGGTTAAGCACTACCGGGACCCCATCACTGTTCAGATCATCGAAGCGGCGCTAAAACATTCTTTTCCCGAATCGTCTATTTTGGGTGACAAGTGGCCTCTTTATATGTTTTTGATGGACAAATTTGTGAATATAAATGATTTGTATTGCCTGGTCATCTATCGAGATTGTCGGGATGTAACCAGTTCTTTTCTAGAGCAAGTACGGACAGCCTGGCGCCGACAGGCGTGGATAAACAACCTGAATACGGCTAAAAAAGTAGCCAGACACTGGGTTGATATGATCGGATTAATGGAACACCATGCTGCTCAACTCCATATCGTATGCTATGAAGATTTGATCGACAACCCTAAGGCCGTTTTTGCCTCAATTGGAAACTGGCTTGGGGTGGACCCCATTGGTTTTCCGACCCATGAGATAAAGCGCAACAGCATTGGTAAATATAAAAGCGGCTTGACCGGTGAAGAGTTAGCAGCCGTCATGGATATTGCCGGCCCTACCATGACCAGGCTTGGATACATTTAGAAATCACTATAGAAATAAATTATGGAAAAACAGGGTTGGGTCAGTGTCATCATTCCCGTATTTAACGGGGAGACCTATATCGTCGAGACTATCGAGAGTGTTCTTAACCAGACTTACGCATCATTGGAACTGATTGTCGTCGATGATGGCTCAACCGATGACACCCAACGAATTCTGAAAGATTATCACAGCCGCATTCGTTACGTCTACCAGCCAAACAGCGGTGTATCCGCTGCCCGTAATCATGGGCTTCGCCTCGCCCGGGGAGCGTATATCGTCTTTCTTGATGCCGACGACGTTTTGCTGCCCACCAAACTGGCCGATCAGGTCGCTTGCCTCGATAAAGTACCGACAGCCGGGTGCGTGCACAGCGGCTGGCATTTGATCGACGCACAAGGGGAATGTATAGATACCGTCAAGCCGTGGCATGAGGCCCCACAACTCGATTTGGAAGCGTGGCTAACATGGTGTCCTTTCTACTTACCGGCGATGCTGTTTCGCCGCCATTGGTTGGAAAGTGCCGGCGGCTTTGATCTCACCCTACTCCAGGCTGAAGACGTTGATATGTTGCTGCGAATGAGTCTGATGGGTTGTCATACGATCTGGCTGCAGCAACCCACCGTATGTTATCGTCAACATGGGTCCAGCATCATGCAGAACGCTTTACAACAAGCGGAAAGTATCATGCGCGTAATGTCCACCTTCTTTGCTCGGTCTGACATCCCGGTTCGGATACGCCGGTTGGAAAATAACATTCTTTTTAACGCCCTGATGTGGTGTGTCTGGCACATTTACGCCATGGGTTATAGGGCTGAAATCGCTGACTACCTCCGCCGATCACTGGCTTATACCACGGACCCACCCATGCAAACGGCCCTACTATGGTTAAATCGGTTTGCCGGAGCGTGTGCGGACAAAGGATATAAGCTTGAGGAACTTCGTACCCTTTGGCCTCAATTCAAAACGGCTATCCAGGTGGATGAACGGCTCTGGCAGCAGATCGAACCGGCGCTGAACCGCTGGCTTAAATGTATGATGGTGCTATACGCCAGACCTGAACGATAGCGAAAAAGTTTGATTGATGAAGCTCTCAATTTTAACGCTTTACGCTCCTCATCCACCATACAGCGACGGGCGAATACGGATCTGGGAGCAAATAAAGTATCTGGGGTAGCGGCATGAGCTCAAGCTCATTTCGTTCTACCAGACCCGGGAAGAGTACGAACAGCGCAGTATATTGGCTACATATTGTCAGCGGGTCTTTTTAATCAGGCGTCCCGATGCCTCCAGGCATCTGATCTGCAACAGATTCAACGGCTGACTGAAATTTTCCAATGGTACAGTACGCCTGAGATGAAACATGCGCTGGAAAGTGTCAGGTCCGAAAATTTTGATGTCGTTCAGTTTGAACATATCTTTATGGCCCAATATCAAGCCCTGTTCTCAGGCCGTACCATTCTGCATGAAGCCGGTATCGAGTGTATGCTGCTTTCCGGACCAGCCCTGGCTCTGCACTACTACCGCGAACAGGAACACCAATTAGGATATTTTATTTAGCATGGATGGCAGAGCATTAGACGACATGCGTATCTTTACATTTTGGGAGCCTCGGAACGCGATCCCACCCTACATTAAACTCTGCCTGAACACATGGGAGCGGCATCTCCCCGGCTATGAGATTGTGATTCTCGATTACGCCAACCTGTCGGATTACCTTAGCCAGAACACTTACGACCCGATTTTGTTTGAGAAATTTCCACTTATGTTGCAAAAGGATGCCATCGAAGTCGCTATTCTGGAAAAATACGGTGGCATATTTATGGATGCGGATACGATCGCATTGGGCGATATCCGTCCCATACTACAAAACCAACAACACTCAGACGTGGTCATGTTCTGGGAACATCTTGCTTTCGTGATTGCCAAAAAACATGCCCCAATGCTCGGATTATGGCGGAATGAAATTCAGAAGCGTCTCCAGGAGTTTAAAAGCGGGGGCAAAGTTGAGATTGCATGGGATTTCCTGGGGAATGATATTTTGAGCCAGCTCATCAAGCAATTCGCTAAACATCATGTCTGTCGGCTCGACAAGATCAAATACGGGTATACTCCTGAGACTATTTACTGGAGGCATAAAGGTCGAGTCATTGATCAGTATTTGAATTTTTGGTTTCGGGAAGATTTGGAACTCGACCATGTCTTTTTTAAGAACCAATCTATCATTGCCTTGCATAATTCTTGGACACCTCCCTGGTATAAAAACCTGTCCGAATCCGAGGTTCTTAGGAGTCCATGCTTGCTCTCAAAAACCCTTTATGAGGTTCTGAACAATCTGTTGGCAGATCGGATGAGACATGGAGTGCCGGTTTGGAAACAACTGGGTATACTCAAGAATCGACTGCTCAAAAAAGTTGGATGCGCAACGTAGGTGGCCAGGGGAAACATCTGTTACCTAACCCTTCCGCAAACCGGCGCAATCGTATCAATCCTCATTTCCCAAAAATCGTCAAAGAGTCCGGTCTTTCTGAATGATGAAAAATTCGCGTACTTATCCTTCAGCGATATTGGGCTTTGAGGCGAAAGATGCGGCGTTGGTCCATGACGATAAAGAACATGATCAAAAACTTGTGCCCATAGACAAAGGGTACCCCGCTGGGGACGGGTGGCGTGACGTTGCTAAAAGCGTTCAAACAGGTAAACAGCAAATCCACATAGTCGGCAAATGTCGGTGTAACCATGGCTGCTCCTCCTGGAAGGATCCATCGTGTTTTCCAGAAGAAATCTGTCGCTACCGGCTATGTCAACTGATTTATGCATACCCCTCATATAAATGGAGAAGACGCATCCAAGTTCGCGAGCGCATCAGGTCTTTCTGGCGATGATTCAAGGTATCTTTCTCGTCTGCTGGGTGCAGTGAGGACCTTTGGCAGAGTAACTCCAAAGTGGAGCTCAGCGCGGCTCCCACTTGGCAACACCTGGGGACGCGCCCACACTGAGGCGCGAATTTTCTATATCGACCTCGCACGCCTGGTCCGGGCTGCCAGACAACGGCGCCGCAAACCTCGAAAGTGAGGGTCCATGGCATCTGAAATGGCGAAATCAAACGAACTCCTCGGACCCTCGCTGCGTCCCGAGGCGGAACTACTTTTATGTTGCCTGCGGACGTCTTGCCAGACGACGTTGCGCCAGCGGATACCGCTGCTTTTGCAACCAGAGATCGACTGGAACGACCTGCTCGTCATGGCAGAAAAACATCGCGTGATGCCGATGCTCTACCGGAACCTGAAACGGGCCGGTACCAGCGGTGTGTCCGCAGAGCATCTGCAAATTCTCAGGCAGCATTTTCACCGCAATGCGCAGCATAATTTTCGGCTCTGTGGGGCTCTGCATCGTCTCATGTCGCTGTTTGCCCAGCACGCCATCCGGACGATTCCCTACAAAGGGGTTGTTCTGGCTGCGATGGGTTATGGGCAACTCACCCTGCGGCAAGTATATGATATTGATCTCCTGGTGCACCGGCAAGATTTCGAGCGGGGACGAGCATTGCTGCTGTCACAAGGGTATCACCTAGTCGAAATCTTTGATCATGAACAGAGCTTTCGCCACCCGGATACCCAGGTGGAAGTCGATCTGCATTGGGGATTTACCCCATACTATTTCCCTCTGCAGGTCGATTTTGATGCTTTGTGGCAGCGGCTGGTAACGGTCGTGATCGGCAATGCCTCCGTACAAACGTTCTCACCCGCGGATCTGCTCTTGATTCTTTGTATCCAGGTGGCAAAAGATAGCTGGGAACGACAGCAACGGTTGGAGCATTTGGCGAAGGTTTGTGACATTGCGGCTGTGCTCAAGGCTGCCGACGTCCTGCCATGGAAGGTCATCTGCCAGCGCGCTGCAGACCTTGGAGCCAGACGCATGTTACACTTTGGGCTCTATCTTGCCCATAGTCTCCTGGGCGCCGTGCTACCTCATGAGGTGCGACACCAAGTATATGACGATGGGGTGTCTTTGGGTTTGGCCAGACAAGCATGCGCCGCCTTGTTCGGCGCCGACGATCGGTTATCACCAACGACCAATTCCCGACTGGATCTGCCGTTGCGGCTCCGGCAACTCGAATTTTACCTCAAAATGCGTGAACGCCCGAGAGACCGATTCGCTCATCTGACTGCCATTATCCGTACCCTTTTGTTCGGGGAAAGTTGCGCCTGAGTTCAGAAAGTTTAAAGGCCATTTTCGCCCTTCCGCAGCAAAGCGTGGCGTGGCAATGCGCGGCGTAACTTTGTTGATGTCGTTAAAGCCAAAAAGAAAAATCGTTCCAGGCGTATCCAGCCTAAAGGTCTGGCGGATGAGGCGCTTAAGTTTATCGGTCGTCTCTATCTGGTAGAAAAAGAGGCGAAGATAAATAATCTTGAGCCGCAAGAAATTTAACAGTTGCGTCAGGAAAAAGCCAAGCCGGTGTTGGAGGCTTTTAAAACCTGGCTGACAGACAAGCAGCAGGTCCCACCGCCGAAAGGGTTGTTGGGAAAGCCATCAACTATACGCTGAACCACTGGAAAAAGCTTATCGTTTATATAGAAGACGGCCGATTGAGTTCGGACAACAATGCAGCGGAAAATGAGATTCGTTCCTTTGTGGTGGGCAGGAAGAATTGGTTGTTTGCAGGTCATCCTAATGGCGCTGAAGCTGGTGCGGCATTTTACAGCCTTGTAGAAACTACAAAGGCAAACAGATTAAAGCCCTACCAATATCAGCGGGACATCTTCGAAAAACTTCCTTTGGCCCAGACCAACCAGAATTACAAAAGTCTGCTGCCGCAGTATGTGGACAAGGAGGACATCTCGTCTTTTTTATCATAGGTGCTGATTATTAAACGCTTACCGTTGTTATCCAACCCAATAAGAGGCTTGTATGGCCAAATATAAGAACTATGACTACTCTCAAAGTATATTAATTCCTGTTTCTCTCGAAGATCAATTGATGCCCGGGACCTTGGAGTTCGTTATCCACACACTGGTGGAAAGGCGAATGCACATCTCTGTTTTTAATGTGAAGTACCAAAATGACGAGACCAGTCACAGAGCCTATGATCCTAAGATATTGTTGAGAGTTGTTTTGCTAATCAACCACGTCCATCCTTTTCTGTCGATTCACCCTACCCATTACCACCATAATGTGATATACACCTTTTTGGAATGATTAAATAATTATGTAAATAGTGTAATAATTTTATGTAATTTACTCCACAATTAAGTGTTTTTTTCTATGCGTTTAAATACTAATTTTTGACCCGATCTTTATAACTCTTCGAAAAGTCTATTGAACCTTAAAACATTTTGAATTTGCACGATTTTTGCATAAATATCATCATACTTATCAGTCCATAAAAAAGCCAGCATCAGAGAAATCAATTGGTCGAAAGCTATGTATCTGAATGTGCTCGTTGACCTCATCCTAAAAATCTAACTCCTGTTGAAAAGGTAACACAGCTGGCAAATTTGAAATCTTTAAATTCGTTTCTGTTTTAGTTCTCTTTTTGTTTTTGGTTAAATGAAAAAACTATTTATGTTTTGATTTATGCGGTCGAAGACAGAACACCACGGGTTTACCCGTGGATGAATGAGCCCGGCGGTGGTATAATGCCACCATGGAATATATAAAAACAGCTCACAGCATATACTATCTTCAGTACCATGTAGTTTGGGTTTGCAAATACCGCCGCCGGATCCTGAATCCTGGCATATGCGGTTATATTCGAAAGATCTTACCGAAGCTGCTTCGAAGTATGCCCGGCATTAAGCTGAAGACGATTGGCTTTGATAAAGATCATCTGCATATGGTGATGTCGATACCACCGAAATACAGTATTGCATCTGTCATGGGAAAACTAAAAAGCCAATCGGGGTCACAACTACGTAAAGCGTTTCCTTGGTTGTCTAATGTGTATTGGAACGAAAACATAGTATGGTCGACGGGTTACTTTGTAAGCAGCGTAGGCGTCGATGAAGAAACGATTATTAAATACGTTGAACTTCAAGGACGCTAGGATTCAGGTCAGCTTCAGCTGAAGCTGTAACGAATATAGGACCCTGGGCATGCCCGGGGGTATCTATTGTGATTGGGTTTTTGGGTTTTGAAAACTTCCCTTCACCTAATAATCCGACACCCAGGGTTGCCACATCAAGTGATGCTATAATACAATGTACCCTTTTTAATGCTTTAAATGGTGATATCGCTTTTCCTTTCACCGAACCCATTACACTCTTAATGTTTGGATCTGGTTTGGTTGGTCTTGCAGCAATAGGACACAAAAGGTTTCAGAAATGACAAGGAATGAGAAATATAATACACGATATTGGAGGAAGGCGTTCAGGTATTGAAAGACGTATGTTCTTATATAATCAATATATTCACGAATGAAGGTCTGATAAAAATTTTAGTAGCGGGAAAGATAGGCGACGAAAATCAAGCATATTGAAATATTAAATGAGTCACAAAACTCCGGCAAAACCGGAGATCTGTGCCTAAAGACACTGTATATATCAAGGAAAAAAAATGTACGCAAATGCTCAAATCAAAATAGAAACACTCAGAGTGGTTCACGAGACGATTGATGGTGAAACAGTCATCCTTAACCTCCAAAGTGGTAATTACTACAGTTTGGATGGTATTGGTGCCCAAATCTGGAATTATATAGAGAAAGGGGCAACTGTATATCACATTATAGACATGTTGCGTTCTGACTTCAAGGGAGATCGGGATGAAATAGAATCGGAGACCAATAAATTCCTGTCCGAACTGGTAGAAGAAAAACTGGTTATCTTAGATGAATCTGATACTTCCGATAGTTTTCAAACAGATGCTAATAAGCTTGAAAATGACATACAGAAACAAGAGAGGTCCTTTATTCCTCCCATTTTAAATAAATATACGGATATGCAGGACTTGCTCTTGCTGGACCCCATACATGATGTTGATGATAGCCGCGGCTGGCCAACTGTTGATGATCAGAAAAGACGGCCAACGCGCGATCAAGATAACTTTCTCGAATAAATGAATATGTTGGCTCGAAACCATCGGTGAAAATGATTTATGACCTTGGACATAAAAAGATTATTTGCGAATAGAGAACAGGAATTACTTCTTAAAGCAGCTCTCCTGGAAGGTGAGGATGCAGCCACCGCTTGGCATAAGTGGAAAAATTCCGTCGATTTGGAAGAACACCAGGATAATGGGTCTTTCCGGCTGTTTCCGCTACTATACAAGAATTTGCAGCAACAAAATATCAAAGATCCATTCATGCAGAGACTCAAAGGAATTTATCGTCAGGCCTGGTATAAGAACCAGAAACTTTTTTACTATATGAGTAAAATGTTGCGTTCCCTTCACGCTGAAGGAATCCGCACTATGATTCTTAAAGGGGCTGCTTTAACGGTTCTTCACTATAAGAATTACGCCGTTCGTCCAATGACAGATATTGATGTGCTGATCCATTCTTCCCATGCTTTATTAGCGGCGGATGTTCTTAAAAGAGCAGGTTGGCACCCGACAGCAAAATTTACAGAGGATGATCTGATCTATCGACATTCCAAACAATTCAAAGATAATTCGGGAGAAGAATTCGAACTTCACTGGCATCTTTTATTTGATTCGCATTGGGATGGTGCTGATAATGATTTTTGGGATGGGGCAGTGCCGTTGAAAATTGGAGGAATCCCATCTCTCGCTCCGAATTCGGCTGACATGCTTTTGCATGTAATTGTACACGGAATTAAATGGAACCCGGAACCTCCTATTCGGTGGATTGCCGATGCGGCATGCCTAATTAACTCCTTCGATGCGGAAATGAACTGGGAAAGGTTAATCGCACAGGCTAGAAAGCATCATGTTATTCTATACATAAAAAAAGCATTGAATTATTTACACCAGACCTATAAAGTTTCGATTCCAGCCATTCACTTGAATACCATAAATACAATTCGCTTATCTCCTATGGAGTTTATAGAATACCGATACGTCACGCGAGACCTTTGTACCAATTCCAATACAGTTATAGATTACTCTATCAAGGTTTTCTTAAAATACTTTCTGAAATATAGACATTTAAGCAAATATAATGATCCACAAAGATTTGATTTAATAGGTCTATACAAGTATCTTCAGTATCGAATGAACACAAGAAATACTTAAGGCCTAGTAACGAAAGGTATACGATTTACGAAAAGCAAAATCTTATCAGGCCTCAAAAGTACATAATTTTCGTTACAGCTATGCCGGTTTCTTTGGGGCCATGTTTTTCCATTCAAGGAGCCAGCGAGAAGTAAAGATATACGAAAGATGCTTATACCGCAAAAGACAGAAGCTGAACAGCTAGATTTTTACAAAAGAACTTATCAAAGATTCCTGAAGGCGAAAGAATCGGTCGGGGAAATCGAACATTTTTATCAAATTTGTGATACCACAGTAAAGTTGCAATTCGCCGGCAACAAACTGATTCCTTATTTAACCCCTGCGCTGGAACACCTTCGTGTACAGGAATGCAAATCACCGGATGTTATCTTTTGTATCTGGGATAGTGATTCTACAAAAACAGAAATGCTACCTCCTCCCTGTGAATGGGCCAATTTTACAGACAGAGGTGATATCTGGGGATTCAACAGCCGTCGCATAAAAACCGCCTTTCACTGGATCGAATGTTCCGTAAATCTGATGGATCTTGAAGGCAAAACTGGAATTTACTGGGTCCAGAAAGTTGAAACTTTGCCGTATTGGGTACATGCATCTCCGCTTCGTACGCTCTTTCACTGGTGGATGGAGAAGAATGGATGCCAGCTTCTCCATGCAGCGGCAATCGGAACAAAGCAGGGTGCCGTAATGATTACCGGCAGAGGAGGGACTGGCAAATCGACAACTGCCCTAGCGTGCCTGCAATCGGGGTTCAATTATGTCGCGGATGATTATGTCATTGTCTGTCTTGAGCCCGAGCCGTTTGTCTACAGCATATACAGTACAGCCAAATTAAACGCTGATCATGTACCTAATTTCCCAGATTTATATAGATATGTCAAAAACCCGGAAAGCCTTGATCAGGAAAAGGCAGTCATAACTCTCTTTCCACACATGAAAAAGCAAATACTTCTCAAAATGCCCCTCAAGGGTATCCTGACCCCCCGGGTGGTTGATCAACACCAAACCGCTTTCCGTTCTGTCCAGAAATGGACGATTCATCGGGCAATGTCATTCACTACCATGTCGCAATTGCCCTATGTTGGCCGGCATACGCATGATTTTATCGGAAGATTATGCTCTCTCTTGCCTGGCTATGCTCTTGAACTGGGAAGGGATTTGAATGGAATTCCTAACGTTGTATCCACTTTTATTGCCAGTTCGCTGCATTATCAGGCACTCTATAGCCAGGGGCCCGAAACCGGTGAAAGGCTGGACACAAAACCAATGGTAAGTGTCATTATCCCTGTTTTTAACGGCGAAGATTTCATCAAAGGTGCGATAGAGAATATCATGTCTCAAGATTACCCGGCCCTTGAAATCATTGTTGTTGATGATGGATCCACAGACAGGACCGGAGAAATCATCCATGGTCTGCCGGTCGACATTCGCTATTTTAAACAACCAAATGAAGGCCCTTCATCTGCCAGGAATCGCGGCATTCGGAATGCCTCATCGGATTTGCTGCTATTTCTGGACGTGGATGATTTGTGGCCCGACAACAATTTGCATTTGCTTGTTGATGAAATGCTAAAAGACCCTGAGGCAGAAGTCATTCGTGGTTATGCTCAGATCGCGAAATACAATAAAGCGACCAAGGAATATGATTTTTTAGGAAACCCGATGGAAGCCTTCCCGGATTATATCGGAGCGGCAATATACCGGAGATCAGCGTTTTATAAAGTTGGCCTATTTGATCCTACTCTCAGGTACGGGGAAGATGCAGACTGGTTTAACCGCGCCGGCGAGTTAAGAATAAGGGTAAAGCGGCTTGAAGATACGACGCTGATGGTTCGCAGACACGACAAAAACATGACTCATGGCAAGGACATTGTCGAATTAGGAAAGCTGCGGGTCTTCAAGAAATTCTTAGACCGGGACCGGGACCGAAAGTAGGTATTAAGAAAAACTCGTTTACAAAAGGATACGTGGAAATGATTGGCGAAAAAGATCTTGTCAGCATTATAATACCTGTTTACAACGGAGAGAAATATCTCGCTCAGGCCATTGAAAGCATACTGGCCCAGACATATCGTCCCATCGAGATTATCGCCGTAGACGATGGGTCGACTGATGGGAGCTCAAAAATTGCAAAGCGGTATTCTGAGAATTTACTCTATATTTATCAATCCAATCGCGGCGCTGGAGCTGCAAGAAATACAGGTGTAAAAAAGGCTAAGGGAAATTTTATTGCCTTTCTGGATGCCGATGATGTTTGGGTAGAAGACAAATTGTCTTTACAGATGGAAGTTTTCGGCTCTGATTTGGAGCTGGATGTTGTATTCGGGCATGTGGAGCACTTTTACAGTCCAGAACTGCGACAGAGTGTACGGAAAAGGATAGTCTGTCCACCTGAAAAAATGCCGGGATACCATGCAGGCTCGATGCTAATTCGAAAGGAGTCTTTTTTTCGTGTGGGCATGTTTGACCCCGGCTTGCAGTGCGGAGAATTCATCGACTGGTATATCAGGGCAAAAGAAAATGGATTGGAAGAAATACTGTTGTCTGCTGTCCTTACAAAGCGGCGAATTCACATGGCCAATATGGGAATACTGAAACGAACTCCACGAACGAACAATACTCATGCGGACTATATACGGGTGCTCAAAGCTTCCCTTGATCGCAGACGAAAAACAGGACCAGATTTAAACACACGTTAATTGTGCGATTATTCGACTTTACGGGATAGGCAGATGGCTCCATCCAAGATTCTGATTACAGGATCAAAAGAGATTTCGAAAATGCAAATGAAAAAACCACTTGTAAGTATAATCATCCCCGTTTATAACGGCGAGAAATATCTCTCCGAGGCCTTAGAGAGCGTTTTTGCGCAAACCTATCGGCCCATTGAGATAATTGTCATAAACGATGGTTCTACAGATAATACGGCTAAAATTATTGCGAGTATGCGTGGTGATATACGCTCGATATATCAGTCCAACCGCGGACCTGCCGCTGCTCGCAATATCGGCATTGATATCAGCAATGGAGAATTGACGGCCTTTCTCGATGCGGATGACTACTGGAGTACCAACAAGCTGAGTATTCAGGTCGACTGTCTTTTACAGAATCCAGGTATTGGCTACGTACTCGGTATGCAGCGAAATTTTCTGGAATTAGGAACGGAAAGGCCGTTCTGGGTGAGAAAAGAACATTTGCAAAAAGACCATATCGGCTTCTTACCAACCTTACTCATTAGAAAGCAAATATTCCAAGCTGTGGGCCTCTTTAACCCCGATTACAGAATAAGCTCAGATGTGGAGTGGTTCAGCCGTGTTGAGGATGCTCGCATTCCGAGGATAGTTGTGCCCGAAGTAGTTTTGTACAGGAGAATCCACAATTCAAATCTTGGCTATCAATTGCAAGGAGGGAATTCAATCTTGCTGAAAGTACTGAGGAAATCTGTCATGCGAAAGAGCATGAAAACATCGGATATGTAATACTATAACGATGCAAGGAGATTATAAAAAATATTTGGAGGGAAAAGCATGCCGCTGAATCTTGCGACAGATAGGCGAACCACGTACAGGCAGGCATTTGAGCGTAACCTTGGCACTTTCGCTCTTTCTCTCACGTCCAACTGCAATCTTGCGTGCAAGATGTGCAGCATATGGAACCGTCGTGAGCATGGGGTAGCTTATGACAAGGCAATATCCCTTTTGAATCAGGCACGTGCGCTCGGAGCTACCCGGTTTATTCCTTGCGGCGGAGAGATTTTCATCCGCAGGGACACAGTTAGCATTCTTGCTCACGCGGAACGAATAGGATTTGAGCAGATTTCCATTGTATCGAACGGAACGCTTTTACATAAGAGCGAGAAGATGAACCAACTGCAAAATATGAAAACCCTTCTCATAACCATTTCATTGGATGGTCCTCGGGAAGTACATGATGATCTCCGAGGCAATGGCGTTTATGACCTGGCAGTGGAAACCTTGCGGGAACTCAAGGATAGAGGCATAACAACCAGCATATCCTCTATAATTATGCGCCAAACCATAGATCGTTTAGAAGCGATTGTGGATTTGGCTGCTGATCTCGGTATCCCGGTCATATCGATGCAGCCGTATCAACGAGAGACAGCCGGTTTAGATAACGATCATGCGGCATTTGAATTCAGACCGGAAGAAGAAAGATCATTGAGGATTAGGCTAACAAAATTATTACATTATGCAAAGAAAAAAAATATCATAGTTTACACAGCCAATATGATGGATCGGGTGCCGGAATATCTGACCCGTGGAATCACGAACATACCTTATAAAGGTTGTTTTGTGCCTTCACGGATGCTCTTGGTCGATACTTCCGGAGAAACATATCCCTGTTTTCTGATGCAACGCGCCCTGCAAGAGAAGAGTATGGGCAACGTGAATGATCATTCCCTTGATAGCATATGGCACAATGACATTCACAAGGAGTTAATTCTGTTAGGGCTCAATCGAAAATGCCCCCGGTGTCTTGCCGCATGCAGCGACATAGAAAGCTATGATGGTATGTCCCGGAAGAGTCGCCTTTCCGAGTGGATAAGGCATTTCATCCGACAGCCGGCCGCCCGATAGATGACACCGACATTAAAAAACTTTTCGACTTTACGATAAGGTGATTCATCCTATTTTTTGTGCGACTGCCTGTCTCGTAGAGACATAAGCTGAACTCAAGAGCTGCGAGACTTGTGTTATTATTATATGTTATGCAATTGCCGAGACGTTAGCAAAACCTATTGAAAAGCAGCAGACAAGATGACAAACTTAGATAACAAATTTCGTATCAAGCTAAATGGAGTTTATCTAACAAGTTTAAGCCAAGAAAAGGTCGAATAATCGTGAAAGCGCTTGATAGAAACGAAAAACTTGGTGCTGAATTGATAACAAGGTGTGACGAAATTTCTATCTATTACCGGGCATTATTTGATTTATTAGTTCCTTCGGCAAACAAATTTGTCATTTTTGCTGATTATCGTACAGGAAGTGCCCTGCTTAGTAACCTATTGAATTGCCACCCTGAGGTAAAATGTGATGGAGAGATCTTTGGCAGATATCTCAAGTGCATAATATCAAAAAAAGTTCTTTTCCCTCATCTTTATATGAAGGGTTTGCATCTTAAAAGTAGTGCGAATACATATAGCTGCAATTTGAAACTTGATGAAATAATAAAAATCTTAAGTATTTTTCATGGATCTCCCCGTTACTTTATACAAAAATTATACAGGAAGGGATAAAAAATAGTTCACCTGAAACGGCTAAATCACTTGCGGCAGGCAATCAGTAATATAATTGCCCATGAGAGAAACCACTGGCACGACCATCCGGAAAAACCGATGTCCCACACAAAAAAAAAATATGCATTAATTGTAACCGCCTTTATAATAGTATAAGGTGGATGGAAAGTAATGCCGTTAAGGAAGAAGAAGTGATGGATGGAATACCTCATCTAAATTTAGTCTATGAGAGTGATCTTCTCGACAGAAAACAGCATCAAATAACCTGCAACAATGTATTCAATTATCTGGGGCTTCCTTCTGCTCCTGTGGAAACAGAAATGAAGAGAACTTCCAGTGATAAATTGTCTGATTATATAGGGAACTATGAGGAAGTGGCTAAAATTATTCGCAAAACCAATTATGTACGGTATCTTGATCTGGAATAAATGTTCAATCAGGAAAAAACACTTGGAGCTTTGGGACATAAAACAAAAGCCTCGACCCCTTGAAAATGCCCCGCCAATTGATGTGTTCCCAGCATACGACCAGACGCCGGCAGCCACTGCCGACGACTATCTGACCGATCCGGACTGCCCGGTTGAGGCCTATTTTTAGCAGCCAAGCACGTAAACTTACAGGCTTGTCGGGGTGATGCGAAGACCAGTTTCCTATGTCCAAAATTGAGGGCATTTCAGTATGTTTGCCAAAAATCTCCTCTTGACATAATGCTTGTTATCGGTCAAAAAAATTTCACTGGCAGGTTGCCGATTTTCGGCTGTTGCGGAGGGATGTGGTCGTACTATATATTGGGATTCAGCTTGCCGCGGCTCACAACCTTAATTTTTTCTATTTCTAACGCTTGAAAGCAAGTTCTTATCATTTCATTTAAAATAGGTCATTCAGAGGAAACACCGACATGATGAATTTAGACAATAAATTTTGTGTTAAGCCCTGGGAACAGATATCCATTATGGATGACTTCACTGTTCTGATGTGTTGTTGGCTGCCACCTATTATAACCAATTTTCAAATGAATTCAGTGATGGAAGCCTTTAACTCTAGTATGGCGCAAAGAATTAGACAATCTATTTTGAAAGGTGATTTTAGCTTTTGCAAAAAAGAAATATGTCCCTATATTCAAAGCCATTGTCTCCCGACACGGCAGGACATTTTGCGGAAAACTGAAGTTATCTGGAACGGGACAAATGTCGCCGCAAAAAAATATAAGGAAATTCTGAAAACTAGAAAGGTCACTGACATCGAGCCAACATTTTTCCAGCTTTCATATGACAGATCATGTAGCTTGACATGTCCTAGCTGTAGAACAGACAAAATCCTCATCACAAACGGTGAAATATATAACAAACTGCTAGCAGTACAAACCCAAATTCTTCACCATATATTTAGCAAACCGCATAACAAGTATACGCATCTTAGCGTATCTGGGTCCGGAGATCCATGTGCATCCAAGTTATACAGAGATCTTTTGTTTAATATAGATGGCGAAAAGTTTCCAAACGTGAGAATTAATTTACAGACAAATGGAGTTATGTTTACTCCTAATTTCTGGCAGAGGCTGGCAAAACTGCATAACAATATTGATACTGTGCTTATATCCTATGATGCTGCGACCAAAGAAACCTATGAGAATATTAGAAGGGGGGGGGACTGGAGCATTATCAATAGCAATCTGACGTTTTTGTTAAAATTGAGAAGTCGGAAATTAATCAATAAAGTAATTTTATGCTTTGTTGTTCAAAAAGGTAATTATTTAGAGATGCCTGACCTTGTCCGCATGGGAAAGAAGCTGGGAGTAGATGGAGTTAGCTTTCAGAGAGTTGAAGCCTGGGAGAAGTCGGAACTCGTCAAAACGGGCGAGTATGAACACCATGCGATATGGGAAAAAACCCACCCGGAGTATCACCAGTTTGCAAAGGTATTGACTGATCCGATTTTCGATGATCCGATTGTCCAGTTGGGAAATCTTACTTCCCATAGAACTCGTAATACTGAGCAAAATCTTAAGCAAAGCATTTCATTTATTAGCAAGTTACTACGACGAGCAGAAACAAGAGTCCAAAAATAGGGTACTAGCATATGAGGCGACTTAATCACTAGCACTTGCTAGTTCGAAAATTAGGGCATCTGCAATTTAAAATACGAGCGGAAAATTGAAGAAAGAGGATATCCCAAAAATTACGGTAAACCCGAAGAGGTTCGAAAAAATCATCCAAAATTGCGAAGTAGCACACCAAAACAAAAAAACTTTGAGGACACAATTCGAAAGCTGCGTGATAAGAACGCACCCTCCGCTCTACGAAGAATTTTTTAAGAATAAGATTCAATATTTTCAGATAGTTTTCGAACTATTGGTTCATTCGATTTCCAGGGAAGAGATAGAAACCGCCATTGATAAAGGCGCCTATTTTCAGAAGGTTCATTCAGTTGATATTGCTGAGTTCGTGATAAATCACCAGGAAGTGATTGACAGGTTCGGTGATCGATACATAGAGTGGCGGTGGATACGAAACCTCCGAGAAGGAATCAGATAAAGGCCAAAATTTGATCATCAGAGATTCAAGATCGCCATTTCAAACCTTGAACACGTCCAAAGGCAGACATCTTGAGAAGAAATTCAGAATTCATCAATCCTAAGCCTTAGATATTATTACAGGGAGCATAAAATAGTTTACGATTAAATTGAGGCATAATGAACGTTTTCTTTAAGAATATATTTTTGAACCATGTGCGGTTGTCGCTTTCGGCTGCAAAGAAAGCTTCTTACATTTTTCAACAACTCAGACAAATTATAGGCACGTTTTCGACCGACAGCGTTGCTTATAATATTTTGATTCAATAGTTCGTCTGGATTGAGACCAGGGCTATAACCAGGTAAAAAGAACAATCGAATATGTTCTTCGTTTTTCTTAAGCCACTTTTGTACTTTTTTAGCTTGGTGCGATCGATGGTTATCGACAATCAAAAACACTTTGATTCTACTATGTGATGAGTGCCAAGACATTGATAACCCAAAAGTGCCAGGACATCGATTACCTTAAGGGTCAATTTGTGCCAAGACATCGATGACCCTACTCGTTTCAATTTATATCTGATACTCTTGTTTTTAACTA
>Ga0210064_1000452_pt1 | contig 19626 bp, 21 predicted proteins | sample Muzzi_CordC_D2_FD_185531 | JGI IMG/M metagenome (GOLD analysis project Ga0210064, IMG submission 185531) | Wetland microbial communities from San Francisco Bay, California, USA, that impact long-term carbon sequestration - Muzzi_CordC_D2 (SPAdes) | ecosystem: Environmental > Aquatic > Marine >...
GCTGCTGCGCCACCGCCTCGACGAGCGCTCCCAGCGCGATGAAATCGAGATCGCCGTACACCGCCGCTTCGCCCGGCTCGTGAACGAGCCCCGATCGCAGCGTGCGGTCGATGATCAACGCGCGCGCTTCCGGCGTCGCGAGCAGGGACTCTCCGGTCTTGCGTTCCTTCTCGATCAGCAGCTCGTGGTACGCCCGCCACGGCTTCAGCCCCGAAGAATGCGTGAGCAGGTGCCGGATCGTCACCAGGTCCTTGTCGCGCTCGGAGAAGACCGGAAGAACCTTCGCGACGGGGTCGTCGAGTGCAATCGCTCCCGCGTGCACGAGTTGCAGCACCGCGGTCGTGGTCGCAATCGGCTTCGTGAGCGATGCGAGGTCGAAGACGGTCGCCTGCGTCATCGGAATCCGCTCGGGGCGAAGCACCGCCATGCCGCGAACGGAGAGATGCTCGACCATTTCGTCGCCGCGCCGCACCTTCGCCATCACGACCGCGCCGGGAATCTCGGCATTCGCGATCGCCTTGTCGATCACGCGGTCGACCCGCTCGAGCTTGCGCCTGACCACTGCCCACTTCATGCCGCCCGTCTCACCCCCTGCTCCATGATGTGGATCGATCCCGCATCACCGTCGATGGTAGCGCGACAACCGACGGCCCACGGGGTGTTCGAGCGCACGTGTCCGAACGGCAGCCCGCTCACGAACGGCACCCCGAGCGGGCGAAACGCGTCGCCGATCACGTCCAATACGCCGGTCTCGGGAAAACGATCGTCCCGACAACTCGAGAAATCGCCGATCCCGACGCCGGCCAGCGACGCGAGCTTCCCCGCGCCGCGCAGCTGCTGCAGCATGCGGTCGATTCGATACGGACGCTCGCCGACGTCTTCGAGCAGCAGGATCGCCCCGCGCGTGTCGATCTCCCAGGTCGTTCCGATGCTCGCCGCGACGAGCGTCAGCGATCCGCCCACGAGCCGCCCCTCGGCACGCCCGCCGCCGTGTCCGTCGCCGCGAATCGGCTGCGTCAGGTCCGCGGTTCCACACAGCTGCGCGACCAGCGAGCGGATCGAGTCGGGGTCGACGTCGTTGCCACGATCGAGCATCGGGCCGTGGAATCCCATCAGGCCGGCGCAGCGTCGCTGCCAGAGCAGCAGCGCGGTGATGTCGCTGTAACCCACGAGCGGCTTCGATGCAGCACGGACGCGCCGGGCGTCGAGAGCCGTGAGGATCCGGTCGCAGCCGTACCCGCCGCGCGCACAGACGATGCCGTCGACCCGGTCGTCGTCGACGAGGCCCATGAATTCGTCGACGCGCCGCGCGTCGTCGCCCGCCAGATAACCGCGCCGATCGAGCAGGTCATCGCGCCGCAGCGTCTCGAAGCCCGCATTTCGAAGCAGCGCTTCGCCGGCGGCGAGCTTCTGCGGGTCGACGGGACCACCGGGGGCCGCGATACCGAGGACGGCACCGGGTGCGAGCGCGCGCGGTTTGATCAGGCGCGGCACCTAGAAGGGTACTTCGTCGGAGTCGAGATAGTCGCCGTCCGGTATTGCAGCCTGGGGCGCCGAAAAGCCGTGCCCCGGCCCGTCGGAATCGAGATGCGAGGTGTCCAGATCGCGGAAGACGGCGTATTTCTTCTCGAACGTGAGCTTCACGGTTCCGGTGGGACCGTTGCGCTGTTTCGCGATGATCAATTCCGCGAGCTTGTGGTTCTCTTCGGTCGGGTTGTAGACCTCGTCCCGGTAGATGAACGCGATCACGTCCGCATCCTGCTCGATCGCACCCGACTCGCGCAGGTCGCCCATGTTCGGGCGACGCTTGTCCGGATCGCGCTGCTCGGGGCCGCGATTCAGCTGCGACAGTGCGAGCACCGGCAGGTTCAACTCCTTGGCCAGCGCCTTCAGGCCGTGGCTGATCTCGGCGATTTCGAGATCCTTTCGGCTGGTTCGCGTGTCGCCGTGCGCAAGCTGCAGGTAGTCGACCATCACCATGTCGAGCCCACGTTCGGATTTCAGCCGCCGGCATTTCGCCTTGATCTCGAGGATCGTCACCATGCCGCTGTCGTCGATCCAGATGTCCGCATCCGCGAGCTTCGCGCCGGCCGCGACCAGCCGCTTGTGATCGGCCGCCATGCCGAAGCCCTTGCGGAAGCTCGCGAAGTCGACCGCCGCCTCCGACGACAACAAACGCAGCGCGAGCGACAACTTGGTCATTTCGAGCGAGAAGATCGCAACCTTCTTGCGGTGGAGGAGCGACGCGTTGCGCGCGATGTTGAGCGCCATCGCGGTCTTGCCCATGCTCGGCCGCGCAGCCAGGATGATGAGTTCACCCGGCTGGAAGCCGCCCGTCATTTCGTCGAGATCCTTGAGACCGGTCGGAACTCCCGTGAGCTCGCCGGCGCGCTCCATCAGCGCCTCGACGTAGTCGAGCGCCACGTTCATCTCCTCGTGAATCGACTGGAACGAGCTCTGGCTGTTCTGCTCGCCGATTTCGAGGATCTTCCCCTCGGCCAGATCGAGCAGGTGCTCGGCGCGGTCGGAATCTTCGAAACCGGACTCGACGATCTCGGTCGCGACGGAGATCAGGCCGCGCTTGATCGACTTGTCGCGCACGATGCGCGCATGGTGGACGACGTTGGCCGCGGTCGCTTCGTAATCGCCGATCTCGGCGAGGTAGACCGGACCGCCGATCGCGTCGAGCGTCTTCTGCGAGTTCATGAAGCTCGACAGCGTGTGAAGATCGACCGGCTCGTTCGCATCCTGCATCAGCAGCATGCTCTCGTAGATCTTCTGATGCGCCGGGTGATAGAAATCCGGCGGACGCACCTCGTTCAGGACCGTGTGGATGGCATCGTTGTCGAGCAGCAACGCCGAGAGGACGGCCTTCTCCGCTTCGATATCACTGGGCGGAACGCGACCGGCGGGCCGATCGCGCGCGTCGTTCGAGTCGTTGAATGTCGACAAGGCCCCCCCCTGACCACGCGAACGCGAACGCGCGGTGACGTCCGCCAGTCTATCAGGAGGCCGGGTCTCGGACGACCCGGAAAACGGGGTCGAGCTATTCCTCGGCGGTGACGCTGACCGTGACCTCGGCGACGATCTCACCGCGCAGGCGGACCGGAACCTTGTGGTCGCCGATTTCCTTGATCGGCTCGGAGAGCGCGATCTTGCGGCGGTCGATTTCAAACCCCTTTTCGGAAAGCAGCGCCGCCACATGGGCCGAGGTCACCGAACCGAAGAGCTTGCCCTCCTCGCCGGACTTCGCCACGAACGTGAGCGACAGGCCCTGAAGGCGATCGCGCAACGCGGAGATGTCCTTCAGCTGCTTGGCGAGCTTCTCCTCGACTACCCGCTTGTTGTGCTCGAGTTCCTTGATCTTCGACTCCGTCGCGAGAATGGCCTTCCCCTTAGGGAGCAGATAGTTCCGCGCGTAGCCGACACGGGTCTTCACCAGATCCCCGGCATCGCCGAGGGCCGGAACGTCTTCCTGCAGGATCAGATTGACGGTGCGCATCGTTGATCCCCCCGGGCTACAAGCCCTGCCCCGAGTAGGGCAGGAGCGCAATGTGGCGCGCGCGCTTGATCGCGACCGCGAGCTTGCGCTGGTGTTTGGCACAGTTGCCCGAGATGCGACGCGGGATCATCTTGCCGACCTCGGCCACGAAGAGCCGCAACGACTTCGGATCCTTGTAGTCGATCTCGAGACTCGAATCGGCGCAGAAGCGACACACCTTCCGCCGGACGAATCCACCCTTCTTCTGCTTTCGCGCCTTCTTGCGAGCGCGCGCCCGCAGTCGCCCGCGAACGCTGGTATCCGGGGGCGGCCGATCGCCGCGATCGCCGCGTCCGCCGCGCCCGCCATATCCACCGCCTTCCGTGGGTGCACCCATGATCAGGACTCCTTCTCGTCCGAGTCGTCATCGTCGTCTTCCGACTCATCGAGTTCGGCTTCCGCGTCGTCGTCGTCGGATTCGTCATCATCCTCGGAAGCCGCTTCGTCGGCGGCTGATTCCGCAGCCGCTTCGGCAGCCGCTTCCGCCGCAACCGCGGCCTCGGCTTCGCGCTCGGCTCGCGCGGCGGCTTCTTCCGCCTCGCGCGCGGCTCTTTCCGCGGCCTTCTGCTCGCGGATCCGGACCTCCTCGGCGGCTTCCGCCTTGCGGGCTTCGATGTCGGGGACGTCTTCGGCCACCAACACGGTCAGGAAACGCAACACCGAATCTTCGAAACGCAGTACGCGTTCGAGGCCGGGGATCAGGCGGCCGTCGTCCAGGAAGTGGAGCATCAGGTACCGCCCCTTCTGGAAATTCTGGATCTCGTACGCGAGACGACGTCGCCCCTGGTCGTCGTACATCAGGCGAATGCCGCCGGCCGCTTCGACGATTCCGTCGAGCTTGGTACAGAACTCCGCGACCCCCTCTTCAGAGATCTCGGGCTGAATGATGATGGTGGTTTCGTATTCCCGCACTGAACCTCCTCGTGGACCGGGACCCGGAGGGTCGCGGAGCCGTTGCTTCGATGGCATCGTCGCGGAATCAACGACGCCGGCAGCGACTGAGGGTATGGAGAAACCGCCGATCGGTTTCGCTGGGGAGCGATTGGATAGCAGATACGATCGGCTCCGGCGAGGGCGAGACCGGCGGTCGGCGGTCGGCGGCGCTCGGCCCCCAGGGGCGAGCGGGCTGTTTCGCAGTCATCGCATCCGCGTCGCCGCGCGCCCCGCCGTGCGTCCGCGCCGCGCACCCCGGGGCGTCGTCAATCCCGGATCAGCTCGAGGAACAGCCGGTGGACGCGGTCGTCGTCGGTCAATTCCGGGTGGAAGGTCGCCGCGAGCACCCGCCCTTCGCGGACCAGCACCGGCCAGCCATCGTACTCGGCCAGCACTTCGACATCCGGCCCGAGGTCGCGCAACCGCGGCGCACGGATGAAGACGCAGCGCAGCCCCGCGAACTTCCCGGCGTCGGCTTGCGCCGCGAACGAGTCGACCTGGGTTCCGTAGGCGTTGCGCAGCGCCGTTGCGTGCAGCAGGCCGAGGCTGCGAACCGGATGATTCTCGACCTCGCTCGCGAGCAGCACCGCACCCGCGCAGGTACCGAACAGCGGGCGCCCCGACTGCGCGAAGGCCGCGATCGGCGCGTAGAGACCGAGCCGATCGAGGCCCTTCGCGATCGTCGTGCTCTCGCCGCCGGGCAGGATCAGGGCCGCGAGCCCGTCGAGGTCCTTTTCCCGCCGCACGGGCACGCCGCGCGCCCCGACGTGCTCGAGCGCACGCACGTGTGCGTCGAAATCGCCCTGGATCGCGAGCACCCCGATCCGCGCCCCCGAAGCCGTCACCGATTACCAGCCCCGGTTCGCCATCCGCTCGTTCTCCGACAGCGTCGACATCTCGATGCCCTCCATCGCGCCGCCGAGCCCGCGACAGGACGCGAGCACTTCTTCGGCGTCCTGCCAATGCGTGGTCGCACGCACGATCGCACGTGCACGCGCAGCCGGGTCCTCGCTCTTGAAGATCCCCGAGCCGACGAAGACCGTCTCGGCGCCGAGGGCCATGCACAGCGCCGCGTCGGGCGGCGTCGCGACGCCGCCGGCCGCGAAGTTCGGAACCGGCAGCTTGCCGGTCTCGGCGACCTTGCGAACCAGGTCGACCGGCGCCTGAAGCTCCTTTGCCTTGGCGGCCAACTCTTCGGGAAGCAGGCCCGCCACCGCACGAATCTCGCCCGTCACCGTTCGCAGATGGCGAACCGCCTCGACGATGTTGCCGCTGCCGGCCTCGCCCTTGGTGCGAATCATCGCGGCGCCTTCGCTGATGCGACGCAGTGCTTCGCCGAGATTCCTCGCGCCGCAGACGAACGGCGATCGGAACGGGTGCTTGTCGACATGGTGTTCGTCGTCGGCCGGTGTGAGCACCTCGCTCTCGTCGATGAAGTCGACGCCGAGCGCGTCGAGCACACGCGCCTCGAGGAAGTGACCGATCCGCACCTTCGCCATCACGGGGATCGACACCGTCTTCTGGATGCCCTCGATCACCTCGATCGAGCACATCCGCGCAACGCCGCCGTCCCGGCGGATGTCGGACGGCACGCGCTCGAGCGCCATGACGGCGGCCGCACCCGCGTCCTCGGCGATCTTCGCTTCGTCGGGGTTCGTGACGTCCATGATCACACCGCCCTTCAGCATTTCGGCGAGACCGACCTTCAGCTCGAAGCTGTGCGCATCGGTGCGGCCATTGCTCTTCTTCGCTGCTTTCTTGCCCATGCTCTCCTCCATTCTAGATATGCACGCGGGCCAGTCTGCGCGGTCCGCGCTCGAGTCGTTCTCGCACCAGCCGCGCAAGCGTCATGACGCCGCGCTGCAGCGGCTCGGAGCCCGCCATTGCAAAAGTGAGCCGCAGCCGGTTCGAAGCACGCCCATCGTGGTTGAACAGGAAACCCGGAGCGAACAGCACCCCGGCGCCAACCGCGTCGGCAAGCAGCTCGCCAGTATCGATGCCCTCGGGCAGCTCGACCCAGATCTGGTAGCCCCCATCGGGGCGCCTCCAACGCACGCCGTCGGGCATTTCACGCTCGAGTGCGCCGAGCAGCGCGTCGCAGCGCTCGCACAACACGCGGCGCAGCTTGCGCAGGTGGCGGTCGTAGCCCCCGTTCGCGACGAACTCCGCCAGGGCGGCCTGGAGCAGCATCGAATCGGACAGGTCCGTCGCCTGCTTCTGCGCGACCAGCGCATCGACGATCCGTCCTCGCGCGCTGATCGCACCGACACGTGCGCCCGGAAACAGCGATTTCGAAAACGAGAACAGGTGCACGACGAGGCCCGCGGTATCGAGCGCCGCCAGCGAGGGAATCGCGCGGCCACTGAGTCGCAGATCCATTTCGTACGCGTCCTCGAGCACGGGCTTGCGATGCCGCGCGGCGATTTCCAGCAACCTCCGGCGATGAGCGAGCGTGGTCGTGACGCCCGTCGGATTGTGGAAGGTCGGAATCGCGTACAGCAGCTTCACATCGGGGCGAGCGAGCGCATGATCGAGCGCGTCGAGGTCGAGTCCGTCGTCGCGCATCGGCACGGGCAATGTCTTCAGACCGAGACCGCGCATCACCGCGAGCACGTTGTTGTAGGTAGGCTCTTCGAGTGCGACGGTGTCCCCGGCCTCCGCGAACAGGCGAGTGGCGAGATGGATGCCCTGGCTCGCGCCGTGGCACAGCACGATGCCTTCGGCACCGACATCGATGCCGGCTTCGCGAAACCGCTCGGCCAGAACCTCGCGCAGACGCGGCAAGCCCTGCGGCCCGCCGTAGAGCAGCAATTCCGGGCCGACCTCCTGCAACACCCGACCCAGCAGCTTGCGAAAGGCGGCGGCGGGAAACAGCGAGGGGTCGGGAATCAGCGAGTGCATCGGAATCGCATCGACCTCGCTGCCGAAGCGCGGACGCGACCGCTCGAGTTCGAGCAGGTTCTCGGTCATCGGTGAAAGATCGGGCGGCGCCGCTTCGGTCGCGGCAACGGCTTCCGCGGCGCGGGCGCGCACGAAGGTTCCGCGGCCGACCGTCGACTCGACCGCGCCCGCGTTCGCGAGCGTGTCGTAGGCCAGCGCCACGGTGTCGCGGTTGACCCGGAGCGAACGGGCGAGATCGCGAATCGCCGGCAGCCGCGCGCCGGCCGCAAGCCGGCCGCGCTCGATTTCGGCGAGGAAATGATCGGCGATCTGGCGGTAGACCGGGCGACCGTCTCGCAAGGAGTCGCGTTCGAGTAGAAGCTCCACGGAATCGGAGTTTAAGGACGGGCCATTTCCGGGTCAATGATGAAAATTCGGGACAATCAGCGAAATTTCAGCGATTTACAGGCTGACAAAACCCAGACAATCCCTCCGCACTTCCGTGACGCGAGCGATCAGCGGGGCGGCCGCTCGGCCGAGGCTCGCCCTCGACGGCTCCGGCCTTGCCCGGCGGATCGAGGCTGCCGCCGGCTCACGCCTCGTCCGCAACGAGCCGGTTGAAGCGGTTCATCGCCGGGGTCACGCCTTCGAACAGCATCGCGTCGAGAGCATCCACCGCAACCGCGATCAGCGAATCGAGCCGGTCCTCCTCCGATTCCGAGAAGGGCTGCAGCACGTAGTCCACGGTTTCGATTCCCGGTGGACGATCGATTCCGAAGCGCAGACGCGGAAATGCCTCGGTTCCGAGGCACGCGATGATGTTTGCGAGACCGCGGTGCCCCCCGGGCCCTCCGGACGGCCGGATTCGCAGGCGGCCGAACGGCAGGTCGACATCGTCGACCACGACGATCAATTCGGTCTCGGGGTCGTTCACCGCGAAGAGCCTCAGCGCTTCGGCGACCACCTCGCCAGAGCGGTTCATGAAGGTCTGCGGCTGGAGCACGCCGACGTCGAGCGCCGGCCCGGCATCCGCCTCCACGCGACCACGGCCGAAACATCCGCCGCACGCATGGGGCAGCCCGGGGATGCCGTGACGCTGGGCGAACGCCGCCACGATGCGAAACCCCACATTGTGGCGAGTGTCGGCATATCGAGCGCCCGGGTTCCCGAGGCCGGCGACGAGAATCACGAATCTGCCCGCCTCTGCGTGGCGTTAGTCGTCGGATTTCTCGGACTCGGCCTCCGCCTCGGCCGACGCTTCCGCAGCTTCCTCGGGCTCGCCCTCGACTTCTTCCGACGGTGCCGCTTCCTCGGCCGCCTTCGGTGCGAGTACCGAAACCACCGACAGGTCCGGGTCCGAGATCCGCTTCACTCCCGCGGGCAGCTCGAGATCGCGGATATGGAGCGACATGCCGATCTCGAGGCCGGTCACATCGACCGTGATCTCCTCCGGAATCGAGCCCGGCAGGCACTCGAGGTGGATTTCGCGCAACACCTGATCCAGGATGCCGCCTTCGAGCGACACACCGACCGGGACGCCCGTGGTATGGATCGGCACTGCCACCTCGATCGAGTGGGTCAGGTCCAGCGCGAAGAAGTCGGCGTGCAGCAGCTCGTTGCTGACCGGATCGCTCTGCAACTCCTTCAGCAGGACCTTCTTGCCGTCGAAGCCGCCGCCACCCGCGACCTTGAGGTCGATCAACGTATTCATGCCCGATGCGCTGCTCTTGATCAAGCGACTGAGCGCCTTCGGATCGACGCTGATCTTCTGGGTCGAATCCTTCCCGTAACAGTTGCCCGGAATGCGGCCGGCGGCGCGAAGCTTGCGCGCAACGCCCTTCCCAGTGCCCTCTCGGGCCTCGACGGTGAGTGTTGTATCTGACACGGATCTTCTCCTACGAAATTTCAGACGAACAGGGAGCTGACGCTCTCTTCGTTGTTGATGCGACGGACCGCTTCGCCGAGCAGCGGCGCGACCGTAACGACATGGATCTTCTCGCAATCCCGCCCTTCGGAGCTGAGCGGAATGGTGTCGGTGACGACGAGCTCGTGCAGCGGCGATTCCGCAATCCGCTTGATCGCCGGGCCGGACAGCACCGGGTGCGTGATCACCGCGGAGACCGAGTTGGCGCCCTCGGAAATCAGCGCCCGAGCGCTTTCGGTGAGGGTGCCCGCCGTGTCGACCATGTCGTCGACGACGACGCAGTCGCGACTCTTCACGTCACCGACGATGTTCATCACCTCGGCGACATTCGCGGCCTCGCGCCGCTTGTCGATGATCGCGATGTCGGCGTCCAGACGCTTTGCATATGCGCGCGCACGCTCCACGCCGCCCGCGTCGGGCGAAATGATCATCACGTCCTCCGGATAGCGGGAGCGGATCTCGCCGAGCAATACCGGCGTGGCGTAGACATTGTCGACCGGGAGGTTGAAGAAACCCTGGATCTGCCCCGCGTGGAGATCGATGCAGAGCACCCGGTCCGTGCCCGGCGTCGAGATCAGGTCCGCGATCAGCTTCGCGGTGATCGGCACACGCGGGCGTACCTTGCGATCCTGCCGCGCATAGCCGTAATACGGAATCACCGCAGTGATGCGGGCGACCGACGAGCGCTTCAATGCGTCGATCATGATCAGCAGTTCCATCACGTGGGTATTCGCCGGCGAGCTCGTCGACTGCAGCACGAAGCAGTCCGTGCCGCGTACGTTCTCGGAGATTTCGACCATCACTTCGCCGTCGCTGAACGTTCCGACTTCGGCCTTGCCGAGGTCGATATCGAGATAATTCGCAATGCTCTCGGCGAGAATCGGATTCGAGCTGCCTGCGAAGAGCTTGATGCGTTGCATGATCTGCCTCGACGCTGATTCGACTCAGCGAGAATCTGGTTGGGGCGGCAGGACTCGAACCTGCAGATGGCGGCTCCAAAGGCCGCTGCCTTACCATTTGGCGACGCCCCAGCGACCTGAACCGTCCCCGAGCCCGCGAAGGCTCCCGTTTTGATTGCCCTCACGCCTCGTCGACGGCCGGTTGACGATCCTGCAATCCACCAAACCCGTACGGAATCGGCGGGTTAGAGACTATCCAGATTTCGCTGCGAGCGCGACCCTGACCCAGGTGGGCGCCACGGCCTGAATGCGCTCGACAGCCTCGTTTGCTTCGTCGGTACTTCCGAACACCCCGAACACCGTCGGCCCGCTGCCGGACATTCCCACCATCGAAGCCCCCGCGCCGCGCAACCGTTCCTGCAGACGCGCCACCGGCGGGCAAAGCCTCACCGCTGCGGGCAGCAGATCGTTCGACAACAGGGAAGACAGGGCATCCGGCCGGTTCGAGGCGACGATTCCGGCGATTTCCCGAAGCGACCGCAGCGTAGGGGCGGCACCCGGCGGCGTCAATGCGGGCCGCAGCGCGTCCGTGGCCCGAAAGACTTCGGCGGTCGAGAGCGGGATACCGGGGTTGAGGAGCACCAGCGCGATTTCCGGCCAGGTCGGCAATGGCTCGATCCGCTCGCCGATCCCACCCACCCAGGCGGGACGTGGGTCGAGGAAGAACGGCACATCGGCGCCCAGCTCGAGGGCGATTCCGGCCAGAGCAACGGAATCGACGGCTCCGGGAAAGGCCCCGGCAAGCGCCCTGAGGACCGCACCCGCGTCGCTCGAGCCCCCTCCCAGGCCGGCAGCGACCGGAATTCGCTTGGTGAGCCGGATCGCGAGTGAGAATGGAAGCCCGGCCCGCTCGAGAAAGGCCCGGCCCGCGCGCACGGCCAGATTGCGGTCGTCGCCCGGAATCGCCGCTCCGGGAGTCCCCGCCTCGCTCTCGAGCGCGAGTGTGACCTGCGCGCGCTCGGCCGGCGCGAGCTCGAGCCGAAGATCGTCGGCGAGGTCGAGCGGCAGGAAGATGCTCTGCAGCTCGTGGTAGCCGTCCGCGCGCCTGCCGACGAGCCGGAGACCGAAGTTGATCTTCGCGCAGGCACGCGCCGCGAGTCGGCGCGCGCCCGCAGCGGATTCGGAGGCACCGCTCACGGTCGGCGCCGAGGCGTCACTTCTGGCATTCGACGAACTGCATCCGCAGTTCGTACAACAGCGACTCGATCAACTTCGATTCCTGAACTTCGAGATTTCCGCGCGTCTTCTCGGACAACATATCGAGCGTGTCGATCGTCTGCTGCGCGAGCACGAGATTCACCTCGACGGGCTCACCTTGGTCCGGGTGGTCCAACTTGCCCATGTGGTACAACGCAGACGTGCCGAGCGAGATCACGAAGGTCGAGAAATCGATCTTCGGAATCGCATCCGACGCATCATCCGATGAGCGGCTCTCGCCCAGTGTGAAGCCGGTCTTCGTCTCGTCGCGTTCGTCTTGTTCCATCAGGATTGCTCCCCGAGGCCGGCGCGATCGGCCGCGTCGGCCTTCTGCATCTCTTTATACGCTCGGTCGAAGCGTTGGATCACGGTGATCGAGCTACCGATCGCGACGACCCACAACGCCGGCACGATCAATCCAAGGATTCCGCCCGCTGCGAGCAACCCCACCCGCTCGCCTCGCTCCATGATTCCGACCTTGATCTCGGGCACGTACCGCTCGGCGCAGGCCTTCGAGTATGAGACCAGCACGCTGGCGATCAACGCCACCCCCGCGAGCAATACCCCATCGGGACGCCCCACCCGCGCGAAGTGCAGCGCGATGCCGAGCAACAACGCCATGTCGACCAGTCGGTCCAGGGTCGAATCGAGGAACGCGCCGAAGCGAGTCGCCGTTCCGTGATGGCGCGCGACCACTCCGTCGACGAGATCGAAGAAGCCTCCGGCGAGGATGCCGATGCCGCCCAGGACGAGCCAGCCGGCCGCGAAAGCCGCGGCCGCAAGCAACGAGACCAGCGCGCCTACGACCGTCAGCAGGTTCGGGTCGAGCTTTCGCGCGAACAGGAACGGCAGGGCCGTATGGATCCAACCGTCCAGCCGATCACCGAACTTCTCTTTGATCATGGCGGCATTCTCGGCGACGTCAGGGAGCTTTCCCGCGCTGCCGCGAGGATCACTCCGCCCGCGGGGGCGCCTCGGCGCCACTCGGCGCTTCTGCTTCGTCTTCCGAATCCTCGGGAGGCGCGATCTTGTCGGATACATCCGGTAGTGCTTCGAGCTGCTTCTGCAGCTCGCTGTTGGAGATCCAGCCGCGACGGTGGATCAAGCGGCGATCGATCTTCAGCTTCTCTATGGAATCGCGATTCATCGAGGCTCTCCTTGGGTGGCCGAGAACTCTAGCAAATTGACACTGATGGACGGAATCCGATAGATTGCGCGCACTTCGGAACCCTTGGGAGCCGCGTGACGCGACGCTGCCTTCTCAGCACCGCCCTGATCCTCGTGACCGTTTCCGGCTGCAAGAGCGCACCGCCGACCTTCGAGGAGCCGCCGCCGGCCGAAGAACTCTACGAAACCGGGCTGAAGCAGCTCGAGGGTCGCAAGCTCTGGGGAGTCCTGCCGTTCGTGAACCACAACAAGGCGATCGAGACCTTTCAGTCGATCGTCGACAACTATCCCTACAGCGACTTTGCGGTGCTCGCCGAACTGAAGATCGCCGACGGCTACTTCGCAGACCACAAATACGAAGAGGCGCTGTCGTACTACCGCGACTTCTCCGACCTGCACCCCCAGCATTCCGAAGTCCCCTACACGATCTGGCGGTCGGCACTCTGCCACGAGAGGCGCAAGAAGGGGCCCAATCGCGACCAGACGGCCGTGCGGGAAGCGGTGATCTACCTCGACCGGCTGCTCCTCAACTTCCCGTACTCGGAATACGCGACCGAGGGCGAGGAGTTGTGGCGAAGCTTGCGCCAACAGCTCGCCGATCACATCCTTCGGATCGGAGACTTCTACCGCAAGCGGAAGGAGCACGAATCGGCGGCCGAACGCTACCGGATGCTGTTGAACGAATATCCCGGCCTCGGCTTCGACGAAGAAACCCTCTACAAGCTCGGGTTGTCGTATTGGGAGATGAACCGGAAGTCCGAGGCCGAGAAGATCTTCCAGTCGATCGTCCAGAACTACGCGGGCAGCGAATACGCGCAAAAGGCCGAGAAGCGGATCGCGAAAGCGGCCAACTGAGCGCGGTAGAGACCGAAGAGGAGCGTCCCAGGCGCAATGCGTGACACCGCCGCCATGAGCCCGTCGGAGCGCCGTGCCTACGCGATCGGCCGCGAGCACTTCGAGCGCGGCGATACGGAGCAGGCAATCGCACAGCTCAGCGAGCTGCTGCAAACCCGCAAGGATTTCGCCGACGTCCACTACATGCTCGGCGTCCTGCTCGAGCGCAAGAACGACAGCGCTGCGGCGGCGCGCAGCCTGCGCGAGGCGCTGCGAATCAACCCCGGCTACACCGAGGCGATGCTCGCACTCGCGAACGTCTACGAGCTCGCGGGAGACTTCGATCGCTCGCGCGAGATCGCCGAACGAGCGCGCAAGGTGGCCTCGCCCGCCGTGGGCACGCTGGACGCCACCACGCGCGGCAAGCTTGCAAACCTGCAGGCTGAGCTCGGCGACGCCTACAGCGAGGCGGGCGACCTCCGCGAGGCCATCGAGGCCTACCGCAAGGCGCTCGATCAGTGTCCCACCTTCCACGACATCCGATTCCGACTCGGCGTGGCCTTGCGGGAAGCCGGCCAGCCCGCCCGCGCGCTCAGCGAGTTCTCTCGGGTGCTGCGCGCGAATCCGAACTTCACCGAGGCCGCGGTGCAACGCGGACTCACGCTCTACACGATCGGGCGCGCCGACGAAGCGCTCGCCGAGTGGCAGGCCGTCCTCGCGCAGCACCCCGAGCGCGAAGACGCCGCCATGTACGTGCGACTGGTCGGCAAACGCGACTGAAGCGTCTCGGCTCCGGGGGCTTCCGCGAGCGTCAGCCGCTCAGGGAGCGGAAGTCCCCCGGAGCCGAGACGCGCGCACCAAGGTGGAAGCCAACTGCGGCGCTCGTTGGAGGCAGCGGGGTCGCTAGCGGGCGAGGTCGCGCAACACCTCCAGCGCAGCGTTGCGACCGCACGCGCCCATCACCCCGCCGCCCGGATGGGTGCCCGCTCCGCACAAGTAGAGCCCGACGATCGGCGTGTGGTAGCGCGAGTGGCCCGGCAGCGGCCGCATGAAGAGCAGCCGGTCGAGCGACATCGCACCGTGGAAGATGTTCCCGCCCGTGAGCCCGAAGACGCGCTCGAGATCGGGCGGAGCGAGTACTTCGCGGTGGAGCACGCTCGCCGAGAAGCCCGGCGCGACCTCGTCCACGAGCGCGCAGATCCGGTCGGCGAACGGCTCGCGTTCGCGCTCCCAGCTCGAATCCGCGAGCTCGTACGGCGCGTATTGCACGAACATCGACGCGACGTGCCGGCCCGCAGGCGCGAGGCCGGCGTCGAGCGCCGAGGGCAGGGTCAGCTCGACGAGCGGCCGCTGCGGCAGACGGCCGCGCTCCGCCGCGGCGAAGGCGTCGTCGAGCTCGTCGAGGCTGCGAGCGCCGATGTGGATCGTACCGGAGTGCTCGGGGCCGGGCGCGTCACCCGACCCGGCGCGAAACCGCGGCAGCGCGTCGAGCGCGAGATTGATCTTCAGGCTCGGACTGCGGAAATCGAGTGTCTCGAGCTCGCTCACCAGCTCGTCGGGCACCGCTTCGCGCGGCGTCAACCCGAGCAGCGTCCGGTGCGGATCCGCCCCCGACACGACGGTGGCCGCCTCGATGCCGGTCCCGTCCTCGAGCGTCACGCCGCGCACGCGACCGCGGTCGACCTCGATCCGCGCCACGGGCGCGTCGGTGCGGATCTCGGCACCCGCGTCGATCGCTGCGGCCGCAATCGCATCCGAGAGCCGCCCCATGCCGCCCTCGACGTACGCCCAGACGCCGCGCGCGCCGTTCGTCTCGCCCATTACATGGTGGAACAGCACGTAGCCGGTACCCGGAGAAGACGGCGACGCCCAGGCACCGATCACGGCATCGGTCGCGAGCGTGCTGCGCAGCGGCTCGCTCTCGAACCAGCCCTCGAGGGTCGGGCGCGCGGGCCCGAGCAACAGCGCGAGTGCGCGCGGCAGGTCCTTCCGCACCCGCCAGGCCGCCCGCAATGTCCGCGCGAGCGGCGCCAGGTCGCGAACGCGCGGCTGCGACGGATCGGGGGGCGGGGCGTCGAGCAGCGGCTCGAGCGAGCGAGCGATGCCGTCCAGGAAGGCTTCGTAGCGCGGCCAGCGCTCGGCGTCGCGCGCCGAGAATGCCCGAATCGACTGCTGAGATGCAGAGCCGTCGGGGCCGAGCAGCAGGCTGCGGCCATCCTCGAGGGGCGTGAAGGAAGACGGCGTGCGCGGCAGCAGACGCAAGCCGCGTTCGGCGAGGCCGAGCTCCGATACCACCCGCGGGCGCAGCAAGCCCGCGACGTAGGCCGCGCGCGAGACACGGAAGCCGGGCCAGAGCTCCTCGGTCACGCAGGCGCCGCCGACCAGCGGGCGGCGTTCGAGCACCACGGTCCGCAGACCACCCCGGGCGAGATACGCGGCCGCCGCGAGCGCGTTGTGGCCGCCACCGATTACCGCCACATCGAAGCGCATGGTCGGCATTGTATCGCTACAATCCGACTCGCCGATGGAGATTCAACCGCTCGACATCGCCGCCGTCGCGATCATCGCCGCCGCCACGCTGCGCGGCATGTTCATCGGCCTGATCCGGGAAGGATTCTCGCTGGCGTCGATCGGCGGAGCCTACATGGCGGTGCAGCTCTTCACCCCGCCCACATCGGATTGGCTGCAAGAAGTCACGGAAGGCAACATCGGCGAAGGCATCGCCCCCTGGGTTGCGGGCGCAAGCCTCGCGATCGGTACCGTGATCATCATCGTCGTCATCGGCCGCGGACTGCGGCGCACGCTGCACGCAGCCGGCCTGAGCTGGGCCGACCGCTTCGGCGGCAGCCTGCTCGGGGCGGCCGAGGGCGTGCTCGTCGCGGGCATCCTGCTCGTGCTCGGCACCGAAGTGCTCGGCCGCGACCACGCCGCATTCACCAAGACCGCCTCGCTCGCGGCCCTCGAGGAATTCGAACGCGTGTCGGAAGAGAGCGAGATCAAAATCGACGTCGCCGCACCACCGCGCACCTTCTGAGTCGTGTCGCGAAGATTGGGCCTGATCGCGATGCCGGACATCCGTCGGGAGGCGATTCTTCGCATCAAACCGCGTACTTGAGTTCGTGCGCCCGGCAGCGCGGCATCCGCCGCGTCGGAATCCGCCCAAAGTAGCAGTCCGAAAGCCAGCCGTGGAGCTCGAACCGCCACGGAAACTGCCGCTCCCGCAACAACCGCGACACCGTCCACGCCTGCGTGATCGCTCCCACTGCCACACCCGGGGGTGGGCTCCTCCTTCGAACCGACGCGGGCTTCACGTAGTTCCGCACCGCCGCCCAGATCGCGATTCGATACAGCGCCCCCTGCCGGCGTTTCGAAAACGCAATCGTCTCCCGCTTCTGGTTGGCGCTGCTGTGGCGGATCAACAGGTCGCCCAGGTTGGCGGGAAACAGTGGATTCCGAGTGTCTCGCCTCGCTTTCGAAGACGTCGTCCGGTGTCGAATGGTTCGATCGCGGAGCCGCTTGAGCGCCTGTGGGTAGGCCCGGTGCTCGTCGGTTTCGAGTTCGAGGGTCGATCCGGGCGGGATCTCCCGTGCCAACACTTCTTGGACCGACTTTCGGGTGGCCTGGGGATCGGGCCGCCCGTGGAGCTGCTCGAGCCGTGTGCGCTTGCGGCGTTGAAACGGCGTCATCGTGCCGCTGCGGCGCAGCTCGGCGTCCTGGAAGCCGTAGACGAAGTGGGACCGGCCGAGCAACAGGTTGACGTCGAAGGGCCAGTACTGCCCGAACTCGAAGCTGCGAAAGCCGTCGAGCACGAGAGATTCCTCGGGCCCCCCTTCGGGGCGGAGTTGCTGTTGGATCAACAGACAGTGCCGTCCGAGGCGCTCGACCTGACGCTGGACGGTGGAGACATGAACGCCAAACTCCCAGGCGATCTGGCGAAAGGCGGAGCAGCTGAGCACGCGAAAGAGCAGCGGTTTTTGGAGTTGCGGAAGCTTCAGCCAGTAGGTGGTCGAGAAGGTCTGTGAAGAAAAGGAGTTCACGCAGTGTGAACAGCGGTACCGCTGGATCTTTCGTGGCTTTGCATTGCGGTAGTAGAAGCCCTTCTTGATCGCGCGCCAACTGTCCGGATCGGCGTGGGAATCACAATCCGGGAAGGGACAGTGCGGCGGTGCGCGATGGGCGCCGGCAGAAGGCATGCCCGGCTACGGAGCAAATGGCGTGCCAGGCCCAATCTGCGCAACACAACTCAGTAATCACACGCCCGTCGATCACCCCCACCGACCGCGCCCCCGAAGCTCCCGGTATCTCAGGGATCGCCGAGCTCCGTCGGCGCGCCGACTGCAAGCGGCCGCCAGTCCGAGCGACGACCGTCCGCGAATTCGTGCGCCATCAGGATCTGCGGGTCGTCGCCGTACAGCTCCAGCACGACATCGAAGGCGCGCGTGCCGATCGCGGGCGTGGGCGAGATCGGATAGCGGGCGAAGACGCTGCCGTCGAGATCGGCGAGCAACACCGTACCGCTGCCCTCGGTCGGAACGATCCGCAGGATCGCCTCGCCCTCATGGACTTCGAGCACGCCCCCCTGCGGCGGCTCGGGTGCGCGCGGCGCAAGCTTTCGCAGCTCGGAGGCACCCGGCAGATCGGGGTGGCCGTCGATGCCCGTGATCACGACCTCGAGCCCCGAGCCGGCCGCGATGACGGGCGGGAAGATCAGCCGTCCGTCCTCGTCGCTCTCGCCGCGCACCAGGACCGCGGCCCTGCCGTTCTTGATGCGCCAGGCGAGCAGCTCGCGCGGCGCGTCGGGGTCGAGCCCGGTGATCTCCACCACCGGACGGTTCTCGTCGACGACGAGCCGACCCAGCTGGATCGGCAGCACCTGGCTCTTGCCGAGAGGGCCGGTCGAACCTCGGTCCGTCTCCGCGACCGCGCGCCGGCCGCGCGAGACGTCGGCTTCCACGTCGTCGGAGTCGGGATCAGCGCGGGACCGCCCCTCGTCCGCGCGAGAGAGCTCGTGCTCGGATCGGGCACGCGCGGCGCGCGAACGCGCCGCCGCATCCTCCACGCTCGCTTTCGCCGCGGCCGCAGCCGCGGACTCCGCTTCCGCCGCGAGTCGCGCGCGCTCGGCCGCGTCGTCGTCGCCCCGGAACACGAGCCAGCCGGCGACGAGCAATGCGAGCGCGAGCGCGCCTATTTTCCAAAGACTTCCTGTGCGCATACCAGCCCTTCGGTCGGCGAGACATGAGGCTGCGTGACGAGCACGAAGAGGTCCGATCCTTCGAAGCTCTGCCCGGGCGTTCCGGGGCGGACCGCGATCCGGGTGGGACCCTTGAGGGTGACGTTATCGGGGTCGGGCGCGGGCTCGGGATCCTCGATCGGCAACGTCAACGCGAATTCATCCATTACGTTCGCCATCGAACCCGTCGCATCCGTCGCGACGACGGCAAGCGTACCGGCGCAATAGTCCACCGCGTAGATCTCGCTGGAATCGTCGCTGATCGCCATCCCGCGGATCGAGCCGGGGCACGTGACGGGAAGCGTGATCCCGGTGGGCGGTGGGCCGAGCGACTTCCAGGTGATCTTGGTGGTCGCCGTGAGATCGATCAATGTCGCGAGCTCGATCGAGTAGAGCGAACGCTCGACCGCACTTCCGACGTACAAGAATCCGTTCACTTCATCGAGCGCCGAGACTCCGGAGAGGGCTGCGACATGCTCGCCTCCACCGTCTGCGAAAACCAGCTCGACGCTCCGGAGCCATTCGAGCGAGTCGGCGTCGATCAGCTCGATGTACGATCTCGCACCCGGGATGACGATCGGACCGCTCACGATGACGAGGACGTAATTATTCGATCCGTCGCTATAACCGATGACGTCGGTCGGGTTGTAGCCCTCGGTGAAGACGACCGACGGGCTGGCCGCGGGCGATTCGCTCGGACTCACCGCGCCACCCAGGAAGTCGTAGACGAGCACGGTGCCGGGCCGATGGATCGGGGCGAGAGGAGTCCACGCCGGAGCGCGATTTCTCAGCGACACGAAGAGCTTGTTCGCGATCACCGTGGCACCGGACGTGTCGGTGGTATAGATGCTCGTCGTGGTTCCATCTCCGACACAGTCGTCGCCGGTGACGGACGTGCCCTCGGATAGCGTCCGGGCGCCGGTTCGCGCGCAGGCTCTCGTCGAGACGCCGGTGCGGACCT
>Ga0210064_1000453_pt1 | contig 19607 bp, 16 predicted proteins | sample Muzzi_CordC_D2_FD_185531 | JGI IMG/M metagenome (GOLD analysis project Ga0210064, IMG submission 185531) | Wetland microbial communities from San Francisco Bay, California, USA, that impact long-term carbon sequestration - Muzzi_CordC_D2 (SPAdes) | ecosystem: Environmental > Aquatic > Marine >...
GCTTGACCACCCGCACATATTGATCCGGATCACTTTGCTGGGCGGGACTTTTTGAACGATCCCCCTTGGGGTCGGTCATGGCGCCGACCACCATCCGGTTTTCGTCCTGAACATCGATCAACCACTTCTTAAATCGCTCCAGATAGTCCGTGCCCAGTTTTTGATCCACTTCGTAGGCCACGGTATAGACTGCGTTAATTCCGTCAAATCCCACGCACCGTTGAAAGCAGGTACCGGTTTTCTGCCCCAATACCCGCAAGAGTTTGATTTTTTTGATGAGATCCTCAACGCTTTGATGCACGTGGGTAAACCGGCTGATCGTGTTACCCGTCAAATGGGAGGTTGCCGTTGCCAGATCACGGTATTTCTCGTTGTTGGCCAGGCTGAATGTCATGGCCGCCGACCGAACGTGCGGTGCGGTGGCCGGATGGCGGGTTACATCCGTTATGCGCTCGCCTCGATAATAAATAACGGGGTTCAGCTTTTGTAAGCTTGTCATGTAGTCGGCTGTTGTTTTTATTTTCATTGAAATCATCCTTAAATGATGGGCCGTTGAGCCGGTTGAAGATAGTACCCTAAGCGATCCGGTAGCTTGATCAGGGTGTCGTTTGTTGGTGGTTTGTTGTTTGTTGTAAAAATTTAGCACTCCCGTTTAATTGAGGCACAATGATTGGTTTTAATAATACCACCTGTTCATTTAGGAAATGCGATTGTTTTTGTCAATTCTAATCTGAATTTCGAAAGTTACTGTTTGCCATAATCTGCAAGATCCAATCATTGATCGGTCACCCTGAATTGAAATAAAACAACAAATGATTAATTTAACACTGGTTCAAGGTTCAGTGTTCAACGTTCGAAGGTTGAGACAAAGCATACCCGATATCCCGCGTATCCGGTCAATCTTGTCTAAATTAAAAAATTGAATAGAATCCATGCCAATCTAAAATAAATTTCGTGCTTTTAAAATTTCGTGCTTTCGTGATACGTAATATGCTGGCTAGCACGAAACAAAGCATAACGGTATCAGATGCCTACGTGCTTGCTTGAAAAAGTACAAGAGTCGAATCCTGCAAAATACGTATAAATAACAACTGATGAATGACAGCATTTAAAAACGAATATTGAATAAGATTAATATCCTCAATTAGTCATTCGATCCGCCGAAGGCGGACCATTCATCATTCCAAAAGGGAGAACCGATGTCAGCAGAACCTGCCCCAAAATATGATTTTGAAGTCGGCGTTTACCGTCCCCCGAGTGAAGGCGGCAGCGCCTCATTATTGTTGCGCATCACCCGCAACTGCCCCTGGAATCGCTGCGAGTTTTGCGCAATGTATAAAACGGAAAAGTTCGAATTAAGATCACCCGCCGAAGTCAAGGACGACATCGATCAGATTGCCGATATCTGCAACCGGCTCAAAGACCTGTCCTGGAAACTCGGACACGGCGGCAGCATCACCCGGGAAGCAGCGATCGAGCTGTTGAATTCAGAGCCGGAGTTAAATTACAATCAGGGATTCGTCATGGTATACAACTGGCTTCAGTCCGGAGCCAGGACCGCTTTTTTACAGGATGCCAACAGCCTGATCATGAAAACCGAACAACTGGTGGATATCCTGCAACATTTACGAAAAACGTTTCCAACCTTAAACCGCGTCACCTCCTATGCCCGGTCCAAAACCATTGCCCAAAAAAAAACGGAAGAATTACAGGCCATTCGCGAAGCCGGTTTGGATCGTGTGCACATCGGGCTGGAAACCGGTGATGACGAACTACTCCAAAAAATCAGAAAAGGCGTCACCGCCGAAGGCCATATCAGGGGCGGCAAAAAGGCAATGGCTGCTGGATTTCAGGTGTCCGAATACTGGATGCCGGGCTTGGGCGGCAAGGAAATGTGGCAAAACCACGCCACCAATACGGCGCGTGTACTAAACGAAATTAATCCGCACTACATTCGATCCCGACCCTTTAATCCCATCCCGGGCACCGGGATGCATGAGCAAATGGCCGCCGGCCGGCTGCAACTGCTGTCAGCCGACGAACAATTGACGGAATTAAAGCTGATGATGGAAAACCTCGACGTTACCTCCAAAGTCTGCTTTGATCATGCCGCCAACTACTGGCTCAACCGGCACGGTGGGCTCTTGTTCAGCCAGAGCTATGAAGGCTACAAGTTTCCGGAAGAAAAAGCCAGAGTGCTGGAACTGATCGACGAGGGTCTCCAGGCAAACAATAAACGTCCCGATATGTTAATGCTGTAATTTGATAAATATTTAAATATCCAACTATTATCGCCGCTAAGACACCAGGACCCCGGGAAGAAAATTAATCAAGGGAATGGGAAAATGATGAAAAGGCAGAAAAAACTTTATACATACTTGTTCATTATTCTGCAGCTTGGATTTATTTTCTTTGCGGGATCAGTGGCCTCCGAGATGGATTGTGGCAACATACCGCACTGGTCGGTCACAAATCCACCGATCAACCAGCAGCACGTGTTTTGCGGTGAATGGAACCAACGCCAAAATCGTCCCGCTGGTTTTCATTCCCGCCCGGGCAGTGAAAATCCCGCGACTGTCGGCTCGCTGAAGATTACCCAACAGCCCAATGCCAACGGCCTTTACGGTATCCGCTGGAGCTATGCCGGTCATTCAAACCGGGATAAGTTCTCATCAATGTTCCCGGACACCTGCAACCAGGACCAAATTTTGAAATCCATTGCCTATGCCGCAAATCATCCCGAAACTTGCCCGGACGGCGCGCCACGCTGGGCCAAATGCGGCCCCAACAAACCGGCTCAAGGCGGACAGGGTTTCTGTGAGGCTTCTGACGACTCAATTTTTACCATTGCATTTGCAACGCTTAATAACAGCAATAAAGTCAACACGGCATTTCCGTTAGTAGAATGAAACATCGAGGGTTGAGTTCTCTAATTCGGAATGGATTCGATTACAATTTTTAAATTTGACTGGATTAACAGGATTATCAGGATATTTTTTTGTCTTCACCAATTTCCGACCACCGGCCCGGAGGGAAGAAATTAATGAAACACAATCCACCTTCGGTGGAAAAAAGACCATCAGGATTACAAATATTCCTATCTTTTATTTTTTTTGCACCCATAAAATAGAGTTACCGCATTGTAAATTATAAACTAACTCGCCGTTGGCGACTGGGTATTCTTTGTTTCTTCAGGAAACAAAGAATAAAATGATCCAGTATATCCTGTAAATCCTGTCTAAAGCTTTATATAAAAATCGAATCCATTCATTTCTAATAGCTTATACAGTAATTAATTCCGGCGGGATTAATAAATAGAGTAATTTCTATGGGGAAGAAACCATTCCATTGGCCGGGACGCCGGACCAAGGACCCGGCCCATGACATGCTGGCTGCATTTCTGGTGATGGATATCCAGCACAATCCGGAATGGACACGTGAACTGTCAGATCGAATAGCGCAAGTCAAATCCGGTAAGCTTCCGAAGTGGGAGCGTTTGGGAAACGCATACCGGCTTGAGCTTACCTGCAAAGGCGCTTTGATCGAGGATCTTGTGGATGAAGACAGCCCCGTAACTGAGGTCGCTTTAGAAGACTTAAGCAAGGCCGTCGCGGCTTGGATGCAGGCTTTCGATTAAAAATTATGTTATACGATGAGTTGCTCCCAAGGTGGTTGGCGGATTTTCCGATGCAATTCGGACTTTGATAGGTGATGGATCAATTGGCAATTGTGAAAACCATTATTTTAGCCGGCGTATATCTGATCCTTATAGTTGCGCAAATTGTTGGCTGTGCCTCGCATGACGCTGCCGTTTCCGATCGCAATGAATCCAAACAAATAGTCGACCTGATCATCCGTGAGACACCCGATTCACTGGTACTGAGTATACGCGGCAATCAAAAGCTGACCCATACCGAAGATAAACAGGCCGGTTCGAAAAGGATATTATTATATTTCCCCGATACTTCCCTGGACGGTGTCAACGGTCTTTTTATACCACCGGAAAATGATCTTATCCGTTCCATTAAAGCCGGCCAAAGTGTCCAAAATGGAACGACAGTTTCCGCCATTGCTATCGTCTTAAAAAGAGATGCGCCATACGAAGTCACCGCGCATAAAGACGGACTGCAGATCGCCTTCCCCAAAGATCCTGCCAGTGCGAGCAAAATAGAACCCCAGAATGATATTGCGGAAATACAGCCGGAACCTCCACTGACAACAAAAAGTGTGCCGGTTGCAACCGTTTTGAGAACGGTTACAACAGAATCGCTTAAAAATACCGTTGCCGTTCATGTTGAAGCTGACGGAGCTATCAAGAACTACCGAGCTTTCACGATGGCTAACCCTGCCCGAATTGTTTATGACCTCTACAACATTAGAAGTCCCCATACCGGAGAGCAAAAAATCACGGTTCAATCCAAAGAAGTGCAGCAAATCCGCTACTTCGGCCACCCTGACAAATTGCGGCTGGTAATCGAAACACTTGAGGAATATTTATCAAAGTATTCCTCAGAATCAACGGATACCGGTATGGTAATTCATGTCGGTTCAAATAACTAAGCCCCTCGGAAAATAGCAGATCCCTAAGGGTGAATCACTGCCTTATTCTGAAATTCTTGGTCAATTTATCTGCCCTCATTATGTTTCCAAATTGTTAACATCGCAAAAAATAATCAATCATTTTATAATCGTGGTCGTAAAGTTAACCCATCCTAATTAATTACAATTCCATATTTCTAATTTTTTTTAAAAAATTGACAACATTGGTCCCTATTAAGTCTTGACAATTTTAGAGCAAACAAGTAGGAGAACTTTGTACCAAATACCGTTCATAAATTTCAAAGGGTATCAACTTTTTAAGACGTAAACTGTTTTTCAATCTGTTTCTTTTTGGATAACATTTTTTTAATTTTTGTGCCAAACCGAGAGTATTGGCTGAACACCTATCGATTGGATTAAATGATAAAAATGATCATTGAAGCTGACATCGGAAAAAGGATTCACCAATACCGTCTCCAAAACAATTTTACCCTGCAGGAACTGGCGGACAAAACCGGTTTTTCCAAAGGCTATCTCTCCAAGGTTGAAAAATCGGAAAAAGCGCCACCGGTGGCAACGCTCAGTGTCATTGCAAGGGAGTTGGGAGTAACCGTCTCAGTTATTCTGGGAGAGGAGACCATTCACGATTCAATTTGTCTGGTCAGGGAAAATGAACGAATGTTGATGGCCAAAAACGGCGAAGATTTCGGCTATGCCTTTGAGGCTCTGGCCAATCCGTATCCCAATAAACACATGGAGCCGTTTATTCTGTCCTATCCTTCCGATGACGTGTTCCAACATACGTTTCAACACGACGGCGAAGAAATGTTGTTTGTGCTTCAAGGACAAATGCGGTTTAAATACGGCAACAGGGAATTCGCACTTGACAAGGGAGACTGTATATATTTTGACTCGGGTATCGCCCATATCGGCCAACCGATTGGAGATGAGCCGGTGAAAATTCTGATAGTCATTTATACCGGTAGTCCCAAGGGTCCGACAAGTTTTGAACACATCAAACGTAGAATTGTCAAACGACAATAACCGGACCCGGAATGTCATATTTTATGACAGCACTGATATTTCGAGAGCGTCGTGAAAGGAGGTGAAAATTCTACTGATTATAAAATAAATGCTTTCAATGACCGGTCTTCCGGTCAAATTGATAATTTCAATCCGGATTTTCTGCAACTCAATACGAATGTTCAACAGATGAAAGGAGCGCGGTATGAAATTTAGAAAATTATTTTTGATTCTGGCAAGTGTGGCGGTTTTGGCTTTTGTTTGCGGACCGGCTATGGCGGCGGACACCATTAAAATTGCATACATCGATCCGCTTTCAGGCGCATTTGCGGGCGTGGGGGATGCCGGCTACAAACATTTTCAATACAATGCCGAATTGATCAATGCCAAAGGCGGGGTTCTCGGGGGCAAGATGTTGGAGATTGTGCCCTTCGACAACAAAGTCAATGCCAAGGAGAGCCTGATTCAGCTTAAAAGCGCCATCGACCAGGGCATCCAGATCATCACCCAGGGCAACGGTTCCAGTGTGGCCGGAGCATTGATCGAAGCGGTGGACAAGCACAACAAACGCAATCCCGACAAACCGGTCCTGTATCTGAACTATGCGGCGGTCACCCCGGCCTTTACCAATGAGAAGTGCAGTTTCTGGCACTTTCGCTTCGACGCCCATGTGGACATGAAGATTGCGGCCATCACCGACTACATCAAAGAGAAAAAAGACATTACCAAGATTTATCTGATCAATCAGGACTATGTTTTCGGCCATGCCGTCAGCGATGCTGCCAAAGCCATGTTGAAGGAAAAACGTCCGGATATCGAGATTGTCGGCGATACTTTCACGCCCCTGGGTAAAGTCAAGGACTTTTCACCCTATGTTGCCAAGATCCAGGCCACCGGCGCGCAAGCCGTCATTACCGGAAACTGGGGCGCGGACATGTCGCTGCTCGTCAAGGCCGCCAAGGATGCCGGTCTCGATTCGCAGTTCTATACCTTTTACGGCAGCGGCCTGGGTGCGCCGTCGGCCATCGGTGAGGCCGGCATCGGCAAGCTCATTTCGGTCACCGAATGGCATCTTGACCTGAACCAGGAAGAAAACAACAAAGAAGACGAAGCCTTTTTCCTGGGCTATCAGGAAAAGTACTCGAACGGCGGACAGGTTCCCTATTACTACGGACGCATCGGCACCACCATGAATATGCTGGCTGCGGCCATCGATAAGGCCGGCAGCGCCAACCCCAAAGACATCGCCTATGCGCTGGAAGGCATGGAATATGAAACACCCTACGGCATGGTTCTCATGCGGGCCGAAGATCATCAGCTGATCCAGCCGCTGTACCTTTCGATCTACGCCAAGGCCGGTGAGGGGACCGTAAAATATGACTCCGAAAATACCGGTGTCGGTTTTAAAACCCTCAAGCGGATCGAGGCCGCAGCCACGGCCTTGCCGACGACCTGCCAGATGAAACGACCGCCGAAATAGGCCAATTCTGTCGGATTACACTTTATAACCAGGCCTTACCGGATCAAGTCTTCCGGTAAGGCCGGACCCGACTGTTGCAGGCACAGCCCCGTTGCTGAGGGAGACTTCGTGCCGGGAAGCGCGCGGCCGTGGGATTTCGGCTGCACCTCCCATAATTTTTAACGTCACGACGATTGATCAAGAAGGCAATCATATGCTGGAATACGTTTTCTTTTCAATTTTAAACAGCCTGGTGCTGGGCATGCTCCTGTTCATGCTATCCAGCGGTCTGACGCTGATTTTCAGCATGATGGGCGTGCTCAACTTTGCCCATGCCAGCTTTTACATGCTGGGCGCTTACTTCGGCTATCAGATCACCAATGTGATCGGCTTCTGGCCAGCATTGATTATCGCCCCTTTACTGGTTGGTGTCCTGGGGGCGCTGGTCGAGCGCTATGGCCTCCGAACCGTCCACAAATACGGCCACGTGGCCGAGCTGCTGTTCACGGTCGGCCTCTTTTATATTATCGAAGAGAGCATCAATTTGATCTGGGGGCGCAATGCCGTGATCTATCCCGTTCCGGCGGCCCTCGATTTTCCACTGTTTACCTTCCTTGGGGCCCAGTTTTCAGCCTACCGCATGTTTATGCTGGTGATTTCGGTGGCCATGTTCGTGGGGCTCTATCTGGTTTTAACCCGCACCCGAATCGGCTTGATTATTCAAGCCGCGCTGACCCATCCGGACGGGGTCAGCGCCCTGGGGCACAATGTGCCGGCAGTGTTTATGATGGTTTTTGGCGGCGGATCGGCCCTGGCCGGGCTGGCCGGGGTCATCGGCGGTATCTTTTTAATCACCGAGCCGGCCATGGCTGCGACCTTGGGGCCCATCGTGTTTGTGGTAATCGTTGTCGGCGGCATGGGCTCTTTGACGGGTGCTTTCGTCGCCTCCCTGCTTTTGGCCGCCATCCAGACATTTGCGGTGGGCATTGAATATTCGTTGACCGATCTGCTGGCCGTGTTCGGTCTGCAAATCGATGCCGGCGGACTGTTGGGAGATATCTGGCGTATCCAGCTGGCCCACACCGGACCGATTCTGCCCTACCTGTTTATGGTGCTGGTGCTGATGTTTCGTCCCAAGGGCTTAATGGGCAAACGCGAATCATGACCACGAGTGAAAAAGGAAATTCTTAAAATATGAAGTATTACTTGCAGCAGTGCGGGATTTGGCTCGCGGCCGCGCTCATTTGCGCCGTATTACCGCTGGTGTTCAGCTCCGGTTTCGCGCTGTCCATACTCAGCCAGATGGGTATCGCCATCATCTTTGCGCTTTCCTACAACATGCTGTTGGGGCAAGGCGGCATGCTCTCTTTCGGGCATGCGGTTTATTACGGAGTGGGCGGATTTCTCGCCATGCACGCAATCAACATGGTCGGTGAAGGAGTGCTGCCGCTGCCGCTGGAGTTGCTGCCCCTGGCAGGCGGCCTGGGCGGCGTAGTCGCCGGCCTGATTTTCGGCTGGCTGTCCACGGACAAAGCCGGCACGACCTTTGCGCTGATTTCATTGGGAATCGGGGAGTTGATCGCCTCCAGTGCACTTATGCTGCCCACTTTCTTCGGTGGTGAAGAGGGAATATCCGCCGACCGGATGGTCGATACGACCCTGACCGGATTCGGGTTCGGACAGCAGATTGAGGTCTTTTACCTGATTGCCGCCTGGATGCTGGTGTGTATATTCCTGATGTTCCTACAAACCAAGACCCCGTTGGGCAAAGTGGCCAATGCTGTGCGGGACAACCCCGAACGCGCGGCATTCATCGGCTATAACGTGCGCTGGGTCAGAACGCTGCAGTTCACGTTGGCGGCCTTTTTCGCCGGTATTGCCGGTGGTCTGTTTGCCATCAATTATGAAATCATCACGGCCGAAACCATCGGGGCCATCCCATCGGGCAATGTATTGATGATGACCTATATCGGTGGGATCGGCCATTTTTTCGGACCGATTCTGGGGGCTGTACTCGTCACATTGATGCAACTATCCCTTTCCGGTATCACCCATGCCTGGCTGCTTTATTTCGGGCTGCTTTTCGTGGGCATGATTATCTGGGCGCCGACCGGTCTGGCGGGTATCATCATGCTGCATCAACCGGTCTGGAAAGCGGGCCTCATGAAACGGTTGCTGCCGGCTTACGGTTTGATTGGCCTGTCGAGCCTGGTGCTGTTTTCAGGCGCCATGACGCTGATCGAGATCAACTACCACCTTTCTTTAAGCATCAACCCGGATGAACCCATGAGCCTGTTCGGCATTTCATTCCACGCCCAATCGCCCCTGGCCTGGATTGTGGCGGTGGGATTGATCATCGTCGGCTTCTACTTTTTTCGCAAGACCCAACGCGTGGTGAGGCGCAGCTGGAATGAAGTCACAAAGATGATGAAAGGGGGGGCGATAATTTGACGGCGCTAAAACTCATCGACGTGCACAAAAGCTTCGGCAGCAGCAAAATCATCAATGGGGTCAACCTGGAAGTACCTGAAAGGGAGCGACATGCCATCATCGGTCCCAATGGCGCCGGCAAATCCACCCTGTTCAACCTGATCAGCGGTTTTTATGAGGTCAGCTCGGGTAAGATTCAGCTTAACGGACGAACCATTTCGGGGTTGCCGCCGCATCGCATCAATCGGCGCGGCCTGAGCCGCAGTTTTCAGGTAACCAACATCTTCCCCAAGATGACCGTATTTGAAAATGTCCGCTGCGCCTTACTGTGGCCCATGGGGTATCGCTACTCGTTCTGGCACCTGTGCGATCGCCTGCGCAAGGTCAACGCAAAAGCCGAGGCCATATTGGAGAAAATCAATCTGGCTGAGCGGCGTCACATGCCCGCTGCGATGCTGGCCTACGCCGAACAGCGGGCCCTGGAAATCGGCATCACCATTGCCGGTGATACGGATGTCATCTTGCTCGATGAACCCACCGCGGGCATGAGCCATAGCGAAACCGATCGGGCGGTGGAATTGATTCGCAATGTCACCGAAGACAAGACATTGATTGTGGTTGAGCACGACATGGGCGTCGTGTTTGATCTGGCCGATCGAATTTCGGTGCTGGTTTACGGTGAAATTATCGCCACCGATGAGCCGGATAATATTCGCAGCAATCCTGAGGTACAGGAAGCCTATCTGGGAAAGGAGATCGCCTAAATGCTGGAGGTCAAGGACCTGCACGCCTATTACGGCCGCAGTCACATTCTGCAGGGGGTGAACTTAACAGTCGGCAACAGCGAAATTGTCAGTTTGCTGGGCCGCAACGGCGTCGGTCGATCGACTGTCTGCAAAACGATCATGGGACTCGTGCCGCCTCAGGGTTCGATCATTTATCAGGGCGAAGAAATTGTCGGCTACAAGGCTCACACGATCGCACAGAAAGGCATCGGATTTGTGCCTGAAGACCGTTGGATATTCCCCGGTCTGACCGTCTTACAGAATCTTCAGCTCGGTTTAAAGGGTAGAAAAAACCAGGGGCGCTGGACAATCGAAGACGTGTTCGAAATGTTTCCGAGGCTGGGAGAGCGCTCCAATGTCCAGGGTGGCTTGATTTCCGGTGGTGAGCAGCAGATGCTGACCATCTGTCGCACGCTGATGGGTGATCCGAACTTTATCATGATTGACGAGCCGACCGAGGGTCTGGCACCGAAACTGGTAGACCAGGTCGGACGGCTGATTGAAGAAATCGCCCAGCGCGGCATCTCCGTGTTGCTGGTCGAGCAGAAGCTGCACATCGCCCTGAAGATATCGCAACGATTGTACATCATGGGACACGGCCAGATCGTCTTTGAAGGCAGCCCGGACGATTTAAAAGAAGATGAATCCATGCGCAAGGAATGGCTGGAAGTTTAAATATTGAAGATTGAATATTTAAGGATTTTAATCTATTTAATTGATCTTTGTACTCTATTCGGGAAGAAGCTTAAAATAAAATTGATCCGCCGTAAGCGGACCACAAATATTCAATCTTCAATCTTCAATATTCATTCATTTCGCTAATCAACCATTTAACTTATTTTTTATTTTGGAGGTAATAGAAACATGTATGGTTTAATGCAAGACAGTCCCCTGTTAATTTCATCATTGATTGAATTTGCCGCCTTGAATCATGGCGCTGAGGAAATTGTTTCGCGAACCGTTGAAGGGCCTATTCATCGGTACACTTACAAGGAGTGCGTCGTTCGCTCCCGCCAACTGGCCAAAGCGCTTGAAAAACTGGGAGTGGAAAAAAGTGATCGGATCGCCACCCTGGCGTGGAACGGTTATCGTCATGTTGAAATATATTACGGCGTTTCCGGCATGGGTGCCATTTGCCATACGATCAATCCGCGCCTGTTCCCCGAGCAGATTGCGTATATTGTCAATCATGCGGAGGACAAATACATTTTTATGGATTTAACCTTTGTCCCCCTGATTGAAGCGATTGTCGAACATATCCCGAATGTCAAGGGGTTCGTCATCATGACGGACGAAGCCAATATGCCGCAGACCAAGTTGTCCAATGTTATCTGCTATGAAAACCTGCTGGCTACAGCCGATGACGATTATAAGTGGCCGGTTTTTGATGAACGTACCGCCTCCTCCCTTTGCTATACCTCCGGAACCACCGGCAACCCGAAAGGGGTTTTATTCAGCAACCGCTCCACCATCCTGCACAGCTACGCCGTCTGTACGATGGACGGGCTGGGCCTGTCCAACCTGGAAACCATTCTGCCGGTGGTCCCCATGTTTCATGTGAACGCCTGGGGCATTCCCTATGCCGCAGCCATGTCCGGCGCCAAGATGGTCATGCCCGGCGCCCGGATGGATGGCCAATCGCTCTATGAATTGATGGAAAGCGAGCAGGTCACACTGTCGGCGGGAGTGCCGACCATCTGGATGATGCTGCTGGGATATATGAAAGAAAACAACAAAAAATTCACTTCCATGCAGCGCACGGTTATCGGCGGCGCAGCGGCCCCGAAAGCGATGATTGAAACATTTGAGAAGCAATACAACGTCAATGTCCTCCACGCCTGGGGTATGACGGAAATGAGCCCGCTGGGCACCGCCTGCAACCTGAAAAAGAAACACCGGGATTATCCCATCGATCAAAAAATTGAATTGTCACTTAAGCAGGGTCGGGCCATATACGGTGTCGATATGAAGATCGTCGATGGTTTAGGTAACGATCTTCCCTGGGACGGCAAGGCCTTCGGCAACCTTCTCGTCCGGGGCCCCTGGATTACATCCGGGTACTTCAAGGGCGAGGGCGGCGACGCCGTGATTGATGAAGACAACTGGTTTGACACCGGCGATGTGGCCACCATCGATCCGGACGGCTATATGCAGATCACCGATCGCTCCAAGGATGTCATTAAGTCCGGCGGCGAATGGATATCTTCGATCGACGTGGAAAACGAAGCCGTCGGATGTCCGGGGATTGCCGAGGCGGCCGTAATTGCGGTATCGCATCCCAAATGGGATGAGCGTCCCCTTCTGGTGGCCGTCAAGGAAGAAAATTCCAGTGTTACCAAAGAGCAAGTGCTTGAACACCTGAAGGGATCGCTGGCCAAGTGGCAGCTGCCCGACGATGTTATTTTTGTCGATCAACTGCCGCATACGGCGACCGGAAAAATCCTGAAGACGAAATTGCGCGGCGAGTACAAAGATTATAAGCTGCCGACGATTTAAACCTTGGAGTAATGGAATTTTGGAATGATGGAGTAATGGAAGATCCGGCTCCCGTCAGACTAAAGAATCGGTCAATTTGAATAACAATAAACCCGCCCTGAATACCAGCATTTTCAGAGCGGGTTTATTGTTTCAGTTGTTGGCTCTGAAAAAATCGACCACTTTATTGTTATAATGATCGGCTTTTTCGATCATCACACAGTGACGCCCACCCGGGAAAACATGCAGCTCTGCTGCGGGTATCAGCTCTTGCAGGACATAAGAATTCTCCGGGGGAACCAGGAGGTCATCATCACCGGTCATAATCAAAGTGGGGATCGCTATATTGTTGAGTCGGTCAACCGTATTATGCCTCAGACAAGCATCAAATTGCCGTTCAAAGGCATCCGCCGGCTGGCAGTAGCGCAGGGAAATTTCGATAAATTCTTCTATATCAGCCGGATTGTTGGCAACATAATCATCGGAAAAATAAATATCCATGCCTTTGCGCAAGATTTCTTCAGGTTTCAAGCCGGCATCGGCCTGAAATTTTTCCAGTCTGTCGGGGGACATGAGAACCGCCCTTTCGCCTCCGCCTCCGGTACTTGCCAGAATCAAGTTTTTGACCTTTTCGGGGTAATTCAAAGCAAGCTCTTGCGCGATGTTTCCACCCATCGAATATCCCAGGATGTTGGCGCCCTGCAATTTCAGTGCATCCATAAGACCAGCGGTATCCTCCGCAAAAAGGCGAATGGAGTATTCCATGGCAGGTTTGTCAGAACGGCCGGCACCCCGGTTGTCGAATACGATTACCTGAAATTGTTTGGATAACGCAGGAATCTGGCGATACCATCACTCCACATTGCGACGTAACCCCATAATCAGAACCAGCGGATCGCCCTGCCCGTGTATTTCGTAATATATGTCACAATCGTTTATATTCACAATTGGCATAAATTTTACCTAAACTTTTGCCTTTATAAACTTCAATGATGATTATTTACTCTCCAGTAAATTTCGGTTCGCGCTTCTCCAGAAAGGCCGTAAACCCTTCGACGCGATCCTTGGATGCTCCGACAACCGCACTGCCCTCTTCTTCTACCGCTAAGCCCCGTTCGAAGCCTTCATATTCGCCGGCCGATATTGCCTTGAGTACACAGCCCACTGCCAGCGGCGGTCGCTTTACCAGTTTCTCTGCGAATTCAACAGCCGTGTCGATTAATTTATCGGGGGATGCCAGTTGATTCGCAAGCCCGGCTTCAAGGGCCTGCTGCGGGTTGATGCGGGTGCTGAACAGAATCATGTCCAGGGCTCTGGCTTTACCCACTATACGTGTTAAACGCTGGGTACCACCCCAGCCGGGGATGATGCCGACGTTTAATTCGGTCAGCCCGATATTTAAGTTCGGATCATCGACAATAATCCTGAAATGGCAGCTTAAAGCCAGCTCCAGTCCTCCGGCCAGGACATGGCCGTTGATGGCGGCAATTACGGGTTTTGAAAAGCGATCGAGCCGGGTCCACAGTTCCCGGCCTTTGGGTGAGGTTTTATGCCCGCCGGCCGAATCACTTAAATCAAATCCGGCCGAAAACGCTTTTTCCCCGCCGCCGGTGATAATCAGCACCCGAACTTGCTGGTCGTTTTCAACTGCATCAATTGCCTTCTCAAAGTCGGCCATCAGGCCCCAGTTCCAGGCATTGACCGGGGGATGGTTGAGGGTGATTATGCAGATGTGGCCAGTCTTCTCGACGATAAGGTTGTCGTAGCTCATGCTGTATTCTCCTTTTGAAATAATTGAAACCTTTTATCCCATCTATACATAGTGTCCGATAGCAACTCTAAAGAATTATCAACTAATCGGCACCATTGACTCAATAAACGCCTCCAGCCTCGTCTCCACCTGGGCGTCGGAATAGGCCCGGGGATCGTTTTGATCGGCTTCGATAACCACTCCCGGTTTACCGGTCATTTGGGCCAGTTCATCCTGCATGCGGTACATGCCCACCGAATACGGCTTGCAGGAACGGTTGGAGTGCATGATAAAGCCGGTCAGGGAGTACTCATCGATCAAGCCTGCCAGGTAGCTAATCCGGTTTTCAAAACCGGTGTTGATATAGACGTTCAGATAACTTTTGGCGACAGCCTCATAGGGATCGGCGTTTTGATCCACGGGATAGTTGCTGTACTGGCCCCAGCTGTTGGCATAAGTGGTGACGACCAGGGTGCATTTTTGCGCTTCGAAAAATTTCTCCAATCGCCGCATTTTAAACCAGACCGGCAGGTTGTCCCAGAGCACGCGGTATTGCTCTTCAGGCAGAGATCCAATTTTTTTGGCAGCCCGCGCGGCAACTTCTTCATACAGCAGCTTGTTGTAATCCACGCACTCCTGCGTGCCGCGCAGGGTAACAATGGGTCCTAAGTGGATAAAGGTATCCAGGCTGTTAAACGGTGAGGGTCTTGTCTTTCCGAGTTGGAGCATCTTTTGCCAGTAAGTTGCCGCTTCCCGGCTCAACATCAGGACTTCCCGCAATCGATCACGATCAAAGGGTTTGCCGGTGAAATCGGCCAGAAATTTCTCGAGGTCCTTAAACTGCGAAACCGTATAATCGATCAAATCCCGGCTCAATCCGTCATGCAGAAAGGGGGTGTCGACGATAAACAGCGGAACATCGTATTTACGGGCGATGACTTCATACCACTTGATTACCGTCTTGCAGATGTTGGTGGAGCACAACAGAAAGTGGGGTGCCGGCAGGCCGGCCGCCGGACCGCCCTGGGTGATGTCGGCGCCGAAATCCGTGCGGGCATAGGCGCAAATATCCTGGGAAAAACCTTCGGCCTCAGCGGATTCCATCAGGTCAATAGATTGATGGTTGGCGGCACACATGGCGGCATAATTTTCAGGATATATCGGCAGGATGTCCATGGCATACAAAAACTCCACCGGAGCACCGCTGGTAATCCAGGCAATCGACTTTTCCCTGGTGGTTTTCGCTTCAATGTAATAATTCGTCAAAAGCTCTTTCATTTTGTGGTATGCGTCGAATTTAGTCATGTCGGGACTTCTCCCAAAATTTATCTTATTTTAATTGGACACGGATTTTTACGGATTAACACCGATATTGAAATAGCTGATAAGCTTATAAGCTGATAAGTTCTTGAGAAAAAAAACTCTGCGTTCTCTGCGAGCTCTGCGGTGAAAAAAATATTATGATTGTAGCCAACCATGATTTATCATTTTCCCAGCATTTCACAAAAAGCGCCAATCCTAGTCTTGACTGCATCAAAGTTGGTCCCGGTCAGTTCCAGGTCAATGAAGGCAACCGGAATACCAGCATCCTTGAGATGTTTCATCAGCTGGGGACGGTCAAAGGCATCCGGTTCGCAAAATTTGATGTACCAGAACAAAACGCCGTCGGCGCCGGATTGCTTGACTTTATCCAGCAGATAGGGATGCCGGTCATTATCCGGATTGTAAATACAGCAGCACGGTGCCGGTTTAAACAGGAAATCGGTGATTCCTTCCACCAGATTCTCGGTATTCAATTCCCCTTTCGATACGGTTCGCCATCCATTGGCAAAGTCGTCATCAACGACAACAGCATCCAGTTCGTCAAAAATGGTATAAATCGCCAGCGGATCGAAAACCATACCGGAAATAAGCAACTTCGGGCGATGACCTTTATCTCCCGCCAGTCCTGCCAAATTCTGCAGTAAATCTTCCAGCATGCGGTTGTAAACATCAGCCGGCAAAAAGAACCCGGTTTTGATAGCGGTGTAGAAGTCATGGTTTTTGATAAATCCGGGCTTCTCACGCCGCAATCGGTACAGGCGGCGTTGAAGTTTCCGTGTGCGGCCATGCAATTTCGCCGCATGGGTCAAAGATTCAGCGGTAATTTTATTTCCGGTGATTGCTTCCAATCCATCGGTTACGGATTTTAAAACACTAGTCAGATAATTGTGCCGCGCTTCCGCAGTCCGCGTTATCGGTATTGAAAGCTCCAGGGTGGGTTTGGTGAAAACCCGCCGATATATTTCTCTCAGGTTGATTAACGTGTCGCAAAGGGATGTAAACGCGTAAGCCTTAACCATGTGTGCGGCTTCCCTCAGCTCGAGTTCCATCACCGAACGCGCCACCGAACAGCAATAGGATTGAAGATGTGCATCCGCCTTCTCAATCGGCAAATTGTTGCCCCACAGCTGGACCGGATATGCCCCGGCCGCTTCGATCAACTCCAGCGGGAAATAAGCCGGCATGACCCCGATGATCGGGCGATTCAGTTCCGTTTCAAACTTCAGAATCGTTTGGGATACATTGTTGACAACTTTATGAAATTCTTCAAACATATTTTCTTCCGATAAGATTTTTAAAATATTGAACCCTGTCTGATTTTAAGTCCAAACTAAACTGGACGAAACCTTGGTGAAAATCCAGGTCTGACCAAACAAATGCGCGGGCGTGGATAAACCACGCCCCTACATGTTTGGAAAGATTTCGTCTGTAGGGTGGGGTTTATCCCCACCTCCCAAGGGCCAAATGTCGGAACAATCGATCAATTTGGGCAATACACCAAATAAATTCTCTAAGAGCGGCTTACAATCTAGACACTAACACCCCTGCTTGAATGCCGCTCTCCTTATCTTTAAACAAAAAAAACTCGCATATTTTCTGCTTATATAATTTCAAGGTTTCAAATTACCAAAAACTTTTGGTCAAGTCATCCGTGCTCTATTAACCGATAATCAGAAAATATTTCAGAAAATATTAATATTACCAGTCGTAATTTTCCCGCTCGATGATGGTCGCCACGCCCTGACCGCCGCCGACACAGGCGTTGGAACAGCCATAGCGTCCACCCTTTGCTTCCAGAATACGGGCCAGGGTTCCGGTCAGGCGGATACCGGTCGCTCCCAGGGGATGGCCGATAGCCGTGCCGCCGCCCATCACGTTGACGGTCTCCGGATCGAGCCCCAGTTCCGCAATGCAGTTGAGTGCAACGATCGCAAAGGCCTCGTTAATCTCCCAGAAGTCGATATCAGAAGCTTTTAGCCCAGCCCGTTCAAGGGCCTTCCGGCTGGCCGGAACCGGACCGTGCCCCATGATGGTGGGGTCCACACCGGCAAACCCGATGGAACGGATGGTTGCCAGCGGTTTAATGCCCTTCTTTTTGGCAGTGTCTTTGGACATCAACACCATGGAGGTCGCACCGGCGTTCAACGGCGATGAGATGCCGGCGGTGATGACACCGTCTTTTTTGAAGGCCGGTCTCAGTGAAGCAAGGCCTTCCAGCGTGGTGTCCGCTCGTACGGCCTGGTCTTTTTCCACTACCATCATCGAACCATCCGCCTGCTCGGCCTCAATGGGCATTATCTCTTCGTCGAAAAAGCCATCTTCCTGGGCTTTGGCTGCCCGCTGGTGAGATCGCAGCGCCCATTTGTCCATATCTTCCTTGGAATAGTCGGTCTGGGCAAAAAGCTTTTCAGCTGTCAGCCCCATGTTCATGGCCGTCATCATGTCCCAGTGCTGGTACTTCGGATCCATAAACAAAGTCATATTGGGGACGATGGCGCCCCTGTCAATCAGCGGCCCCCCCATGGGCACCCGGGTCATGTGCTCCATGCCGCCAACCAGCACGACATCGGCAAATTCCTGGGCGATTTCCATGAATCCGATATGGATCCCGGCCATGGCCGAACCGCATTGCTGATCGACAAATTTAGCGGCGATCGTATTGGGGAGATTGGCTAAAAATATCGGATTACGCCCGCCGTACGACCATTGCTCGCTGACGCCGGTGGCGCAGCCCACCAGAAAATCATCGATTTCCTCGGGCTCAATACCGCTTTTTTTAATGACTTCCGGCAGTATCTTGGCCAGCAGTTCATCGGCTCTCATCTTACAAAACCAATCCCGAGCCGGGTCATTGGGGCGGGAACGAGATTGGGCAGTTCTTAAATATCCGGCGATGACAACGTCTCTCATGATGATACCTCCATATGTTTGGTTGAATGGTTGATTTGTTGATTCGTTGTTTTACTTGATTGGTTGAATAAGTTTATTAAGTTGATTGGGTTGATTGATTATTAGGTTGAATCGATGAATAGTCGATTAAGGTGATTGGTTGAATTGCTCGAATATGTATAAAATTAGTAGACTCCCATCCGATTTAACCTAATCAACCTGTCAACCAGTCAACTATTCAACTAAATTTTATTCCTGGTAAAATGTTTTATCTGACTCTGCCATTTCTTTAATCAAATCCGCCGGCTTAAAGCGAATTCCGTACTGCTTCTCGAGTGCCAGCAGCTTCCCATAGACGTTTTTCAGGCCCCACTTGTCGGCGAACCGCAGAATGCCGCCGCGATAGGGGGGAAAGCCGGTGCCGTAAATCATGGCCAGGTCCATATCCTGCGGACGGTCACAGATGCCCTCTTCTATCATCAGGGCCGCCTCATTGATACCGAGGGCCAGCATGGCGTCGGTAATATCCTCTTGGGACATTTCGTTGGGTTTTACTCCATTGTCTTTTAGGTATTTCTGAACCACTTCCGTCACTTTGGGATTGGGAACTGGTTGAGGGCCGCTGTAGTCAAAATACCCGGCCCCGGTTTTGCGGCCGTAACAGCCGGTTTGATAGATCAGCTCGGTCAGCGGGTGCACGCTGTAACGCTCACCCAGTCTTTTCTCAAAGGTCTTGTTCACATGATAATTGATATCGATACCGGTCAGATCTGCCAGCGTAGCGGGTCCCATGGGCATGCCAAAATCCAGCATAGCCTTTTCGATGGCCGCCCCATCCACGCCATCGGCCGTGAGATACACGGCTCCGCCCAGTAGACCTCCCAGCTGTCTGGAAACATAAAATCCCGGCCCGTCATTGACGACAATCGGTATT
>Ga0210064_1000455_pt1 | contig 19574 bp, 16 predicted proteins | sample Muzzi_CordC_D2_FD_185531 | JGI IMG/M metagenome (GOLD analysis project Ga0210064, IMG submission 185531) | Wetland microbial communities from San Francisco Bay, California, USA, that impact long-term carbon sequestration - Muzzi_CordC_D2 (SPAdes) | ecosystem: Environmental > Aquatic > Marine >...
TCGTCATTCCGGGTACTGATAGGGGCTTCTCGGGCGACATCACCATCGGTGACCTGTATGACTACTACCCGATCGGTGCCGCAACGGCCCTGGCCGAATACACAGGCGGACGCCTGAAGCAGCACTGGGACGGGATACTCACCAACGTGTTTGATCCGAACCCCTACCGTCAGCGCGGCGGCTGGTTCCTCGGTTTCACCAACAACATGCACTTCGATATCCGTCTCAGCGATGACTTCCCGCTCAGCATCAGCTATGGCAAGCAGCGTCTGGCCGATGTGACCATCGACGGCGCCAAGGTGGATGACAGCAAGATTTACACACTGGCGTCCTGCTACCCGCATGGCAACCCGACCGACGAGGTGTGCCGTACCGCGGGCGCAACCAACCTGCGTTTCATCACGGCAAACCAGGAAGATGGCGGGCCTGTAAATCCGGCAACTTGTACAACGACAAATCCATGCGATATCTTCGGCAACCGCCAGCTTGACATGAATGGACCGTTTGCTGTCGTGGATCCCGTGGTTACGGATGCCCAGCTCCCTGTGTTTGACCCGGTAGGCTTTAATAATGGCGTCATGCCGACCCGACCGCTGTTCCGCAAGGTGGCCCCGGACAACTTCGTGCACCCGGTGGATGCCCTGCGCCGCTACCTGAGCCCAACTTTAGTCGGCCACGTGGTCAACGAGACGGACGATGGTCTCGGCCGGGTGGAGGTGGTTGGAGCGGACCCGTCGGATCCTCGACGCGGCGTGCCGATCTCCGAGTTCGGTGGCCCGGGCATCGTGCAGCCCACCCAGGGTGTCGGTGCGGAGTGGCTGAAGCGGGAGTTTGTCAAGTAAGACAACTGAGCTGACCCGCGAAAGCACGGGTTGTAGTATCCTGGCAGGGTCCGGTGACCATCACCGGACCCTGCAGATACCTCCCTCGGCACGCATCTGATCAAAAAGGCAGGGCGGACACACCAAACGGCCCACACTGGCGCCGCCACCTTGCCAATGCTTTGGCAATGCTTTGGCAATGCGCTGTATCTGAACATTCATTTCCGCCTGCGCCTTGAATGAGGGGCTGATGGACCAGCTGCCGGGGCATTCGATTACCGCGGCAACTGCCCCTGCGTTGCTCGACCTCCTGCATCCCTGCATTCGTACCGCATCGCGGTGGGGCCACAGTAATGCCACAAGGTGTTTACGTTACAAACACTGCCTGGCTGCGCGATTCAGACGACCCGTTCGCGGATACGGAGTGCAAGGTGCGTTATGAGCTGAGAACCCCTGTAATTGAATGACCGCTACGCGATGTTAACCTGCCGTTGCCGGGCAGGTTCGTCAATGTCACGTAGTGGCAGCCGAAAATGCCCGTTTAGTGATGGTGGGCTAATATCAGCGGGAATATGAACCACTCCTCTTGAGGCTCTCGCAGCCAACCCAATCAACTATCGTCTCACGGGTTGGCTGCTGAGCCATCTACCTATTTCGCCTCCACTTGAATATCCACATTCGCGCCCTGAGTGATGGTATTGAAGACGGGCGAGTACGCAGTCAGTCTTTTGAGGCGTTCCATGTTGTCCACATCAGCCTTGACTTTAAATTTGACGCGGATCTCCGTGAAACCCTTCGGCACATCGTTGGAGAGTCCCAGGAAACCGCGCAGGTCGATGTCACCTTCAAGCTCTGATTCCAGTTCCTCGATATGTATGCCCCGTACCGCCGCATGCGCCACCATGCTCGTGGTAACGCAGCTGGCCAGGGCATTGAGTAGATGTTCGACAGGATTGGCCCCCTCATCATTTCCCGCCAGTATGGGCGGTTCATCGGCATGCAGTTCGAACTGTTGCCTATGGGCTATTTCCTGTTTGGCACCGTAGAAACCGGTAACCGTGGTGCAATTATGGTTGCCACCCAGCCAGGTGTTACGCGCGCGGAATTTACACTGCCCGAGATCAGGCTCCTGGTCAATTGCGTGCACGGTTTCCTGCAGTGTCGCTATGTGGATACCGTTGACAGTCACGTCATTTGTGCCGGACTGCGCCTGTCTGTCAGTCACTTGATCAGTCATGATCATTCTCCTTGAGATAATGGGTTGGTCGATAAGTCACTTGGGCTGTGTGACAACGTTGGGTGACTTGAGACCTACGATAGACCTTGACAGGCGACTGATTAAGATGGATTTTAGGCAAAAACAGGGCATTTGTGCCACTAACTGGATGCACCGTGACGACAAACTCAAAAACAGGCCCGGTGGAGGTCCTCATTGTTGCCGTGCCGGAGACCGCAGGCTCTGCGCTCTATGGCATGGTGGATGTACTCCTGGCCGCGGGAAATATCTGGCAGACGCTCATGCGCACAGAATCGGAACAGACCCTGTTTCGGGTCCGCATTGTTGCGCCCACCAGAGAAGCATTTACCTGCGGCAACCGCATCCCTGTCGTGCCCGACTGCTCCTTCGCGGACGACCCCAAGGCCAGCGTCCTGATATTGCCGGAGCTCTGGTTGGGCCCAGACGAGGATATCCGGGGGCGGTATCCAGAAACAATCGAATGGATACGCTACGCATACGAAGAAGGTACTACGGTTTACTCTGCCTGTTCAGGCGCGGTGATGCTGGCCGAGACTGGTCTGCTTGACGGCTGCTACGCCACCTCTCATTGGGGCTATCAGGATCTGTTCAGGCAGAGCTACCCGAAAGTCCGTTTTCAACCTGAACCGAATCTCGTCTTTGCCGATCCAAGCGGTCGTATTGTGACAGCAGGGGGCACGACATCCTGGCACGATCTCGCCATCCACATCATATCCCGCTACTGCAGCCCCGGAGAAGCAATGCGTATCGCCAAGGTATATCTCCTGAAATGGCACGGCGAAGGCCAGCTGCCTTATGCGACGCTGGTTCGCAGAACGCCGCATGCAGATTCTGTCGTCCGGTCCTGTGAGGACTGGCTAGGTGAGCATTTCCGGGAAACCGATGCAATCAAACGGGCGGTCGAAATGGCCAATATTCCGGAACGCACCCTTAAGCGACGGTTCAAGGCAGCTACCGGTGTCACACTCATCGACTACCTGCAGAACGTGCGCGTTGAAGAGGCGAAACGCCTGCTGGAATCTGGCCACATGCCCGTCGATGAAATCAGTGTGGAAGTCAGTTACCAAGACGCGTCCTTTTTCCGCAGATTATTCAAGCGCCGCACGGGTATGACGCCCAGCCAATACCGTCGAATGTTCCAACCGGTTTTCGATGCTTCAAATCAAACCTGAAACAGCGGCTCTTTCGGGTCGCGGTACTTTTTAGGATGACGAGCGTCGTGTTGTGGCCAGGGATCACGGAAAGGATATCGGTTACCCGATACCTCCCGCGCAGATCCCAGCGAGCGCAATTCTCCCACCGGGCTCCTACCTCGGGTGAGTGACAGAAAAGTCTGCTTACGGTACATGTCCAGCCCCTTTCACACTCCTTTCCGTTTCAGAATCAGGCACATGCATGGTTGGACCCTGTCCCCCTGGGTTCCGGCGCTTTGCTCCACCCGCTCCGCCACCGGTCGCGGCCATTGCAGGTAAGGATATGAATGACTGAAATGCGCCAAAGCGGGCCGTCACGGAAACGGGAACATTGATGATGTGCACGTGTCAGCGAACATGTACTACATGATCCTGCAGGCGCGTTGGGCTTCCACAGAATATCCGTCAGGCACAACGACCTGTGCTCTCTACGAAGCTGGAGGCCATGCGCTTGAATGAAACGCCTCAGCTGTGTTTTGCTCATCAAGTGAATGAACCTGGAAAAATCAGTTGAAACGAGATTAAACTGTTAGCTCCCTGAAACGAGTGACAAAACCATGGTGCCTCCACCCAGACCCGCTCACCCGGCGGGTGAACAGCCCCTGGCCATACTCAATCCGCTGGCGGAGGCCGTGGAGGTAGAGACCTGCGCGGGGAAAGTACACATTGAATGGGCCCCCGATGCTGCGGTTACGCCGCTGGGCCAACTCCCCTTTTTCATCCAGTTTTTAAAGTTGGGCGGAGGTTTTGATCCCTGGGTTGAGGCGTGTCCACTCGCTTGCCGCAGCGATAATGCCCCTGAGACAGTTGATGTGCCGGGTTATTTATTGCTATCCATACTCTCGGGTTACAGACGCCATGCGCACATCACCACCTGATGAGCGACCGTGTTAACTCAAGCCTGCCGGGGATGAACAAAGTGATCAGTGATGACTCTGCGGATATTGGATGCTTATGTCACGGTCAAGCGGCTCTAGCCCTAATAGCACAGGCATATTGAAAGACCATTGGTTCTCCCAATGAATCACTTACTGTTCAGAGCAATGCTGGTTCCATGAAAACGATGAAAGCTATAGTCAAAAAGTACACCAGGGAAGGTTTGTGGTTAGAAGAAGTGCCTGTCCCGGAAGTCGGGAATAATGACGTTCTGATCAAGGTTCAGAAAACAGCCATTTGCGGGACGGATGTACACATATTTAACTGGAACGAATGGGCGCAGAAAACAATCCCCGTGCCAATGACCATTGGTCACGAGTTTGCTGGTGTTATCGTCGACAAGGGGGCCAATGTCACTGAGCTGAATATTGGTGACGTGGTTTCCGGCGAAGGACACATTGTCTGTGAGCGTTGTCGCAACTGTTTGGCTGGCAGGCGCCACCTTTGTCCAAATACGATTGGTGTCGGTGTAAATCGCACCGGGAGCTTCGCCGAGTATTTATCAATTCCTGCAAAAAATGTTTTCAGGCCGAACATTGCAATCCCTACGGATGTACTTGCTTGTTTTGATCCTTATGGAAATGCAGTCCACACCGCGCTATCTTTTAATATGGTCGGTGAGGACGTATTGATCACCGGCGCAGGCCCGATTGGCATTATGGCTGCGATGGTTGCCGCCCATTGCGGTTCACGCAATATTGTCATTACAGACATCAATGATTACAGACTGAATCTGGCAAAGAGCATCGTACCAAAAGCGATCCCCATCAATGTCAACAAGAGAGAAATCACTGTAGATTTCATGCGTAGTCTGGGCATTCTTGAAGGCTTTGACGTGTGCCTGGAAATGTCAGGTTCGCCAGAGGCGTTCAGAGACATGCTCGGTCAAATGATTAACGGTGGCAGCATTGCGATGCTCGGCATCATGCCAGATGGCACGGGTATCGATTGGACCAAAGTCGTTTTTAAAGGGCTATTTATTAAAGGTATTTATGGCCGTGAGATATTCGAGACGTGGTACAAGGGTGTGATGATGGTGCAAAGCGGCCTGCCGTTGGCGAAAATCATCACCCATCGTTACCACTACACGGAGTTCCAGAAGGGCTTTGATGTCATGCGTTCTGGCCAATCTGGCAAGGTGATCCTCAGCTGGGATGACATTTAAGCGCTAACGAAGAAGGTAGATATGAGTTTCACTGGTGCAAAGACGAGTTTGACGCAGGAGTTAGCGGAAATCAAAGAAGCCGGGCTCTGGAAAAACGAACGTATCATCGACTCTGCCCAGAAGAATGACATCACCCTCGCTGATGGTAGCGAGGTGATTAATATGTGTGCCAATAACTATCTCGGCCTGGCTAATAACCCTGAAGTCATACAGGCCGCTAAAAACAGTTATGACCGATGGGGCTTTGGACTCGCCTCGGTACGTTTTATCTGTGGTACACAATCCATTCACAAAACGCTTGAAGAAAAAGTCACAAACTTCCTCGGCATGGAAGACACGATTCTTTATGCGGCGTGTTTTGATGCAAATACCGGGCTCTTTGAAACCATTTTGAGCAAGGAAGACGCGGTTATTTCCGATGAGTTGAATCACGCCTCCATTATCGATGGCATACGTTTGTGTAAAGCCGCACGATTCCGCTACAAGAATAACGACATGGATAATCTTGAAAGCAAGTTGAACGAGGCAAAAGCCGGGGGTGCACGCCGCACCCTGATTACTACCGACGGCGTGTTTTCAATGGATGGAACAATCGCTCAGTTAGACAAGATTTGTGATCTGGCAGATAAATACCATGCCATGGTTCATCACGACGACTGTCACGCTGCTGGTTTTATGGGTAAGACCGGTCGCGGCATACATGAATACCATGGCGTGATGGATCGTGTCGATATTATTACGGGAACATTCGGCAAAGCACTCGGAGGCGGGTCTGGCGGTTACACATCCGGACGCAAAGAGATCATTGACATGCTACGTCAGCGCTCACGCCCTTATCTGTTCTCAAACTCGCTGGCACCGGCGATTTGCTCAGCATCGATCGCGGTTCTGGATATGCTTTCAGAGTCGACCGCTTTGCGCGATCACCTGGAAGAAAACACGCGTTATTTCCGGGAAGGGATGCAAGACGCGGGTTTTGCAATCCCTCCAGGGGATCATCCGATTGTGCCCGTGATGCTTGGCGAAGCCGTGCTGGCCCAGAAAATGTCACAAAAATTATTGGATCGCGGAGTTTATGCCGTAGGATTTTTCTACCCGGTGGTGCCAAAAGGAAAGGCAAGAATTCGTACCCAGATTTCGGCGGCGCACACAAAAGATGATTTGGACAAGGCGATTGAGTCATTTGCACAGACTTATGCCGAACTGACAGATTAACCCACCCAAATCAAAACTGAGTTATTTGATAAATTTGTTTTGCTGCCGGGGTACCACCGGCCCTTAACCTGGATCAGGCCGCACTTTGCCCGGGTTACCGGGTTACTCTAATGCAGCCATGAGAATCTGCACACGACAACCATTTTCCGGGTGGATTTTCCCGAGATGAGCGGGTTATGCTGTTTATACTCTTTTCGATTAGCGCCCGGCAATTTGTGAATGAAACCACCGAAATCCTCCATGCTCTACTCCATTAGCGAAACGTCACTTCAAACCCGCAAGAAAAACATTTTATTGAGCGCACTGTTCAGCCTGGTATTGGCTGCCGTTATAGCCACCGGACACTTTCAATACCCGGAAACTTATAATGATATGGTTTTATGGTCCGTTATTATCGCGGTGCTCGTTGGCAATCTTGTCAATTACTACCGTTATCGCCATTACCTGCATCTAGTCGAAGATCATCGGATTGAAATTGACGGCGATGAAGTCTTTTTTATTACCGGAACTGAAAAATCCGTGCTGGATATTAAAGAAATTGTCACACTGACTTTTTATCGCAGGAAAGGACAGGTTGAGCACATTCAACTGAAATTGAGGAATAATCGGGGTATACGCTTGGAGGGCTATGCCGATTTGGAGCAGTTGGGTGGTGCTATCGCAGAACGGATTCCCAAACAACTTGTGGTTGGCAGGGAGCCCTGAATATTGCTCGCCCGGGCCTCTGCTGTCAGGGAACCACGGCTCTATGCGTAAACTCGCATCTTGCTTGTAACAGTCGCTGGCAAGGATGCAGGCCAGGGGCAATAGCGGAAGCGCTGAAAATCCTTGCACCAGGAGCCTGTCGACTTAGGCTGATTCTGCCGCGGCGGTGGGCGAGCGGCCCAAATCGTCCCGGTTTCTCATTGCGTAGGCCCCACTATGCGCCTCAAAATCGGAACGATTTATTCTCTCTCTCCCACTCGCCTCGCTACCAACAGCTAAGCCCGACAGACTCCTGGTCTGCTATTACGTGCGACCTGCGCCCTGAAACAGAACTGCCAGGGTAATGGGGGTAAAGCGGTAGGAAATATTCAAGCGTTAAACGAGAATCAGGCCACAGTATGCACGTGCATCAGCCGCTATGATCCAACATGGGAAGGCACCAGCATTGCAACGGCAGTCCGAAGCACAGCAACCCCTGCTCGCTTCGCTGACCGGAAATCAGCTTGATCCCTAAACAGGTGGCCGTTGGTATGGAAAAGCATAAAGACAGTTTCAGCGAACTCGAAGAAATCGGTATCGGCAGCAAATTCAAAGAGGAATTGTGCCGGATGCTTGAGTCTACGCAGTTGTTCCGTGGTTTCACCCGTCCGGAAATCGAGTTTTTCGTCGACTACACACACGCCTATCGGGCACCGGTTGGCGTCGCACTATTCACGGAAGGCAGTACGGATAAATACCTGGCCTTTATCGTAAAAGGCAAAGTCAACATCCTGAAAGAATTCGGGTTCAGCGAGGAAAAACATATCGCGACGGCACGCTCCGGAAGCTGCCTGGGAGAAATATCCATTGTGGATGATTTTCCGCACTCAGCGACAGCAAAAATTGTCGAGGAGGCCGAGGTCATCATTCTGACCAAGCGCAACCTGCTGCGTATTACCGAGGAATCTGCGACGCTGGGAATCCGGATCCTGTGGCGCCTTGCATGGCAGCTCAGTGCCCGCTTGCGTCAGACCAGCGGGGTACTGGCTGAATACCTGTAACAAACGGGGGAAAATCCGGTTAATGTGAACCAGTTCACACAGGTTTTGCGATTTAGTGCTAAATTTTTCGCGGTTTGAAGCGAACTATAAGGAATGAGCTACGCAACCCGCTTCCAGATCTTCTCCTATTACCTGCTGAGCGTGCTGGTATTGACTATTTTTACCTTCCGTAGCACCTCCACCTACCTGGGATATCCGAAGTACTATATTATCCTTCTGATTGCTTTACCTTATTTCATCGCCGGTATCGCTCGTACGCTGCTCGAGGAAAAGCTGCTGCGCAGTGCCGCACCGTTGCGCCGCGCACGGCGCCAGCTACAGTTCGATATGACCTTGTTTGCCCTGCTCTCGGCCGTATTACTGTGCCTTGAGCTGTTCGTCTACAGGCACCCACCCTATACTGCACTGAAATCCAGCATCTGGGCACTGATCATAGGCTATTTCGCCAGTATCGACAGTGCCCTGCACAGGGTGCGTCACAACCATCAACAGGATTGCTGTGACGACGTAGACTTGAGCGACAAGGCCCTGCCGGTATCCCAAAAACTGAGCATATTTCTCAGCACCACCGTGCTTCTGGTCACCCTTGCAACAGCCATCAGCGCCTACGGCTATCTGCTGCCTGAGCAGCTGTTCGCCGACACAGCAGCCACGGAGATCACGCAGGAATTTATATTCGAAACGCTGTTCATACTCGGTATTGTCAGCATCCTGACCACCCGGGTGATCTTTTCGTATTCCATAAACCTGCAGAATATGTTCGAAAACCAGCTGAATACCCTCCGGGAAATTCAGGATGGAAACCTTAAAAACCATGTGCCGATCCTCACCGAAGACGAGTTTGGTCGTATTGCTCAACAGACAAACCTGATCATCAACCAGCTCAGAGAAAAAGACAAAATACAGCGAACGCTCGAACAGGTCGTCAGCCCCGATATCATGGAGAAGTTACTGGGAGACAATCAAAAGGAACTGAAAAAGGGTCAGGAGTTCGACCTGGCAATCCTTTTCTGTGATCTGAGAAAATTCACCAGCTACGCCGAAAACAAACCACCTGATGAAGTAATCATGTTTCTCAACGCCTATTTCACCAAGCTGGCGGACGTGGTCGCTGAACACAATGGTATCGTCAACAAGTTTCTAGGCGACGCGATTCTGGCCGTGTTCGGTGTAGACAGTGATCCACGCTATGTAGAAAATGCAGTCGACGCGGCGTGCGATATCCTCATGCATGCCGGCTCAGCGGTTATGCGCGACGGGACAACCTTCGATATCGGTATCGGTCTGAACTGTGGTCGGGCTGCTGCCGGCACTATCGGATCCAGCGAGCGCTTTGAATATACGTTCATCGGCGATTCTGTAAACACTGCCAGCCGGCTCGACGGCCTGAGCAAGCGTCTGGGTTACAAAATCATTAGCTCGGGCAGCGTATATGAACTCCTGCCCGACCGCCAGAAGGCCTTGTTCTCTGACCTTGGGGCACACCGCATCCGCGGGAAATCGCAACCGTTGCGATTATACGGTGCGGTTGCGAACGATGCCGTTGATCCGGCCGACAAGATTATTCATTTCAAACCGAACGACACGTCAGCCTAACGGAAGTTCACGCAGGATATACTGGCGCACATCGATATCGTAACGCTCACCGTCCACCAATCGCTGTACCTCAAAATCATCGGTATCCAGTTTCTCTCTGAACAAGGCCAGATTTATCATCTTCGGCGGTTCAACAGGTTTCCTGTGTGCGTCCAGAACAATCATGATTCTCGGGAACAGGCGCGCATCCGGACTTGTGGTGATCACGATTCCGATCTGTCCTGTCCGTAGTTCCACGACACTGCCGAGCGGGTAGATGCCAACGCACTGAATAAATTTTTCCACCAGCAATTCGTCGAACAGGTCGCGCCGCCAGGCGTATATGCTTTTTAAGGCTTCATCCACCCTGACGCTTTGGTATCCATTCACACCGCGTGTGATACTGTCGTAGGTATCGACGATCGAAACAATCTTGGTATGAATACCGATGTCGGAACATACCAGTCTGCGAGGATAACCTGACCCGTCGGCACGCTCGTGGTGATCTTGAACAATGGCAACGACGTTATCCGGGAGACCCTCCAGGTTTTTCAACATCATTGCACCGATCATGGTATGCCCTTCCAGAAGCGCCCTTTCCTCCTCTGAAGCATTGACTACATTGTCGAGCACCTGGTCCGGCAGTTTGACCTTTCCGATATCGTGTAACAAGGCACCCAGCCCGAGATCGACCAAGGCCTGGCTTTCTAACCCCAGGTACCTGGCGAATGCCAGCGACAGCGTACAGACAGAAAGCGCGTGCGTCACCAGGCCTTTGTCCTTGTTACCGATCGATGCCAGCAGGACCAGGGCATCGGGATGCCGCAATATACTGTCCACCATCCCGGTAACGGTCGTCCTGGCACCGCCTACGTCAAGGCTTTTACCCATTCTGACGTCCTCGAACAATGTGCCCACTTCTTCGGTCGCCAGTTGATAGCAGGCCGAGGCACGGCTGAACTCATCCTCGAATTTTTCCGTGTACGGCAATGGCTCCCTGAGGATCCTGGCGAAACTCTGCTTTGCGGATTTTAAGTTGGGGGGAGCGGCGTCGGACATCGCGGGCGTAACGGGGACCTTGCTCTTCTCAATGTCAACGAAAACAAAGTCGCAGAGGCTCTGGAGCTTATCGACCTCCTCGTTGTTGGTGATTCTGAATCCCTGAAAAAGAAACGGCGTTTCGAGCCAGGGTCGGTCCAGCTCGGACACATACATACCTTTTTTCAATTGTGTGGCTTCAACTATGACTTTCATCGGCGGGCTGCCTAAAGCGATCAGTATGATCGTGATATCTACTATAGTCTCGGCATTCCCGGGGTTTTTTTTAAGACTTCTGTCACATTATCGGGGGAACTTGACGCACGATTGCAGCAGGGTTCGGGCAGACGCCGTACCCTGTACGTGACGATGGGTCCTCCGGCACAGGATAGTTCCCGTAAAAGTGGACCGGGTCCATGAACCCAAATCAGGTCGCCAGGCCGGCTTTTTTCAATTGGCCATGTTCGCGCGCCATCAACAGATACACCGCCGGGACCACGAACAGGGTAAACAGGGTTCCAATACCGAGGCCGGTGGCGATGGTAAGACCGATATGGAAGCGGCTGACCGCGCCCGGACCGCTGGCGGTGAGCAGCGGTACCATGGCAACGATCATGGAGACTGTCGTCATCAGAATCGGCCGCAGGCGAATGGCGGCGGCGCGCTCCACCGCCTCTCTCCGGGTCAGGCCTTCGTGTATCTGCAGCTGGTTGGCGAATTCGACGATCAGAATGCCGTTCTTGGCGATCAGACCGATCAGGGTGATCAGGCCCACCTGGGTATAGATGTTAATGGTGGCGAACCCCAGGGTAATGAACGCCAGCGCCCCGGCGATGGACATGGGTACCGATACCAGAATGATCACCGGATCGCGCCAGCTCTCGAACTGGGCGGCGAGTACCAGGTAGATCACCAGGATCGATAAAAAGAAAGTGATGATCAGCGCACTGCCCTGCTGTGCATACTGGCGCGACTGGCCCGAATAGTCCCAGGCGAATCCGCGCGGGAAGATCTCCCCGGCGACACCCTCCAGGTAGTGCAGTGCATCGCCGAGTGTAACACCGGTCGCCATCACGCCCTGCACAGTCAGAGAATTGAGCTGCTGGAACTGGGTGCGCTGGTTGGGTTCAACGCTTTCCTCCAGGTGGATGAACGCGTCCAGCGCTACCAGCGGCGCAGCACCGAGTTCACGCGCCGCACTGGTGCCCGAAACCCCGGCTGACAGATTGACCAGTTCATCCGAACCGGGACGAATGTAGTAATCCTTGAGACGATCCGGCTGCAGGCGGAACTCGCGCGCAACCTGCGGGATGACCTTGTAACTGCGACCTTCCAGACTGAAGCGGTTGACGTCATTGCCGCCCAGCAGGGTGGCCAGGTTGCGACCGATATCCTGCATACTGATACCAAGGTCGCCGGCCCGGTCGCGGTCGATGACCAGCGTGGTACGCGGCCGTGCATAGCGCAGCTCCTTCATGAGGAATCTGAATTGGCCACTGCCCATGGCGCGGCTGATGAACTGGTCGGCGAGTTGGTCCAGTTCCTGGTAATCGGCGTCGCTGGTGATCACAAACTGAACCGGGAACCCCCCCCCGGAACCGGGCAGGCTTGGGCGAGGAAACACGGCGGTCTGGAAGCCGGCTATACTCTCCAGCTTGGCCTGCACTTCGGGTTGCACCTCCATCTGTGAGCGCGCCCGCTTCGACGGCGACTCCATTTTAAAACCACCGAATGTCGTAGTCGGTTCACCGCGGCCGAGCAGGAAAAAGCTTTCGTGGTACTCTGGGACGCTTTCGAAAGCTTCGACGATCTGCCTGGTATAGGCTTCGTTGTATTCAATGGTGGCCGTCTGCGGTGCGGTAGCCTGGAAAAACAGGATGCTCTGGTCTTCCACCGGTGCCAGTTCGTTCTGGCTGGTGATGAACATGAAAAAGATCGACACCAGCACCACGGTCGCAAACAACAGGGTGACCGGCAGTGCATCCAGCATGCCGTGCAGCATTTTCCGGTAACGCGCGGCCAGGCGTTCGAACCAGTGTTCGACCCACTGTTCGAAGCGGCCCTGTTGCCCGTGTGGTTTGAGCGCCCTGGACGACAGCATCGGTGACAGGGTCAGCGCCACCACACCTGAGATCAGCACGGCACCGGCCAGGGTAAAGGCGAACTCGGTAAACAGCGTGCCCACCAGGCCACCCATGAAACCGATGGGCGCATAGACCGCAATCAGGGTGGTGGTCATGGCAATAATGGGCAATGCCAGTTCGCGCGCGCCAATCAGTGCCGCATCGTAACGTGACTTGCCCATTTCGATATGCCGGTGCACGTTTTCCACCACAATGATGGCGTCATCCACCACCAGGCCGATCGCCAGCACCATGGCCAGCAGGGTGAGCAGGTTGATGGAAAAGCCCATCAGCAGCATGAGGAAGGCGCCACCGACCAGTGACAGGGGAACGGCGACTGCGGGTACGATGGCAGCGCGCGCCGAACCCAGCGACATATACACCACCAACAAAACAATCAATACCGCTTCGATGAGTGTTTTAAACACTTCATCGATGGAATCTTCGATGAACACGCTGGCGTCATAGGGGATGTGCGCGTCCAGGCCTTGGGGTAACTGCCCACGGATCTCCGGCATCAGCTCGCGCACGCGTTTTGCCACACTCAGCGGGTTGGCGCCGGGTGCCTGTTTTACACCGACGAATATCGCCGGCTTGCCCTTGTACCAGCTGGTGGAGTCGTAATCCTCGGCGCCCAGTTCGGCGCTGGCGATATCGGAAAGCCTCACCAGTGTACCGTCGGTGGAACGCACCACCAGATTGCGGAAGTCATCTTCACTGGCCAGATCAGTGGTGGCATTGAGGTTGATCGCCGTATAGACGCCCTTGGCCTGACCGATACCGGCCAGATAGTTGTTGGCGCGCAGCACGTCGCGCACATCATTGGCAGTGACACTCAGGGCCGCCATGCGTTTGGGGTCCAGCCAGATGCGCATGGCAAAAGTCTTGTTGCCGATCAGTTCCGCCTTGGCCACGCCGGGCACCGCCTGCAACTGCGGCTGAACCACGCGTAACAGGTAGTCGGTGATCTGCGAGGGCAACATGCTTTCGCTGTAGAAAGCCAGGTACATGAGCGCAGTGGTTTCACCGGTGGTGGAATCAATCACCGGATCATCGGATTCGTCCGGCAGCACATTACGCTGGCTGGCGACCTTGGCCTGGATCTCGGCAACCGCGGCGTTGGGGTCGAAGTTCAGCTCCATGTGCGCTTCGACCGTTGATTTGCCCTGGGTGGAACGTGCGAACAGGTAATCGATACCATCGGCTTCAGCGATAGCCTGCTGCAGGGGGGTGGTAATAAAGCCTTTGACCAGTTCGCTGCTGGCACCAGGGTACACGGTGGTGACGGTCACCACGGTATTCTGGGTTTCCGGGTACTGGCGTACTTCCAGCGAGGCCAGGGCGCGCAGACCGACCAGCAGGATCAACAGGCTGATGACGCTGGCCAGCACCGGCCGGTTGACAAACAGGTCGGTGAATTTCATCCGCCGCTGACCGTGGCTTCGAGTTTTATGCTGTTATCGATTCTGACCGCCTGACCGTTGCGCAGTTTGTTCTGTCCGGCGGAGACCACCTGCTGGCCGGCCTGCAGACCTTTGACAATTTCCACTCGCCCCGCGCGTACTTGCCCGGTTTTGACCGGGCGGCGCTGCACAATCTGCTCGCCGTCTTTATTCTGGATAAGGAACACCGACTCACCGTAGGGGTTATAGGTAATCGCGGTGCGCGGCAGGGTAAGAATGTCGTCTCGCGCCGGCAACACCGTTCGCACTTCGGCAAACATGCCGTGACGCAGCAGGTGATCGGGGTTGTCCAGGGTCGCGCGCAGCCGCAGGCTGCGGGTGCCCGATTCGATTCCGGGGTTGATGGCGCTGATGGTCCCCTCGAAGGTACGGCCGGGATAGGCCTGCACTTCGACTTTGACCGGCTGCCCGACCTTGACTTTCGCAAAGTGGCGTTCCGGCAGTGTATAGTCGACAAACACCGGGTCCAGTGCCTGCAATGGCACGATGGTCGCCCCGGGCGACAGGTACTCACCGAGATTGACTTCCACGATACCGAGTTGACCGCTGAATGGTGCACGGATGACCTTCTTGCCGATCACCGCGCGTTTGGAAGTGACCGTGGCCGCGGCACTGTCCAATTGTGCCCGTGACTGATCATATTCGGATTGTGAAACCGAGCGTTCCTTGACCAGCGTGCGGGCACGTTCGAACTGCAGTTTGCCCAGCGTCTGCTGTGCGATCAGACCTTCAAGTTCAGCTTTATCGACACTGTCGTCGAGCTGCAGAATGACATCACCGGCTTCGATGTGCTGGCCGGACTCCGCCAGGATCTTCCTCACCTGCCCCGGGACTTCGGTGGTAACAGATACACCCTGAGTCGCTTCAACGCTGCCAACGGCGTGCAGATACGGCTGCCAGGCTTCCACTTTGACTTCCGCCGACGCAATTGTGGCCGGTGGTGGCGGCTTCGCCATCATGGCGGCCATCTTCTGCCCGCTGAAATACTTCCAGCCAAAAATGCCGCCGAATATGGCCGTCAGCAGCAGGAGAACCAGAATGAGGCGTTTGATCACTTGAAGATGTCCTTTAGCTGCCATGCCCCGGGAGTCTGCCGGACTGGCCCAGGCAGAGTTCAGTTGAGAGTGACAGGTATTCTGCTGGTATTCACTGAGTCCGGCAAGTGAACAAGAGTGAATACCTCCCCAACCACCGGGTTGCTGCAGGCTGCCGCTGCGTTATGGACGTACAGTCTGTATACTCATCAAGGTGTCATCCCATCGCAAAGTCCAGCGTTACGCCGCTTATTTCAAAGGCTGGTGCCAGGCTTTTGGGGAGCACGAAAACCTGTCCCGGGAAGAGAGTGAAATCGACTGGCTGTCAGCCGAAAATCAGGTTGGTTTCGTTTTACCCATGGAGTTGACCAAAGCGCTGCATCGCGAAGTACTGGGCAGGCAACGCGAGTCTCCGACGTTGATTATCAGCCAGGACTATGTGCGGGTCGGCGAGTTTCATTACACGCTATCGGCAACAGGCGACAAACGAGGCATTGATGTGCTCAGGCAAATCCTGGAAAACCCCGGTGATCTGCACCTGTATTTGACCTACCATTTTCTTTACCAGTCCGGCACCAGAATCATCACCCTCTCGCACAAACAGCCGCTGGCCATCATTTACAAGCAAATCAACCCCATGTATATCAAGCTGACCTGAAAGCGAAAAACGGATAGCCTTGACAGGAATCAGGTACCCGGCAGGACGGCAGCCTGCGGCGGTGCCGCTGTGGCCTGCTGGTCAGTCCTGATCCCGGCAACGGCGATAAAGACGAATGCTGGAACGATATATCAACTGGCTTGCGTACGCGCGGTGGCTTGTGCTCATCGTGCTGCTGTCAATCGCCTGTGCGACAGCCTGGGGCATACGCTTTCTCAGTTTTGACGCCAGTTACGAGGCATTCTTTTCCGCACGCAATCTGTAGTTGTCTGACCATCACGCCTTTCAGCGCGTGTATTCCCGCAGTGACAACATTCTCATGGTGCTGGCTGCGCACCGGCAACAGGTATTCACACGCGAAGTGCTCGCCGCCGTCGAATGGCTGACGCAGCAGGCCTGGCAGGTGCCCTGGTCGCGGCGGGTTGACTCGCTGACCAACTTTCAACACACCGAGGCGAATGGGGATGATCTATTCGTGCACGACCTGGTCGAACAGGCCGAATCGCTCAGCGATACAGCACTTGCCGCGGTGAAATCTGTTGTGCTTACAGAACCGCTACTGCTCAACCGCCTGATTTCACCGGACGCGGACGTCACGGCGGTTAACGTCACGGTGCAGATTGAACAGGGCAACGCGGCACAGACCGCCGAGGCAATGGACTTTACCTTTACCCTACGGGATGCGTTCCGCCAACGCTATCCGTTCATCGATTTGTATCTGACCGGCGGTGTGGTGATGGACCATGCTTTTCCCGAGGCCACACTCAGCGATGTACGCCGGCTGATTCCGCTGGTGTACGTGGTGATTTTTTCACTATGCTGTTACTGCTACGCTCTGTCACAGGCACGCTGGCGACGGCGCTGTTACTGGTGCTGTCGGCAACCACCGGCATGGGGCTGACCGGCTGGCTGGGCATTACGCTGACACCGCCGACTGTGGGTGCGGCAACTATCATCATGACACTGGCTGTGGCAGACAGCATTCATATTCTCATGACGCTGTTTCATGCACTGGCAGGCGGTCTCCAGCGGCGCAGCGCCGTGCTGGAAAGCCTGCGTGTCAACGTGCAGCCGATTACCCTGACCAGTGTTACCACAGCCATCGGATTTATAAGCATGAACTTCTCCGATGCGCCGCCGTTTCGCGATCTCGGTAACATCACCGCGATGGGCGTGGTGGCGGCCTGGTTGTATTCGCTCACCCTGCTGCCGGCGCTGTTGTTGATGCTGCCGCTCAGGGTGCGTCGCGAGAAAACCCGCGCTGCGGCCATGCACTGGCTGGGTGATTTTGTGGTGCGATACCGGCACAGCCTGTTGTGGATAGGCGGCCTGTCGATGGTTACGGCCGGCGCCCTTGTGCCGCGTCTGGAACTCAATGATCAGTTCGTCCAGTACTTTGATGAGTCGCTGCCATTCAGGCGTGATACGGATTTTGCCACAACGCACCTGACCGGCATTGCACAGCTGCATTATTCACTCGCTGCCGGTACAGCGTCGGGCATCAATGAGCCGGTGTACCTGCAGCATCTGAAGGCGTTTGCGGACTGGTTCGAACAACAACCGGAGACTGTACACTTCAACTGTCTTCATGTGTTGTACGAGCTGCTGAATCGAAACCTGCACGGCTTCGCCTATATCTAGCAACGGAACATCCGCACCATGATGTGGGGTACCCTGCTGGCGGTGGTGCTGATTGTCACGACGCTGGCGCTCGCGCTGCGCAGCCTCAAGCTTGGACTCATCAGCCTGGCGTCCAACCTGGCACCGGCCCTACTGGCGTTCGGCACCTGGGCCTTGACAGTTGGTCAGGCAGGACTGGTAGTATCGGTGGTATTTGCCATGGCACTGGGGATTATTGTGGATGACACCGTGCACTTTCTGAGCAAATACCTGCACGCGCGGCGCAGCCAGGCGTCTCCCGCTGATGCCGTGCGTTATGCCTTCCGCACCGTGGGTAGCGCATTGTGGATTACCTCGCTGATATTAATGGCTGGCTTTGCCCTGATGACCTTGTCCCCGTTTCAGCTCAATCAGCACACTGGTTTACTGATGGCAATCACCATCGGCTTTGCGCTGCTGGCAGATTTCCTGTTTTTGCCGCCCTTGTTGCTGGCGGTGGACAGAAAACAATACTTGACTAAACCGGATTGGCGTCTACACTCCTAATACCTGACCAATTAGCTCAGGTTTATAACGCCAAATACCGAACACAAGCGGACCACATGCGGCAGTGGACGTCTTGATAAACTAATAAATGTCGTGAATGGAGTAATACCGCATGCCATCTCTGCCAAGGCAGCTGGATAAAACTGTCAAACAGACCACCCAGCCATCAGATCTCAAATGGATTCTGGCGGCCGTTTCCGTTGTATTTACCACAACGCTGGTGATCATACTGAACGACCACCTTTAGGAAAACAGACCTCCCAGTGGACAGTGCGGGCAGCGGCACGGCGCAGACTGTGTGTCTGGCTGGCGCGCGTGATGTGTAACAGCTGATCACATGATGTTGAGATCACCAGCCTCTTAATCTACAATATCTAGTGTCCGTTTTTACCATGCCCGTTGCAGGGTATAGCCCTTGGCGGCGCTTTGCAGATATTGCATCGAGGTGAAAGCGGATCCTGACTGATCGCGTCAACGGAGGGAAACCGCTGGATGAAAACTGTGCTCATTACACTGGTCTTTATCGCCGCTTCACTGTCTCTGATTTCCGCCGCCACCCCGGATCTGACCGGCAGCGCGAAAACCGCATCCGAGGCCGGCCAACAGGCTGAGCATGGGGAGACAGCCGACCCGCAACCAGCACCCCACGCGAGAGCTTTTTCCAGTCGCGCAGCACCTTTACCCTCCGAACTGGAACGGCTGCGTGCCGCACTGAACAGTAACCGGGAGGAACTGCAGTGGGTGCAGGAACTGCTCCAGCAGGCCGGTGAAACCCTTTATTGGGCGCAGACACGGCACCAGCAGAGCGCGATCATGCAACACACGCTCGAGGATCAACTGGCCGCCGTCGCGGTGGCCTATGAGGCGAGACAGACCCAGGTGACACAGCTGGCCGGTGAACTGAAAGCGGTTAAAGCCTCGCTGTCGGCAAATAACTGGCAGGACAGCGACACCCAGGCACGCATCCAGGCACTGGAAAACGAACGCGAACAACTGCGTCACGCTCTCGCAAACCGGGATCAGCAGCTCGCCATGATGGAGACAGAACTGCAGACTGCCCGGGCCGATCTCCAGCAGGCACAAGCAGAGACGCTGGCAGCCAGGCAGCAACCGTCCAGTGCCCATAACAGCCAGTATCAAACCTGCCGGGCGCAACAGGCAGCACTGAAAGATGAACTTTCAGA
>Ga0210064_1000456_pt1 | contig 19488 bp, 15 predicted proteins | sample Muzzi_CordC_D2_FD_185531 | JGI IMG/M metagenome (GOLD analysis project Ga0210064, IMG submission 185531) | Wetland microbial communities from San Francisco Bay, California, USA, that impact long-term carbon sequestration - Muzzi_CordC_D2 (SPAdes) | ecosystem: Environmental > Aquatic > Marine >...
TTTGGGAAAAAGGAAAGTAAAAGCGGCCAATCCTCTATCATATATATTTACCTCCACCAGATAACATGGTGGAAGCATATGTTAACATTAATAAAAAGTCAATAAAAATAACTTAGCGCTTATGGGGATAAACCCCGCCGCTACATGGGCTAAATAATTTTCAATATGTATATTTTTTTACAGAATATTGGAATATATGTCAGCAATGCGTTTTTTGAAAAATCCAAATAAGTACGCACCTGCTTTACTGCTCTGCCTCGGGATATGCCTGGCTATGGCGAGTTGGTGCAGCCGGTCGGTGGCCGCCGATGTGGCCGTAATCAGGATCAAATATGGTTGGGCTTCGGAGGTGCTGCCGATTGTGCAGAGCATGCTCTCACCGAATGGTACGGTGACGGTCAGCGAACGGATTAATTCGCTGATTATTGTTGACAACCAGGAGGCCATCAAAAGGGTCCGCGCTTACCTTGAAGCGTTCGATAAACCGCTGGAGCAGGTCAGAATTCATGTCCGTTTTTTTGAAAACAGATCTGTATCGGACAGGGAGGTATCGGCTCGCGCTAAGGTGTCCGGTGATAATTTAAGCGTCGCAACAGGCGGCAAAAAAAAAGACGGGGTTGATCTTTCAATTGCGGACCGCCGCCGTAATCAACAGAATGATGCCGAATTTTTTGTGTTCGCGACTTCCGGCCGGTCGGCCTTTATTCGGGCCGGTCAACAAATTCCCTATAAGGCAAGCTGGACGGATTATACCCGGCGTTATGCCACCGCCGGGGACGCCGTGATGTTTCAAACCGTAGACACAGGATTTGAAGTCACACCGACAATTGCCGGCGATCTTGTGCACCTGAGGATTGTTCCAAGGGCCGCCTATGGTGAAGGCAATCAGGCAATTATACGATTTTACGGGGCCCAGACCGAATTGACCACCGCTTATGGGAAGTGGGTGCAAATCGGCGGAACAAATTCCCGGAGCAATGACGTCATCAAAGAGATCCTTTCCCGGGGAAACGCGGCCAAGCGCAATTCCATGTCAATGTCCCTGATGGTTGAAAAACCGTAGGCGTTCAGGGTTCCCCCCTTCGCCTTCCAGGCTTCGGAGGGCAAGCAGGGTTAAATGGATTTCTGGTGTTCCGCGGAAGGCGGATTGTTGGCAGCCAAGGCGACCGGTTTGATCGGCAAAGAAGATTTCAGTGAAATTAAAAAATCTGGATCATCTCCAAAAAAGTTGGAGTAAAATACAGTGGCACGCCGTGATTTGCGATAAAATCTATTATTAATTAGCCGCAGACAAACGCAGACAGTCGCAGACATTTAGCCGACCGACCAGGCTTCGCACAAGGCTTCGACCCGGCAAGCCTGGCCGGACTAAAGTTAGCATCGCTTCGCGATTGATAATTTAAAATGAATATTGATAAAAGAACATCAGGTACAGTTATTGAACTACCTTAAAGCGACGGGAATCCAAGTTGGTTTACTGGTAAATTTCACAAGGAATAAAGCTGAAATAAAACGAATGGTTTTAGGTTTGCCCGAAGGGCAACGGGAATAATATCCGGCCACGTCGGCCGGGTATTGTCTGCGTCAGTCGAACGAGCAAAGCGAGTGGGCGGCTATTAAATATAATTGAATCAAAACTTATATCTATCTATTGGATCAAATTACACCAACTAACTTGGAGATGAACCAAAGAAATTAAAAAAAACGTAACTAAATTTAACATTCTGACTCCAAAAGTTAAATTAATTCCAAAATTTTTAAAAAAGGAGGAACATTATGGAGTTGCAGTCTTACAGGGCAGAAGAATTGTTTGAATGGGTGACCAAAGAAGGGCACGACTTTACGCTGCTGGATGTGCGCAATAACGAGGAGTTCGGACGGTTTAAAGTTGAAGGGCCTCGATTATCAAAGATGATCAATGTACCCTATATTGAGTTTATAGAGATGGAAGCAGAATCTGTGGCCAAAGTTAAGGTTCCCAAAGATGAAAGCATTCGGATTGTTTGCGCCAAGGAGGGGTCCGCCAAATTTGTCGGTGAGATTCTGGCCGAAAACGGCTGGACGGATGTCCGATACCTGGAAGGCGGTATCAAAACCTGGGGCAATATGCTGGCTCCCAAACTGATCGCATCCCAAAAAGATTACAAACTATACCAGTTTATCCGTCCCGGCAAGGCATCCTGCAGCTACGGATTAATTTGTCAGGATGAAATGGCGGTGTTTGATCCATCCCGCAACACTGATTTTTATCAAGGATTTGCGGCTGAAAATGGCTGCAAACTCGTTAAAACCTTTGAAACCCATCTGCAGGCCGATTATATTTCCGGCAGCCGGCAGTTATCCTCCAGCACCGGGGCTCAAATCATCGGTAATCAAAATGATTTCCAGGGTGCTGCGTTTGAATATAAAGCCGTAGAAGATCAGGAAGTTTTCAGATTCTCCAACGGCGGTCCGGAAGTCAAAGCCATTCACATGCCGGGACATACGCCCGGCAGCACCTCTTACCTGATAGACAACCAATACCTGGTCAGTGGTGACACGGTATTTATCCTGTCCATCGGCCGCCCGGATCTCGGGGGCAAAGCAGAAGAATGGGCCAAACTGCTTTTCAACACCCTCAAAAGCAAGATCGCAGAATTAAGCGACGATCTTGTTATCCTGCCGGGTCATTACATCGAGTGGCGCGAGGCAAATCCGGACCAAATATTCATTGATCAGCTCGGGAGCATTAAACAGAAAAATTCCGAGATCTACGGTATTCAGGAAGAAGCCGAATTTGTTCAGTTCATCAAGGACAATATACGCAAGCAACCCGATGAATATGCCGAAATCCGCAAGGTCAACGCCGGGCTGCTGGATGTCGACGACGAAGATCAGGAAATTATGGATCTGGGTAAAAATGAATGCGCGGCCAGTATGTATGCGCCGCACTAGGCTGGTTGCTGGGTACTGGATGCTGGATGCTGGATACTCGATACTTGATGCTGGATACTGGAGGCGGATCTGCGCGGCAGCCGGCTGGCGTAGTTTACCCGCCGTCGGGGTGCGGTTGGTTTGATCGAAAAAGAAACTTTGAAGTTTTGTATCGGTTGTTTTTGGATTGTGGGAGCGGTTTTTAACCGCGATGACCCGTTCAATCGTGGCTGGAAGCCACTCCCACCAACCATTGATTACAGCCGAAATGACATTGAAATTTATGCAGTTTCAAAAAAGCAATGAGGAGATAGGTATTATGAGTGATGAAATTACTGTTGCGAAGGTAATGGATCTCAAGGGTCTGGCATGTCCCATGCCGATTGTCAAAGTCAGCAAAGGAATTAAAGAAGTGGGAGTCGGTGAGGTGCTGCAGGCAGTGACGAGCGATCCGGGTGCGTTGACGGATTTTCCGGCCTGGGCCAAAACCAGCGGCAATGAAATCTTAAAAACCGAAACCGCGGGCAAAGAAACATCTTTTTACATCAAGCGCATGGCCTGAGGAAAATCGCCCGAGAAAAAACGAATGATCACCGGGATGGACCGATATCGATCGGTGGGCTGCCATCGGAAATCACCGCGTCCACTTCGAATTCGACCAGCCACTTCGGGCGTATTTCTCCCGGAAGGCTAACTTAGGAAGGAACCCGGGGAGCACTTTGCCCGGTCGGCATGCCATCGCTTGAAAGGCTGATGTGAAGCGGACGGCGGCTGTCCTGCGCCAGGTAATTGGTCGTGGTCGGAAAGGCAAACTCGATTCCTTCGGCTTCATAGGCACGCATGATCTGCAAATTCACCCGTTCAGAAAACGCCATGTAATCCGCCCAGGTGGGAGGATGATACCAGTAAAGCATGATGATGTTCAGGGAAGCATCGTTGAATTCATTAAAAAATACCCGCGGCGGAAAATCCGGATGCATGCCTTCGTGATTGTCAAGAATCTCGCGTATAATATTCACCGCTTTTTCGACTTTATCCGGCGGGGTATCATAGGTGATGGTGATGTTGGCCAGCCGGCGAATCGAAGGTCGCCGGCCGATATTTTCCACGCTTTCGCTGGCCACCTTTTCATTAGGAACCGTCACCAGATGGCCCGTTAAAGTACGCACACGGGTGGAGCGAAAGCCGATTTCCTCGACCGTTCCATCACAGCCGCCGAAGGTGATCCGCTGGCCGATGGTGAACGGTTTGTCGAGCATAATCATCAGACTGCCGAAAAAATTTTTCAGCGTATCCTGGGCCGCCAGTGCCACCGCCAGGCCGCCGATCCCCAGGCCTGCCAGCAGGGCACTCAGCGGCTTGCCGGAAACGGCGCGCAGCAGATAAATGATTCCGATTACGATAACCGCAATTTTAGCGATCATGCGCATCATATGTACAAAACTCTGATCCAGCAGGTTATCGTCCCGCGCTGCATATTGGGTCAGCTCAAAGGCCATCAATTCAATCAGGCGGTAGACAAACAATATGATCGCAAGCGTGCCGAGCACGTTGAACAGGATATCCGCCGCCCGGTCCGCCAGGGGCGGGAAAATTAAAATTTCCTTGGCCGCATAAATTGCGGTGGTAAAAAGAAGCAGCCTTATCGGCCAGATGGCCGCCTCCAGGACCAACCGCAGTCGAACGTTTTCTTTGGATTCTCTCAGCACGATGGTCATGCGCGTCAAAAAAGCGCCAATTTGCCTGATCGCCAAATAGACCAGAACAACCACAATCACGATCAGCGTATAACGCCAAACCGAAAGTTGCCACATCCGTTCCGGCAACAGGGTTTTTTGGCTGTACAGAAAAACTGCCGCCGCTCCGATCAGGGTAGTGAGTCTTAGCAGACGTTTTAACCTGGTCAGGGTTTCTTCCAGAAATCGATCCTGGAGTTCAGCCGGCAGTGCCCGTCGCAAAGAATCGAGCCTGTTTATCAGCCAGAAAGCCGCCGTAATCACCGCCAGGGCCAGCAACAAAGCTTGCACTGTATGCAGAAGGCTGCTTAACTTTTCAGAAATTACGACCACCGACTCAGCCAGGTGCAACAGCCAGGCCGTTGCCGCCAGGCGCACCGCCGGTATCACCGCGGATATCTGCCATGACTTCGGATCGCGGCCTTTGTTCGCCAGCGCCGCCTGCATGCGGCGCCGGACCGTACGAAATACAATTTCGAGTACGAAAAAGCCCAGAACCAGAATGGCCAAAGCAATAAGCAGACGCCACTGTTGATTGCCAAAAGTGGACGGATCCACCGCGACGAGGAAGTGTTGGTAAAAACTTTGCCATCGGTTCATATTGACCTCCTTTACCTATCCATTGCGATATGGTGAATGTTTTCTCACTATTTTTGATGGACGGATATCAATAGTTGGCGGCAGCGGTTCAACAGGGAGATGGATGATTGGATCGTCAGGCGCTCTTTGCGGACCAGCGGTTCGTCAAAAATATTCGGACGAAATATGGTGTAGTTGATCTGAATTTGCCGATACATATTTTCAATTTGTCTGGCAGAGGTTTCCAGGCTTTCGATTCTCACATCATAAAACTTGACGCGGTTTTTCTTCCGCAAATCGATAAACAGTGTCAGCAGATCCCGTTCGTATTCACATATGGCACTAATCGTGGTTATGGCCAGCATCGAGGAGAGAAAAATATTTTTTTGCTGATTATAGTTTTCGTTGGTTTTAGCGGACGCATCCATCTTTTGCTGGAGATCCTCAAACGCCTCCAGATTTTTTGATAATTCCGTTAAAATGACTTCGAGCTCCGGCTGAATGTCAGAAAACTCGACTGGTTTGCCCTGAGCCAACAGCGCCGGCGGAAAGAAATACACGGCGGCCAGAAAAATGAATATGAGATTTCTTTTCATTCGGTGTGCTCTCCCCTTATGGTGAATTTACTATTTTATACCCGGCTTCGTGCGGTAATTGACAAAGTCGATTTTCCCTTAATCGGGATCTGATGTCAAGCGCCAAGCACAGCCCAGGGAAAGCCCGGGTTTTTCATATTTGGTGAGTACTGCCACATCCGTTCCGGCCACAGGTCGCCTTATTATGGGAAGTTTTGCTGTTTTAGTGATTGCTTGCCACGACCCTAAGGTGCATCAGATTTGGGTGTTGCCGTGACATCCGGCAAACGGCCCGCCAGGGCACAGGCCAGGCCAGCGTCCTGACCCAGTTCCAGTGAAATCAGAGCCTCATGGGCCAAAAGGCAGCCCACAGTGTTTTCTTCATCCACCACCGTGGTGGCACCGGCATCTCTTAGGTCCTGGCAGGCACGCTGAAAACGGCTGCGCACAATCAGGCGCGCCTGTGGGGCCAGCGCCCGCACTGCCGCAACAATCTCACGGGCCGTGCGGGGGTCGGGTACCGTCACGATAACGGCCAGGGCAGCGGGCACCCCGGCATGGGTCAGCACCTCGCTGCTGGCGGCATCGCCGATGTGGATATGCAGGCCCATATCACGGGCGCGGTGAATGGCGTCCGGATTGAGTTCAATGATTCTCGGTGCCAACCCGTTGTCTCGCAGAGCCTCGCTGACCTGGCGACCCGACGGACCGTAGCCAATGACGATAACCGCTGGATGCTTTTCATCCTCCTTATCGGCGTGTTCATGAAACCCTTCGGCATAACGCTGCGGCAGTCGGCGAATAATCGCATCGGCCAGGGGCAGAGCATAGCTGACCAGGTAAGGCGCTGCAAAAAGAGACAGAATGTTAACGGTTACCACCATTGCAAAAATCTGATCAGCGATCAGACCACCTTCAAGGGCGGTGGTGGCCAGGACGAATGAAAACTCACCGATCTGCGACAACGTCAGGCCGGAGGCAAGGGCATAGCGCCGGACGAGGCCGAACCTGCGTGCGATAAAGTAGACGATGGCAGTTTTGCCGCAGATCACGACGACAACCACTGCGAGAGCCGTCGGCCCGTAGTCCAGCAGCCAGGTCGGATCCATCAGCATGCCGATGGATGTGAAAAAAAGGGTTACGAAAAGGGTGCGCAGGGACCCCACGTCCGAGCGAATCTGGGTGGCAAAGGGCGATTCTCCCAACAGCATACCGGCCAGGAACGCACCCAGAGCCGGTGACAAGCCGATGGCATGGGCACACCAGGTCGAGCCGGCCGCTGCCAAAATAGCCAGCAGAATCACCAGTTCCCGATTGCCATACAGCCCGCCCCTGAGCAACACCCGCGGCACCAACCAGTAGAACAGCAGATAGAACATAGCCACCAGACCGCCGGCCGCTGCCAGGGTTCGCAGGATGCTGCGGATGACCTCGCCGGCTTCGCCACCATGCGCCATGATGGTCACCATTAGCACCAGGGGCACTACCGCGACGTCCTGCAGCAGCAAAATGCCCAGGGCCGTGCGGCCGTGTACGGCGTCGACTTCAGACCTGTCCACCAGAACCCTTAAAACCACTACCGTAGAACTTAGGGCCACAACGGCTCCCAGGGTTAGGGCCTGGGCAAGCGGTTTGAACAGGACAACCGCCAGCGCAAAGGTGATCATCGTGATCACCACCTGGAGGCTGCCGCCTCCAAGGGCGACCTTGCCCAGGCGTTTGAGTCGGCCATACGAAAACTCCAGCCCGATGGAGAAAAGCAGCAGGGCCACCCCAAGTTCGGCGACGTCCTTAACCGCTGCTGTGTTGAACAGCAACGGTCTCAGCAGCGTTCCCGCCAGAAGGTATCCGATAATAGCGCTCTGTTTGAGGCGCTGTGCCACAGCACCCAGCACAAAGGCGCTGCCGAGTAACAGGAGAATTTCCATCAAAAGTTGCCAGAAAGCCATGCTTCCCCCTTCAGTTGTCTTCGCCGCCAAAAACTCAAGGCGGTCCGGATTCGCATGCGAACGAATTGGTCCTTAGTGCTTCGATTCGCAATTACGGTTACGTATTTTTAAAAAAAGACTCACTATAATTGCTCACTCGGCTCGGCTGAGCTCGTCGCAGGCAGCACTAAGTCCTGAGGGCATCGACTGAGCTCAGCCGAAGTCTGAATAAATACGTTATCGTATTTATGAATCGATGGACTTAGTCGTAAATTTTTTGTCCTCCAAAAATTTAGATAGTTTTGAATGGAACTTCTGAGCAACAAAATGAAGCTTTATCAAACTATCTATATTGACGCACAGAGTCAATAACACTATTATTCATTCATTCTCAGAATAATTCTTGCCAACAATCTGGAACCAGACAACAATACATGACCAGACAATACTGAGAGGATTTCCGCATGGATGCCCTACGCGCAAAAAAAGCCTTTATCTGCGACATGGACGGGGTTATCAAATTTTTGGATCGGATAAAAAAGGAGCGCAAAGCGTTTCTATTCCTGACTAACAGCAGTGAACGCTCACCCAGAGAACTTCACGAGAAAATGCTCCGTCTGGGGATGCAGATAGACGAAGTTAACTTTTATACCAGCGCCGTGCCCCACGGTAGCTCCTCGCGTTATAACAGTATGTCCAGTTAGTTAATATAATTCACCTTGAACGTTTCTCCTGACATGCCCTTTGCTTTTTAGCGATTTGCAAGGCTTGCAAGGCTAAAAGGTAAAAAAGAACTATACTTGATCTTTTATAAAACCGATACGACGGAGTTATTTATTATGGAAAAGCTGCAGACATCCATTGTAAAGAAGTCACTGGTTTCATGGATAATTTTGGGCAATACGAAACTCAAGCTGTTATTGCTGTTGGCTGCAATTATAACGGTTCTGATCCGAGTCATACCGCTGGAACTGCAAAAGCGGATTGTCAACCAGGCCATCAACCTGAAGTCTTTTGACCTGCTGCTGATATATTGCGGCATTTACCTGGCGGCGGTAGTCTGCGCCGGTGCCCTCAAATACGCGATCAGCTACCTCCAGACGATTATCGGCCAGCGGGCATTGACCGACATGCGCCAAGAACTGTACCGCCATGTCTTGAACCTGCCCCTGAACTTTTTCAGAAAAACCCAGCCTGGCATGGTTGTCCAGTCCTTTGTCTCGGAGCTTGCCACCGCGGGCGACTTTGTCGGGATGGCTGTGGCCGTACCGCTTGTCAGTATTTTAAGTCTGATCGCTTTCACGATTTACCTGCTCTGGCTGAATTCGCTATTGGCCCTGGTTTCTTTTGCAATTTATCCCTTTGCCCTTTTTGTTCTGCCGGCCCTGCAACGACGTGCCAACAAGTTGAATAAAAAACGGGTGGATGTTTCCCGTGAATATTCGGGTAAAATCGCCGAAGCCGTATCCGGGATCCATGAAATCCAGGGTAATGCCGCCTACGGGGTTGAAAGTCGCAAATTTGATTTGCTGGCCAACAAACTGATGAAAATCAGAATCGCCTGGAATCTGTATCGCCAGGGTATGAAAGTCAGCAGCAATTTTTTTTCCAGCATCAGCCCCTTTGTGATCTTTCTTCTGGGGGGGTGGCTGTCCATCAATGGTGAGCTGGAACTGGGAGCGCTCGTCGCGTTTTTGTCAGCCCAGGAAAAGCTATTCGATCCCTGGCGCGAGCTGATCGATGTCTACCAATCGTATCAGGAGGCTTCGGTGAGCTACCGGCGAACAATGGAATATTTCGATCAGAAACCGGAATTTAAACTGGATCCGGTGGACCGTGAACCCTATCGGCTCAAAGGCCAAATAGATGTCCAAAACCTGTCATTTAAAACAGATGGTGACGTTCAATTACTCAATGACGTTAATTTTTCCGTCAAAAACGGCGAACAACTGGCGCTGGTCGGGTTTTCCGGCAGCGGCAAAAGTACCCTGGCCCATTGCGTGGGGCAGCTCTATAAATACACTTCCGGACATGTATATATCGGCGACAAAGAAGTTGCGGACCTGACGAAAAAAGATATTGCCCACAATATCGGTCTGGTATCACAGAGTCCCTTTATTTTCGACGGCAGCATCGAGGAAAATCTCCTGTATGGCTGCAAGGCCCGGATGAACGGCGATGTGACCGTCCCCGGGCTGACTTTACCAAATCTGGACGAAAAAATAGAAATTATCCAGCAAACCGGAATATTTCCAGATATACTGCGCTTCGGTCTGAACAGTGTTCTTGATCGCACCAGGTACCCGCACCTGACCGATCATCTGATTCGGGTCCGCAAAAAACTCACCCGGCGGTTGGACCCTCATCTGCTCGAGTATGTGGAATTTTTCGATAAACAAAAATATCTGTACTATTCGAGCCTGGGCAAAAACCTGACCTTCGGCTTTGCCAACAAGGAATCTTTTAAGCTCGAAAATCTGTCAAAAAATGACAATTTTCTGAAATTTCTAAATGAGGTCGGTTTAACCCAATCGCTGTTGGCATTCGGTGCCGCGCTTTGCAATCAAACCGTTGAAATCCTGGGTAATCTGCCGTCGGATCGATCATTTTTCGAGCAAAGTCCGATCCTGGCTGAAGAACTGGATGACTACAAATTACTGACCGAACATTTGAAAAAAACAGCGGCCGACAGATTAACACCCGTTCAGCGACAACAAATCCTGGATCTTGCCCTGCGGTTTATTCCGGGCCGACACAAAATGATGGCATTGCCGAACGCACTTCAACGCCAAATTCTGACAGCTCGGGTAAATTTTCGTCAGAGGATGACCTCCAAAGCGCCGGATGCTTATTCCTTTTATCGCAAAAATGATTACATCCACTCCCATACCATTTTAAACAATATTTTTTTTGGTAGGTTGAAAACCGTTAATCCCCAGATCCAGGACCGCATCTATGAACAGATTGTCCAGCTGTTGATTGGCGAAGATCTGCTGGAAAGCATGGTCGAAATCGGAATGCAATTTCAGGTCGGCAGCAAAGGCGACCGGCTCTCCGGCGGTCAGCGCCAAAAACTGGCCATTGCCAGGACTTTTTTGAAAAAGCCGAAAATATTGATCATGGACGAAGCTACGTCGGCCCTGGACAACAACTCCCAGGCCCGCATCCAGAATTTTTTGGATTCTCATTTAAAGGGTAACACTACCCTGATTGCCGTGGTTCATCGTTTGGACATCATCAAAGGTTATGATAAAATCGGGGTGATGAAATCCGGTAAGATCATGGAAATGGGACGCTATGATGAGTTGATGGAGAAAAAAGGCTTGCTGTATGAACTCGTGACCGGAAGAAAGTGAGTGACCGTCATTCAGTAACGATCAGAAAAGTAACATATCCCCCGTATAAAAACAGAAAAACGATGCCTTCCCATCGGTCCAGCGAACGCTTTTTGCCGGTAAACATAAACCAAAACAAAAGCAGGCTTGAGGCAATGACGACGGCAACATCCACGTTGCTTTTTGTTTGAAATGGAAGCGGTTTGATGGTTGCACTGATGCCGAGGACGAAAAAGATATTGAAGATATTTGAGCCGACCACATTTCCCACTGCAATTTCAACATTTTTTTTGTAGGCCGCCATGGCCGATGTGGCTAACTCCGGCAGCGAAGTGCCGACGGCCACAATGGTCAGTCCCACCAGCGATTCGCTCATACCGAAGCTTCCGGCAAGTGCTACCGCGCCGTCCACGATCCATTTGCCGCCCAGCGTCAAGCAGATCAAACCCCCAATCACCAGTAGCAACGATCTGACAAAACCAAGGGTTTGAACGGGTACATGTCCATCCAGACCCTCGATCGTTTTTGAGATACCGAATGAATAATAAAGAAAGATTGTAAAAAAAGCCAACAATACCAGACCGTCGATGCGGGTCAGCAGGGAGGAGTCGGCACCGTCAATCCCTCGATCGTTGGCCATCATCCCCAAAACGACAGCCGCCAGCAAACAAAAGGGTATTTCCTTCCAGACCGTTCCCTTTGAAACCGACAGCGGATAAATGACGGCCGAGATACCCAGAATCAGAAAAACATTGGCGATATTGCTGCCCAGTACATTGCCGACTGCGATAATGGTGTTGCCGCTGGTGCTGGCGACAATATTGACGAACAGCTCCGGCGTTGAGGTACCGAAAGCCACCACCGTCAAGCCGATGACCAGATCGGAGACCTCGAATCGCCGCGCGATCGCCGATGCACCGTCAACCAGCCAGTCGGCCCCTTTGATTAACAGCGCGAATCCCAGCACAAAAAGCAGATAAGTCAACACGTCAAATTTTGCCTCATCCCTATTTTTAGGGGACGACACATACGGCCATATCCTCCGTCTGATGCAAAACTTTGCGGGTAATGCTGCCCATGGTGTAGTCTTTCACATTGGAATACCCCCGTAGGCCTAAAAATAGGGCTCCTGCGCCACTGCGTTGCGCTTCTTCCACGATATCCGCCGAGGTGCTGCGACTACCGTCGATCAACTTTGTCGTGATTTGTTCTTCCCTCAGACCCGCTTCCAGCAGAATATCTTTTGCCTTCTGGATAAAGGGCAGCATCACCTCCCCGGTCTTGCGCTGCCAGAATTTCTGGAATTCCGGAAATTCATCCGCTTTAGTTTCCCACTTTGATCACAACTTCGACGTCCGGCCAACGCTTATCTGTGGGCTGGAAAACCGGTGGGGCAATTATTTTACAATAGATTTTGGTGTCGCTGTAAATGCTTTCCAGATAAATCGGTGTCGTGATGACACTGGTCACGTTGTCCTTGCCCTTGGCTACCGGAGAGAGCACTTTTACTTTGTCCGGCACCACTTCAATTGAGAGGAGCTTCAATCTGGCGGGAAGATTTCCAACCAGCTGAGGCTTGATGACGACCTCCCGTTCCTCGATCTCCGCCAGGGTAAGTTCAACACTGGAGGGGATTACATCCACCAGTTTCACGTCTACCGGCAATTTGATATTTTCAGCGGTAATCGGGAAGGTTTGTTTTCCGGCCACTGTTTTGGATAGATCAATCTTGGGACCTAGTTGCGTAAGATTAAGGGCGTCGAGGTCGGATTTTGGACCGACCAGATGGAGCCGGACTTCCTTTTGCTTGTCGCCAACTAAAATAAGATTCGAGGGTGAGGCCGTATATCCCACCGGTACGGTGATAATCTTTTCCAAAATCTCGCTCTGGGAGATGATCAGTGTAGACCAGAAAAACACCGCCAAGATCAGGCTGATCAGCATCTGTGAGAATGCCAGCCAGCGCGCCTTGCCCTGGGGCAATTGAAGCGGGAAGGATGCCGTTTTCTGCCAGTGCGAATTGATCGCTTCCACCAGCTTTTCGCGATCATTTACTTGCTTGAAATTGCCTTTATGAAAAATTGAAACTTTTCCTCTTTCTTCGGAGACGACAACTGCCAGCGCATCAGACTTCTCAGCCAGCCCCATTGCCGCATGGTGACGGGTACCGAATTCTTCGGGCAGTTTTGCGCTCTGCGAGATGGGTAAGCGCACGCCGAACCGGGTAAATTTTCCTTTGGAGACGATTAGAGCGCCGTCGTGGCCCGGCGAATTGGGGTCAAAAATACTCATGATCAGCGGAACACTGGGCCGGGCATCCAGTTTATATCCGCCTGATAGCCATTCCAGAATGGGTTCCCAACCCGGCAAGACCACTATCGCACCCCGTCTTTGTTCGGCTAATTTCATCAGGGAATCAATAATTATATGGGAAAGCTCGGCCCCCATGTCGCGAACTTTTGATCGTCGAATCGATGCGGCCTGTTCGAAAATTTTCCGCAACTCCGGCTGAAAAATCACAATAAGGGCGATAAGGGCCACGTGACTGAGGTTGCCGAAAATCCACTCCAGGCCTTTAAGGTTTAAAAAATTCGCAATCGAAAAGACGAACAGGGCCAGGATGATCCCGGCCACAATCCGCCAGGTGCCGAGACGAAGCAGCGTGCGGTAGAGAAAAAACAGGCCGGCCGCAATCAGAACAATGTCTACCATTGCCCGCCAGCCTAAGATCCCTTTTATTAGTGCGGTAAATGTTAAAGTTTCCATATTCCGCTTTACTCCAGCAGCTTCCTGCCAGCATTATGATCAGGGTGAGGATTATTCATATTTAAACCTTAAACCTTTTTGGGGCTCAATCACTGGTAGACATTTGCGTCAGACCTCGGGGATGAAACGAAGGTTAATTGCAAAATAAAGGGCCACTGCTATAAAACAGGCAATTGCCGGTGTCAGAAACCATCCGAGTAAAATATTTATCAGGGTTCGCCGGTTGACCGTTTTGACGCCTTTAACGATTCCGACCCCCAGCACTGCGCCAATCACTGCCTGAGATGTCGAAACCGGTACCCCGACAAAAGTATAGAAATGTACGGTCAGACCTTCAGCCAGCACCACTACGAGGGCGGAGAAAGGATCCAGACGCACCAGTTTTTTCCCAATCGTATCCATGACACCCCGGCTGAATGTCAAAATGCCCAAGGCAATGCTCAGGCCACCGATCAGAGTTGCAGCAAAAACCGTTAGCTGCCCTGCGCCCACGAAAACAGCGGTTACATTGGCGACATTGTTGGCTCCCAGGGTGTAGGCCGCATAAGATCCGGCACCTATCAGAGAAAGGCGCAGCAAAATATCCGAATCGAATAAATCTAGTTTGCTGCGATTGTACAACACGGCCAACAGCCGGTAGAGGACGATCGATATTATCAGGCCGCCGATGGGGGTGCCGAACCAGCAGGCAACTACCTTGCCCAGTCCGGCAAGATTCAGCTGTTCGTTTACAAAGCCGATGCCTAAAATGGCACCCACAGCCGCCTGGGACGTCGATACCGGCAGCCCCAGTACAGTCATGATTGTGACCGTAAGGGCGGCCGCAACCGAGGAAACAACCGCCATCTTCAGGGTGAGATCGGTCAGGCCCCGCAGGGTTTCCATTCCCGCACGGCCCTCGAGCAGCGCTCCCAATACCACAAAAATCGAGGCCAGTATTGCAGCGGTCCAAAATTTGATCATACGAGATGACACCGCTGAGCCAAATGCGTTAGAGGCGTCATTGGCACCCAGAGACCAGCCCAAAAAAATTCCGCCCAGCAGTGAGAGCATTAGATTCGCCCTTTCATCGTCATGATGTTAATCCGTTTGGATACCTGGTCGGCTTTATCTGAAATTTCGCCCATAACCACCACCATTTCCTTTAATTGCAATTTGAGGAAAGGCTCAAGGTCCGAATCAAAGAGTTTGATGATCAGGCGGCGCTCAATGTGATCGCAGTGGCTTTCGTTTTGATCAATGGTGGCCACCAAGGCCCTGATACCTTCCTTTTTCTTCATCATCACGTCGATCTGCTTGGCCATCATGTCGCAGCTTTCAAGGGAGATCCGGATAAGCTCCTGAATATCGAGGGTCATAAAGGCCGGGAAGGCGATTTTCTGGGTTTGGATCATATTCAGAATTTGCTCGAATGACCGCGGAATTTCATCAACCTTCTCCAGCAGCGCCATAATATCCTCGCGCGACTCGGGTATCAGAGCACGGCTGTACATCAGTTCATTGGTTTCATCCCGCAAATCGTCAGCCCGGGATTCGAATTTGTGCGTCTGTTCGATTAAAAAAATAAAATCGTCGCAAACACCTTCTTTCAGACTTGTCGTCATCGCCTTCAGGAAGTGCTTTTGGATCAGAGCGAGATTTTCCAAATAGCTGTAGATCAAGGCTTCGAGCTGCCGCTCTTTTTTGAATAAAAAACTTAACATTCATCACTCCCTATTTTTTTTCTGTTTCAACGTGCCGAGAAAGCCGGCTTTGCTTTAAAGATACGGTTGAAAAAACGTTTTCACTTTGGCCGTGATCTGTTTGATGGTCATCTTGTCGGCCGATTCAACCTTTTTTATTTTTCCTGCCAGCTCTTTTGATTTTTCGATTTCTTTTTTTAATTCAATCTTGGCCTCGCCGGGACCGAATCCCTACATACTTTTTCATGTTGTCTCCTGGGATTGCAGCTTAATGTTATTTATGGTAGAGCCCATCAATACTTCTAATTAGGCAATTGGCATGCCAAGTCAGCGTTGGTTGGTATCCGCCCGAAGGCAGGATGGACGCCCAAAAGGGTTAATATGCCCAGTAAATTGGAAAAATTCAATGATATGTGATAAAAAAATATACAAAAAATTTCGGATTGGTTGAATCAAGGGCACTGGGAATCAGAATAGTAGAACTGGCAGTTCTGATCACCAACGGTCTTTTCCCCATTTCAGGAATCGCGCATTCCGTTTACCGATTCGCCGATATTAAAAATAGCCTTTATTTCCAATACCTACATAGGCTGCATTGTTTTCGCATGTCAATACGTAAAGCAAAGTTGAAATGACAAAAGTGGTTATTTGGAAAATTCAAACTGCATTCGATTGTAAGTTATTCCAACACGAAGAACATGAAGATCTCAAAGGAAAAACAGAGATGCCCTTCGTGGCTATAAGTGTATTACTTGAGCTTTTTGCATAACCGTATTGCCAGATATATTTTGAACCCGGAGGAGAAAGTTGCATTGGAAATGCAAAGGCCCATTATCCAATTTTACAATGTCTTCAAAAAATTCAACGCCAACCCGGTACTCAGGGGCGTCAGCCTGAGAATTCATCAGGGGCAGGTGACAACCATCATCGGCAAAAGCGGGACGGGCAAAAGTGTGCTGCTGAAACACATTATCGGCCTGTTGCAGCCTGATGCCGGTGAAATTCTCCTTTACGGGCAGCCCATATCAAAGACGAAGCCGTCCCAGATCAACCAGTTGCGGGCCCGGTTCAGCTATGTGTTTCAGGATGCCGCGCTTTTCGATTCCATGACGGTTTACAGCAACATTGCTTTGCCGCTGGTGGAAGGGACATCCCTGCCAAGATCGGAAATTCGGGGGCGGGTGCAGGATAAGATGCAGCAGTTCGAACTGCAAGTTTTGGGTGATAAATATCCCGCGGAATTATCCGGCGGCATGAAACGGCGGGTGGCCCTGGCAAGGGCCCTGGTGACGGATCCGGAGGTTGTGCTGCTGGATGAGCCGACCGCCGGTCTGGACCCTGTCCGCCGCAACGCGGTGTATGCCATGATTGTGGACTTCCAGAAAAAATTAGGGTTCACTGCGGTCATGATCAGTCATGAGGTCCCGGATATCTTCTATTTTTCCCAGCGAATCCTTATGCTGGATGAGGGTAAAATCCGCTTTGAAGGCACCGCCGAGGAAATACAGCGCTGCACGGACTCGGTGGTCCAATTGTTTATCCAGGGGTTGGAAAAGCCGCGCGACGCGTTGACCGGCATGGCGACTCCGTTGCAGGGCGAACGAAAGTTCCAGGAAGAGATGGCGCGCCTGCAATCCCACCAAATCGCTTTCTGTGTGGTCATGATCACCATTGAAAACCTGGATCAAATCAATCTGAAGCTGGGGCATATGGTCGGTCAGACACTGCTCAAGAAATTTGCCGCTCAAATAAAGCAGCGTCTCGACATAACCGATTCATGCTCCCGCTATAGCCTGGAACGGATTCTGGTCGTTTTGCACAACGCTAACATCGAGGACGCCCGCAAATTTGCCACGCGCCTGGAGCGGGATTTGAGGTTTGAAGATCTGCTGACAACCGGCAACCGCAACGACATTCGGATTCGAATCAGCGCCGGTTACGCTCAGGCCGAAGAAGACAGCCTGATCAAAGAGGTTCTGGCCAAAGCGGAATCAAAAGACAGCCGCTACTACGAGTTTGAGCTCAGACTCAACGCCTGATCACCAAAACCGGATGCTTCTGCTTCGAGCCCGGCGACCCCCCGGGCGCGCTGCAGTCGACCGAAAACATAGAACTGCCAGTTCTGATTCCGCTAAAAAACCAGACCTTTCTAATCTGAACGTTAACTATTTCGCTGTTCTTTATTTCATCCGCCATAGACGATCGGCTAAAATCATGTTTTCAATAACTTTATTATTTTTTCTTGAACACCGATCGCCAGCCGGTAAATTGAAAGTATGAGGGCCGAATGGCTTTGCGGACATCCCGCGCCATTTCCGTAATGTAAAAGGCATTGGGATCCGCTTGCTTAACAATACCCAACAGCTTTTTTAAATTCCGCCGTCGGCAGGCAATGTACAGTTCGTCCACCGGTCCCCGCATTCCTTCGCCCTGAAAAATGGTGACCGGTTGCCCCATTTTTCGCAGACGGTCGGCCATTTGCTTTCCGGCGGTTCTGGTAATCACTCTCAGAACGATGATCCCCAGCGCAATTTTGCGTTCGACCGCGATTCCCACTACATTTCCGGTCGCGTATCCAAAGGCGTAAAAAAACGCCAGGATCGGCTGATCCTTTATCTTATGGATCACCGTGCTGACCACGGTGATCCAGATAAGCAGTTCGAAAATGGCGAGGAAAAAGGCCAGCACACTTCGGCCCTGCACGGTAATGATGGTTCGGACGGTCCCGATGGACACATCACCGATACGCGCAATAAAGATCAAAAACCCGAGAAGAAGCGTGTTGACATCCATCATTCGTTATCCCGTCTGCCGGACAATATTTTCATTTCATACTTTTTCATATCATCTCCTGTGATCCCCCGCCTGTTATTTAAGATTGCGTGCATGCAAAACCCAACTTATAGGCAATTGGCATGCCAAGTCGGTGTATGTTTGTATCCCATGATATTACGCGTGATGCGAACAAGGGGCAACGAGCCAAGTAAATTTGAAAAATAAAATAATTTATTAAAAGAATGTTGACTAAAATTTCAAATTTGTTGAATCGAGAGTCGCCGGAAGTCTGAAAAATAGAACCGGCAGTTCCGATTTCAGCAAAAATCAGGAACTTTTACTTCTTTGCAAAATAAAGAAATAATATCAGGATATTACTAGGTAATTGCTATTATGCCGCAGTGCAACCAATCCGTTATTTACGGATTTTCACTTCAAAATTTCAGTATTTCACCCCCTCCTATATGATATTATAATATATTTCAGATAGATATGCGGTTGGCATGTCTGTTGCTCTGTCAGTTTTGATTACCGCCTAGTGCCGGCAATTGAAGTTGGGAAGTGACATGCGAACCATTGCCGTGAAATCGTTTGTCGTCAAGGGGGATCAATTATGAGAAACAAAACGGGCTACCTCACGCATCTGAGCTTGATATTGTTCTTTATGCTGCCGGCTCCCGTCGGCCAGGCCGACGATCGGGCCAGGGACCGGGAGAGTCTGCGCGGTTTAAAGACGATTGTCGTTAGGGTTCACACATTTGAGCAAGAGTGGTCTGCCGAACTTGCCAAAGCCGGTCTGACCGAAGGCGTGCTGCAGGCGTCCCTTGAGCGTCAGCTCGAAAACTCAGGTATTGCGGTTGTCGCTGAAGAAGCATCCAAGCGAAGCGCGACCGAGGGGGTTCTCAATGTGAGGACCAAATTTTTAGATCCCGAACCTCCCAGAAAGTCCTTCACCACCGCGAAGGAAGGGGAAATAGCCAGATTCGATCCTAAAAAGAGGTATGTTTATGCAATTCGTCTCAATCTTCGTCAATTGGTTTCGCTGCAGCGAACGCCGGAAGCAGCGGCATTTGCCATCACCTGGCAAACCGAATCAGTGGGATTGAGGCGACTGGCCCTGATCCGGGAGGATTTCGAGAATGCGGTGAATGTCTTCATCGAAGCGTATTGGTCCGAGAATCCGGCAATGAAGAAAGCTG
>Ga0210064_1000457_pt1 | contig 19434 bp, 19 predicted proteins | sample Muzzi_CordC_D2_FD_185531 | JGI IMG/M metagenome (GOLD analysis project Ga0210064, IMG submission 185531) | Wetland microbial communities from San Francisco Bay, California, USA, that impact long-term carbon sequestration - Muzzi_CordC_D2 (SPAdes) | ecosystem: Environmental > Aquatic > Marine >...
GGCGGGACTATGTCGGACATGGCTGGCGCATGCTGATGAACTGCCTGTCGGACGGCCGCGCAATTTCCCTTCCGGCTCTAAGCACGGCATCAGGCAAACTGGTCAGTCGCAGCGTTGGCGCCTACGCCGGGGTGCGCAAGCAATTCAGGGTCCCCATAGGCAGGTTCGAGGGGATCAGCGAAGTCCTGGCAAGAATTGCCGGCAGCACCTACATCATGAATGCAACCCGGGGATTCACGACCGCGGCGCTGGACAGCGGCGAAGACCCTGCCGTGGCTTCGGCCATCGCCAAGTATCACATGACGGAGCGCATGCGCACCGTGGTCAACGAAGGGATGGACATCCTGGCCGGCCGCGGCATCAGCATGGGACCCGGCAACTTCCTGGGACGTGCCTACCAGGCGCTTCCCATCGGCATCACGGTCGAGGGTGCCAACATTCTCACCCGCAGCCTCATAATCTTCGGCCAGGGAGCGATCCGCTGCCACCCCTGGCTGTACCGGGAAATGCGCGCCGTCGCCTCCGGCGATGTCGTGGCCCTGGACGAGGCACTCCGGGGGCATGCCAGCCTGGTCATGAGCAACCTGTCGCGCGGCCTGTTTCATGCACTGACCGGCGGGCGCCTGCTAAATGCACCACAGCACGGCATGCGGGGTTATTTCTACCGCCAGTTTGCACGCATGTGCCTGGCATTTGCCGTGACCTCCGAGATGAGCCTGATCACGCTGGGCGGCACCCTGAAGCGCAGGGAATCACTCTCCGGACGTCTTGGTGATGTGCTCAGTCTGCTCTACCTGGGCAGCGCCGTGCTCAAGCATCACTACGACAACGGCTCACCCGATGATGAACTTCCGCTGCTGGAATGGTCCTGCAGCGACCTGCTCTACAACATCCAGGTGCGGCTTTATGAAGTCCTGGACAACTTCCCCAACCGTGCCGTTGCACGGACCACCCGCCTGCTCACATTCCCGTTCGGCAAGCCGTACAAGCGACCCTCCGACACCCTTGGCAGACAACTGGCCGACATCCTGCTGAGCCCCGGGACACTGCGTGACCGTTTAACGCAAGGTGTGTATATTCCTGACGATAATACGGAATCCGTTGCCCGGCTCGACGATGCCCTCGTGAAGAGTGTTGCCGCTGAACCAGCCCTGCGCAAGCTGCGCGCCGCGATCAAGGCAGGGACCCTGCCGACGGGCGACCCGGAGACGCAGATTGATGCAGGACTGGCTGCCGGCATTGTAACCGAGCCTGAAGCAGCCGGCATCAGGGCCGCGATAGCGGCTCGCAATATTGCCATACAGGTCGATGAATTTCCCCCTGAATACTTCACCAGGGACAAGGAGCGTAACAAATGGGAGAACAGCAAACTGGATGGGGTGGCAGGCCGGTCTATGTAATCGACGGTAGCCGCACCCCTTTTATCAAGGCACGCGGCAAACCCGGCCCCTTCGCAGCGGCAGATCTTGCCGTTGCCGCAGGTCAGCCACTGCTTGCCCGTCAGCCATTCTCTCCCGCCGAATTCGACGAGGTTATTCTGGGCTGCGTCATGCCGGGCCCGAGAGAGGCCAACATCGCGCGGGTCGTGGCTCTCAGGCTGGGCTGCGGTGAGCGCATGCCTGCCTGGACTGTGCAGCGCAACTGTGCCTCCGGGCTCCAGTCCATTGATGCTGCTGCGCAGAACATCGCCAGCGGGCGCTCCAGCCTGGTGCTTGCCGGTGGCGTGGAATCCATGAGCCACATCCCGCTGCTGTTCGGCGAAAAATTCGTCAACTGGCTGGGTGAATGGGCACGCGCACGCACCTCGATGGCGCGCCTCAAGCTGCTGGCTGCACTGAGACCGGGGTACTTCAAGCCGGTCATTGCACTGCTCTGCGGCCTGACAGATCCGACCGTGGGGCTGTCCATGGGGCAGACGGCGGAAATCATTGCACACCGGTTCGGAATCAAGCGGGAACAGATGGACCGGTTTGCCATGCACAGTCACAACCGCGCAGTTGCCGCCCTGGAAAACGGGCACCTCGATGAAATCGAGACGATCTACGACTCGAGCGGCAGCCACTACGAACGGGATGACGGCGTGCGCATCAACACCAGCATGAGACGACTTGCAAGGCTGAAGCCTGTCTTCGACAGGGATGTCGGCAACGTCACAGCCGGCAACAGCGCCCAGATCACGGACGGCGGCGCCTGGGTGATTCTCGCTTCCGAAGAGATGGTGTCACGCCATAACCTGCCGGTCATGGGCCAGCTTATCGACAGTCAGTGGGCCGGTCTCGATCCGGCACAGATGGGCCTCGGTCCGGTCCATGCCATGGCTCCCATCATGCAGCGGCACGGTTTCGACTCCGCAGATGTCGATTACTACGAAATCAACGAAGCCTTTGCCGCCCAGGTCCTTGCCTGCCAGACTGCCTGGACGGATGCGGACTTCTGCCGCACCGAACTGGATCGTGACACACCCTTCTCGGCCATCGACAACGAACGTCTCAATATCGACGGCGGTGCCGTGGCCATCGGGCATCCCGTCGGCGCCAGCGGAGCACGCATCGTGCTGCACATGCTGAAACTGCTGCAATTCAGGAATGCCCGGCGCGGCATGGTCAGTCTCTGCATTGGCGGGGGCCAGGGTGGCGCCATGCTGATCGAGCGCCCGGCGGAGTAGCGGCATGGATAACATGGCAGACAAACGGCATTTCAGCCGGGAAACCGACAGTGAAAATATTGTGTGGCTGTGCTTCGACATGGCGGATGCAGGCACCAATGTCCTGAGCCCCGATGTCTTTACAGAGCTCGATGAACAGCTGCAGGCGATCGCAGCCGAACAACCCCGTGGACTGGTCATCCTGTCGGGCAAGTCGAACGGCTTTATTGCCGGGGCGGACATCAAGTCTTTCACGCGCGTCAAGACGGAGCGACAGGCGCAGGAACTGCTGAAAACCGGGCAGGAAGTCTTCAACCGTCTGGCTGCACTGCCCTTCCCGACCGTCGCACTGATTCACGGCTTCTGCCTCGGCGGCGGAACCGAACTGGCACTGGCCTGCCGCTATCGCATCACGCGTGACGATCCGGGCACTCGCCTGGGCCTGCCCGAGGTCAAGCTCGGCATTCACCCGGGATGGGGCGGCAGCGCGCGCATGGTGCCGCTGATCGGCGGCATCAAGGCGATGGATCTGATACTCAGTGGTCGTTCCGTGGACGGGCGCGGCGCCAGACGCATGGGTCTGGTGGACAGGGTCGTGCCGGAGCGGCACCTGCGCAGCGCCGCGCGCAAGCTCGTCCTGGATGCACCGCCGCCTTTCAGGGCCGGACTGATCGATCGCCTTTCCAACAGTTTCGTTGCCAGGCCGGTTCTCGCACGAATTCTCAGCAAGCAAGTGGCAAAGCGTGCATCCAGGCAGCACTATCCCGCGCCTTACGCCATGATCGATATCTGGCGGAAACATGCCAACGATCAGCCGGGTATGCTCGCGGCCGAGGCACGCTCGCTGGCGCATCTGGTCACCGGGTTGACCGCACAGAACCTGATACGCGTGTTTTTTCTGCAGGAACAGCTCAAGGCCCTTGGCAAGGACAAGACCTACAAACCTGAAAATATCCATGTCATCGGCGCCGGCACCATGGGTGGTGACATTGCAGCCTGGTGCGCCCTGCGCGGCTTTCATGTCACCCTGCAGGACCAGTCGCCGGAACGCATCTCGCCCGCGGTCAAGCGGGCGCATGCGCTGTTCGGGCGCAAGCTGAAGCTGCCCATCAAGGTCATTGCCGCGATGGACCGCCTGCTGCCCGATCACAAGGGCTATGGCGTGGAAAAGGCCGATATCGTCATCGAAGCGATATTTGAAGATGCTGAGGTAAAACGTTCACTTTACAGGGATATCGAACCCCGCATGAAGCCGGGCGCCATGCTTGCAACCAACACCTCCAGCATCCCGCTGGAAGAACTGTGCAGTGCCCTCGCGCAGCCCGAACGCCTGGTCGGTCTGCATTTCTTCAATCCCGTGGCCATGATGCAACTCGTCGAGGTCGTAAAAGGACATTCAACCTCTGACCAGATCGCTGCACAGGCGATGACATTCACCCGGCAAATCGACCGCCTGCCCCTGCCTGTCACCAGCACGCCGGGGTTTCTGGTCAACCGCATACTCATGCCCTACCTGATGGAAGCCGTGGAGCTGGAATCCGAGGGCGTGCCTGCCGCGCTCATTGACAGGGCCGCCACCACTTTCGGGATGCCGATGGGGCCGGTGGAACTGGCGGACACGGTCGGACTCGATATCTGCCTGCACGTTGCGGAGATACTTGCAGCACACTTCGGCGCCACCATACCACCGCGGTTGCAGCAGCTGGTAGCGGACGGCAAGCTGGGAAAGAAATCCGGGCACGGCTTTTACACCTACCAGCATGGCAAGGCGATAAAGCCCAAGGTCAGCGGAAAGGCCTGGAATATGCAGGAAATCACTGATCGCATGATTCTGCGGCTGCTCAATGAAACCGTCAGCTGCCTGCGCGAGCAGGTGGTGGAGAACGGTGACCTGCTGGATGCCGGCATGATTTTCGGCACCGGGTTCGCCCCTTTCCGCGGCGGCCCTGTACACCACCTCGAATCGCAGGGCAGCGACAAACTGTTGCAGCAATTGCACAGTTTGCAGAAACTGCGCGGTGACCGCTTCAGGCCTGATCCGGGCTGGGAGACCTTGTTCACCGACCAGGGAGAATAATCTGCATGACCGGGGAAGCAGAACACAAAATACCCGCCAATGTCGCCGGCACACTCGCCGGACTGTTCCGGGAGCGCATCAGGCGCACACCCGGCAAGCTCGCCTACCGCCAGTTTGACGCCGCAACAGGCCAGTGGCAGGACTCGACCTGGGCGGAGATAGGCGCGGAGGTGGCACGCTGGCAGGCGGCGATGGCAAACGAGGACCTGCAACGCGGGGACCGCGTTGCCATCCTGATGCGCAACTGCAAGGAATGGGTGACCTTCGACCAGGCGGCACTGGGATGCGGCTTCGTTGTCGTACCCCTGTATACCGACGACCGCCCCGAAAACACCGCCTATATCATTAACAACTCCGGGGCAAAGCTCCTGTTCCTGCAGGGTGAAGACCAGTGGCAGGGAATTCTTGAAGTGCTTGACCACCTCGACGGGCTGGTACGCATCCTGACGCTGGAACCGGTCACGGTGCCTGCCCAGGAAAACCGGGTACGCAGCATTGCCGAATGGGCCAGCGAGCCCGGCAGCGAACTGCGGAGCGACGACGGGGACCCCGGCGAACTCGCCACTATCGTTTATACCTCAGGTACCATGGGCCGTCCCAAGGGTGTCATGCTCAGTCACAGCAACATCCTGCTGAATTCTGACAGCGCGCTGGACATCGTGCAGGTTTTGCCGCAGGACCTGCTGCTGTCCTTCCTGCCGCTGTCACACACGTTTGAAAGGACTGTCGGCTACTACATACCGATGATGGTCGGCGCCAGCATCGCCTACGCGCGCTCGATCCCTGAGCTGGGCGAGGACCTGCAGACCATCAGACCCAGCCTGATGATCTCGGTACCGCGCATCTATGAACGCGTCTACAACAAGATCCAGGCCGGCCTGGCGGAGAAATCCCCGCTGGCCTCCGGTTTGTTCAATCTCGCGGTCGAGACCGGCTGGAAGCGCTTTCAGCGCCGGCAGGGCCGCGGCGGCTGGCACCCAACCTTCCTGCTGTGGCCGCTGCTGGACAAGCTGGTTGCCGGAAAGATCATGGCCAAACTCGGTGGCAACATGCACCTGGCGGCATCGGGCGGCGCACCGCTGCCGACGCCGATTGCAAAAGTTTTCATCGGCCTTGGGCTTAACCTTATCCAGGGTTACGGCCTGACGGAGACCAGCCCCATTCTCACCGCCAACCCCGAAGACGACAACGACCCGAGCAGCGTCGGTATACCCTTGCGCGGTCTGGAACTGCGCATTGGTGACAACGATGAACTGCTGGCGCGCGGCCCCAGCATCATGCTGGGGTACTGGAACAATCCGGAAGCCACCGCAGCTGTCATCGACAAGGACGGCTGGTTTCATACCGGTGACAAGGCAAGCATCGAGAACAACCATGTCTACATCACCGGCCGTCTCAAGGAAATACTGGTGCTGGCGAATGGTGAAAAAGTCCCCCCGGCGGACATGGAGATGGCCATTGCACTCGACCCGCTGTTCGAACAGGTGCTGGTGATCGGCGATGCCCGCCCGTTCCTGACTGCAGTGACCGTGCTGAACCCGGAGCAGTGGGACGGCTATGCGCGCGGCATGGGGCTGGACCCCGATGACCCCGCATCACTGCGAAATCCGGATCTGCAGCAGGCACTGTGTGAAAAACTTTCGGAGCACCTGAGCGAGTTCCCGGGGTACGCACAGGTGCGTGCCATCACCTGCACGCTTGAACCCTGGACAATCGACAACGGACTTATCACGCCGACCATGAAGCTGAAGCGCAACCGGATCATGGAACACCTGGCCGCCGACATCGACCGCATGTATGCCGGACACTAGCCAGGACTTCTCAGTGTGGCGCGTTGGCAGATCAAATCCTGTTGAAGCAGCCGGGGTAGTGGCGACCAGTCATAAAACAGTGTGCCGGCAAGTGCGGGGCAACGCATGAGCGATTCGCCCGATGAGCACGAACTGGCCATCCGTGTGATGGCCACGCAGGCCGACACCAATGCCTCCGGCGACATCTTCGGCGGCTGGCTGATGTCGCAGGTCGACATCGCCGGCAGTATCATCGCCCGGCGCCGCGCCGACAGCCGTATCGTCACCGTGGCCGTGGACTCCTTCCAGTTCCACCAGCCGGTTTTCGTCGGCGACCTGGTCAGCTGTTACGCCAGGATCACCCGCGTCGGGCGAACCTCCCTGACCGTCAACGTCAAGGCCTATGCCGAACGCCAGGGCGCCACGCACGAAATCATCCAGGTCACCGAGGCCGATGTCACCTATGTCGCGGTCGACGCGCAGCGCCGGCCAAGGCCATTGGCACCAACGGCCTGACAGCAAGCGTTCGGAATTCTGGCCCGGAAAGACCGGACACGCCCTGATTCAACCGAGCGCAGGCGGCCTGAACAGCCCGATGAAATTACGTGTCGTCGCCTCCGCCACCTGCGCATAGGTCTCGCCGCGCAGCTCCGCAATATACTCGGCCACGTGCCGCACCAGCGCCGGGTGGTTGGGCTTGCCGCGGTGGGGCACCGGTGCCAGGTAGGGTGAGTCGGTTTCCACCAGCATCCGCTCCTCCGGAATCCTCGCGGCAACTGCCTGCAACTCGCGGGCGCTCTTGAAGGTAACGATTCCCGAAAAGGAGATATGGAAATTCAGGTCCATGGCACGTTGCGCCATGTCCCAGTCGCCGGTGAAACAGTGCATGACGCCACCGACATCGGCCGCGGATTCCTCATCCAGGATGCGCAGGGTATCTTCACCGGCATCGCGTGAATGTATGATCAGCGGTTTGCCTGCCTGTTTCGCTGCGGCAATATGGCGGCGAAACCGCTCCCGCTGCCATGCCAGGTCGCCGTCGCTGCGGAAATAATCCAGTCCGGTTTCCCCGATGGCAATGACCTTGGGATGCTGCGCATAGCGCACCAGCTCATCGGCGCCAGGATCATGCCCGCCCTGCTCGTTGGGATGCAGGCCGACCGATGCGGATACCTGCTCATGGGACTCGGCGATTTCCAGCATGGCCGGGTAATCTTCCAGATTGATCGAGACGCACAGGAAATGCCTGACATCCTGCACCTGCGCGGCTTCCAGCACGCCCTCGATGCTGCCCCCGAAAGGCGCCAGGTCCAGACGGTCCAGATGACAGTGGGAATCAACAAGCATGGAATCACCCCGAATATGACCGGGGATCAATAATAGAGACTTTCGCGTGTGCCGCAAACACCTGCGGCCGGACGGTTCCTACATGGTGTGGGTCGGCCTGTCGCTCTGCAGCGCCCCGGCCAGGTAGCCCTCTATCTTGTTGCGTGCCACACCTTCATCCTGATCGCTGAACTGCACGCCGATGCCTGCTGCCCGGTTACCCTGGGCACCCACGGGGGTAATCCACACGATCTTGCCGGCAACCGGGATTTTTTCGGTTTCATCCATCAGGGTCAGCAACATGAAAACCTCATCACCCAGCTGGTAGGACTTCTTGGTGGGTATGAAAAGGCCACCACCCTTGATAAAGGGCATATACGCCGCGTACAAGGCGCTCTTGTCCTTGATAGTCAGCGAGAGAATACCCTGACGTGGTGTCGGTACCTGATTCATTTTCCACCCCTCAAAAAACTGTCACCTGCCGGTGCGGCCCTGCTCAGCCCAGGCCAGTAAAACGTCTTCCGTCAGCAGCTGGCGATTCAGGCTGCCGGCCGTTAACCGCAGCAGGCTGTTGATACTGTCGAGCTGCCTGAACATTACCTTGCTCTCCAGTCTGCGTGCAAGTCCGGCGAGCGCCTCTGCGAGGTCGGCGCTGCACACGGATTCGGTTCGCCCCGTCAGCCTGATTCGCAGCAGATCCATCAGCCAGTCACGCATCCAGCGAATACCCTGAAATTCCTCATCCTTGCTCCAGTCCTGGGCAACGGCGAGAGCAGAACAGCTGCCGTCAAGAATGCCGAGCAAGGCATCGAAGCGTTCACGTCGCAGCAAGATCAGGCCATCCTGTGCCTGCCGCAAGGCCTCCAGCGGAGCACCATGTGCCAGCTGCAGGTAAATATCCAGCTGATCCTCGGGCACCTGCCCGGCCAGCCAGCACAGGGCAACATCCCGTGCCGGCACTTCCACCCTCAGCTGCTGGCAACGACTGCGAATCGTTGCCGGAAGCCGGGCCGGTCTCGTACTGACCAGCAGCAGTACAGTGTTATCGGATGGTTCTTCCAGGGTCTTTAACAAGCTGTTGGCAGCATTGATATTCATGGCATCCGCAGGTGCCAGCAGCGCTACCTTGAAGCCGCCATGGTGGCTGCTGAGAGACAGTTTCTCCGCCAGTTCCCGCACCTGATCGACCTTGATGACGCTGGAGTCTTCCGCTGGCTCCACCCGGAAATAATCCGGATGGGTTCCCGCCGCATACTGCAGGCAGCCAGCGCAGCGACCGCAGGGAATCCAGTCAGCCGGCAAGGCGGCGCACAGCAATTGCCGGGAGATATAATCCGCCAGTGCGGACTTGCCCACACCGGGCTGACCGGTCAGCAGCAAGGCATGCGGCATGCGGTCCCGGGACAGGGAATCCGCCATGGAATCGGCCAGGATTTGCAGCCAGGGGTATTGCATCGGTCGTTACCGGCTGCCTGCTGCCCGGTTGCGGGTGCAGACCGGTTCACCGCCGGCGTGCCGGGCGGCATGGCACCGCATCAATAACAGCGTTCCCGGGATTGTTGTGTTCTTCATTTCCGCCTGATCATGTTTGCCGCAGAAAGGCAGCCAGGATAGCTTCAAGTTCGTGCTGCACCGAGTCAAGCGACCGTGCCGCATCAATGACCCGGTAGCGGGCCGCGTGCTCCCTGGCCATATCAAGGTAACATACCCGCACCCGCTCGAAGAACTCCACCTGCTCTTGTTCAAACCGGTCCAGGGGTCCACGCTTGCCGGCGCGCGCCAGTCCGACGGCAACGGGCACATCCAGCAGCAGCGTCAGGTCCGGGCGGAATCCCCCCTGCACCAGGGTTTCCAGTGAGGCGATGATGGCGCTGTCGAGCCCGCGTCCGCCGCCCTGGTAGGCATAGGTCGCATCGGTAAAGCGATCGCACAGTACCCACTTGCCCTGCGCCAGGGCCGGCTGAATGACCCTGGCAAGGTGCTCGGCACGCGCGGCGAACACCAGTTGCAATTCACAGCGCGCATCCATCCCGGTATATGCGGGGTCCAGCAGCAAGCCCCGAATCGCCTCCGCAAGCGGGGTTCCGCCCGGCTCCCGCGTCAGCACCACTTCCCTGCCCGCCGCCAGCAGCTGCCGGTGAATGAACCCGATATTGGTGGACTTGCCCACACCCTCGATGCCTTCCACCGTGATGAACTTGCCGGTCACCGGGATTGCTCCCCGGCTGGCAGCCTGATGCCCGTCTTCTTTCTCTGATACTTGTCCACGGCCAGGTTATGCTCCTCCAGGGTGCCGGAAAAGTAGTGACTGCCGTCGCCCCTGGACACGAAGAACAGGCTGTCGCCTGCCGCAGGATGCAGTACCGCCGCGATGGCTGCCGCACCCGGCATGGCAATGGGCGTTGGCGGCAGACCATCGCGCGTATAGGTATTGTAGGGTGTATCCTTTTCCAGGTCGCGGCGGCGCAGGTTGCCGTCGAATTGTTCTCCCAGGCCGTAGATGACCGTCGGGTCGGTTTGCAGGCGCATTCCGCGCTGCAGGCGGCGAATGAATACCCCGGCAATGGCAGGGCGCTCCTCTCCCAGACCGGTTTCCTTCTCCACGATCGAGGCAAGCACCAGCGCCTCCTCCGGTGTCTGCAGCGGCAGATCCGGATCCCTTTCACGCCAGGCAGTTTCCAGATATTTCGACATGGCATCATAGGCCCGTCGCAGTAAGGCCAGGTCCGTGGCGCCCCGGGTGAAGTGGTAGGTGTCCGGCAGAAACCTGCCCTCCGGGGGGACACCGGGATGACCCAGCCGGTTCATGATTTCCGCATTGTCCAGGCCCTGCAGTGTCACCTCCATGTCTGGCTGCGCCTGAATCCGTGCCAGCATTTCACGAAAGGTCTGACCTTCCACCAGGGTAACGGCATGCTGGATGACCTTGCCGTCGGCAAGCCGTTGCAACAGCGTCCCGGGTGTCATCCCGGCGTCGAGCTCATACTCGCCCGCCTGCAGACGCCTTGCGAGATCCAGATCGCGCCCCAGCAGAATGAACAGTCGCGGGTGCCCGATGATGTCACGGTCATGCAGGTCATAGGCCAGCTGGCGCAGCGATGTCCCTGGCGGAATCTCGTAGATCGTCTCGTCTGCGGGCAGATTCAGCGGAGTGTTTTGAAAACGCTGATACACGCCAAGCGTGATCCCGGCGGCCAGCAGGAGCAGCAGCAGCAATACCGCCAGGATGCCTGTCAGAATACGCTTCCGGGACCTGCCCGAGGGGGTTTCAGTCGTCATTGCACTGCCTTGCCATCGCCGCGGGGATGGACGTCCCCGGTCGGCCTGCTGTTGCCTTGCCAGTCCACACCAACTCAATCTCATCTTCGCGAAGCCTGCTCTCCACAGCATCTGCCGGGATATCAGCCTCAGGGTCGCCAGACATTGCCGTCATCCTGCCTTGCCTGCAACAGCTGCTGCAGGCGGTCCGTGACCGCTCCCTTTCGGAATTGCCTGCCATCAACAGCACTGACCGGCCAGATGCCGATCAGGCTGTTGCAGAGAAACACTTCATCCGCTGCCAGCAGGTCAGCACTATCCAGACTGCGTATTTCCGCCCCCAGCGACTGCCGTTCCGCGTGTTCCAGGATAATGCTGCGCATGATACCGGCTACGCCACAGCGACGCAGGTCAGGCGTCAGCAGCACCTCATCCCTGACGAGAAACAGATTGCTCATGGTTCCCTCAACCAGCCGGCCGTCGATATCCAGCAGCAGGCCTTCGGCGATATGCGAATCATCCCATTCCCGGCGCGCCAGCACCTGCTCGAGACGATTGAGATGCTTGATGCCGGCCAGCAGCGGATTATGGCTCAGCCGCGTGCTGCACAACCGGACTGCCACCCCCGCCTCCCCTGCAGCCGGCGGAAAATCAGGCCAGGGATGCAGCTGCAGGATGCGGCGCGGCTCTGCGTTTTCGGGTACCCGGTAACCGCGCCCCCCCGAGCCCCGCGTCACGATCAGCTTGAGCACACCCCGCTCCGTCCCTGCCAGCAGTCCGGCCGCCTCATGCGCGAGTTGTCCGTCATCCACCGCCTGGATTCCCAGTCTCTGGCATCCTGCCAGCAGCCGCGCCATATGGCGTGGCCAGCTGGACACCTGTCCGTCACGCACGCCCATGGTCTCGAACAGGCCGTCCCCGTACTGCAGCCCCCGGTCAGCGGCATCGACACAGCCGACAGCAACACCATTGACCCGGGTCCGTGTCTGCTTCACGGCCTGTCCAGCCCCAGCGCGCGCAACAGTCCACGAGCCTTGGTGCGGGTTTCCTGCAGTTCCTCCTCCGGAACGGAATCGGCCACGATGCCGGCCCCGGCACGCAGGCTGATGCGGCTGCCATGGCTGACCATGGTGCGAATCAGGATATTGAGATCCAGACTGCCGTCACGGTTGAGATATCCCGTGGAACCCGTGTAGGCACCGCGAGCCTGCTGTTCGAGTTCGGCGATGATCTCCATGCAGCGGACCTTCGGGCAGCCGGTAATCGTGCCCCCCGGGAATACCGCGCGAATTACCTGCCCCGGCGTGACATCGGCCTGCAGGCGTCCGCGAATGTTGGACACAATATGATGTACATGCGCGTAGGACTCGAGCACCATGAGTTCGTTGACTTCAATGGAACCCGGCACACAGATTCGCCCCAGGTCATTGCGTTCCAGGTCGATGAGCATGATGTGCTCTGCGCGTTCCTTCGGATGAGCCAGCAACTCGGTGGAATAGGCCCTGTCCATGGAACTGGAGCGGCTGCGGGGACGCGTTCCCGCAATCGGACGGGTTTCGACGCAGCCGTCGTGCACCGCGACCAGCCGCTCCGGTGACGAGCTGATAATCACGGCATCACCCAAGTTGAGAAGACCGCTGAAGGGTGCCGGGTTGTGAATGCACAGCTGCCGGTAGATAGCGGCAGCATCTACCGGGCGACTGAAGTCGATATCCCATTGCCTCGACAAATTGACCTGGAAGACATCCCCCTCGCGAATGTAGTCAAGGATGCGCGCCACTGCCCGTGTATATTGCTGCGGCTGCGCCTCTGTGACAGCGACCACCGGGTTTGCGGCTGCAGCCTTGCGAGGCCGCTGTGGCAGCGCGGCGATGTCGGCTGCAATACGCCATGCCAGCTCCTGTTGTCCGGGTTCCGCAACGATCCAGGTGGCTTTCTGCCGGTGGTCGTAAATCACCGCCGACCTGAAACGCGTTGCCATTGCCACCGGCAATACCGCAGTGGCCGCCGGCAGTCCCAGACAGGTTTCGATCTGTGTCGCGAGTTCATAACCCAGATAGAGGAACCAGCCTCCGGTGAAAGGCAATCCGCTGCTGCAGGCAGCGGCAACGCGGTGCTCACGCCACCACCGGTCCAGGCTGTCAAGGAAGTCACCCGACGTCCACTGACAGTCGCCATCCCCCTGCAGGCCGCCGGCTGCATCCAGCATCAGGCTGTCACCCGGATAGGCAAACAGGATGTCAAAGCGGCCATGCGCCGTACTCTGCAGCAGCCGGGGATAGCTGGCAGGGTAGAGGCAATGCAGTTCAACCAGGTCGCAGCCCGGCTGCACCGGCTGAATCACGGGTTTCATGTTTCGGGATTGTGAGCGTGTGCCCGCGCCGGCGCCGGAATCACGCAGGGCCTGCATCGAGTCTATTGCGGCCGGCGAAAGACCAGGGTGCCGTTGGTACCCCCGAAGCCGAATGAGTTCGACATGGCGATGTCAATCTTCATGTCCCTGGCAGTATGCGGCACGTAATCCAGGTCGCAGGCCGGGTCCGGATTATCCAGATTGATTGTCGGTGGCGCCACCTGGTCACGCATGGCAAGGATGGTGAACACGGCCTCCACGCCGCCGGCCGCGCCCAGCAGGTGACCGGTCATTGACTTGGTAGAACTGATCGCCACCGATCCCGCGCACTCGCCAAACGCCCGCTTGATTGCCAGGGTCTCGGCCACATCGCCCGCCGGTGTGGATGTGCCGTGCGCGTTGATGTAATCGACCTGCGCATGGTTGATGCCGGCATCTGCCAGGGCGGCATTCATGCACTGTGCGGGCCCCTCGCCGCCTTCCGACGGCTGCGTCATGTGGTAGGCATCACCGCTCATCCCGAAGCCGATGATCTCGGCATGGATATGGGCACCCCGTGCACGTGCATGCTCATACTCCTCGAGCACCAGTATGCCGGAGCCGTCGCTGAGCACGAAGCCGTCGCGATCAGAGTCCCAGGGCCGGCTGGCGGCCTGCGGGGCGTCGTTGCGCGTCGACAGGGCGCGGGCCGCGGCAAAGCCCCCCATCCCGGTCGGACAGGTAGTCATTTCCGCGCCGCCGGCGACCATGATATCGGCATCTCCGTAGGCAATGGTGCGCGCCGCAACCCCGATGTTGTGCGTCGAGGTCGTGCAGGCCGTGACAATGGCGATGTTCGGCCCCTTCATTCCATACATGATTGAAAGATTGCCGCCGATCATGTTGATGATGTTGCCGGGCACGAAAAACGGGGAAATCTTGCGCGGACCCCCGTCAATATAGGCCTGGTAGGCATTCTCGATACCATGCAGGCCGCCGATACCGGAGCCGATGGCGACACCGGCGCGGCTTGCATTGGTCTCGTTGATTTCCAGGCCGGAATCCGCGATCGCCTGGCTGGCGGCGGCTATGCCGTAGTGTATGAATGCGCCCATGCGCCGCGCATCCTTTCCGGGAATATAATCGGAAGCATCGAAGTCGCGAATCTCGCCGGCGATGCGCACCGGGAAGCCAGCCACATCGAAGTTGCTGATCGGACCAATACCGCTTTTACCAGCCAGGATATTTTCCCAGGCGGCAGCAATGCTGTTACCGACTGGAGAAATGATACCGAGCCCGGTTACAACGACACGTCGTCTGGACACTGCTCAATCTCCGCGCACATCCCGTTCAGTCAGGCAAAACAAAAGGCCGCACCGGTCAACAACCGGAGTGCGGCCGCAATCCCTGAGAAAGAAGATCAATCCAGATGGGCGTTGACGTAGTCGATAGCCTGCTGGACAGTTGTAATCTTTTCCGCCTCTTCGTCAGGAATCTCGCATTCGAATTCCTCTTCGAGTGCCATAACCAGTTCAACCGTATCCAGAGAATCAGCGCCAAGGTCATCGACGAATGAAGATCCGTTGCTTACTTCGTCTTCCTTTACCCCCAATTGCTCGATAACAATCTTCTTGACGCGCTCATCAACATTGCTCATTTCGGGTTATTCCTCTCTGTTTTGAAAAGTCAGCTGCAGCTGCGCGGGTATTGTAGTGAATGCATGACGCAAGATACAAGTTACATCCCGGGCCCTGCATTCCCCTGTTTCTGTGCAACCACCCCGCCTCTCCGAACAGCCCGGGGTCGATCGAATAAATACCATTATTTACAGCCAGTTAAGCGATATTTTTTGAGGTTCCATGATACGCATGCCGGTATGCTGCACGGCTGCACTCAACTCATGTGAATGCCGCCATTCACATGCAGGGTTTCGCCCGTGATGTAGGCAGCAGCATCTGAAGCCAGAAAGGCAACGGCATGGGCTACGTCCACCACATCACCCAGCCGGCCGAGCGCAATCTGTTCCTGCAGAGTCTCGCGCTGCTTCTCGGACAGCTTGCGCGTCATGTCGGTATCGATAAATCCGGGTGCGACGGTATTAACGGTAATACCCCGCGAGCCAACCTCCCGGGCAAGTGATCTGGAAAAACCGGCTGCACCCGCCTTGGTGGCGGCATAGTTGGTTTGTCCGGGATTGCCGGTGCTGCCAATCACGGAAGTGATTGTGATGATCCTGCCATACCTGGCTTTCATCATGCTGCGAAGGCAGGCCTTGCTCATGCGGAACACCGAAGTCAGGTTGGTCTGGATAACACTGTCCCACTCTTCCTCCTTCATGCGCATCAGCAGGTTGTCACGGGTAATACCGGCATTGTTAACCAGAATGGAGACGGGAGCGAATTCATTCTGCACCGCCTCTACCACGGCGGTCACCGAGTCGGGATCGGTCACATCCAGTACCATGCCGCCCCCCTTGTGGCCCAGTGCCTGCAGGTTATCGGTTATCGATTGCGCACCCGCTGACGACGTCGCCGTACCGATAACCGTAGCACCCTGCTTGCCGAGTTCCTCAAGAATGGCCTTGCCGATGCCGCGACTGGCGCCGGTTATCAATGCTGTTTGATTATCGAGAGACATAGTGGCTTTCCCGTCGTTGAAAAGTCATGATTCGGACAAGGCGGCATCCAGCGACGCAGCATCATGGACCGCCTCGGCCGCAATTGTTTTATCGATGCGCTTGCACAGGCCGGCAAGCACCTTGCCGGGACCTGCCTCGATTATCCGTGTGACTCCCCGGTTACCCATGGCCTGCACGGACCTCACCCACTGCACCGGGCTGTAGAGTTGCCGGCCCAGATTCTCGCGAATCGTCACCGGGTCGGCATGCGCCGTTGCATCGACATTCTGTATCACCGGTATCTGCGGTGAACTGATATCAACCTGCGCAAGCCGTGCCGCAAATTCCGCTGCCGCGGAAGTCATCAGCGAACAGTGCGAGGGGACGCTCACTGGCAGCAGCACAGCGCGTTTGGCACCCGCTTCCCTGGCCAGCGCGGTTGCCCGCTGCACCGCCGCCGCATGGCCGGCTATGACCACCTGCCCGGGAGAATTGTAATTCACCGGCGATACCACCTCACCCCCGGCCGCTGTTTCACAGACCCCTGCGACCGCTGCATCATCCAGCCCCAGTATGGCCGCCATTGCACCGACGCCTTCCGGTACGGCGGACTGCATGCAGCTACCGCGCTCGGCAACCAGGGCAATGGCGTCGTCGTACTGCAGCGCACCTGCGCAAACCAGCGCGGTATATTCCCCCAGGCTATGGCCCGCCATGACGACCGGCAGCGCACCGCCACGTGCCTGCCAGGCACGCCAGACGGCCACCCCCGCCGCCAGCATGGCCGGTTGTGTATTGCCGGTCTGGTTCAGCACTTCCGCCGGTCCCTGCTGCACCAGATCCCAGAGGTCATAGCCCAGCACATCACTCGCCCGGGCAAAGGTCTCTTCCACCTGCGGACTGGATTCTGCCAGGCCGGCCAACATGCCGACAGCCTGGGACCCCTGGCCGGGAAAGACCATGGCAAGCGCGGTATTGATTTCAGCTGCTGTATTCATCGTTGCCTGTCGAAATATTTTTTCACTGCCGGCTGCCGGGTGACCCCTGCAGCGTCAGTATTTGATCAGGGCGGAGCCCCAGGTAAAACCGCCGCCGAAGGCTTCCAGCAGCAGCGTTTCACCGCGCTTGATGCGACCGTCGCGCACCGCGGTATCCAGTGCCAGCGGGACCGATGCGGCCGAGGTGTTACCGTGCTTGTCGACGGTCACCACGACCTGGTCCATGGACATGCGCAACTTCCGTGCCGTGGCCTGGATGATGCGAATATTGGCCTGGTGCGGGATTAGCCAGTCCACGTCGGACTTGTCCATGTTGTTGGCTGCCAGGGTTTCATCGACGATGCGACCCAGCGTGTTCACGGCCATTTTGAAAACTTCGTTGCCCTGCATCTGGATATAGGCCTTGCCGGCCTGCACCTTGTCGAAACCCGAGGAAATTCCGGCCGGCACCGTCAGCAGGTGTTCATAGCTGCCGTCCGCATGCAGGTGAGTGGACAGTATTCCCGGTTCATCACTCGCCTCCAGGATCACGGCCCCGGCGCCGTCACCGAACAGGATGCTGGTGCCACGGTCGTTCCAGTCGACGATGCGTGACAGGGTTTCGGTGCCGACCACCAGTGCGCACCTGGCTGCACCTGTCTTGATGAACTTGTCGGCGATGCCCAGCGCGTAGATGAAGCCGGTACACACGGCCTGCACGTCAAATGCGGCGGTCCCGTGCACATCGAGGCGCTGCTGCAGCAGGCAGGCGGTACTCGGGAAGACGCGGTCCGGCGTCGTGGTGGCGAGTACGATAAGGTCGACCTGGCGCGGTGTCTTGCCGGCGGCTTCCATCGCCTGCGTCGCCGCGACTTCCGCCAGGTCACAGGCAGTTTCATCACCGGCGGCAATGTGCCGCTCGTAGATTCCGGTCCGCTCACGGATCCATTCATCCGTGGTATCCATGATCTTTTCCAGGTCATGATTGGTCAGGATCTTTTCCGGGAGGTGACTGCCGGTACCGGTGATGCGTGAATATTTCATATTGCCTGTCTCTGTTCCTGGTAGGACTGCAAGCGCGCCGTGATCCGCTCCGGCACCGCTTCACGCACCTCAAGCACGGCGACCTTGATGGCATTTGCAAAGGCAAGGGCATCAGCCCCGCCATGGCTCTTGATCACGATACCGCGCAGGCCCAGCAGGCTGGCGCCGTTGTAGTGCCGCGGGTCAATCCTGCGCCGGAACGCCTTCAGTACCGGCATGGCGATCACGGCAGCCAGCCGGGTAAACAGGTTGCGCCTGAATGCCTGCTTGATAAAGGTCGCAATCATCTTGGCGACACCCTCGCTGCTTTTCAGCGCCACGTTGCCGACAAAACCGTCACAGACGATGACATCGAAGGTCCCCATATAGATATCATCACCTTCGGCGAAGCCTGCATAGTTCATGGGGCCTTCCGCCAGCAGTTGCGCAGCGCGTTTTACCGCATCGTTCCCCTTGATTTCCTCCTCGCCGATGTTCAGCAGCCCGACTGAAGGGTTGGCGTTACCGTCAACCGCCGTCGCAAGCACCGACCCCATCAGTGCGAACTGGAACAGGTGTGAGGCGTCGCAGTCCACGTTAGCGCCCAGGTCCAGTACCCAGGTGTGGGAGGTGGCGCTGGGCAGCGAGGTGCAGATTGCCGGGCGGTCGATGCCCGGCAGCATCTTCAGGACAAACCGGGAGGTCGCCATCAGTGCACCGGTATTGCCGGCACTGACGCAGGCATCCGCCGCGCCCGCCTTGACCAGGTCCAGCGCGACGCGCATCGAGGAATCCTTCTTGTTGCGCAGGGCGCTCGAAGGCAGTTCGTTCATTTCGACTTTCTGGCTGGCGTGCTGGATCCGCACCCGCGGATTGCCCGCCAGGGCGACCTTTTCCACGGCAGGGATCAGTACCGCCTCGTCACCGACCAGGATGAAACTGGCATCGGGATATGCAGCCGTCGCCTTTTTCGCGGCAGGGACAACTATGTCGGGACCGAAATCGCCCCCCATTGCATCCAGCGCAATTGTGACGTCACCGCCCATGACTACCCGGAGCGCCGGATGCCGGCAGGCAGTCCGCACTGCTGCGCGTCAGCACAGCCGGTTTCCCGCCGCACAACCGCCCCGCCCGTGTGCCGGAAATGGATAGCGGCTAGTCCGTGTCTTTGTTGATGACCTTGCGGCCCTTGTAGAAACCATCGGCACTGACATGGTGACGACGGTGAGTCTCGCCGGTGGTGGGCTCAATGGAGAGCGCGCTGGATGTCAGACTGTCATGCGAACGACGCATGCCGCGCTTTGACGGTGTCTTGCGATTTTGTTGAACGGCCATGGTATTACTCCTCTGCTACTGTTTCTGTTTCAATCCCGCCAGTACGGCAAACGGG
>Ga0210064_1000459_pt1 | contig 19384 bp, 13 predicted proteins | sample Muzzi_CordC_D2_FD_185531 | JGI IMG/M metagenome (GOLD analysis project Ga0210064, IMG submission 185531) | Wetland microbial communities from San Francisco Bay, California, USA, that impact long-term carbon sequestration - Muzzi_CordC_D2 (SPAdes) | ecosystem: Environmental > Aquatic > Marine >...
TTTTTCAGTCTTATAAAACAATCTAAAATTATGGATGTGCCGTTTTTCGGGGCGGATTAATTAAGGTATCTTTCATGACCCACGCAACCGATACTGCTGAAAAGAAAAATATATCTGATCATTTACTTTCTTTCCTGCGACATAAACAAAGCGCCATCAGTGCTGCGGCCGTCCTGCTGTTCTTTGGAATTGTTGTTTTCGGAATCTATTCCCGCACGTTTGAATCGCCGTTTGTTTTTGACGATTTGGCCAGGATTAAAGAAAATCCTACTATCCGTCTGACCCAGCTATCCTTCAAAGAAATCGTAAAGGCCGGATTTAAAAGCTCCAAAACCCGCCCGGTAGCCTTTATCAGCTTTGCATTAAACTACTATTTTAATCAGTATGATCCTGCCGGATATCATATCGTTAATCTTTGTATTCATATTTTAGCCGGTTTTTTTTTATTCCTGTTTATTAAATCTACCCTGAAAATTCCCGGCCTGAAAAACCGATTTTCACACCCGGACTTGATCGCATTGGGGGCCGCATTAATCTGGTTGGTCCATCCGGTCCAGACCCAATCGGTGACCTATATCGTGCAGCGAATGAACAGCATGGCCTCGCTGCTGTTCGTCGTTTCTTTCTGGTTTTACGCTAAGGGGCGGTTGGTTGAAAACGGGTCGCGCAAATGGCTGTGGTATATCGGCGCAACCCTTGCATGGCTGGTGTCATTGGGTTGCAAACAGATAACTGTGACCTTGCCCTTTCTGGTGCTGTTATATGAGTGGTATTTCTTTCAGGACCTCAGCCAAGACTGGCTTAAACGCAGTTTGAAATGGGCCCTACCCATCATAGCCCTCTTGGTTCTGATTGCCCTGATCTACACCAATTTCAGCCCCCTGGAAAAAATCAGCAGGCTAAAAGATTTTGCAAACAATGAATTTACCATAAGTGAAAGAGCCTTAACTCAGCTGCGGGTCGTTGTTTATTATATCAGCCTGCTGCTGTATCCCCATCCGTCCAGGCTGAACCTGGACTACGATTTTCCGCTCTCTTATTCTCTGATTAATCCCTTGACGACGTTGCCGGCCCAGGTATTAATCCTCGGCCTGATAGCTCTGGGCTGTTTTCTGGCTAAAAACCAGCGATTGATGTCATTTTGTATTTTCTGGTTTTTGGGAAACCTGGTGGTTGAATCATCGGTAATTCCCTTAGCCATTATCTTTGAATACCGGCTGTACTTGCCTTCCATGCTGATAGGCTTGGCAGCAGTCGATTTGCTTAATCGGTATCTCAATTCGCAATTATTGATCGCGGGCATTTGCGCAGTTCTGATTACAATTTTTTCCTACTGGACTTTTCAAAGAAATGAAGTCTGGCGAGACGCGGTAACTCTTTGGACTGATTGCGTTGAGAAATCTCCCAACAAAGCCCGGCCGCACACAAACCTGGGTGAGGCCTTGTTATATCAGAAGCGGTATGATGAAGCCTTGACCAATCTCCTCAAGGCCATCCAATTAGACCCAAATTATATTGAAGCTCGTCTTAATCTGGGATACCTCTACGGAAAGCAGGGAAAAACGGATAAAGCGATCGAACAGTACCATAAGGCCATTCAGATTGATCCAAATTATGCCAAGGCTTACAACAACCTGGGAGTCGCACTTTCAAAGCTTGATAAAACGGATGAGGCGATATCAAATTACCAAAAGGCCCTGCAGATAGATCCTGAATTATCTGACGCGCATATGAACATGGGCGTCGCACTTGCAGCCCAGAATAAAAACGATGCAGCAATCGAATACTTTAATAAAGCCCTGCAATTGAACCCGAACCTGGCCAGAGCCCAGTTTCTGCTGGGCGATGCTCTGCTGAAGCGTGGTCAGACCGAACGGGGCATCCATCACATTGAAATCGCATTGCAAATCGATCCGGAATACGCTGAAGCACACAACAATCTGGGTGGGGAACTTTTGCACCAAGGCAAAATCAATGAGGCGCTCGAGCATTTAAACCGATCCCTCAGCATAAACCCGGATTTGGCGGAAGCCCACAGCAATGTGGGCATCATTATGGCCCAGCAGGGCAAAATAAACGCCGCGATTGCCCATTTTCAGGATGCCCTCCGAATTGATCCTGAGTTTGCGCCGGCAAAGAACAATCTCCAAAGAGCGTTGGCGATCCGCGGCAGCCTGGCAATGGGAATAAGCGACATTCAAAAAAAATTGACTGCCAGACCCGATGATCCCGTCTTGCATTTTAAAATGGGCAATCTTTACCTTGGCAAACGGGAACTGAACAAGGCCGTCGTTGAGTTTAAAAAAGCCCTTGCCTTGCGGCCGGATTTTCTGGAAGCCCGCAACAACCTGGCCCTGGCCTATATCGCCGACCGGCAATATGATCAGGCGTTAGCCGCCTTTAAAAAATTAATCGAGCTTGATCCTGACAATGCCAGCACCTACTATAATATCGCCGTCCTGCATGCCCTGCAAAACAATGTCGCCGAGGCCACCGCGTGGCTTAAAAAGGCAATCGACAAAGGATATCTCAACTGGGAGCTGATTAAAACAGACAAAGATCTGGCCAATATCAGAGACTCGGCAGAGTACAAAGCGCTGGTAAAGGGACATTAGAGAGTTTATTGGGTTTGTTCGTTGATTGAGTTGATTGGTTCATACGGATAGATTCCTACCATTGAAAATGAGCTAAAATTTGAAATTGACTAAAATGAACTAAAATTAAGGGATTCTGTCATTTAGTTTACCGGAACCATGCTCTATGATATACAGGTAAATCCAGTTTTTTTCGCTGATACCCGTGACATGGACCAATAACCACATTATTATAGTTACATGAAACGACGCACCAAAATATTAGCCGCTCTGGCAGTCGTGATCCTAATGGTCGGGGGGGCTTACTGGTACTTTATTCAAGTCGCCCTGCCTAACTTCTATCCCGTCCGCAAGGGTGTTCTTTACCGGAGCGGTCAGCCGCGAGGATTGGGGCTGACATGGGTTAAACAATACGGTATTCGTACGTTGATCAATCTCAGGAAACCGAACAGCAACGGAACGCCTGAAGAAAAAGCCTTTGCTGCAAAAAACGGTCTTAACTTCTATAATTTTTCAATCGGCTCCAGCCGTAAGGACATCGAAAAAACCGTTGCACGATTCCTTGGGATTGTAAACGACAAATCCCAATGGCCCATTCTCGTTCATTGCTCGAGGGGCAAGGAGCGCTCGGGCGTGCTGTCGGCTATTTTTCGGATTGAATATGATCGATGGACTAATGCTCAGGCACTGCAGGAGACATATCGCCTGGGCCTGGAAGGCGGTCATATGCCGATTCCGGAAAATTTTATCATGAGCTACCGTCCCCGGTGGAACCGTGATGGCGGCACCCCGCAAAAGGCCTCCGAATCCCTGCCCGAGGTACCCTGGCAGGATTAAGACGGCATTTGATATGAAACTTCATAAGTTTGTCTTCCGATCAAACCGGCCGCTTCCGCGTTCGTCAGTTGGGCTCAATTAAGATTTGCCAACTTTTCGCTGAATGAATTCGGTAATCACCCGGGCGCATTGTTCCGGTTTGCCCATCGGGACGAAATGACCCGCATCGGGCATGGTCACCAGCTCATAATCGGAGATGATCTGTTTTAAACGCTCAGCCGAATGAGCTGTAAAGACGTCGGAATGTTCCCCTCGAATCGCCAGCACCGGGCAGTCAACCTTTTTAGCGTACCGCCACACGTCAAGCGGCACGGATTCGAAGATTTGGGCCTCGAGCTCCGGGTCGCATTTAAGGATGGCCGTATCGGAATCTTTTTCGAGTAGCCCGCATTCCAGGTATGCCTCAACAAATTCTTTGGACCAACTCTTGAAAATACCGTGGCCGGAGGTAAAACGTCTCAGGGCCTCACTTTTTCCCTGAAACGTTTTGCGACGGCGCCGCGCAGACTGGGCCAGTTGCCGGTTGCCCGACAGACCGATCATTTTCAAGGCGGCAAACCACCAGAGCCTGCGCCGTGGTAAAATAGAAGGATCGATTAATATGATTGCTGAAAAAAGCCGCGGATATTTTGCGGCGGCGATATAGGTGGTCACCGCCCCCAGGGAGTGACCCATGCCGATAATCGGTGGCGACATCCTCTGTTCGATCAGAATTTTAAGGTCGTCGGCAAAAATGTGCCAATTGTAAACCCGTTTCAGGTCGGGTTGATCGGAATCGCCGTGGCCCCGCAAATCGCTGGCAACAATATGCAGCTCGTCTTTCAGGTGTTTGACGAAAGGAGAATAGGTTCCGGCGCAAAACCCCGTGGCATGCAGCAAATGAACCTGGGGTCCGGAGCCGCCCCAATCCAGATAATGGATTTTTCCACCCGCCGTATCCAGGTCATTTTCAATCGGTTCTTTGTATTCAGGTGCATTCATAACAGACTGAGAGTATAGGGATTCAGTTGGAGAAGGTCAAATAAAAAAGGGGCCATGGAATCAACCATAACCCCTTGATTTCACTGGTAGGCACGGGGAGATTTGAACTCCCGACTTCTACCGTGTCAGGGTAGCGCTCTCCCCCTGAGCTACGTGCCTTCAAAGTTTTTCTTCAAGTAGCATCGGCAAGTACAACTGTCAAGGAAAATCACATGCACAACGTTCTGCCTGATTGAACCCAAATTGTGGTTTCGAATTCAGTGTATCAAAAGTAGCACTATTGCAGAAAAAACGACATTGTGTATTTTTAATGCGGTATCAGCTCGACCCTTACCATGTCCTCGGTTACTTCAAAAATATTAATCCCGAAAGAATCGAAATTTTGCTGCATCATCGCCGCAGCCAGATCTTTGGTCTTGCCCTTGTATTCGACCAGCAAAGTGGCTTCGTTGGGTTTGATGCCCTGAACCCGGATTCCCTCAACGCCTGGAATCGTGTTCATCGCTTTGCGAAACTTAACATAGGAGCCAAGATGCCCGGTACCACGTATAACCATGGAGATCTCGGATGGTTTGCCGGCCTGTTTCTGCCAGACGATGGTCAGCTCCTCGGCCAGGGCCTGCCCCGCCACGGCGCCGACCTCTTCCAGCGCCGCCCGGTTGCCGCTGATATCATCTTCACTGACCGTCACCGCCGTACGGGACAGATTTAATATCGGTGCGGCTGAATCCGTCCGGATTACCCGGGCGTTGATTGTCCCGTTAAAAGACCGCATTGCGGACCCCATGATATTGCTCGATGGCGTAACGACTGACTGCCCCTTGACGATCACATCGGCTTTTAACTGTGCGCCGAGCGCTGCTGCTTCCTGATCCGAAATATCCGGTTTGTCAAACGCATTCCAGTTTATTGACTGACCGATTCGGGCACGCTTGTGATCAATTATAGTAAAACCGGCTTCTTTCAGTTTTTTAACCATAATTGCTTCGGACAAAGAATTGAAATAGGCACCTTCCGCCCCCCACCAGAAACCGGGGTAGGGCTCCCCTAATTTCTGTTCAGCCAAAAGGAACAACACGCTGGGCAGTGTAGTCTGAACTCTTAAAATTCCGGCCTCGGTTAAACTTTTCGATATTTTGCTGCCCGACACGGTAGCCTCAACAACGACGTGATACGACTTGTCCCGTGGGGCCTCGGCCAACACCTTGTAACCCTTTACATATGCACTTGTCTGATCAAACAGCAGTTCATTGAGTTGGGAAAAGTGCTCCACAAAAGACTCTACCTCCAACAGCTCTTCGGTCATCAGGGCCACCGCCGTAACCAGACCGTCGGCAATGGCCTCCTCCTTGGCGGCCGCTACATTGTCGCCTCGCACGGACGCAGTTCCAATTACGACAAATGTTTTGGATTGAGCGGGTCCCTGGGCAACGGCCACATCGGGGATATACAATCCTGCAGCCAACAGGCAAGCCAGCGGTATCAATGCCATGAAATTGGTAAAAATTTTCCTCATATCATCTCGCTCCCGTATCTAATGAAATTAATTAAGCGCAATACGTTTAGTAGATGATAATGCTTGTACAATCAAGCTGTTTTCAATCTTTCTTTCCGAATTCCGCATTCCCACATCCGAATTCAAACGCGTCTTGCGAGCGCATAGTCCGCAATATCCATCATGATATCTTTTGTTGGGGAGGATTCAAAAATAGCAAGGGCTGATTTGGCTTTGTCAATATAATCGGCGGCAACCTTTTGAGTATAGGCAAGCCCGCCATGTTTATCCAGCAACTCAATTAACTTCTTAAAATCAGCGACCGAAAAGTTTTGATCCAGGATGATTCTGATCATCAACGCTTTATCATCGCCGTTCGACTTGCCCAGTGCATGAATAACGGGCAGCGTCAATTTGCCTTCTCTGAGGTCGGCGCCAACCTGCTTGCCGAAATCAGACGTCGTCAGGGTATAATCAAACAGATCATCGGCCATCTGGAAAGCAATCCCCAGATTATAGCCATAATCGGCCAGGGCCTTTTCACTGTCAGACGGCGCATCTGCGATAATCGCACTGACCCGGCAGGCGGCTTCAAACAGCATGGCGGTCTTACGTCGAATGACTTCCAGATATTCCTCCTCTTGCAGGTTGATGTCGCCTTTTCGCATCAGCTGGTGTACTTCACCCTGGGACATGCTTTCGGTGAGTTCCGCCAAAATCTGGATGATTCTAAGTTTACCCGTTCCGGCCGAAATGGACAGGGCACGGGCCAGCAAATAATCACCGACCAGCACGGTAATGGAGTTGCCCCAGTTAGCGTGCGCCACTTGCTTGCCGCGTCTCAGGGCGGCGTCATCCACCAGATCGTCATGCAGCAGGGTGGCGGTATGCAGATATTCCAGTGCAGTTGAAAAAGTCTTTTCATAGTTGCCGGTATACCCGCAGAGCCGGGCTGAGAGAACCATTAAAAGGGGACGCAGACGCTTGCCGCCGCTGAACAGAAGGTGCCCGGCTACCTCTGATACCAGGTCCAGGTAAGGATTTAAATTATCGGTCAGGGCTTTTTCGATATCCTTCAGGTCATCTTCGACTGCTGTCAGGATCTTCTGCTTCAGGTCATTCATACCGCCACTCCCATCAGGTCATATTCCATGGCATCCGTAACCCGCATATCAGTAAACCTTCCGATTTTCAAATCAAAAGGCAGCGGGCTGGTATTCACGTAAGAGATCCCATCCACTTCCGGCGCCTGAAACTTGGTGCGGCCCGCATAAAGATTGTTTTCCAGTGATTCTTCTACCAAGACCCTTATGATTTGTCCGATATATTTCTGGTTATTTTCGGCTGAAATTCCGGATTGGGCGGACATGATTTGATGATATCGCGACTTGGCCACCTCCTTGGGAACATGATCCGACAGATGGTGAGACGAAAGATCGTCCGAATCGGAATAAATAAATGCGCCTAAATGATCAAATCTCACCTCCTCGGCGAATTGCATGAGTTGCTGAAAATCCTGATCGGTTTCGCCGGGAAATCCAACAATAATGGTGGTTCGGAGCACGGCATCGGGAATAAGGGCTCGAATTCGATCAAATAAACGGCTAAGGTTGCTGCGGGTATACCGGCGTCCCATGCGATTTAAAACGCCGGAGCTGACATGTTGAATCGGGATATCAAAATAAGAACAAACATTCGGATAGGCGGCAACAGCTTTGATATAAGAGTTTTCAATGCTTTCCGGATGCCCGTAAAGCACCCGGAACCACGGCCCGTCATCAACCTGCTTATCATCGGATTTGATCCCGGCAAGTTTTTTGATAAGTTGACCGAGATTGACAGGTTGTGCCAGGTCCCTGCCGTAGGCGGTGGTATCCTGAGCAACCAGCACCAATTCCCTGGCACCGCCGGCAACCAGCCGCCGGGCCTCGGCCATGATATCTTCCGGCGGGCGACTGTGCTGATGACCGCGCAATTTGGGAATAATACAGTAGGTGCAAGCTTTGCTGCAGCCTTCTGCTATTTTCAGATAGGCCAGATGGGGCAGGCTTAAATCCCTGGGCGAATTGATGTCCTGTAAAGAAATGAGATCCGGGTCCGGCAATACGCACTGATTGGTAAATTTGGGATCCTGAACCGCTCTCACAATTTGATCATAGGCACCGGTGCCTAAAAAGACGTCCACTTCGGGCAATGCACTGACAATTTCCTCACGGTAACGTTCCGGGAGGCATCCGGTCACTACCAGTCGCGTGCAATGTCCCGTCTTCTTATATTCTGCCAGTTCCAATATGACGTCAATGGACTCCTGGGCAGCGGATTCAATAAAGCTGCAGGTATTAACGACGATGGTCGCAGCTTGCTCCGGGTCATCAGTTAAAATCCAGCCGACCTTTTTCAGCCGGCCGTTCATAATTTCGCTATCAACCTGGTTCCTGGCGCAGCCCAAGCTTTCCAGGTACAACTTTCGCATTGATGTTTCCATATCTTAAAACGGATCAAGGGTACAGAGTTCAAAGGTTCAGGATTAGCCGCCGAATTCAGGCATTGAAGTGTGACCGCTTTACCTGTGGCTGCTTGATAATTAGGATCAATCGCATTCGGAACTAACACGTTGGAAAATAGGTACACATCCAACAATGTCAATGAGCCCGCCTGCCGGGTCGAGACGGCATTTCAACCAAATTTGCGCCGAATTTGCGGTGAACCGTTTGCAAAACAAAAAAATTTCCATATTTTTTGCGATCGATTAATGATATTATAAAATATCCCGATGAAACGTACAGAACAAATCCAACTGATTGAGCACCCGATATGCAAAACAAGGTAAAGCTGAAAAAGTATAATCTCACGATTGCAAGACTGCTGGAAATCATATTGAGCATGAGTGAAGAACAGCAGGCGGCGATTCTAAGACAGGCCGATGAGATGGTTAAAGGCGACCGCAGAAATTTTAACCGCAAAGCTTGCCATCTGGCAGTTGATTTCGCGACTTCTGATCGCACCCACAAGGGCTATATCAACAATATCAGCCGGCAAGGGGTTTTTATCTCTGCCAAGGCGCCGGTAATAATCGGTGAAGAAGTTCTGATGGTCTTTAAGGTAAGCAAAGATGCAAAATCGGTGAAATTAAAGGGAGAGGTCGCCCATGCAACGCGCTGGGGAATCGGTATCGAGTTTTCGGATAAGGGGTTGAAATTTGAACGGATGCTGGACAATTTGATTCATCAGGTCAAATGATAGCATTGTTAATTGGATTATTACAGATATTCTTTCCCGTCAAAACACCCGCTCAGATTCATGAATCTTTTGTAAAAAGGGCTGTCGCCCGGTCTACCAAATCTGCTGCGTTTTCTTCTCGATCAGTCGCCAATCCAGTCAGCCCAAAGGCCAGGCTCACCTTTTGACCGCCGCTTTCAGAATGGCTGCCTTCAGAAATGCGCTCCAATCGGTTGCAGAGGTGACGGGCTTCATCAATTGAACTTTGCGGCATTAGCAGTGCAAACGTCTTCCGGCCGAATCGACTCAGGGTATCCCAGCTGGGGATTTCAAGGGCAAACGACTCGCCCAACGAACTGATAATCCGCTCTTTGGCCGGATTGCCGGAGGCGGCTTCGTCCTGCCCAAAATTTACCTTCATCAGACACAGCGCCAGGTTCGTCCGATAGCGACAGGCACGTTTGACTTCGGCATCCAGGATTTTTAAAAAATTGTCTTTGTTGCACAACCCCCTGACGTCGGCCTGCATCTTGATCTCGGCAAAACATTCGGTCAGGTTTTCAAGCCGATCGCAGGTAACCCTCATCAGATTTAGAAAGAATTTGCGGGCGGTGGGCGGATAGAGCCACTGCAGCCGTTTGATCATTTTCCAGTTGATCTTCAATAGCTCAACCGGCGAGGTGGCAACCACCGTTGCAGAGCGTGGCGCGGAACGCAAAAAACCCATCTCCCCCAAAACGTCACCCGTTTTTAGCTGATTGATCAGGATCCGGCTTTCCAACTCGTGGCCTGATTCGTCATCTTTGACCGGATCTAAAACGTCCACCGCGCCGGAGATAATGGTATACATCGAACTGCTGGGATCTCCCTTGTGAAACAGAACTTCACCGACGCCGATTTTGGTCAGCGATCCGGCCATCAGGATGTAATGCACCTGGGTGCGGGAAAGCCCCTGGAAAAGCGGGATCCCCATGCGGGGCTCCGCGCCCAGCTTCAAGCGCACCAGATCCCACAGGGTCACCAATTCGACGTGTTGGATCAATGACGGCAGCAGGATCAGGTCCCCGATCAAGGCCGACAGCGATGTGATCACCATCATCACACCGAATATGGCGGTCGGTTTGAAGCTTGAAAATATCAGGACCGAAAACCCCACACAAATGGTAATGGTGGTAAAGGTGATCGGTCGCCCCACATGATAAAGGGTGTCCCGGATGGCGCGTTTATCATCCAGATCCTTTTTGAATTCGCGGTTGTAACGCACCAGGTAATGGATGGTGTCGTCTACCGCCAGCCCGATGGCAATACTGGCGATAAGACTGGTGACCATTGAAAGTTCGATGCCGAGCCATCCCATAATTCCAAAATTGATGATAATGGGAAATAAGTTAGGAATGATGGCGATCAACCCTACTTTGCTCGACAAAAACAGAATGAACATGATGCCAAAAACCAGGATCATGGTGATGGACAGACTTTTGATTTGCCCGATCGTCAGCTGGTCGCTACTGGCGGCGATCACCATGCCGAGCCCGGTCACGTCCCAGTTTAAATCTTTTGAAAAGTATTGTTTAACAAAAGCCAGCGTATTTTCGCGAATTTGAAGAAAGTCGCGCGAGCTTGAAATGTGCGTCAACAAAAGGATGTTTGCTTTAGAAAAATCAGGGCTCATGAAACTCGTGAACATGTCTTGGCCGAGGATGGTCGTGTAATTATTCATTAGCATCCGCACTTCAAAGCCCTCTTGCGGCAGGGTATAGTATTTCGGCTCGAACCGGTTCAGCACGTAATTGACCAGTTTAAGGTAATCGACAATCGACAGCGTTTTGTCGACCCCGGGCAGGGTTTGGAGAAACTCCTGAAGCCGGGCAATCTCAGCCAGATGCTTTGGTTGCTCGAAAAAATCGGCCGCCGCTTGTCTCATGACGACATTGATGGGAAAGCTGCCGGATAAACTCTGATAGATATCGATAAAGTTGCGTTTGACCGCAGCGTCATCCTTAAGGTAACCGACCGGATTGGTTTCAACCCGGATACGAAAAATACCGATCAGACAGACCAGAACCACAACCGCGATTGCCGGCAACACCACTTTTTGATGATTCAGATCGAGGTCGATAATTTTTTCGATAAACCGGTTAAAAACAGGGGTGGCTTCTTTGCGCCGGGTTTGCCCTTGGAGAGGCAAACGGATAAAACTCAGGGCGGCCGGCAGAAATGTCAGCACGATAATCAGAATGCTGAACATACCGAAGCATGAAAAAACAGCAAATTCCTGAATAGCCGAAATCCGATTGACCAGCAGCGATCCGAGGCCGACGGTTGTCGTCAACACCGCCAGAAAGGTCGGCAGGCCGATGTGGGTAAAGGTCTTTGTAACGGCTGCGGAAGGTGACTCGGATTGTCTCCGCCAGGTCAGATATTCGGAGACGATGTGCAGGCAGTAAGCAGTTCCCACGGCAACCAGAAAAACCGGGACAATCATCGTCAGCATGGACAGCGGTATCTTGAGCAATCCCATCAAACCAAATGTCCAGACCAGCGCCATTCCCACGGATGCAAGCGGGAGAAGGATGTATTGGGCCTTGCGAAACAGATAGAAAAGAATAACGGTAATCAGCAGCGCCGTAATGGGGGGCAAACGGAAGAAGTCTTTTTGGGTGAACTCGGCCAGCGCCGCAGAGACAAGGGGCATGCCGATCTGATATAGCCTCAGATCCGCAGGGTCGTCGGCCAGCATTTGTTTCACCCTGGAGATCACCCTGTCAGGGTCGGCATCGTTTTGCAGCACCAGGGTCAGAGCCGTGGTTTTGCGGTCAGTTGAAATGAGGTTTTTATCGAACAGTTGCGCCGGCGCAATCAGCGCCGAGAATTTTTGCATGCTCCAGTCACCGGCAAGATCAACCGCCTTTTTGATGCCGGGCAGACTGATAACCCGTCTGACACCTTCCAGGGATGCAGCCGTGTCGGCCAGCTGCTCGATCTTGCGGAAAGTGACCGGATCGAAAACCTGGTCGGACTTGATGACAACCCTGATAATCTCGTCGGAGCCGAACACCTTGCGGAAGGCTTTATATTGCTCTGTCTCGGGCAGGTCTTCTATCTGCAGATCATAGATGGAAGTTTTAAACGAGAGCTTCGGCACCTGCCAGGCAAAGAAAACAGTGACAGCGGCGACCGCAAAAATAACGGGCAGCGGCCGCTTGAGTATCCATCCCAACATACCCCGGAATGGCAGCCCCATAAAAACCTCGTTTTCGGATTGAACAGTTGCGATCTTTCAAAGACAAAGGGATTTAAGCCAGAAGAAAAGAGATATGTCTGCTTCTTTTTATTACGCCACAAATCATGGTGCACCCATACCCAGCGTTCTGACTAATTTGACCCTGTCTGGTGGTAAAAAGCCAACCCAACCATGCGCAGGCGAATACAGAATTAATTGTGTCGCTGATAATACTGTTTAAATTGGAAATCGCTCGGTGTCAATTGTAAACTTACCTCAGTTGGCCCCTTCAAAGCCTTTTGAATAATAATCCGCCAGCTTACCGTCCTTTTTTTCCGCCACGATCAGGCCTTCAACGCCGCTCAGCCGATCAATCAGCGCCAAACCTTTCTCGGCACCCATCACCATAACCGCCGTCGCCAGACCGTCGGCCAATGTGCAGTTGACGGCAATAATCGAAGCGCTGACCACACCGTTGGAAACCGGATATCCAGTTCTGGGGTCAATAATGTGCGAGTAGCGGATTCCATCAGTTTCAAAAAAGTTACGATAATCGCCGCTGGTGGCAAATGCCCGATTGTCTAAATCGACAATCTTATACACATCGTTAAACGCCGCATCTATGCGTGGACGATTTATCCCCACCCGCCATAATTTGCCGTCCTTGCGCCGCCCCGATGCAAATATTTCACCCCCAATTTCTACCAGAAAGTCATTCAACCCAACCAGGTGAATGATCTGTGCGACCTGATCAACACCATATCCTTTGGCAATCGATGATAGATCCAGCGTTACGGATCTGATCTTTTTCACCAGGCTGCGGTTGGGCAGGATTTGAATATTCCCAAATCCAATTGCAGGCAGCAAGGCTGCAATTTGCTGCTTGCGAGGCAGCACGCTTCGTCGCCCGGCACGCCCAAATCCCCACAGATCCACCAGCGGGTTAACGGTTCCGTCCCAGGCCCCGTCAGTCAGCTCAAAGACTGATTTGGCCGCCACCATCACCCGATAAAAATCATCTGATATTTCAAAGGCTTTGCCGGCCTGCTGCCAGTCATTGAACCGACTGATTTCACTATCCTTTTTATAGGTGGACATGCTGTCGTTGATTTCCACCAGACGCTTATCAATCTTTTCCTTTAGCCCGGCAATCCCTTGATTGTTCCCGGTGACGACCGTGATGTGATAGGTCGTCCCCATCGTACGACCCTGGATCAGATGTTCACGCTGCGCCTCGCAGATTTCCGGAGCAAATAACAAAGCAACACTTACAACTAAAAGTTGGGTATATTTAATCATATTAGTAGGCTAAGCGACGCGGCATGGCGCAAAGCGCAGTGCGCATGGCGTTTAGGGCGGTGCGCGTTGCGCATATAGTTATTTAATTGATTTTCTAAAATTCGTAATTTGCCTGCAAAGTTTGTCGAGATCATCAAGTTTTTTTTCTAATTGGTCGGCATTTATTAATTTGCGTCTTTCAAGAATGATCAATATATTGGCATTTTCGAAAGTTGATCTGCGTGCGATGTTCAAGAAATTTCTAAATTCTTTATTTGAAGTCGATCCAGAGCCTTCGGCAATATTATTGGACATGGACATGCCGGAAGCCCTAAGTTGTTCAGCAAATCTATGTAACCTCCTTTTTTCAAGCTCATCGCTAATATCGAAAAGCTCATCAGCGATTTCAATCGCCAACTGCCAGATTTTCAAATCCTGAAATCTGAATTTCACCATCATCCCCTCCTCATCAATCCCATTTCCGTTAAGATAAATCAGTTAGGTTGCGATAGTTTCCAATTTGTCCCCCATCAGTTATTTTACGCTATGCACAATACCCTTTGCGCCGTGCTATTTGCCTTCTGCGCCATGCCCTTTACGCTCTGCCCTATGCGCTTTGCGCTTTGCTTTTATTAGCAGATTCGAGGCAGCTGCTCCCCGGCCAGCATATCCACGATTCGCTGACCCCCGATTCGCGTCTCCATAAAGACTTTGCCGGCGTGATCAGCGATCACCTCTCCAATTACGGCCGCATCCTTGCCATATGGATTCGCAGTTATGGCTGCCAGAACCGCATCGGTATCCTCGGCGGAAGCGAAGGCCAGCAATTTCCCCTCGTTGGCCAGGTAGAGGGGATCAAAACCCAACAGCTCGCAGGCCCCGACGACTTCTCTTTTCATGGGGATTTTATCTTCATAAATCTTAATGCCGACCCCGGATTTCTCCGCAATTTCATTTAAGGCCGTGCCCACCCCGCCGCGGGTGGGATCTCGCAATACATGGATGTTGTTGCTGACGGCAAACATTTCTTTGACCATGTGATTGAGCGGTGCCGTATCGCTTTTCAGCCCGGACTCAAAGGACAGTCCCTCCCGCCGGGTTAACACGGTGATGCCATGATCCGCGATGGTACCGCTTAAAATAATCCGGTCGCCGGCCCGGGCGTTATGGCTGGCAACCTTTACATTTTTCGGTATCAAACCGATGCCGGAGGTGTTGATAAATATCCCGTCCACGGCCCCTTTGGGCACGACCTTGGTATCGCCCGTCACCACCGTGACGCCGGCCAGGCGGGCGGCAGCGCCCATTTCTTTGATGATTTTCTCAAGATCGGCCACCGCAAATCCCTCTTCGATGATCAGACCGGCACTCAAATACAAGGGATTCGCCCCGCACATGGCAATGTCGTTAACGGTTCCATAAATCGCCAGATCGCCAATATTGCCCCCCGGGAAAAATATAGGATCCACCGTGTAGGAATCGGTCGAAAATGCCATACGCATGCCGTTGAGCTCAAAGATGGCCCCATCGTTTAGCTCGGAAAGAATTGGATTATCAAATACCGGCAGCAGCATGTCAGTGGTCAGGCGATGGGAAATTTTCCCGCCGCTGCCATGGTCCAAAAGTATTTTGTCAAATTTCATTGAAATTGTCCGTTCATGTATGTGGATGAGGAATAAATATCTTTTTTTTATTTAGGACACGGATGAACACGGATAACACAGATCAAGAATATATTTTTTCCCGCTCAGGCGGAAAATTGAATCTGTGTTTATCTGTGAAAATCTGTGTCCAAATATTTTAATTAGATATCATTCCGCAAATCGTCGATTCCGAATTCCGCATTCCCACTTCCGAATTCAAACATGGTATTTATAGTAAGCTGCGCAGGTCCCCTCGGTGGACACCATGCAGGGCCCTACCGGATCCATCGGCGTACACACCTTTCGAAAAAGTTTGCACTCCGGCGGGATCTTTTTTCCGATCAAAATTTCACCGCAGTCACAACCGGCAGGAATTTTGGGATCCGGAACCCGGATGTCAAACTCCTTTAGCGCATCGTGCACGGCAAATTCATCGCGTATTTTCAAGCCGCTGCGCGGGATCGTGCCGATGGCCCGCCAGCAGGCGTCATCCGGTTCAAATATATCCCGCAAAATCCGGCGGGCTTTGGGGTTGCCGGCCTCGGTAACAGCCCTTGGGTAGGCATTTGCCAGGCCCGGCTTTCCGGCCTCGATCATCTCGCTCAGCATGCTGACGGCCAGCAGGATGTCGGCCGGTTCAAATCCGGCCACCACACAGGGCGTTTGGTGCTTTTCGAAAAACGGTCGATAGGCATCCAATCCGATAATAACCGACACGTGCCCGGGTAAAATGAATCCGTCGAGATTGACATCCTCCAGGCCCATCAGCGCTTCCAGAGCCGGCGGAACCAGTTTGTGGGCTGATATCACCGAGTAGTTTTCCACCTTCGACTCGGCGGCCTGCAGGATCGAGGCGGCGACGGTCGGTGCGGTGGTTTCAAACCCGACGCCTAAAAAAACCACTTTATGGTCCGGATTTTTCCGGGCAACCTCCAGGGCGTCGAATGTCGAGTAAACCACCCGGATATCGCGTCCCTCTGCCCGTTCTTGCTGAAGCGAAGAGATGGTTCCGGGAACCCGCATCAAATCGCCGAATGTCGTCACAATGACACCATCGATCCGGCTCAATTCAATGAACGCGTCGATTTCTTTTTGGTCGGTCACACAGACCGGACACCCCGGACCGGAAAGCAGGGAGATGGTGTCCGGCAACACCGAACGGATTCCGCTGCGAAAGATCGACACCGTGTGCGTGCCGCAAACTTCCATCAAGCGGATGTTGCGTTTGCTGGTGGTTTTTATTTTTTCGATGAGGTTCTTTGAAATTTTTGAATCACGGTATTCTTCAATGTGTTTTAAGGCCATTAGAGCAAACCCTTTTACTTAATCTATTTGTAGACCAGACGATAATACCATTCCGGTTATAAAAATCGTTTAAACTCGAAATAAGAAAACCGAAGCACGAAACAAATTGGAATCTCGAATCTATCAATGTTCTAAACATGCCTTTTTCAAGGGTTTCGGTCATTTGAATTTAGATATTATTTATTGTTTCGAATTTCGATATTCGAATTTCGGATTTTTAGCTCACATCGGTTTTAAGGCCAATTCATGATCTGCAGGTTTTGGCCGCCGCCACCACCGCCTGCCCCAGGCTGATCCCACCATCGTTGGCCGGCACTTTTCGATGGGCGAAAACCTCAAATTTTTTATCATGCAAAGCTTGAATCATCCCGCGCAACAGGGTGGCGTTTTGAAAACAGCCGCCGCTTAACGCAACGCGGTTTAGATCACTTTCCCGCCGAATATGATCACAGAATTCGGTAAACAGGCGGATCAAGGTGCCGTGAAATTTAGCGCCAATTTGAGCGATGGGCACCCGGTTTTGAATATCGGCAACCACGCCCTCAATGATCGGTGCCGGCAACAAGCGATAAATTTTGCCGGTCTCCCATTGGTAATCATAGATCTGGTTCGTCGATTCTGCGGCCAGCATTTCAAATTCCATGGCCGCCTGACCTTCAAAATTAACCCGCCGGCGAATCCCGCAAATTGCAGCCACGCCGTCAAACAAACGCCCCAGGCTCGAGGTGAGCGGCGAATTGACATTTTTTAATATCATTTCTCTGAGGACGCCCACCTTTGCGATCTCAATTTCCTTCAGGAGGGGCAGATCCAGGTTCTGAAAATCTTCACCGAAGGTATGGTACAGATAGCTGACTGCCATACGCCAGGGCTCTTTGATGGCCGCCGCACTGCCCGGCATGGCGACAGTGGCCAGATGTCCGGCCCGCTTAAATTCATGTCTGTCGGCGATCAGAATTTCTCCGCCCCAGATGGTTCCATCTGTACCATACCCGGTACCGTCAAAGGCCAGGCCGATCACGGCTCCCTCAACCTGGTGCTCGGCCATGCAGCTGACGATATGGGCGTGATGATGCTGAACCTGAATATTGGGGATTGTGTCCTGTTCGGCTGCGAATCGGGTGCTTAAATAATCCGGATGCATATCGCAGGCAATTATTTCAGGATTGATATCCAGGATCCGTTTCAGATGGTCAACTGTCAGCTTAAAAAAGTCATAGGTAGCAATGTTTTCAAGGTCCCCGATATGCTGGCTCAAAAAGGCCTTGTCCTGCTTGGTGACACAAACCGTATTTTTGAGCTCGGCCCCGCACGCCAGAATCGGAGGCACCTCGGTTTTCAAAAAGACCGGAATCGGCACAAACCCCCTTGAACGTCTGATAAATCGCTCAGCCCCGGCAATGTGCCTGACAATCGAGTCATCGCTGCGCAGGTAAATATCGCGATCGTGAATTAAGAAATAATCTGCTATCGGAGCCAGTCTTTTAAAGGCATCCTCGTTGTCAATCGCAATCGGCTCCTCGCTCAGGTTGCCGCTGGTCATAACCAGGGCCGTAAATTTGTGTGCCAGCACCAGGTAATGCAGCGGGGTATAAGGCAGCATAACACCAAAATAGTTATTGCGCGGAGCAACCTGATCGGAAATCGAGTTGGGTGTCCTTTTTCTTAAAAGCACAATCGGCCGCCGGATGCCGGTCAACAGTTGCTCTTCTTCAGCGTTGACTGTAGCATAACAGCGAATCGCCGCAAGGTCGGCGGACATGAGGGCAAAGGGTTTTTCCTGCCGGATTTTGCGCCGTCGCAACCGCCTGACCGCATCGGTATTGGCAGCGTCAGCCGCCAGATGATAGCCGCCAAGTCCCTTGATCGCCAGAATGTGACCCTGTTTCAGGAGTTCGGCGGCCGTGCCGATCGGATCCTGCCGGTCGATCTCGTTTTTATGGCTGTCGAAAAGACCGACATGGGGTCCGCAGTCGTCACAGGCATTCGGCTGGGCATGAAAGCGCCGATTGGTGGGATCATCATACTCGGCCTGGCAGGCGGCGCACATTTTAAAATGCCGCATGGACGTTTTGGGCCGGTCATAGGGGATATCGTCAATGATGGTGTAACGGGGTCCGCAGTTGGTGCAGTTGATAAAGGGATAGCGGTAACGCCGGTTGCCGGGATCCAGCAACTCGGCCAGGCAATCGTCACAGATCGAAACATCCGGTGATATCAGGGTGGACATTTCGGACGCGCCCTGGCTTTTAACAATCGCAAAATCGGCGTAGTTTTTAAAGACCCCCGTTTGACTGGCAATATCGACAATGTATGCCAGAGGCGGGGCTTTAGCGGCCAAATCCGCCTCAAAAGAAGTAACCTGCCCGGCGAGGCCCTCAATGTGGATCGAAACACCGGCGGAGGTATTGGCCACCTCTCCTTTCAGGGCATATTTTTGGGCCAGTTGAAAAACAAAAGGTCGAAAGCCGACGCCCTGAACAATTCCGTTAACTTTCAACCGCTTGGCAACACATTTATCTGTCATAACTCAGGCGAACTGTCACTGCATCTCACAAATTCCGATCAAACGGGCATTTCCGTCTGCAACGGCTGGGCTCAATGGGGATTCCCGCCTCCTCCTTCCACAAAGGCGGCCGCCTCTTTTAACAGCGCCAGGGTTTCCATGGCCGCAGCCTCATCTATTTTGTGAATGGCAAATCCGGCATGAACGATCACATAATCGCCGACTGCGGCGTCTTCCAACAGCAAAAGGCTGGCTTTGCGTTGAACACCGTCCACGTCAATTTGGGCCATGTCATTTTCAATG
>Ga0210064_1000461_pt1 | contig 19352 bp, 20 predicted proteins | sample Muzzi_CordC_D2_FD_185531 | JGI IMG/M metagenome (GOLD analysis project Ga0210064, IMG submission 185531) | Wetland microbial communities from San Francisco Bay, California, USA, that impact long-term carbon sequestration - Muzzi_CordC_D2 (SPAdes) | ecosystem: Environmental > Aquatic > Marine >...
AGATCGGCATTTCGTTCACTCATCTCTTTTTGGGTTTCAACCGAGCACCTGACCGCATCCACGACACTGGAAAATTCCGCCATTAGATTATCACCGGTCATATCAACCACTCGGCCTCTGTGCTGCTGAATTAGAGTGGACATTGAATTGCGGTAAGTGTTCAGGCTATTGATTGTCGCTTCCTCATTGTCTTCCATCAAACGGCTGTAACCGACAACATCGGCACTGAGGATTGCGGTGAGCTTGCGTTTAAAACCTTCTTGAGTCATAATGGCACCCTCTCTTCAGGGGTTTCAAGATGAATGTAAAGGAGGTCGAATGATAAAAACGAGTACCATATTGTAAAATTTAGGGTTAATTTCTATTTCCGGCGGGACCAGGATTTGAATACATTATTCTAAACCGCGGCTAATTTTTTAATAGGCTCAAAAATCAGCCCCTAAGCTGGATGGAAAAAGAATTATTGGAGCAGTTTCATTTCGGTGTCAGCTTATAGAAGCGGAAGAACGGATCCCTCGTCCATCATTTTCTCCTATCGCTGTCCTTCTTCAACTGGTGCCCCGGATACCATCCTTTAGGATTTGGTTTCTACTTTTCTTTATGGCAGCTTGCCGACTAAATCTGCAAATTCTTCTGTCGAAAATGCCTTGAGCGTTGTCGTTCTGACATTTCCGAGGGCACCCGTCGCTAGTGCAAAGATCATGGCAACTTCATCATTCGGAGCTTCACCGATTCCCACGTAGTCGTATTCTCCCATTGTCGCATAGAAGCCAATCACTTTCCCTCCCATGGCCTCAAATTGCTTAATCCCCTCCTCGTAGCGACCCGGCGCACTCTTGATGTTTTTTATTCCTTGCTCGGTTAACTTATACAAAGTAATGTATTTCGGCATAATGTCACTCCTTTGTTTTTGCGTTAAGTTGAGCCACCCTATAGCTGAGAAAAAATGTTGAATGAAATTCGCCACATTTATAAGACGCTGCATTATCAGAGACAAAGAGCGGAAATTGTTAAACGCTGCCGGGCTAAATTCTGGTCAGGTCTCGGGGAAAGATTAGTTGGATTCAGAATAGTAAAGAGCAAGTATGGCGAACGTGCAGTGCTATTTAGCCAGGGTTCCAGTTACTACATTGTGATAGTATTTGTCAAGTCCAATTTCAAAAGAGCTTAAGATTGAAAAATTCACTTAGAATGGATTCAGAAAGATCAGAGCCTTGCACATCACAACCAAATGAGTGGAGTAAAATCAGCTCATGACCTGCACTGCACGTACAGTAAAGAATGGTTTTAACATGATGTTTTCCAAAAAGATATCTGAAGAAGTAATCGCGATCCGGATTCTTAAACTTCATTAGATCATAACGTTCTGCAAAATCCACAACCGGATCATCTGTCATTTTCGATCCACATCCGATATTATTTTATCTGGTTTTTAATCGTTGTGCACGGTTTGCCTTTGATGATTTCCGCCAGCATATTGACGATGGAAGCCCGATCCTTGATGATCAGAGTGTTGGTGGGGGCATGGGCGCTGAGGCTGCCTTGCGCTGATAGAAAGGGTCTGAGTACAGAAGCCAGATGTTCGGCATCGGCATGTTCGAGCCGGATCATGCAGACAACCTCCCGCTCCCCTGAGCTGGTCTGCTTTTGCTGGGCATGGGGGATTTGCAAGGGCAACTGCACCAGAATTATAGCTGCGGCAAAAATTAGCCGTGAAGCGCTCACCATTTTCATTTCAATTTGGTCATCCCTGATCCTTTTATCGCCCGCCGGTCAACTGCCCTCTTGTAACCGCCTTAGCGTAAAGATCCGGCCGAAGATCTTTGAGGACAGGGTTCGTTTCTCTTGCCTCGGCAATGGCATTTTTGTCAATATCGGCAATAAGGAGCTCCTCTGATATACCCGCTCTCAAAATATCTCTTCCATCCGGACCGACAAGGCAGCTGCGGCCGCAATAGATGGTATCGCCCTCTGAACCGCAGCGATTGACATAGGCCACGAAGATTTCACTTTCATAGGCCCGCGCCGGTACGACCTTTTCGGCAACCCGGCAATAGTCTTCCATTAAAGCGGTCGGGACCGCGATCAAATCGGCCTCAGCGTAGACCAGGGACCGCACAGCTTCCGGAAATTCCACATCGTAACATATCAAAATTCCGATATTCAGATCTTCGAGCCGTGTCATGATCAACGAATTGCCCGGTTTAAAGCAGCTTTTTTCATAGCTACCGTAGAGGTGGGTTTTGCGGTAGTTGGCCCGTGAGTTTCCTTTTCGGTCAATCAGCAAGGCCGAATTGTAAACATCCGTATTAAATCGTTCCGGATAGCCGTATAGGATGGCAATATTTGCTTGCCGCGCGAATCGGGCTGCCTTTTGACCGGCCGGGCCATCTGCCTGCTGCGCCAAGTTCTGAACCGTTTTGCCGATGTTGTAGCCGGAGAGAAATAATTCCGGGAATATGATCAGATCGGCGCCTTTTTCCGCGGCCCGCAACGCTTTGTCATGAATAATTTCCAGGTTTTCATTGACTCTGGCAGGCTTGCCCGGCCCTTGATAAATTGCGATTTTCATTGATGGTGCCAAATCCTTTTGCAATCTAATTAGGAATAGCGTATGGAGTCCACCGGATTGATTTTGGCTGCCTGGCGAGCGGGATAGAGCGTGGCCAGAAAGCAGATTACCAGAGTGGCGGATATGATTGAAACAATATCTAGAATTTCAAGCTTTACCGGAACCCGATCTATCAGATAATAGATGCCCCCGGTTAAATGCCTAATATCGTAGTGTTTCAGGATGGTGCACAACAGGAGCCCCATACCAAGCCCCAAACCGGTGCCGACAATCCCGATTATCATTCCGTTGAAGACAAAAATCTTTCGGATACTTTTATTCGTAGCGCCCATGGTTTTTAAAATGGCAATGTCCCGGGTCTTTCCAATGACCAGCATAATGAGGGTACTGGCAATGCTGAATGCGGCCACAAGAATCGCCAGGGTGAGAATAATAAACATGACCTGCCGCTCGGTTTTCATTGCCTGAAAAAGGGTTTGATTCAACTGCATCCAATCCTTTGCCCGGTATGGTAAACCCAATTTGGCATCTATTAATTTTGCGATCTTATGTGCCTTATAAATATTATTCACCCGCACTTCAATCCCGGTAACTGAATTTTCCGTGCCTAAAATTTTCTGGGAATCCTTTAAATGGATGTAGGCAAATGAGTTGTCATATTCATACAAACCGGATTGAAAAAAGTCACTGATTTCAAACTGCTTCATCACCGGAATTTGCATGATTGCCGATCCCAATTTTCCCGGTGATATCAGGGATATGACATCACCGATGTTTGAGCCCAGATTCCTGGCAAGCTCTCTAGCAAGCACGATGGTCGGGAGTTGAGTCTGATTACCTTCCCGGCTAGTTAAACCGGTCTCATCCGGCAAGGAAACGTCCGCCAGCGTTTTTATTACCCGTCCGGCGGTTGAAGGATCGATGCCTTTTATCTTGGCCGGCGAGATGCTGTATTTTGACCGCAGCACTCCCTGGACATCGTTAAACGGGGTTGCAGCTTCAACACCGTCTACCTGTTCCACTTCTTTAACAAGCCGTTGATAGCCGGTAATTGCGCCGTCCTCGCTTTTCACTACAATATGGGATTGACCGCCCAGAATCCGTGACCGCAGGTCATCTTCAAAGCCTTTCATCACCCCGATGACAACGATCAACGCCATTACGCCGACCGTTATTCCAGCTATCGCCAGAACGGTAATTAAGGTGATAAACGCCTGTTTCTGCCTGGCCCTTAGGTAGCGGCGGCCGATGAAGTATTCAAATGCCATTTCTCTCCATCTCGAAGTTTATATAATATATCAGAGATCTGCTTATTTCATAAATCATGATATAATTCAATGCGACACTTTTCAAACCCAATATTCCAATATTCCAGCTTCCCCTTATTCCAACAGCGAGCAAAGCGAGCTATGGCGCATCTTCCGGATTCATGGCACCAAGCAATTTGGGGAGATCACCAAAACGGCCGATCAAGCCGAATATGATGGCGGCCACCAGAACGAATACGACGGTCACCGAAGCCATGACCGGTGTGTAGCCATAGCGCAGGGAATTGAATATTTTGATCGGGAGCGTTTCAACGGTGAAACCGGCTACCATGTAGGCAACGATGTATTCGTTGAGGCTCAGGACAAATGCAAAAGCGTATCCGGAAATCATGTATGGCAGAATCATCGGAAAAATGATGGTGCGAAAAACGGTCCTGGAATCCGCGCCCATGGTTTCAGCGGCTTCGACAATTTCATGATCGATTGATTCGAATCCAAGTGATATCGTCACCAGCGGCAGGGTTACAAAAAAAATGGCGTGGGAGATCATGGTGGCGATTATTTTACCGTAATAACCAATGGTTACCCAGAAGGAAAGAAATCCCAGGGCCGTGATGACCGGTGGCAGGATAAAAGGCGAGATGCCCAGCGTAAAGAGCGCCCGGGCGTAGAATACGCGATAGCGCCACAAAAAATAAGCCAGGGGTAAAGCAATGGACAGTGCAATCAGGCTGGATGTCGAGGCAACGGACAGGCTGTTTTGCACCGGGATCAGCCAGCTTTTTTCAGTCAGCAGTTCCTGGTACCAGCGCAAGGATAGACCATCCGGCGGGAAAAATAGTCGCTTTTTGGCATTCAGCGATACGCCGGAGACAATCACCAGGGGCCCGGACAGCAGGAACAGAATTATGCCCAGAAAAAATATACGTAAAGTCTTGCTCATAAGATATTACTCGATATCTGAAAGATTTCGCCTATTACCAGCGGTTTTATTGAATAATCAATATTCATAGATATCAGGTGCTGCTATGCGCCTTCGGTATTGTTTGGTCGAGCAATAACAATAACCAGGAAGCTGGAAAGCTGGGATGCTATAAAGCGCTAAAACAAAATAAGCCTCCAAGCCTCCAAGCTTTCTATGCTTCCTGGCCCAAGCAGTTTACATTAGCATTCATTTGCGACCAATTGATTTTCTGTTTAAGCTGATTTAGCCTTTTTTTCTTTGCCGATTACCATCGTCAGTATCACCAGCAGCAAGCTGACAAACATAAAGAATATGGCCATGGCAGCCGCCATGGGCATATTGGTCTGATAGATGGCCTGGTCGGTGATCAACACCGACAACGTCCAGTGTCGCGGGCGGCCCAAAATTTGGGGCAGAAGATAGACGCCGAGCGTGAAGACAAACACCATCACGAAAGATGCGACGATGGCGTTGCGCAACGAGCCTACGATCACGGTAAAAAAAGTCCTTATGGGAGATGCGCCCAAAGTCTGGGATGCTTCCGGCAGGGCCGGGTCGAGACGGGACAGCGGCGGATATAAAACCAGCACGGTATAAGGAAAAGCCAGGTAACAGATTCCAAACAGCAGCGCCATGAATCCCGGATACCAGGCCACCGGTTTGTCCATTAATCCAAGCCAGACCAAAATGTTTGACAGACCGGCGGTTCTTGAGAGCAAAAGCGACCAGGCAAAGCCGACAATGACTTCCGACAATGACAGCACTGACATTAAAAAGACCAGCCAGACAACCTGGGCCTGCCGGCGCATACGAGTGATAAAATAGGTAAACGGGAAACCGATGGACACACACACCGCAGCCGATAGACCGGCGATAAAAAGGGAGAACAACAGCGTTCGTCCAAAAAGCGCGGTATAAAGATTCCGATAGTTGGCGAGCTCAAAACCGGGGAGGTAAAAGCCGCCGATTTCACGGTGAAAAAAACTGACGGCAACCATGATGCCGAAAGGTATAATAAAGAATATAGCCAGCATCAGGGCCGGATAGGCCAATACCAGGTGGGCGCCAAGGCCTTTTGGTTTTTCTTCGATCATGACTTCAAAACAATACAGGCAGCGGCCGGAAGAACTGCTGTAGCCTGATCACCCTGTTTGACTTCCGGTCTGCTTTTGGGCGTTGATTGACTGATGATCTGGACGCCATTGCAGTTAAGATAGATTTCAACGCTGGAGCCTACATCCCGTATAAAAGAGACGGTTCCGTGCAACCGGTTTTCTTTATCTTCGATGCCCGGCAATACGAGTATTTCTTCCGGGCGCACCGACACGGTGACCGGCATACCTGAGGATAAATTTTCCGGCAATTCATCTACCACCAGACGCGTGCGGCCGATTGTGACCTCGCGCGATCCGCTGTATAATCCGTCCAGCAGATTGCTGGAGCCGATAAAATCAGCCACAAATTTATCCACCGGATTGCGATAGATGGCGAGAGGGGAGCCCATCTGGTGGACTCGATTATCCGGTCCCATGACCACGACCTGATCCGACATGGTCATCGCTTCCCGTTGATCATGGGTGACGAGAATGGTGGTAACCCCAAGGCGCTGCTGCAACTCGCGCAGCTCAAGCTGCATACTTTCGCGCAACTTGGCATCCAGGGCTGACAGCGGTTCATCCAGCAGGAACAATTGCGGCTCAATTGCCAGGGCACGCGCAATAGCTACTCTTTGACGCTGCCCTCCGGAAAGCTGAGCAATATGCCGGTCCATAAATCCCGTCAATTGTACCAGATCCAGCAGCTTTGCGGCTCTTTCACTTTGGGTCGCTTTCGCGACATGGCGCACCCTCAGGCTGTAAGCCACATTTTCACCCACAGTTAAATGGGGAAACAGGGCCAAGGATTGAAAAACCATGCCGAAATTGCGTTTGTGGGCCGGTGTCTGGGTAATGTTTTCGCCCCCGAGCAGAATTCGTCCCCTGGTTGGATTTTCCAGCCCGGCAATGAGCCGCAGCAGGGTGGTTTTACCGCAACCGGAAGGACCTAAAAAACAGACAAACTGACCATCGGGCAGCTCGAGATTCACATCCCGGGCTGCGACTACCGAACCGAATTTTTTATGAATGTTTTCAAGGGTTAAATTGGCCATCGTGAAAGTTGAATAGTTAAATCGTTGAAGGGTTGATTAGGTTGACTGGTTGATTCAGGCAACTGCATAAGTCCGGTAAAATCAATGAACTCAACAAACCCCATCGGCTTAATAAAAACGGTCGGAGCCGGTTGACGACTCCGACCGCAAACCCGATGGTATCTTTTATTCCGTAACCATTTCAGTCCACTTTTGATTCACCCAGTCGCTGAGTTCACCCGTATACAAGTCGTAGCGCGGGATGATCGGGGGAATGTCACTTGCGACAGATGAAAATTCCGCATCGCTAAGACCGGTAACCTCTCGCTTGACCGTCGGCGCGGTTCCGACCTTTAGTGACAGTTTCGCCTGAATTTGCGGCTGACACATGTAGTTGATAAAAATATGCGCTTCCTTGCTCATTTTGGAGGCCCTGGAAACCGCCCATGAACCGGAATCCAGTACACCGCCTTCCTTGGGGAAGGTGGAGCGCACCGGGTGCCCATCGGCCGCAGCCAATCCGGCAACATCGTGATAATACTGTCCCATCGGAATCTCGCCGGATTGCAGCGCCTGTTGAAACTGGCCTTCATCCCGGTACCACAATTTTACGTTGGGTTTCAGCTCTGCAAGTTTGTTCAACACCTTGAGGATTCCTTCCTGGGAATTGAGAATATCGTAGCCCCCGTAGAAGGTTTTGGCGGTTATTTCCAGCAGAAATGAATTGGAGGCCAGCGCCAGCAGTCCCAGTTTGTTCTTTTTATCCGGCTGCCACATGTCGGCCCAGGAGGTCGGTGCCGTTTTAAACACATCCGTGTTGGAAACCAGGGTAATGTACCACGATACCGCCCCGATTCCATCGACCCTGCCATCCGCATACTTGTGAACATGCTGCGGAAGCAGAAATTTGGAATTGGGAATCATTTTGAGATCCAGCGGCATCCAAAGCTCGGTTCGTTGACCCCTCAGCATCACGGTTTGAGCCATCATGGACACATCCGCCGGTGCCATGCCGGCCCGGGCGGCCTGCTCCAATTGAACCAGCCAGGCTTCGCCGGTGGGCTCGGCCACTGATTCGACTTTAATACCGGTTTCTTTGGTGAAGTCAGGGAATATGTACTTGTCGAAAGAATCTTTGAAGTAGCCTCCGTACGCACCAACTTTCAGTACGCCTTCAGCCTGAGCCGAAGGCACCCCGATTCCCATGACAACCACGCACAGTGCGGTCACCATTGCGATAAACAGCATTTGGCGACTTGTTGTAAGATAAAGTTTGATTTTTTCTAACATGTTACATTTCCTCCTTTTTGTGGTTCAGGTTGGCTGTTGCGGCGGGAAAATTAATTTCATCGGTTCCAGGTTCAAAGTTCAAGCCTGGACTTAGTAAAAACAACATATGTCAAAAAGAATATTGACTGTCAAGCTAGTAACCTTGATCGCAATTAAAATGGGATGGATATCGCCGGGAGTTTTAGGATTGACAAAATTGAAGACGCCAAATAATGTAATCGGCTGATTATGCATCTATGGCACTAAATTTGAATCGCGATATGGTCAGTGAGCATCGGTTGCCGACTCGCCGGGAACCGGAGTCGGTTGTCAGTCGTCGATAAAAAGCGATGACCAGGGGTCTTTTACAACTCTTTGTCGCCTGAGATAAAAATTCGATGTAATTTTACTAAAAGCAACAAACCGTATACAACAATCAACAAACGCCCTGATCGGGGTAAAAACCTTGATCAGGGTAAAATCATCAACGGGAGCAGCCAATATGAACGAAAAACACAATCTCATGGATGACAGATCGCGACTTATTTTACATCGGACCCCGCGGGCGGATATCCGAAATGGAATTACCGTCATGGTTAAAGGAGAAGGTATGCGGGTTATTGATAAAGCGGGTAAAAGTTATCTGGATATGGTGGCCGGTGTTACCCGGCCGACGCATATTGGATACGGGCGCGAAGAAGTCGCCCGTGCGGCTTACGACCAAATGTGCCGGCTTCATTATTTCTCGCCCGGTGGCTTTGCCAATGAGCCTGCCATGGAGCTGGCGGATCTGTTGGCCGAAATTACTCCGGAGGGAATCGACCGTTTTATATTTGAGGGCTCCGGATCAGAGGCGGTGGAATCTGCCATGAAACTGGCCAAGCATTATCATTATTATCGCGGCAACCGAGCCCGATTTAAAATCATTTCACGCAAAGGCGCCTACCACGGTGTGAACGGTTTTGCAATCAGGGCTCTGGGAACCGTCATGCCCATGCGGCAGGTTATGGAGCCGGTGGCACCTGGAGCCGTTTACGCCGAGCCACCTTACTGTTATCGCTGCCCCTATGGATTGACATACCCGGATTGTGATATCAAATGCGCCCGTGATATTGAGCGAACCATCGAGTTTGAAGATCCCGACTTGATTTCAGCTTTTATCGGAGAGCCGATTATGCAGGGAATGGGGGCTCTGGCACCTCCCCCGGAGTATTGGCCAATCGTGCGGGAGATATGCAGCAAATTTGACATTTTACTGATCATTGATGAGGTGATTTGCGGTTTTGGACGCACAGGCAAAATGTTCGGCATCGAACATTTTGGAATTCAGCCGGATTTGCTGACCATGGCCAAGGGCATCTCAAGCGGTTACATTCCCCTGGGGGCAGCCGGTTGTGCCGATAAGGTGATGGAACCCATCGAGCACTTTATGCATCTACACACCTACGGTAACCATCCCGTGGCCTGTGCCGCCGCTATAAAAAATATCCAAATCATTCAGGATGAGAAGCTGGTCCAAAATGCGGCTGAAATGGGAATTTATTTTCTCGAAGGCTTAAAGAAACTAGAAAAGCACCCGACCGTGGGGGAGGCCCGCGGCAGCGGATTGTGGCTGGCCATTGATTTTACTTCAGATAAGAAAACCCGGACTGCTTTTCCCATTGCCCACGTTAATAATATTATTGCGCGTGCCAAGGACCGTGGCCTTTTGGTTAAAACCATGGGGGCCGCCCTTGAGATTGCCCCACCGCTGATCGTTACCAGAGAAGATATCGATGAAGCCCTAAAAGTGATCGATCAATGTATTTCCGAGGAAGAAAAGGAGATGGGGGCTTAATGAAGTCGGAAGTCGGAATGCGGAAGTCGGAGCTTGAAATTCGGAATTGTTTGAGTTCGTGAGTTCGTAAGATGAGCTCGTGAGTTGGTTAGTTCGTGAGCTCGTAAGATAAGCTCGGGAGTTGGTAATCTGGCAAGGAAAGCTATATTTTATGAAAATATAACCCTTTCAACAGATTAAATAATCACGAACTTAAGAGCTCTCCGGCCTTAATGCTCACGAGCCAACGAACTTAAGAGCTTACCAACTATACTGCTTAAGCGCTTACCAACTATACTGCTCACGAGCTTAAGAGCTTATGAACTTAAGAGCCTTTTGAGCTGCTAGCCCTGGCGGGAGAACCAAAACATGCAAGTCATCGATTTATCTCATACGATACATGACCAAATTCAGGTTTATCCGGGAGATCCGCAGCCTTCCATCAAGCGGGGATTGACCCATGAGAAAGACTACTGTCATGTCGATGTGCTGACCCTGGGTTCTCACACCGGGACGCACATCGATGCGCCCTTTCATTTTTTAAAAGATGGGAAAAAAATCGACGAATTGCCGGCTCAGCGTTTTGTAGGTGACGGTGTGCTGATTGATGTGTCCGGCAAATCGGACCGGGCACTGATCGAACCGGGGGATGTGACGCCCTATGATCATCAAATCGCAGAAGGAGATTTTGTGATCTTTAAAACCGGCCGGGATAAATACTTCGGAACTGCGAAGTACTACCGCCATCCCTATCTGAGCCCGGAAGGGGCCCAGCTATTGTTAAAAATGGGTGTTTCCCTGATTGGGATAGATGCCATGAATATTGATCCCACCTACTATAACAGCAAGGATTCCAATCCATCGGCACCGGAACTACCGGATGAGCAAGAATACGGCTATCCGGTTCACGACATCCTGCTGGGCAATGATATTCTCATCGTGGAAAACCTTTGCAACCTGGATAAAATCAAACAGGTCAAAGGTGTTTATTCGTTTTTGCCGCTTAAGTTGAAGGATTCGGACGGCTCACCGATCAGAGCCGTATTTATTGACAAGTAATTGCCCCCTTATCGTTACCTGATTTTCGCACGTAAAAGCCATCGTTGAATTTTGGAATCAAGTTGCCCTAATTGACCGGGCATGGTGATTGGTACCCAAAAATTCAGATAATAACATCTCTATGGAATTCTTTGCAGTAATCTGCTCAGCAAACCGGAAAACTTTAAGAACCAAAAGATACAAAGCATTATGAACAAGGCTAGACTGCCGGGTATTAATTTTTTGGAAATTTTGGGTAACATGGCTTTATAGACCTTCCAGTTTATATGGTGACGTACTGAAATTATTCATGTACCAGCCGTCACGAATTCCACGGCTATACTGTTTAAGCACAGGTTTTCTTTACAGATAAAATGTTTAAAAATTAAAATTGTTTAATTTTCAATATATTTACTAATAAAATAATTAAATTGTCAAGGAAAAAATTTGGGATCATCTCCAAAAAAGTTGGACTAAAAAACATTAGCACAGCGTGATTTGCCATAAAATCTTAGATAAATTAGCCGCAGACCAGGCTTCGCGTAAAGCTTCGACCCGGCAAGCACACGTAGACAGTCGCATACATTTAGCCCGGCCGACCAGGCTTCGCACAAGGCTTCGACCCGGCAAGCCTGGCCGGACTAAGTTTAGCATTGCTTCGCGATTGAAAATTTAAAATGAATATGGTTTTAGATTTGCCCGAAGGGCAACGGAAATAATATCCGGCCACGTCGGCCGGATATTGTCTGCGTCAGTCTAACGAGCGACATGTCGGGTCGTCTTGTCCCGTCGTAGCTCGCAGAGCGAGGTCGGAAGCTCGCAGAGCGAAGCCTGAAGCGAGCCCCGCGGGGCGGGATGCAAGCAAGGGCGGCGAATTAGACATTATGGGACTACTGATCAATATGCGGATGGAATATCACGGGAGGGCGGCAATAATGGTTTCGGCATCCGGGTGGTCGGCCGGGTTGCCTGAGAAATGACTGAACACGATTTGGCCCGCGGTATTGATGATAAACACGCCCGCCAGCTGACGGACATCGCCCTGGGGTATTCCGATACCATGGCCGCCGACGATGGCGGCCACACCCTTGAGGGCAACGCTCGGTGAAAAAAATCCCAGGGTTGACATCTGCTTGAGCCTAAATTTGCGATACAATTTTTTTTGCGGATCGGAAATGATCGGAAAGGGAACATTGAATTTCGCAGCGAATTCCTCCGATTCCGACGGTGTGCCCATACCCACCAGAATTACCCGGGCCCCGGCTTTTTCAAATCTTTTTTTGCTGCGGCGCAACTGCGCCACCTGCTCGCGGCAAAACGGTCAGCCGAAATGCCGCAAAAAAACCAGTACCAGCGTCTGATCGTGCCAAAGATCGCGAAGATGCGTCTCCAAACCATCCGACAACGTGACTTTTGCGTCGGGAGCTTTGAGCTCATGCTTTCCCATTTTATGACCTCCATCTACTATTAGATCCCGTAAAGACCTTAAATATGCTGATCGGGATACCAGATTATAGTTGAGTCCTTGAATATTGAAAATTCCAAGTATTGCAAATTACATATATAAGACAGACCGTTATTGCATCAACAGCACAATGTCTTCTTGCTGCACCGACATATTTAATTTATCCCCCGGTTTCGCGGCTTGATGTTGCGGCAGGCGGATAATCATGGGGTGATTCGAATTTACATGGCGACCCAGACAGCGGTGATGGGTCCCGAAAAAGGAGACTTCTGCCACTTGCAAAACCCCCAGCGGCACCGGGCCGCGGGTGTCGCCGCCGGCGGCGATGATTTGCTCCGGCCGGATGGACAAATTCACCCTTGCGCCCGGTTCGGCCGCGCCGCTAACCTGGAGACGACCGAAGGCTGTTTCGACCTCGATGGTTTCACCCGAGCGACCTGCAACGGTGCCTTCAAACATGTTGCTTTCACCCATAAAAGTCGCGCTAAACAGCGTTTTCGGTTTCATGTAAACCCGCGCCGGCGGGCCGATATCCTCGAGGTGTCCGTTGTTCATGACCGCAATGACATCGGCGATGCTCATGGCTTCTTCCTGATCGTGGGTCACGTGCACAAAGGTGGTGCCGACCTTTTTCTGGATATGCAGCAGTTCCTGCTGCATCTGGCGTCTTAAGTTAAGATCCAATGCCCCGAGAGGTTCATCCAGCAACAGTACTTTGGGCGCCACTACCAGGGCACGCGCCAGGGCCACCCGTTGCTGCTGGCCGCCGGAGAGTTGATGGACCCGCCGGGTGCTCATATCGGACAGTCCCACCATGTCCAGGGCTTTGGCGACGCGGTCCACCCTTTCGGGTTTGGGGACTTTGCGCATCAACAGGCCGAAACCGACATTAGATCCCACCGACATATGGGGAAACAACGCATAGTCCTGAAACATGGAGGTCGTCGGCCGTCTGGCCGGCGGCAGGTAGGAAACATCCTGACCGGCGATGCGGACCTGTCCTGAACTGGGTTCGACAAAGCCGCCCAGAATGTGCAGCAGGGTTGTCTTGCCGCTGCCCGACGGTCCCACCAGTGCAAAAAACTGGCCTTCGTCTATCGTGAGATTGATTTCAGAAAGCGCGGTCGTCTTACCATATCTTTTTGACACGCCTTTGATTTCGACCATCGGTTTCATTGGGACTTTCTCCGGCCAAACACCAAGAACTCCGTTACAAATACCAGTATGATGGATACGATAAATACCAGGCTGCCCACCGCGTTGGTTTTAGGGTTCAGGCCGCTGCGCAGCAGGCTCCAGATTTCCACCGGCAGCGTCACATCAAAGCGGCTCACCAGCAGGGCAATGATAAATTCATCCCAGGATAAAGTAAACGAAAGAAAAAATGAGGCCAGCAACGCCGGCCACAAAAGAGGCAGGGTGATTAATACCAGAACCTGCCATTCGGCGGCTCCCAGATCACGGGCCGCGCGTTCAAGATTAGCCTGATGTTCGCCCATTTGACTGTAGATGATGGCAAACGCCAGCGGCAGATTGATAACCACATGGCCGATGATGACCGCTATCAGGGATTTGGGAATTCCCATGGTTTTAAATGTAATCAGCAGACCCATGCCGATAATGAGATAGGACACGCTCAGCGGTGCCACCATCAGCCACTGAACGACACCCGAACCCCGTATCGTATAGCGGGCCAGACCATAGGCTGCCAGAAACCCCAGCAGACAGGACAGCGCTGAAGAAACCACGGCCACCATCAGCGAGTTTCCCAGGGCACCCATGATCCGAAAGTCGCTGAAAACGGCCTGATACCATCTCAAAGAGGGACCTTGAAACGGCGGGATCGGCAACAGGGAATCCTGGAATGAAAACAGCACCAAAACTGCCACCGGCATGAATATAAACAGGTAAACCAGCGCAACATAGACGACCGCGGGTATATTTTTGAACGCTCGGCGCATCATTACATCCTCTCAATTTTCAGCCAGCGCGAAAACAGCAGGAAAATAATCGAGATGACCACCATCAACACCAGGCTCATGGCAGAAGCCATGGGAAAGTCTGCCTGACGCTGAATCTGCAGCATAATGGCCTGGGGCAGCAGCACTTCCCGGAATCCGCCCAGAATCTGCGGCGTTATGTAATCCCCCAGGGCCAGCACGATGGTCAGAAAGGCCCCTACCATGACACCGGGTATGCTCAAAGGCAGGGTGATTCGCCAGAAGGTCTGCCAGCGTGAAGCGCCGAGATCGGCCGCCGCTTTCCGGTAATTGGGCGATATCTGCACCAGGTTGGCAAAAATCGTCAGGGTTAACAGCATCGTAAAAAAATGGACAAACCCCAGGACTGTGGCCGTGCGGCTGTTGGCCAGCGAAACCGGACCGTCGACAATGCCCATCCATTGCAGAACATTGCTGATGACTCCGTTGTTGGAGAGCACCAATAACCAGCTGTAGGAACGCACCACATAAGATGTCCAGAACGGCAGAATCGCCATCATCAAGGCGATCCGCTGCCATCTGGCCGGCACTCGGTAGGCCAGAATATATGCCAGCGGGTAGGCCAGGATAATGCTGATCAGGGTCGTGATCAGGGTGACTTCCAGCGAATTAACCAGGGCATTGAGATGATGCGGTTTAGAAAAAAAAGCAAGATAGTTGCTCAAAGACAGATCCGTGACGATCCGTCCCCCGACCCGCTGAAACAGACTATAGGCTGCCATGATCAGCAGTGGTACCGCAAAGAAGGCCACTGTCCACAAAAGGCCGGGGCCGACAAAGCCCCAGCCTTTGATGTTTCTTTTTTCCGGCATTATAATATCACGTCGATCTATCTAAATAATCCGACTGAGTCTCAGCATGCGATGTCTGTGGTCGGTTGTCAGTTGCCTGTTGTACATATAAGGAATTGGAATTCGAACTTATGACCAACCGTTTTGGGCTGTGACAAGGCAATTGTTGCTCTTTTTCAGCAATAAACCACAGCCAACAAACAACTCGCAACCTGAATTGTTCACGCAAATACCCTTGGTGAAGTTCGAGGTCAAGTTATTGCAATTGGCTTAGCGCGATGACGGTTGCATTAAAATTCAGGTATTAGTGCTGCAGCATTTCCGTCCAGACGTCCAGCATGGCCTTGTCGAACTCCTCGTCCGGCTGGAGGTAAAAATAGGAATTGGCCAGGAATTTGGGCTGCTCGTCCCATCGCAGAATTTTTTTCTGTTCCGGGGTCAATTTGGCTTTGGAGTTGGCCGGCATGGCCCAGTAGCAGGAGGAGGTGGCCAGACGACCTTGGCCTTCCGGGCTGAGAATGTACTGAACAAATTTTAATGCCAGATCCTTTTTCTTGGAGGCGGCAAACACCCCGATGGCCTGCTGCCAGCGCACGCCGCCCTGATTCGGCAGCACCCAGTCCAGAGCGGGATTTTCTTTGTGAAGGACGGATACGGAGAACTCGCCGCCCCCGGCAATAATATCCACCTCACCGGTAGCCAGGGCCGTTTGAACTTGAACGACATCGCCAACCAGGGCGGACAATTCTTTCATTTTAAATAGTTTTTCTTTAATCGCCGGCAGATGTGTTTTATTTAACTCAGGCGGTTTAATGCCGAGTCCGATGGCCACCATCTCGATGACCGGGATGTAATAATCGTAAATCGCAATGCGGCCTTTGTATTTCGGGTTCCAGAGGACGGCGGCATCGCGCATGTCGGTCGGATCCACATTTTTGCTGTTATAGGCGATCGTGTTGTAGCCAAATTTTTCCGGCATTGCATAAAATTTGCCGTCGACACTGTTAAGCTCGGGGGTGCGAATTTCCGGGAAAATGTCTTTCCAGGGAAAATCTTTTGTATTTAACGGTTCCAGCAGGCCGAGATTGACCACCCGTTTAACATCAATACTGTCCACAACAAAAACATCCCAGTCACCCGGTTGAGATTGTTCAAGAAGTGCTAGTGCAACCCCGGTGCCGTCATACTCCTTCATGTTGATCCGGACATTGTGCTTCTGTTCAAAAGGTTTCAGCAGGTCGGGATCGGTATGATCGCACCACGTGAGCACATTGAGTTCTTCAGCAGCCTGGGCGGGAGTGGTTAAGACAATGGCGCCGAAGATAAAAATTAGTAATAAAATTAGAGATTTGATCATGCTATTGGTTTGAGTCATTGTCATATTTTACCCTCCTTATTTAAGTAATGTTGAAAGGCATAGTGTCAAAATAGCCGTCGGGTGTCAATTGAGAAATTGCCCGACCGATCCTAACCCGGAGGCTGGGAGGCCGGGAAGTCCCCCCATTGAATATTGAAGATTGAATCCACCAGAGGCGGACAAGAATTGAATATTTGTGGTATACTACCTATCTTATTTTCTTTCCTTAATAAAAAAGCTATAACAATAAAAAATTAAAAAGACAGAACTCATGAATTCTTCAATCTTCAATCTTCAATCTTCAATTTTTCCAGTTCGGGAGGCTAAATATGAAAAAATCGATAGGTCCGCAAGCAATAATCCAACCTAATCCCGTCCTGATCATCGGCAGCTACGATCAAAACGGTCGGCCCAATATCATGGCTGTGGCCTGGGGGGGAATCTGCTGCAGCAAGCCCCCCTGTGCTACGATATCGCTCAGGCAAGCAACTTATACCTACGGGAATATTCAGCATAATAAAGCCTTTACCATAAATATTCCCTCCGCTTCTTTTGTCAAAGAAGCCGATTATGTCGGGATTTATTCCGGGAAAAATGAAGATAAATTTAAAGCCCTGGGGTTGACGCCTGTAAAAAGCGACGTTGTGAACGCTCCCTATGTTAAGGAATTTCCGGTTGTATTGGAATGTGGGGTGCTGAAGGTCGTGGAAATCGGCCTGCACACCCAGTTCATCGGTGAAATAAAAGACATCAAAGCCGATGAGAGCATTCTCGACGAAAACGGCTTGCCGGATATCGAGAAGGTAAAGCCATTTATCTATGATTCCGCCGGTCCGGGCTATTATGCGCTGGGTGACTTTCTGGGAAAGCCTTATTCAGTTGGCCGCAAGAAATAAAAGAAAGCGGTTGCTATCGACGAACGGTTTAAGAATATGTAATTTAAAAAGTGCTGTCCTAATAGGTGATCATCTGTTAATTCAGCTCAGTCAAAATCGTCATTTTTCGAGAATAGTTAAGTTGAGATATAGTTATTATATCTAACAAATTTCTTAGGTTGAGATAGATAGCAGCTATCAAAAAATGGCAGAGCTACTGTTTAACCCTGCCATGAATTTAGTATCAAAGACTATTGTCCTGGCATCTCTACTTCACCGTCTACTTCTACATACGATGGTTCCCCTTGGCCCATTGAATAGGAATCCCATGTTCCAATTCCTTTAATCCCTTCATATTTACCGGTACCTCGTATGTATTTAAATGTTCCCCTCCAATGGCCTTTTCCAACTGGTTTGCCTTCCACGGTTCTTATAATTTTATCGCCATCTTTATCCACAGACACACCATAGCCGCTAACAGTACCCTGCCCAGTTTTCATATTGATGTCCATAGTGTTCACTCCGGAACTAACAGTTTTTTCAGCTGTTTTATTATTAACATAGAGTTGTTTTGAACTATAAACTGCCAGCACGTGTCCTTCCTCATCTCCAACCTCTATTTGTTTCCAATCTGTATTGAAAGTTGTTCCATGCCAACTCATTTTTTCTCCTGCCAATGCGCAGTCGATAATGAGCATTCCGCAAATAAAAAGAACTACAGATGTCAGTGCAATTATTTTTGACCAAGACATAACACTCTCCTTTCGATTAATTGAAATAGTGTTGGAATCTCTGCCTAAATTTGCTTTGCACAATAATGAGAATATTTTCGGCATAATATGCTGCTCTTGACACACTGTAATTGCCAAGAGCGAGCAAGGCAAAATTTGAGGGGGTTCTCCATTGTTATACCTTCCATATCATTTTTGTAAAACGATGCAGAAACCTGTGACCATTCGAGAAGAAGTTCGGAGGTAGATGTGATCCGGTGAAAAAAGGAGACTTAGAATTCAGAAATGCCGTTCAGATCAGAGGAGAGAATGCGGTATAAATCCACAAGCTAAAAATCATCACTATTCTATAAACTATTACCTGTCAAGATAAATCCTATACAGAGGCTATGGTTTGGATTGCCAGTATATTCAATTATCAATATAATCAAAATGTTGCGATATTGATTTCATATATGAAGCGAAGACGGAAAATGGTATAAAAATTCCAATCCGGCTGTTTCGAAGGGATATCAAGCCCAATTTTTGTAAAATATTGTCAAAAGCACCAGAGGGTGTCAATCGTTAATTTGGTTCGCTGAAGGGTTTAACGGCTGGGAAGCTGGCAGGTAAGGATGTTGGAGGTATATCCGGCAATTGTTTCATTAATTCAAATTCAGTTCTTGGTATTTGATAGGTTATCCCCTTCGCGGGGGCGGAGCCTTCCAGCCTCCATGCCTCCTGGCCTCCAGGAACTAATTAACCCTCTTTTTCACTTGACCCTCCAAAATGCAGAGGATACACAGCATCTGTTCATTGTAAATTGAAAGGATTGCAGACATGACCGACTACAAACCGATTACCCCCCAGCAGCAGCCGAAGTTTGCCGGGATTAAAACCTTTATGCGATTGTCCCACTCGCAGTCCATCAAGGGGATTGATTTTGCTGTAGCCGGCGTTCCCTGGGACGGCGCTACTTCTTACCGGACCGGCCAGCGTTTGGGACCGGATGCGATCCGCAAGGTTTCAGTAACCCTGCGACCCTATAACCTAGCCCTGGACGTCGATATTTTCGAGCATTGTTGCGGTGTTGATTACG
>Ga0210064_1000464_pt1 | contig 19283 bp, 12 predicted proteins | sample Muzzi_CordC_D2_FD_185531 | JGI IMG/M metagenome (GOLD analysis project Ga0210064, IMG submission 185531) | Wetland microbial communities from San Francisco Bay, California, USA, that impact long-term carbon sequestration - Muzzi_CordC_D2 (SPAdes) | ecosystem: Environmental > Aquatic > Marine >...
TTATTGCGACTTGCCAATCTGTCACTGGCCTTCGGCCATCGCGCACTGCTGGACGGTGTGAGCCTGGAGGTGCGCGCGGGAGAGCGCGTTTGCCTGGTCGGCCGCAACGGCGAGGGCAAATCGTCACTGCTGCGCGTCATTGGCGGGGAGATCAGCGCCGATGATGGTGAACTGTGGCTGCGCCCCGGCATGCGGGTGGCCTACCTGGCACAGGAGGCCTTGCTGGACAGCCGACAGTCCGTGTTCGCGGTCGTGGCTGGCGGACTACCGGGGCTCGGTCAGATGATCACCGACTACCACCAGGCGGTCGCCGCGCTGGAACATTCGCAGGACGAGGGCAGCCTGACGCGGCTGGCCGAACTGCAGCATGTGCTGGAAGCGGCGGGGGGCTGGGAGCTGGAACAGCGGGTGGAACGCGTGCTTTCCAGGCTGCAGCTCGACGGGGATGCCGGTTTTCACACCCTGTCCGGCGGCTGGCGGCGGCGTGCCATGCTGGCGCGCGCGCTGGTGTCGGAGCCGGATGTGCTGCTGCTCGACGAGCCGACCAACCACCTGGATATCGAGGCCATTACCTGGCTGGAAGAGTTCATGCTCGGCTACCCGGGCGCGCTGCTGTTTATCAGCCACGACCGAGCCTTCGTGCGCCGCCTGGCTACACGCATTATCGAACTGGACCGCGGGCAGCTGAGTTCCTGGCCCGGTGGCTATGATGACTACCTGCGCCGCAAGGCCGAGCAACTGGAGGTCGAGGCGCGCCACAACGCCCTGTTCGACAAGAAACTGGGCCAGGAGGAAACCTGGATTCGCCAGGGCATCAAGGCGCGGCGCACGCGCAACGAGGGCCGGGTGCGGGCGTTGCAGGACCTGCGCGAACAGCATCGTCTGCGGCGCGAGCGTTCCGGCAAGGCCGACCTGCAGCTGGATGGTGGTGAACAGTCGGGCAAGCTGGTATTCGAGGCCGAGCACATCAACCTGCAGTTCGGCGAGCAGGTCATCATCCGGGATTTCTCCACGACCATCCTGCGTGGTGACCGCGTCGGCATCATCGGCCCGAACGGCGTCGGCAAATCGACCCTGATCAAGGTGCTGCTGGGCGAGCTGCAGCCGGACAGCGGCGTCGTGAAACGGGGCACGCGGCAACAGGTGGCCTACTTCGATCAGCAACGGGAACAGCTCGATCCCCGGGCGACGCTGATGGAGAGTGTCGGGGAAGGCAGTCCGCGGGTGGTGATCAACGGCCGCGACCGGCATGTCGCCGGTTACCTGCGCGATTTCCTGTTTCCGCCGGAACGCCTGCAGTCACCGGTCAGCACGCTCTCCGGCGGGGAGCGCAACCGGCTGTTACTGGCACGCCTGTTCGCACGCCCGGCAAACCTGCTGGTAATGGACGAGCCCACCAACGACCTCGATGTGGAAACGCTGGAACTGCTGGAAGAGCTGTTGCTCGACTACGCGGGGACACTGCTGCTGGTGAGTCATGACCGCGCCTTTCTCGACAATGTCGTGACCAGCAGCCTGGTGTTCGAGGGTGATGGCGTGATCGGTGACTATGTCGGCGGCTACAGCGACTGGCTGCGGCAGCGGCAGAAAAGCGTGGTGAAGTCCGCGGTCTCACCGGACTTACGGCGGGAAGGCGGCGACAAGGTGCTGCCCGCACCAGTAAAACCGGGCGGGAAAGCGCGCAAGTTGTCTTACAAGGACCAGCGTGAACTGGCGTCCCTACCACAACGCATCGAGACGCTGGAGAAGGAACAGGCCGACTTGCAGCGGCAGACCGCGGATGCCGGTTTCTACCGGCGCCCTGCAGAGGAAGTTGCCGCGGCACTGGCACGGCTGGAGGCAATTGTCACCGAACTGGAAAATTGCTACGCCCGCTGGGATGTCCTGGAATCTGGCGTCGATTGAAACGTGTCAGATAGATTATTTCGACACATCAACCGCACAGGCGGCAATCAGGACAAGCACAAACCACGTCATAAATATGGCGCACGCTCAGCAGAGATCGAAATGTCCATGACAGAGACGACACAGATACAACTCATGCCAGTGCCCGGCATCCCGGACAATCGCTATACTCAATAAATACGTTACTTGAATACTCAAACTCTTATTGTCGGTTTCCCCGAGGCGAAGCGACTATCCGATGAAGAATTACACTTCGATTCTGATTGTTATTACGCTGCTCCTGATCGGCTATTACCTTTTCTGGTATGTGGACAGGGGCTACGAAAGCTACCTGAACAGCCAGCAAGCTCTGATGCAGCAGTCCACCCGGGGGGCGGCAAGGGCTATCGAGCTTTATATCAAGGAGGTACGCCAGCGCGTTGACCTGTTTGCTGAAGAGGAAGGGGAAATCATCAGCAATCTGTCCATGGCCCCGGCTGATGATGAAGTGCTGGAGCAGTTCGCGACCAAGGTTAAACGACATTTCCCCGACTTCTTTGCCTACACCATTACCGACGATCTGGGCGAGGTCCTGCTGGATGATTTCGAGGGCAAGGTGGCCGGTCTCTGCCAGAGCGACATCCATCATTTTGCCGCCGGGGAAGCTCAAAATGTTTTCATTCATCCAAACCCGGTCGGGTATCACTTTGACATTATGTCCTATTGGCAGAACGCTGCTGGCGGGCGTGGCATTTTCTTTGTAAGTCTGAATCCGGAGGTCCTGGCGCGCGTTCTCGCCAACAGCCAGTTGCACGACCACAAACTTATTCTGCTACACAGGGACAGGCCTGGTTTGATCGAAATAACTGCCGAAGGGACGCGCAGTGATCTGAAGCGCGACATCAACCTGGAAACGGAGGAGATGGCACGCATCGGTTTCTCATCCGCTGTTGATGGTACGCTCTGGACGCTTGCCGATCTGCCGGACGCCAATCTTTTTGAAGCGCATAAAAACCTGTTGCATAGACGGGCAGTGTCAATTTTCCTGGTATTTCTGATGTTCAGCGGCTTTATGGCGGTGCTCATCAAACGGGCGGACCTGCGGCGCAGTCGCGCCGAGCAGGCTGTGCGCGATTCCCGCGACCAGCTGGAAAAGCGCGTCGCCAGCCGCACTCAACAATTGACAGCTATCAATTCCCAGCTGGAATCCGAAATAGAGGAACGTCAGCGGGTGGGCAGGGAACTGCGACATGAAGTGGCCGAGCGCCGGCAAACGGAGCGTGCACTGCGTGCCCTGCACGAGATCACCTCGGCGCACGGCATGGCGTTTGACGACAAGGTCAGGGCGCTGCTGGAAAATGGCTGCGAGCAACTCGGGCTTACACTGGGGATACTCTCGCATGTGACCGGTGATAAATACGAGGTTGTCCAGGTTGTCTCGCCGGACAATTCTATTACCCCGGGGACGGTTTTCGATCTCGGCAACACCTATTGCCGTGAAACACTGAAGGCCGACGGGGTCATCGGTTTTGAGCACGCGGCAAACTCGAACTGGAAAATCCACCCCTGCTACACCCTGTTCAAGCTGGAAACCTATCTGGGGATACCCGTGCACGTGGGCGACGAGGTTTACGGAACGCTCAATTTTTCCAGCTCCGCTCCGCGCAAGAGCCACTTTACAGCGACTGATGTGGAGATCCTCCGGCTGATGGGGCAATGGGTCGGCAGCGAGATATACCGGCAGCAGTCTGAACAGGCCCTCAAACAGGAGAGAAACAGGGCGCAACGCTATCTGGATGTGGCCGGCGTCATTATGCTGGTTATCGGTGCCGACCAGCGTGTCAGCATGATCAACAGAAAAGGTTGTGAACTGCTTGGCGGGAGGGAATCGGACATCGTCGGCAAGAACTGGTTCGACAGTTTCCTGCCGCCCGACAGCAGGGAGGAGTTCCGGGAATCATTCACCAGGCTGATCTCAAGAAAGGGGGACACCCCGGAATATGCTCAAAGCCGGGTCATTACCCTGCGCGGTGAGGAACGACTGATCGCTTGGTACAACACTTTCCTGCATGACGATGCGGGCAACATTACCGCGACGCTGAGTTCCGGTGAGGACATCACGGAGCACCAGCAGGCACAGGAAAGGCTGAGACAGAGCGAGGAACAGTTGCGCCTGACGCTGGAGAATGCGCCTATCGGCATTGTGACTTCCGGCCTGGACGGCCGTATGCTCAGCGTGAATCCGGCCTTCTGCAAGATTCTCGGCTATACGGCCGAAGAACTGACCGTTCTCTCCATCGAGGATATCACCCACCCCGATGACCGGGAGGAAGACAGGAAATGCCTGGAGTCCCTGGTCAACGGTAATATCGACAGTTACGAAATGGAAAAGCACTATATCCGCCGTGACGGGGTCACCATCATCGGCAGGGTGCGTGCCGGTCTGGTGCGGGGTGCGGATGGTATGCCTTTGATGCTGGTGGGGGAAGTCGAGGATATTACCCAGCGTGTGCGCACCGAAAAGATATTCCAGCTGGTTGTGGAATCTGCGCCGAATGCCATTGTGATGGTGAACCCGGAGGGCCGCATCGTACTGGTCAATTCACAGACGGAAAAATACTTCGGCTACCGGCGGGACGAGTTGCTGGGTGAACCGGTCGAGATCCTCATACCCGAGCGCATGCGCGACCGCCACCCGGAATATGTCAGGGGTTTCAAGGCCGAGAGCCGTGCCCGTCCCATGGGGCTGGGGCGCAATCTGTTCGGCCTGCGCAAGGATGGCAGCGAATTTCCCGTCGAGGTTGGTCTCAGCCCGGTCGAGACAGGCCAGGAACGTCTTATTCTGAGCGCTATCGTCGATATCTCCGAACGGCTTCGCATTGACCGTGAGCTGCAGCGCATGCGTACCTACCTCAAGAACATGATCGATTCCATGCCATCGGTACTGGTCGGGGTGGACAGTGACGGCAGGGTTACCGAATGGAACCAGCGCGCCGAGAAGGCAACCGGCGTGCCGACCGACAGGGCAGTCGGTCAGCCGTTCAGCAGGCTGTTTCCCGAGCTTGAATCCCAGCTCGACAATATGCAGGAGGCAATCCGCACCCATACCCCGATGCGCAGGGAACGCCTGATTACGGAGAAGGACGGGGAGCAACGCTACTCCGACGTCATGGTTTATCCGTTACTGGCAAATGGTTCTGTCGGTGCGGTCATCCGGGTTGATGACATCACCAGCCGGGTGCGTATTGAGCAAATGATGGTGCAGAATGAAAAAATGCTTTCCATAGGCGGGCTTGCCGCCGGAATGGCGCACGAGATAAACAATCCGCTGAGTGGCGTGCTGCAAAGCTGCCAGAATATCCAGCGCCGGATCTCATCCGACCTGGAACCCAATCTGCATGTCGCCGCGGAACTGGGTGTCGAACTGGAACTGGTAAACCGGTACCTGCGCGAGCGTGGCGTTCTTGATTTTCTGGATGCCATCAAGCAGTCTGCCAGCCGCGCAAGCCATATCGTTGCCGATATGCTGGCCTACAGCCGTAGCACCGGCACCAATTTTCAACCGGCGCGTGTCGAGGAAATGCTGGACACCGTGGTGCGCCTGGCCACCAGCGACTATGACCTGAAGAAAAAGTATGATTTCAAGCAAATAGAGATCGTGCGCGAATATGACGCTGCACTCGATACCCTGATTTGCGACCACACGGAAATTGAACAAGTGCTGCTGAACCTGATCAAGAACGCCGCCCAGGCCATGGCCGAAGGCGGCACCCCCCGCCCGCACCGCATTACCTTGCGCACACGCAGGACGCATGAATGCGGATGCATGGAGGTACAGGACAATGGTCCGGGCATGGACGAACAGACACGGCGCCGGGTATTTGAACCCTTCTTTACCACCAAGGCGGTGGGGATGGGTACCGGGCTTGGTCTCTCCGTGTCCTATTTCATTGTTACCGAGCAACACAAGGGTACGATGGATGTTGTGTCGAGCCCGGGGGCGGGCACCTGTTTTACTATTTGCCTGCCGCTCAAGGGGAGCCTGCCCACATGATTCCAAGGGTGCTCGTGGTGGATGACGAGCCGGTAATCCTTACCGGGTTGCAGATCTTTCTTGAAGATGAGGGTATGCAGGTCGACTGCGCAGGTTCAGGGGAAGAAGCAGTTGATATCGCCCGCAATAATACCGGCTATGATGTATGTATCATGGACATGCGACTACCAGGAATGAATGGCGACACAACGATTCGCGCCCTGCACGAGATTTGCCCGGACCTCGAGTTCATCATTCATACGGGGTCAGCGGACTACAGCATCCCGGATGATCTGCGCGCAATAGGTATTGATGAAAGGCGATTCTTCGCCAAGCCGCTGCTGGACATGAAGCCGCTGGCGGAAACGGTAGCAGCGCTGGTGAGCGGCAGGGGCTAGCGCAGTGAATAAAAATGCGGTCGTCCCTGCCAGAATCCTGACCATCGAGGATGAGCCACTGGTCCGTGACGGAATCGTCGCCTACCTGCAGGACAGCGGTTTTACCATGCTGGAGGCCAGTGATGGCCCCGCCGGCCTGGGGGTTTTCCGGCAGGAACATCCGGATGTCGTATTGTGTGATCTGCGCCTGCCGGGTATGGACGGTCTGGATGTTCTTTCCGCCATTACGGCAGAGTCGCCGGAGACGCCGGTGATTATCGTCTCCGGTGTCGGCCTGCTGAATGACGCCGTACAGGCACTGAAGCGGGGTGCCTGGGACTATGTCACCAAACCCATCCACGACATGGGGGTGCTGGAGAGCGCCGTGCGCAAGGTGCTCGAACATGCGGAGCTGCTGCGCCAGAACCGGGAATATCGCGAACACCTGGAAACACTGAACCGGGAACTGACCCGAACCCTGAATCAACTGCAGGAAGATGAAGAGGCAGGGCGCAATATACAGCTTCAGCTACTACCCCTGGACAACCGCTGCTTCGGCAGTTACACCTTCCGGCGGCGCTTGTATCCTTCCATGTATCTGAGCGGGGACTTTGTCGACTATTTCCCCATTGATGACTGGCATGTTGGCTTCTACATGGCGGATGTATCCGGTCATGGCGCGGCTTCGGCATTCGTGACCGTAATGCTCAACACCCTCATGATCCAGTACCGTGATGCATTGTGGCAGTCAGATGACGCTGGCATTCTGCACCCGCAGCAGATACTGGGACGCCTCAACCGGGATGTGTGCCGCCAGAATCTGGACAAACACCTGACCCTGTTCTACGGGGTCATAGATCTGGAGCAGCACACAATGCGCTACAGTAACGGCGGGCAATTTCCCTACCCGATACTGTACGAGGGACATGAAGTCGGGACGCTCGAGTGCCGCGGACGGCCGATCGGACTGTTTGCTGATGCGGAGTACGGTGTCTGGCAGTGCAATCTGCCGGAGGGATGCGTTCTGGTCCTGGTATCTGACGGGATTCTGGAACTGATGCCGGAAGACACCATGCTGGCAAGATACGGCACCTTGCTATCCGATATGCAAGGGGTGGCTCCGGACCTGGACAAGATAACGGTCGGTCTGGATGTCCTGGCAGACAGGCATCTGCCTGATGATATTGCCTTCCTGATGATAAGCAGAGGGCAGACAGATGGATAGCGGCAGAGTCCTGCATGCCAGCCGGGATAATGTTCATGTGCTGCGTTTCATCGGGGACATCCGCTACACCCTGAGTCCCTCCATCATGCGCTATCTGGAGGGGATTTTCGCCGGACCGGAACCCGCGGGTTTTATCCTCGACCTGACAGAAACAGACAGCATTGACAGCACTAATCTAGGCCTGCTGGTGCGTATCGCGCAGCGGATGCAGACACTGAATGACCGGCGAATCACAATCGTGTCGAACCGTCCCGACATCAACTCGGTACTCACCAGCATGGCCCTGGATGAGGTATTCAATATTGTCGAGGAAGGCCGTCTGGAGGCAGGTGCGGGGCGGAAGATACCGCATGAGAACACTGACAAGGAGCGCATGGCGCGTACCCTGATTGATGCACACTATGCTCTCATGGACCTCAGTGAACACAACAAGGGTTTGTTCCGGGACGTGGTTGCTTCCCTGGAAAAGAACAGGGGCAGTCGTTAATCCCGGCACGCTCTTTCCGGATGGTTGTCGCACCCGGACCGGATTCCATGCGAGCGCGATGCACAGGGAAGTACAAGTGCCGCGGACGGCATGGATGCCGGGAGCGGCCAGCGAAGCAATCTCCCGCAATGGAATCAGTCGGTTGGAGATTGCTTCGTTACTGCGTTCCTCGATAACTGCTCCGTGCGTTATCTACCTCCCACATCCCTGTAGTCGTCGCAATGATGAAGGAATCGGAGCTTCTCTAAGTAAGTGCGAGACAGATCTGTCCCCCTGTTTTGGGCTGGCGGCTGTCAGTCCCCGGCCTCGAGAATTTTCAGCTTTCTCCACAGTGACACGCGGTCGATTCCGAGGATTTCCGCGGCCCTGGTGCGATTGCCTCCGGTGCGGTTCAGTACCCAGCGAATATATTCCGTCTCGCGCTCTTCCAGTGTGGGCAGATGCTCACCCGTTGCGCGCACCACGTGGATTGCCCGGTCCACCAGTGTCGGGGGCAGCTGTGCCGGGGTGAGTTCCCGGCCGGTGGCCAGTGCCACGCCGCGCTCGATCACGTTTTCCAGTTCGCGGACGTTGCCCGGGTAGTCATAGTCGCGCAACATGGCCATGGCTTCGGGGTCGATGTCTACCACGGGGCGTCCCATGCGGTGTGCGACCTTCTTGAGGAAATAGTAGGCGAGGAGGGGGATGTCATCGCGTCGCTCGGCCAGGGGCGGCAGCTGCAACGTCACAACGTCAAGGCGGAAATAGAGGTCGTGACGGAAGCGCCCCGCATCGACCTCCTTGCGCAGGTCGCGGTTGGTTGCGGCAAGAAAGCGTACATCGACCGGTACAGGACTGGTGCTGCCGAGGTGCAGGACCTCGCGTTCCTGGAGTACGCGCAGCAGCTTGATCTGCATGGCCAGCGACATGTCGCCGATCTCGTCCAGGAACAGGGTTCCGCCGTCGGCGGCCTCGATCAACCCGCTGCGCTTTTCGCCGGCACCGGTGAAGGCGCCTTTTTCGTGACCGAACAGCTCGTTGGCCAGCAGTTCCTCCTGCAGGGCGCCACAGTTGACCGCGATGAAGGGGTTTTCCGCGCGCTCGCTTTGCAAGTGAATATAGCGTGCCAGCAGTTCCTTGCCGGTGCCGCTTTCACCGGTGATGAGAACATTGCAGTCTGTGGGTGCGATCTGCTGCGCGGTTTCCAGCAGCCGCTGGATGGCGGCATCCTGGGTGATGATGCGGACGCCGCTGCGGCTGTCATTGACCTGGTTGCGCAACTGCCGGTTTTCACGCCGCAGCTGCGCGCGCTCCATGGCGTTGGCGATAACCTTGCGGACATCGTCCAGGCGGAACGGCTTGGCGATGTAGTGGTAGGCGCCGGCGCGCATGGCGGCGACCGCCGAGTCCAGGGTGGCATGGCCGGTGATCAGTACTACCGCGGTGTCGGGATCGAGGTCCAGGACGCGATTCAGTATCGCCATGCCGTCGATATGTTCCATGCGCAGGTCTGTCAGCACCACGTCGAAGCGGTTGTTCTCCAGGGCCTCGATGCCGCCGGGGCCGGTGGTGCGCGTCGTCACCGTGTAACCGGCCTTGCGGAAGGCGTGGGCCAGGTTTTCCACGGCGACTGCCTCGTCATCGATGATCAGCAGGTTGCCGCTGTTACCGGCATCGTTGCTCATGCCTGCCGGTCCTCGCGGGGTAACCGAATGGTGATGCGTGTACCCCTGCCTGGGAGTGTGCTGACCGCAATGCAGCCGCCGTGTTCCATGATGATTTCCTGGATGATGTACATGCCAAGGCCCATGCCCTTGCCGGGTTCCCGGGTGGTGAAGAACGGGTCGAACACCTGTGGCAGGACATCAGCAGGTATGCCGGGGCCGTTGTCCTCGACCAGGATCTCGGCGCAGTTTTGTTCGGCGGACAGGTTGCAGTCCGGTTCTCCCAGTACCTGGGCATCGGCGGGCAGTGCGGCGTGCGCGGCGCTGCAGGCCCTGGCGAGGATGCGTATCCGCACGCCTGTGCCGCCGGCATCCATGGCGTTGCGCAGCAGGTTGATGAAAACCTGCTGCAGGCGATGCGGGTCCGCATGCACGACGAGGTCGTCGGGGACCTCGATGTCGAGTTGCGCAGCGCAACTGCGCAGGTTGCTGCCCAGCAGCATGCGCGTCTTGTCGAACAGTTCCACCAGGCGTACGGGTTCCAGACTCATTTCGCGCTGTCTGCCGAATTCCAGCAGCGCCAGCACAATCTGCCGGGCGCGTTCAATCTCCCCGTCGATTTGTCGCAGCCAGGTGGCAAGCTGTGCGGGATTGGCGGATTCCAGTTCTTCCAGCAGCAGCTGGCAGGATGAGGAAATGTTGGACAGGGGATTGTTCAGTTCGTGCGCCACTCCTGCGACCAGCACACCCAGGGAAGCCAGTTTTTCCGACTGGAGCATGCGGCGGCGGCGGGTATCCAGTTCGCGCAGCATACGGTTGAATGCCTCGGCAAAGGCAACGAACTCGCGATCCCTGGAGCCGGCCTCCAGATGGTCGAAGCGCCCGGCTGCGATCGGCGCCAGGTTCAGTTCCAGACGCCGTAGCGGCGTGACCACGGCAAGGGCGAGGTGCCTGCCGACCAGGAACACCAGTACGCCAACGGCCACGATCGATAGCAGCAGCCACGAGCGGGACTTGCGGACCGCGCTGGCAAGCGCCAGCCGTTCACTGCGGGCGATGCCATCCACGAAAGAGGAGATTTGCTGGCCCCGCTCCCGCAGGTCGGTCTCGAGGTCGCCACGAGCCGGGTGGTCTGTATGCCAGTCGGCGAGTATCACGCGGTACGCCTCGATGGTGTCCGCAAGGCTCGCCAGCAGAGGCGTGGTGGATACTGTGCCCAATACCGACTGTTCACTGTGCAGGATTGCCAGGGCCGCTTCGGCGTGCATCCTGGTCTCGGTCAGGGCGTCAGGGTCCCCGTAGAGAAACAGGTTCTTCTCCTGGCGGCGCATTTCCAGGACTGCATTGTTCAGATCCGATACCGCCACACCCTCATTCACCTGGCGCTCCAGGAACATCAGGTCAAAGACCGCTATGCCGCAGAGCGTAATCACGATCATCGCCAGGCTGGAGTAGGCGAGGCGGATTTTTCCTCTCAGGCTGGGCACGGTGGCGACAGGAAAGTGTCGTTGCAGTCTGCAAAATTGCGTTGCACATTGTAACGCACCCTGCTGGGGCGCTCAATTCAGTATATACTGTTGTGCTGATTGATACCGGAATGGGGGTTTGTTGCAATACGAAACACCTGATTAATGAGGAGGTGCCTATACACTATTAATATACAATGAGTTACAGGCAGATTTTATTGGCATGGGGCTTGCTGTCATTGGTCGCTGATATTGCCGAGTGAGTAGTCCGATGAAAAAACTGACCGATGATCTGAAGCGCATGCTGGCCGGCCTTGCCTGTCAGGACGCGGGTGATTACCGCACGCTGGAGGAGAAGTTGCGGCAAATTGGCCAATCCGACCAGACTGATACACCAAGGGCTGCAAATACTGATGCACCGCATACGCCCGCGACGCCCAGGCGCGTCGCCGTTGTCATTAACAAGGGTTCGACGCAAGCGGCTTTCGACCATGCGCTGCAGGCCTGCCAGCGTCTTGGCGCACATCTGGACCTGCTGCTGAGTGGGCCGGCCAACCGGGATCGGGTGGTGCAACTGGAAGCTGCGGTGCAGCGCGCTGGTGTGGCATCCCGCGCTATCTACCTGTCCGGCCCGGTCGCCAGGGGAATCGCGGACTACGCAGAGCAGCACTATTCACTGCTCTACATCGTGGCTGCGCTGGACGATCCGGATCTTGCGGAGATGATCGAGGAAGCCCTGCCGGCACGCCGCAGATACCTGCCCGTACCACTGGTCCTGGTCGGAAACAAACCGTCAAAGCCGCTGGCTGTTGCCAGCGCGATGTAATGCGTCCTGCCGGGTTGCCGGCACAGCACGATCAGGCGCGGACTGACGGAAGTGTGCACATGCCACCAAATCATGACTAGCCTGCCGCGACTGACGGCAGAAAGATTTTCTGGAACTTGAGTTGAGGAGACAACATTGTGACGACTTTAGCTGATGAAGAGAGTGTACTCGCGCCGGGCAAGCTTGCGGGACCCAAACTATGGATCGCCCCGCTGCTGTTTGCCATCGTCGCGCTGTACCTGTCGACCCTGGTGCCCACTATAGAAGTTGCCTGGGTCACGGCCATGCTGCTGCTGACCATTTACCTGTTTGCCTTTGAAGTCGTCAGCGTGGACCTGGCTGCGGTCACCATCATGGTACTGCTGGGACTGACCTCCCTGCTGGCGCCCTACATGGGGCTGGAACAGGGTCTGGTGGATACCAAACACCTGTTCGACGGCTTCTCCAGTAACGCGGTCATGTCGATCATTGCCGTCATGATCATCGGGGCCGGCCTCGACAAGACCGGCATCATGAGCAAGGTGTCAGGTTTTATCCTGAAGGTTGGCGGCAACGGCGAGGCGCGCATCATTCCGATTATCTCCAGCACGGTCGGCGTCATTTCCAGCTTCATGCAGAACGTGGGAGCGGCGGCGTTGTTTCTCCCGGTGGTCAGCCGCATCTCGGCGCGCTCCGGCCTGCCGATGTCGCGCCTGCTGATGCCCATGGGCTTTTGCGCCATCCTGGGTGGCACGGTCACCATGGTCGGGTCCAGTCCGCTGATCCTGCTGAACGACCTGATGCTGACTTCCAACAAGGCGCTGCCGCCCGAGCAGCATATGGATACCTGGTCGCTGTTCTCGGTGACACCGATCGGGCTGGCGCTGGTCGTAACCGGCATCCTCTACTTCGTCCTGGCGGGACGCTACGTGCTGCCTAGCGGTGTGCGCAGCAACGGCACGAAATCCAGCGACACCATGCAGTATTTCCAGGACGTCTATGGCCTTGACTACAGCCTGTTCGAGGTGGTGGTGCCGCCGGAAAGCAGCCTGTGTGGCAAGAACCTGGACGATGTCGAGAAGCTGGAACGCATTCGTGTAATTGCTGCACTGTGCCAGGACGAGCTGTGCATCGGTCCGGGCAGTCTGGCGCGTGACGTCGGCATCGAGGCCGGGACCGTGCTGGGCATCCTGGCAGCGCCCTACAATCTGAAGGCTTTTGTCGAGCACTACGGCCTGCAGCTGCGCCGGGATATCGAGACCTTCACCGAGGCGCTGGCAGCCACCCGCTCCGGTATCGCCGAGGTGGTCATTCCGCCGGGTTCCAGCCTGGTGGGCAAGAGCGCGCGTGACGTCTGGCTGCGCAAGACCTACGGCATCGCCATGGTCGCGCTGCATCGCAACGGCGAGACCCTGCGCGAGGGCGAAGGCATCCGCGACCTGCCGCTGCAGGCCGGTGATACCCTGGTGGTGCATACCACCTGGGAGGCACTGGCGCGCCTGGAGCAGAACCGCAACTTCGTGGTGGTCACCACCGAGTTTCCGCACGAGGAACTGCGCCCGAAGAAGGTTTACTGGGCCGGGCTGTTCTTCGGGATTGCCCTGTTCCTGGTGCTGTTCACCGATATCCGCCTGTCGATCGCCCTGCTGGCCGGGGCCGTGGGTATGATCCTCTCCGGCGTACTGTCGGTGGAGGAGGCCTACAAGGCGGTCAGCTGGAAGACCGTGTTTCTGCTCGCCTCGCTGATACCGCTAGGCCTCGCCGTGGAAACCACCGGTACCGCCAAGTGGATCGCCGAGCAGACGCTGGCGGTCGTCGGCGATATGCCGTTGTGGGTGATACAGGCCGCCGTCGCGGTGCTGGCGACGTTCTTCACCCTGGTTATGTCGAACGTCGGCGCTACCGTGCTGCTGGTGCCGCTGGCGGTCAACATTGCCATCGGGGCGGGTGCCAACCCGGCGGTGTTCGCACTGACGGTCGCCATCGCCACCTCGAACTCCTTCCTGATTCCCACGCACCAGGTGAATGCCCTGATCATGGGGCCGGGCGGCTACCGGGTAGCTGACTTCATGCGCGCGGGCGGCATCATGACGGTGCTGTTCCTCGTGGTGTCACTGTTGATGCTCAACCTGGTGTTCTGAGTAGCCTTATTATGGAAATAGTTGCGATAACCGAAACCCTGGTCTGGAACACCCCGATGGCGGTGTCCGCCGTCATCCTGATCGCCACTTTTATCGGCATCTTCACCGAGGGCGTGCATGGATTTCACCGTACCAAGTTCGCCATGGGCGGTGCCGCCCTGATGGTGCTGTGCGGTCAGTATTTCGGGTTTTACAGCCCGGCGCTGGCTATCGAGGCCATTGACTGGAATGTGGTGTTCCTGCTTGGCGGCATGATGACCATCGTCGCCATCATGATCCCCACCGGCGGCTTCCAGGCCCTGGCCTACCGCATCGCCGACCTCAGTCGCGGCCGCCTGTTTCTGCTGATGGTCATGCTGGGTACGGCGGTGACGGTAATCTCACTGCTGCTGGACAACGTCACCACGGTGGTCATCTTCGGCCCGCTGATCGTGCTGATCTGCCAGGCGCTCAAGGTCAGCCCGGTACCCTACCTGCTGGGTGCCGCCCTGCTGTCGGATACCGGCGGCGTGGCCACTCTGGTCGGCGACCCCCCCAACCTGATGATCGGCTCGGCGGCCGGGATTGACTTCAACACCTTCCTGATCCACATGGGCGGGATCGTACTGGTCGCCTGGATCGCTATCCTGCTGGCCCAGCGGTGGCTGTTTGCCCGGGAACTGTCGGTGATCCCGGAACAGCAGGATTTCTCCGGCAGGAGCGAGATCAAGGACCCGCATACCTGGTATGCAGCCGTGGTAGTACTGGCGGTCATGGTTGTGCTGTTCATCCTGCATCACTCGCTGGGCTGGGAGCCCTGGTTCGTGGCCGCCATTGGCCTGACCCTGCTGGTCTTCATCGGTCGCAGCGTGGAGCTGGACGAATCGTTCGAGGATGTCGAAATGTCGTTGCTGATGTTCTTCATCTCCCTGTTCGTGGTCGTCGGCGGAGTGGAGCAAAGCCACTTCCTGGAATTCCTGGGGCAGTTTATCCAGCCCTTCGTGGAGCATGACCTGCTGATCGCTGCGCTGCTGCTGATGTGGATTGCGGCCATCCTCTCCGCCATGATCGATAACATCCCCTTCACCGCTGCGATGGTTCCCATCATCCTCGGCATGGAGCAGCAGGGGATCAACGTGGCGCCGTTGTGGTGGTCACTGGCGATCGGCGTCGGTATGGGTGGCAACGGTACCCATCTGGGTTCCACGGCCAACGTATTCATCGTGACCCTGTCCGAGCGACTGGCAAAGGATACCGGGGATGAGAGCCTGCGCATCACGCCGGGGCTGTGGTTCCGCAAGGGCACACCGGCCATGCTGCTGACACTGGCCAGTTCCTCGATTGTGATGTGGCTGTTCTTCGGTTTCTTCAGCAAGCCACTGTGAGGCAGGATGTGGCAGGCCTGGAGTGCAACGGGTATAGCGGCTGGCGTGGTTCGGGGTGTTGTGTGCAGCGGATGCGCAATCGTCGGGCGGCAGCCTGTTGTGGTGACGGCTGTCCTGGCAGCGAGCGTTACCGTTGAAAACCCTGCGCAACATACTCAGGACCATGGGCGAGGCACTGACGCTTGCCGATTCCGGGGAGATGCTGAGCGATGCAAGCAAGAATGCCGTACTCGGGCGTTTTCAGGAGAGTTGTCCGCTGGCGCCCGATGCGGTGTCACCGCGGGTGGTTATTGCCAGTGATCAGGATTTCACGCCGGGGATTGTAGAACACGGGATTGAACTGTGCCGTGAGAACCGGGCGATGCTGGAGCTGTTGTGCATTTACCCCGGAGAAGCTGCCCGTTCGGCGCAGCTGACGGAAGCGCTGCCGCGCCTGGTTTCCGAGGCCAGGCTCGATTTCCAGGTTACGCGCCGTCAGGGTGACCTGCTCAGGGAGGTGGATACCTACCTGCACCTGCGCCGCGATACCCTGATCATGCTGATTCATGTCGGTGAGGATCTGCGGCGGCGGGCGGAGCGCTACCGGCAGGGAGGGCGCTGGAGCCACTCAAGCCAAGGTCCGGCTGTCAGTCTGTATGAGGAGGTTCCGGCGACGTGAGCCGGTGACTGGCAAGACGCCGGATTGCCGGCTATGGAAATGGTGGGTATTAACTGGATATTCCCGGTGGGGTTTTGTGTATCATTCGATTGCCATACGTCGCGGGGTCAAACTGATTAAAGACCGGGTCAGGCAGCAAACGCTGTAATAACAGCTAACAATTACTGGAGGCACTATGGATGTTCTGGTGACGCTCGCTGTGGTAGCGGTCATCGTTGTGTTGATATTCGATTACACCAATGGTTTTCATGATGCCTCCAACATCATCGCAACAGTGATTGCCTCGCGCGCAATGACGCCTGTACAGGCCGTCATTATCGTTGCGACGTTCGAATTTCTGGGTCCAGTACTCGGTGGCACGGCAGTAGCCAACACCATTGGCAAGTTTGTCGATATCAATGACCTGCAAGCGCTGGACGCCATGGCGATCATCCTGTGCGGCATCGTCGGGGCTATCACCTGGAACCTGGGGACGTGGTGGTTCGGTATCCCGTCCTCATCCTCGCACGCGCTGGTGGGTGGCCTGGTGGGTGCGGTGGTGGTGTCAGCCGGCATTGACCATGTGGCGTGGGGATTCACTGAACTGGCCCAGGGGCACTTCACCGGGGTGACCAAGGTGCTTGTTGCCCTGGTGGTCTCGCCGATCATCGGCTTCTGGGCGGGATTTTTGATTCACCGGACGATGAAATTCCTGCTGCGTTCGGCAAAACCCGTGGCCAACAAGTACCTGCGCCGCGTCCAGTTTTTCACTGCAGCCGGTCTTGCCTTCTCGCATGGTGCCAATGATGCCCAGAAAAGCATGGGCATCATCACCCTTGTGCTGCTGCTGGGCGGCTTCATCCCGGAATTTCATGTGCCGTTCTGGGTGATTCTTGCCTGCGCCAGCGCGATTACCCTGGGCATCATGTCCGGCGGCTGGCGCATTGTGCGTACCGTTGGCTTTGGCATTTACAAGGTGCGCCCGCTACATGCATTTGATGCCCAGCTAACCTCTGCATCGGTGATCTTCGCGGCATCGATGATCGGCGCGCCGGTCTCGACCACCCACGTGGTGAGTTCGTCCATCATGGGGATTGGTGCCTCGGAACGGCCCAAGGCGGTTCGCTGGGGCAAGGCCCGCGAAATCATCAAGACGTGGGTAATCACGATACCCGGTGCCGCCACGGTCGCGATAATCAGCTATTACCTGGTGCACCTCGTTACCGGCGTGGCATAGTCCGGGCTGGAATGTATAACCGCACGGCTGCAAGTCAGCCCTTATTGCATGGAGAAGAGAACAATGAGCGCTAGCAAAGACTCGGTAGTGACACGGTTGGTAGACAGGGTGTTCCCCCGCATGCCGGATTTCTATTCCCTGCTGAATGACCAGTGTGACCTCGTTGTCGAGGCGATGGAGGTCTTTGTCCAGTTCATGGAGAACGGCGACGAGGCCCTGGCCAGGCAGGTACGGGCACTGGAAAAACGTGGCGACGAACTCAAGGCAAGGAATACCGATATTCTCAACAAGTCGTTTTCCACACCCATGGATCGCGAGGATATCTACCGCGCGATTGCCACCATTGACCATATCGCCAATTATGCCAAGACCACCACCCGCGAAATTGAAGTGCTGGGGGTGGAACCCGACAAGTACATGCTGGAGCTTGCGGTCCTGCTGAAAGCAGGAGCGTATGCACTGCAGCGCGGTTATCAAAAGCTCTCGGAAAACCCGCGTCAGGCTGAAGAGGACTCCCAGGCCGCGCGCAAGGCGGAGCGCACTTCTGAAAAAGTCTATCGCAGGGCGCTGGGCGAATTGTTCCGGGAAGAAGGCTATATCGAGATACTGGATGATCAGGAAACGAATACCACCGAGGCGGCGGTCAAGCTGGTCATCGAGATTTTCAAGCGCCGTGAAGTCTATCGCCACCTGTCCAACGCTTCGGATCGTCTGGCACGGGCCGGTGAAGTGCTGCATGACATCGTCGTGAAGATTTCATAACCCGACAGTAAGGTATCGAGGTCAGCACCCGAAGAGCGGGCATACAGCGTCCGTTCCTGTTACGAAGCGTTGCTGCCCGCAATTCCTGTCTTGTCATGCACCGCCTGCAGTTGGCGCAGATTTTCCCGCGCGGTGCTGTCGCCCGGTTCCAGCCGCAGGGCCTTCGAGAAATGCTGAATCGCCTGCCGGTAATTGCCCTGCTGCTTCAGAATCAGGCCGAGCGCCGTGTGGGCACTGTGTTGTTGCGGGTTCAGTTGCAGGGCTGTTTGCAGATGCTGCAGCGCGGCAGCCTGGTCGCCCTGTTTTTCCAGCAGCTCCGCGAGCGCTACATGCACGTGGTAGTTGTCAGCGTCGAGTTCAAGCTCCGCCCGGCACTGTTTGATGGCCTCGTCCGTTTTGCCCTGTTCCCCGAAAATTCTTGCCAGCTCTGCATGGACGCCTCGCCTTCCGGGTGACAGGACCAGTGTCGCCTGGTAGTACTGCGCCGCTTCCTCGGGTTTGCCCAGCGAGTACAGGGCCGAGGCAAGTCCGTAATACACGGCAGGATGCGGTCCCAGGGCTTCCAGTGCCCGCTGGAACAAGTCGTAGGCCTCCTCGAATTTGCCGGCCCAGCCAAGCACTTTCCCGAGGTTCACCATCGCCTGGCCTGTTTCCCTGGGATCGAGGCTCGCGATCACCTGCTGCTCGACGGCTTCGCGGCGTGCGGTGTTCCAGCCGGCGTCGGGGGCGACAACGCCCTCCTGCTGCAGTTCATCGAACAGCGCCAGTCCCAGCAAGCGGTAGCCTTCCATGCTGGTATGCACGTGGTCGACAAAATACTCCTTGCCGAAGATCGTATACGGGTACTGCCTGCGGTACGCCTGGCGCAGGATCTCCGGAAAATCCACCAGTGGTACGTCTTCCTGCGCCGCCACCGCCGCCACGCTGTGCTGCATCGCGCCCAGCATGCGCAGCGGCGCAATGTCTTCCTCCACCGCCCGCTGAAAGGCCTGCTCCGACTCCGCATAGCGCCCCAGGCTGAACAGCGCCTGACCCATGCGGTAGTGCAGCTCGGCATAGCGGTCATCGAGCGCCAGCGCCTCGCGGTACAGCGCTAGCGCCGCGGCGGCATCGCCCGCGCTCGCGCGTTCCCCGGCACGCTCATACAGCGCCTGCCAATGCTGCAGCGCCGGCGCATCCAGCCCTTCCCGGTGCGCGCTCTTGAAGGGCGACATGTCCTTGA
>Ga0210064_1000465_pt1 | contig 19256 bp, 18 predicted proteins | sample Muzzi_CordC_D2_FD_185531 | JGI IMG/M metagenome (GOLD analysis project Ga0210064, IMG submission 185531) | Wetland microbial communities from San Francisco Bay, California, USA, that impact long-term carbon sequestration - Muzzi_CordC_D2 (SPAdes) | ecosystem: Environmental > Aquatic > Marine >...
GTCTTACGTCTCCAAATTTATGAAAGTGTTGCCCGGACGAAAAGTTGCCGGATTCTACCAGGCTGAAAACAGATTTGACACTGCCGCTATTGCTGAACTTTATAGTAATATCCCGGGGATTCGGTAGTCGTGACCCGTCTTCATAAACACAGAACACCATTTAAATGGATACATCATTTTATTTGATCCTGAAAAATATAAAGACAAAGTAAATAACCCCCGCCTTTTAAGGCGGGGATTATTTAAAGAAAAGTTTTCTTAAAAATTCAATAATATATCAGTTCAAAAACTTCCAGTCGGATGAGGGGGCTAAGAGGAATGGAACAAAATACCCAAGTAAACAAGGAAGAAATTGACAAGGAATTTATTGAAAAATTGCTTAAATCATATTCTGAAAGGCTGGCAAAAGCCCACGAAGAAATCGAAAGGCTTAAACATGAAAATACTATATTGAAGGAAAGAATAGCTATACTGGTGAAAAAGAAACCATCTCAATAAAATGGTTATAAGTGTATCAATCCGTCGATTCGTTTGCCAATCCACGACCTATCTGGCAAAATCTAATTCTTTTTACCCCTATTCTTTAAAAATAGGATGTCTATATGTTGACACCAAGATTTGTTGCCTTAAGTTTATTTCATGGAAACCGGACTAAACATACGATTGGTATTATGGAAAGCCAACAAAGCTGTTGAAAAAGTCGATATTTAGAAGGCATAAAAATATTAAAAATACATAAAGAAGGAGAACTCTATTATGAAAGTATTAATCGTGTACTACTCGACATATGGACATGTCAATAAAATGGCAGAAGCTGTTGCAGAAGGCGTAAGGGAAATAAAAGGTGCAGAGGCAATCTTGCGTCGTGTACCCGAAACGCTTCCAGAGGAAGTACTCGAAAAAATGGGAGCAGTTGAAGCACAGCAATCCATGTCAAATGTGCCGATCTGTACGGTAGATGAGCTTGCTTCAGCGGATGCAGTTATTTTCGGGACGCCAACAAGGTTCGGTAATATGTGCGGCCAAATGCGTCAATTTTTGGATGCGACCGGACAACTCTGGGCAAATAACACTTTGGTTGGTAAAGTAGGAAGTGTTTTTACAAGTAGTGCGACACAACACGGAGGGCAAGAGTCCACGATTCTCTCGTTTCACATCACTCTACTTCATCATGGATTCCTTGTTGTTGGTTTGCCTTATACTTTTCAAGGACAAATGCGCATAGATGAAATAACCGGAGGCTCTCCTTATGGTGCTTCCACAATTGCCGGCGGTTCAGGGGAAAGGATGCCAAGTGAAAATGAGCTAAACGCCGCACGTTTTCAAGGCAAACATGTCGCGACGATTGCTTTGAAACTTAAAGAATAGATTCGTATGGGAAGACTTCCTGGGATTCCATACCAAATCGATAACGTTCTGAAATCGCTTTAGCATTGCTTTTGAAAGACTGGAAGATGTATGATGATTAGGCGAATTCAACTGTTAAAATGGATTCATATCGAGCTAATTGGAACACAGCTAAGAAAAGGGGATGTAATCTTGAGTAAATAGCTTGATTTTTTCCAAAAAGTTGTTATCGTTTAAGTTAAACAAAGTCAAAAAGTCCTGTTTCAGAAAATGTCATTATTGTTCAGCGTACCATTTATCAGAAATTAACTTAAAAAGTAGATTACGCTCAAGGGTAAGGCGGTATGTAACTTAACCATTGGGCATTACATGCATTTTGATTGCGAGATCTCATCAATAAATTTAACCGACAAAATCAAAAAGGCCATCCTCTTAATAAGCGCACCTTTCGTAAAAGAGGAAAGAAAATCCGACGAAGCGAGGATGTACCGTCAGCACACGTCGACACTGCACTGAAAGCAAGATGGGATGTTTCACAGTTCAAGGTCCCGCTGGCTGAAGGAAAGACGCGGTTTCACGATTTCGGTCTTTCCGATTCGTTACTTCATGCCATCAGCGATCTTGGCTTCGAGTACTGTACACCGATCCAGGCCGAAATCCTTCCCGGCAGTCTGTCCGGAAAGGATGCCAGCGGCCGGGCACAGACCGGAACAGGGAAAACGGCTGCATTTCTGATCACCGTCATCACCCGGATGCTGAATAAGCCCATTCATGACAAAAGAAAACCCGGTATGCCTCGGGTTCTGGTTTTAGCCCCCACCCGGGAGTTGGTTCTCCAAATTTCCGAAGAAGCTCGTCATCTCTCAAAGTACACGGATCTTAAAACCATTTCCGTGTTCGGTGGCATGGATTATGAAAAGCAGAGAAAGCAACTTTCCTCCGATGCGGTGGATATTGTTGTTGCAACGCCCGGGAGGCTGCTCGACTTTCAGCGGCGCCGCGACATCTCCCTGAAAAAGATCGAGATGCTGATCATTGACGAGGCCGATCGGATGCTCGACATGGGCTTTATCCCCGATGTGAAAAATATTATCTACAGCACTCCGGCAAAAGAAAAGCGTCAGACGCTGCTCTTTAGCGCTACACTGACCGGTGAAATCACCCGACTCGCGTCCCAATGGACCCATAACTCTGTAACCGTAGAAATCGAACCTGAACAGATCGTGGTGGAAACGGTGGATCAGGTCGTCTACATCGTGACCAGCATCGATAAATTTGCACTCCTGTTCAATATCATTCATCGACAGAATCTCAAGAGGGCTCTGATTTTCTGCAACAGGCGCGATGAAGTGAGAGGACTTGCAAAGATGTTGACCCGTCACGGCATCAACTGTTCGACACTCTCCGGTGATATTCCCCAAAGGAAGCGGATTCGTCGACTAGAGGCCTTCAAGACCGGAAATATTCGAGTCCTGGTGGCTACGGATGTGGCCGGACGTGGTATTCACATAGAAGGTATGGATCACGTCATTAATTTCATGTTGCCCCATGAGCCGGAGGATTATGTCCACCGGATTGGGCGCACCGGCCGGGCTGGTGCCACCGGTACCTCAGTCAGCTTCGCTGATGAGAAGGATGCCTTCTACATTCCCGCCATTGAAGCATTCATCGAACAGAAACTGAATTGCATCGAGCCCAAGGAAGAATGGCTCACCTTACCTGAACCTATACCTGCAAGAAAAAAACGACAATCTTACCGCAGAAGGAGATCTGTCCTCACCGCATAAAGGTAATCCCTAACATACTAAAAAAATAACTTTTTTAAAAATATTGTGAGCTTAAAAATATTGTAACATCGTTTTTTAAAGAGGACCACTCCATCTTATTGTCTGAGTCCGAAATCCGGAAATTGCTGCAAATCTAATGAACCCGATCATTACCGGGTATTTTTTTATTGGAGGCTTTCTGGAGAATCATTACCAACCGTTAAGTCGGCAAAACAACCTGAAAAAGAATGACTCCATATTGACTTGAAAATAAACAGAGGTTACAGTACTCTCAATATAATGTTTCCCAGGTTGTTGATGAGATCTTTTCCGAAATGGCCTTGGGAAAAAGAGTTTCCCATGCAAATATAAAGAATGAAGCCGTTGAAGTTTCCAAGGTGTCTTTGATCTGTATATCCAAAACAAGATTGATGTCGATAATGCGGACCACACCAATTGGGGATAGTGAAATAAAATGAAAAAAATCTATGTGGACGATACCAATCAAGTAACCATTATCTGTCCAAAATGCGGAATTGAGAAAAATATTGATGTGGCGAATTTCAAGGATACTCATAAAAGGCTGAAAGCCAAATGCCGATGCGGCGAAGTTTTTCGGTTCACATTGGAATATCGAGAGCATTACCGTAAGAAAGTCCGGCTCTCAGGTGAATACTTCGTTCAGAGGAAAAATGAAAGAGGAGAAATAATCATCGAAGATATTTCAGCAACCGGAATCCGATTTGCAAGTCTTAAGCCACATTATATTTCCAGAAATGATACAGTTGAATTGAAATTTACTCTAGATAATCCAATGCGAACTCAAATCCAAGAACTCGTTAAAATAATATGGATCATCGATCGCAATGTCGGTGCACAGTTCATCGATCCAAAATCACTTGAAAAAGATTTGGGATTTTATCTGAAAACATAATTTGATGTTTATGAATAGAATCCGAAAATCATTTATTTGAGGGGTCGGGGAGTTTTTCTAACAATCGCTCCATGGATAATCTTTTTTTAAACCGCATGAACTCGCGGCAAGAGATCGTAAAGAAAAAACAGGAAGCTATCTTTGAAATATCAATAGGTTCTCTGCATCATTTTAAAATATTTTTAAAGCACGATTTCGGTATGCGCCTGTTTTTTCTAACGATCCCTAAGCCACTCAAACAGCATCCCATTTAAAAAAAGATCATCCATTCCGCTATATTCAAGGATTTAGGAGAAAAACTCCCCGACCCTTGATTTATTTATTGACTTCCTGTGTGAAACTCGGAGACTTTGTTTGAAGTTGAAACCAAGGTGAACTTTCATGACATTTGAAGGAAAAGATTACGAAGACCTTAAACAAGCGGTAGAGAGTCTCGAATTCCCAAGTTTTATTTCTAAAATTACCAGTTATATAGAAAAACCTGTTGTAAAAATAATCGATAGTTTGCCTGTTCAAGCATCTAAAAACATTCAAGATGCAGTAAGGATTACTCTAAAAAATCTACTGACCCTCACTGTAAAAACAATGGACAAGGAGTTCAAGCGCGGAGCATCAACAACTACACATAAAATTGCAAGCGGTATAAGTGGTGCTTTTGGTGGCGCCTTTGGGTTGCCTGCCCTAGCGATAGAACTTCCAATATCGACATCGATAATTTTACGTTCGATTGCCGATATTGCAAGGAGCGAAGGGGAAGATATTGCAACACTTCAAGCAAGATTGGCCTGCCTCGAAGTTTTCGCTCTTGGCGGTAAATCTGATACTGACGACGGGGCTGAGACAGGGTATTTTGCAGTTCGCGCTGTCTTGGCAAAGGCTGTAAGCGATGCCGCAAAACATATTGCCGCAAAAGGTCTCACTGAGAAAGGAGCTCCACCTATTGCAAGATTAATCACCCAACTTGCATCTCGTTTTGGAACAGTGGTTTCTGAAAAGGTATTTGTTCAGGGCGTACCCGTTATCGGAGCACTGGGAGGTGCGACTATCAATCTTCTGTTTGTTGACCATTTCCAAGAAGTTGCACGTGGACATTTTGTTGTTCGACGCTTGGAAAGAAAATATGGAAAAGAAGAGGTGAAAGAGGAATACATAAAAATCTTATCGGAGTATATGAAAAACCCATCGGGATCTCCAGGACGTCCATAAACTCGTCAATAACTTTCTTAAACCTCTTATCCAGTTCTGTTGAACGTCTGTAAAATTCTCGGAACGCCCATCAAAGAATAAGTTTCTATTTTCATTAGAAGATTTAGTGCTCATAAGTATAGATATTACCTGAAGGAATTCCGCCCTTTGGGGGTAATAAATAAAGTCATGAATGATGAAAATCGTATAAGAATACCGCCAGGCCTTCATGTTCGGATTGTATTAAAGAAAGACCAGCGATCCGGAAAATTACCCTGATACGTTGGGGCATCCTGACGTCGTTGTTGCCAAAGGACGGATGGATGCATATTATGACAACATAGACGCCTATGGAAAAGTCGTATCGAAAGAAAAAGCAAAGGAGGGCCAAGCCACGGCCGCAATTCCAATAATAGATCAGGTATTTAATAAAGATATTTCGAACTCTTAAGATATTTAAAAAAAGGAGCAAGATCATGGCAACAATTACATTAAAAGGAACGCCCATTGAAACCATTGGCGATTTACCAGGAGTTGGAGAAAAGGCTCCTAATTTTACGCTAACCAAAAGGGACCTTTCCGAGACAATCCTCGACGATTTTGCGGGGAAACGCATCGTTTTAAATATTTTCCCGAGTATTGATACCCAGGTATGCGCAACTTCGGTTCGCAGATTTAACGTGGAAGCCAGCAAGCTCGAGAATAGCGTTGTCCTTTGCATTTCAGCGGATTTGCCGTTTGCCCACGAAAGGTTTTGCGGGGCCGAAGGTATTGATGATGTGGTGTCCTTGTCGAGTTTTCGTTCCGCGGCTTTTGGAAAGGACTATGGGGTGAAAATAACGAGCGGTCCCCTGACCGGTTTGATGTCTAGAGCCATTGTTATCATTGATGAATCCGGAAAAGTCATTTATACGGAACAGGTTCCGGAAATTGTGCAGGAGCCGAATTACGAGGCGGCACTGGCCGCACTGTCTTAACCAACTCTTGCATGACAAATTGATAAAAACTTTTAAAATTCTCGAATTCGTCGATTTCGTCAATGACTTTCGTTATTATAAAACAGGCATTAAATTTCATAGAAAATCTGGAGTTGAAATGACTGTAAACTTCTGGCTGATGAAATCAGAACCTAATGAATTTTCGATTATGGACTTGAAAAACAGTCCCAATCAGACCGAGTGCTGGGACGGTGTTCGTAACTACCAGGCTCGTAACTTTATGCGGGATAAGATGCGCATCGGAGATCGCGTTCTGTTTTATCACAGTGTCGTCAAGCCCTCGGTGGTGGGAACCGCAAGAGTTGTCAAGACCGGATATCCGGACGTCACGGCATGGGATCCGAAAAGTAAACACTTTGATCCAAAAAGCACCCCTGAAAACCCCATCTGGTATATGGTAGACATTTCTTTCGAGAGTCAATTTGCCGAACCGATTCCCTTGGCAAGGCTGAGGACGGTTACCGGACTCGAAAACATGATGCTGCTTCGCAAGGGAATGCGCCTTTCAATCCAGCCTGTGACCGCCAAAGAGTTCGATATAATCGTGGCAATGGGAACCCGTGAAGTCTGTGTTGGATAAAGTCGGTATGTCCGGTCTGCTTAAAGACCTTGAGATGAAAATCAACCGGGCTGCGGAAGTGGCGACCCCAAAGGCAAAAAAGCTTTTCTCACAGGCGATCACTGGAGGTAATATTTACCATTGACATTTAATCGTTAGTGAATATTGAAATATTACCAAGGGGTAGAATAAATACTCCGTAAATTCAAAGAAATACAATTTTTCAGGAGATAAAATATGCAAATAATTAAAATATATAGATTATTAAGTGTTATTTTTCTTGCCGTTATTGTCACCGGTTGTGCGTCATGGCAAAATAACCACGGAAAGATCAGAATTTTAAAAGAAAGTCAGAATAGAGTGACCATTCAGGATTTAGTAGACAAATGGGATGATTATTATGTTTATTATTCCGACCATTACGATGGATATAGCACTCGATCACCTCTGGGGATCATGTTCGATCCGAAAAATAATGATACAACCCTGGTGGGTGATCGGTGGAAAAAAGTCAGGGATCAAAAAGATTTGATAGAGATGACAAAATGGATTTATCCGACTACTCAGTATGAGCCCTGGCTCAACGAAATACTAGGGCCGGATGGTAGATTTTATGGGTATCTCTATTACTCATATGGATTTGTAACCCTTAAAGTGGTTGATGATAAAACGATGTCTGTATTTAATCTGGAGGATCCTCGTGAAGAGGGAGATGGTGAGCCTCCCAATTAATTCAAATTGTCCTACTTGCGTTTTCGATTAAAACTTGAAATAGTCAAGGAGGTTTATAATGAGTGACAGTATGGTTTTTTCACCTTTCCAATTAAAGGGTTTTACTCTTAAAAACCGAATCGGTGTTGCGCCGATGACACGCATGTCCTCTTCCGGAAACAGTATCCCCCGACAGGATGTCTTTGATTTTTTAATCAGGAGGGCCAAAAATGGCGCTGCAATTGTTTATACCGAAGCGATTGTTACAGATTATGAAAGCGCTCAAGGTTATCCGGGGCAGGCACGCCTGGTAACGCAGCGACAGATTGAAGCATGGAAACCCGTCGTGCGCACAATACAAAAAGAGGGATCTATCGCTATGATGCAAATGTTTCATTGTGGGCGCATGGCGTGGCCGGATATAAATCCGGCAAATCGGGCGATAGCTCCAAGTGCCATTACCCCTAAACAAATCAATCCAATGACTGGAGAACTTTATCCGGTGCCTGACATCATGACTCAGTTTGACATCGATCATGTGATTGTTGGCTTTGTGGAAACAGCCAAGGGGGCCATTGAAGCTGGTTTCGATGGTATAGAAATTCACGGAGCTCATGGTTATCTCATCAATAATTTTTTATCGTCATACTCCAATAATCGTACAGATCCTTACGGGGGGTCTGTGGAAAATCGTTTCCGTTTTGCCCATGAAGTGATTCAGGCAGTAAAAAAGGTGATTCCTGACGATTGTCTGCTGACCTTCAGAATTTCCAATTGGGGTGTTGCAGACCCCGAAGTGTCCCTTTTTAATACAAAGGCTGAATATCAAAAGGTTATCAAGATGTTGTCAAAAGAGCCCATCGATGTAATTTCTGTTTCAGCTTATGGTTACAAGGATAACGCTTTTGGCACTGATCAAAATATGGCGGAAATCACTCGAGAGGTTGCTGATTTACCATTAATGATTTGCGGCCAGATATATGACAGAGATAGTGCGGAGGATGCACTGAAGAATGCGGATATCGTATTAAGTGCGAAATCCTTTTTATTGAATCCTGACTGGGTTGAAGATGTTCGATCAGGAAAGCAGTTACCTCTTTATAAATCAGAGGAAGCAAACGTTGCATACACAGATGAGCCTTTACCTTGATTGGGTTTCGGTAACTCTGTAAAAATGATAATTTCTAAGTGATTGAAAACAAAATCGAAAAAACGTCTATTGAATGAACTGTTTACAGGTATGGTGAGGACAAGGTCGTTGCCTATCTGGAGAAACAGGCGAAGGAGGCCCTATGGTAAAAGCCGTTATTATGCATGAAACAGGTGGACCTGAGGTGTTACGCTGGGAAACGTATGATCCGGGACAGCCAAAAACAGGTGAAATTTTGATTCGACAGGAAGCGGTTGGCCTGAACTTTATTGATGTGTATCATCGTACCGGCCTCTATCCTCTGCCCTCCCTGCCGGCCATACCCGGAATGGAAGGCGCCGGTGTTGTCGAAGTCGTTGGCGAGGGAATAAGTGAATTCACAAAAGGGGACCGTGTCGCATATGCAGGGTTGCCGCCCGGTGCTTATGCCGAAGCCAGAGTCATGCCGGCCCATCGCCTGGTAAAGCTTCCGGAGTTTATTTCAACCCGACATGCGGCAGCCATGATGCTTCAAGGGATGACCGCTCGATATCTTTTATACGGCTGTTACAAGGTAAAAGCAGGAGATCGCATTTTGATCCAGGCAGCAGCCGGAGGCGTGGGTTTGATTGTCTGCCAGTGGGCCAAATATTTGGGAGCCACGGTGATCGGAACGGTGGGTTCAGCTGAAAAGGCGGATTTGGCGGCAAACCATGGCTGTGATCATCCCATCCTCTACCGGGACGAGGATTTTGTCTCACGGGTAAACGAGATTACCCAAGGAAAGGGTGTGGACGTGGTCTATGATTCCGTGGGCCAATCCACCTTCATGAAATCAGTCGACTGCCTGCGCCCCATGGGGATGATGGTCAGTTTCGGCCAGTCTTCGGGCCCGATTCCGCCCATCGACACGGGGATTCTCGCCGCCAAGGGTTCTTTGTTTCTCACCCGGCCGAGCCTTATGGCCTACACCGCCAGTCGGGAAGATCTGCTTGCCCATGCCCTTGATCTGTTCGATGTCGTAGAAAAAGGTGCAGTTAAGATCGAGATTCGACAGACATATCCCTTATCCGAGGCTTCAAGAGCCCATCAGGAACTCGAGGATCGCAAGACCACCGGGTCCACACTTTTGATTCCTTGATTCCTTTAAAACCTATTGAGAAAGAATGATGCTTAAGAAAGTCATCTCAGGAGGACAAACAAGCGCTGACCAGGCGGCCCTTGATGCTGCAATCAAACTGGGGATTGATCATGGAGGATGGATACCAAGAGGCCGAACCACTGAAACCGGCACATTGCATGAAAATTATAACCTTCGAGAAATGCCCACCGATGATTATTCCAAGTGTATCGAACAGAATGTAAAAGATTCAAAAGGGACACTCATCATATTCTTCGGCAAACTCACCGGAGATCTTTATCGTGCTGAAAGAGAAACGTTGAAGCACAAACATCAGCTTCTTGGTGTCGATCTTAATCAAACCATTGCGTTTCATGCTGCATCTCTGGTCAATGACTGGATTCAGTTAAGATACATTGATGTTCTTTATGTGGTTGGCCCAGGCGCAGCCGCAAATCCCCACGCAGGAAAACACACAAAACTTATGCTTGAGAGAGCATTGATATTGGATTTAATGAATGTCCCTTCCCATCGGGCCATTACAGATTATTCCAATAATAACCATCTTAAGAAACGTCTCGTACTTCCAAAAACCATTCATGAAGCCGTTGAGAAATTAATAACGGAAATGGCGCTCAAGGATAAAGTTGTTATCGCCAATATGACACATGATGAACTTATTGACCTCAATTCAAATCTGGGCGCATATATCCGAAATGCATTCCGTCTTTGGTCCGGCAACCATGAACTCATGGAATCCTGCAGGTTTGTGTCCAAAAACAATAAGTTAGACGTAGACGACGCATCTTTTGCCATTATCGGTGCAATGTGGGAAAAATTACGGAAGACCCATAAGTTGAAAGTCATTAAATGACGGTAAAACTGTGATCAGGCCCTGATCCTTGATTAAAACTTTAGAGGCGGTGAAGGGGGAAGCAGAGTATGAAACAAGATGGGATAGAATTTCGAAAATGGCCGGATGATTCGGTGCCGGATGAAACAACGATCCGTAAAATCTTAGCTGTCGAAGGCTTGGAACCCTATCGCTGGTCAAACAGTTCCGGGGATGTTTACAGCACCCACTCGCATACCTTTAATAAAGTGATTTATGTGGTAAAAGGATCGATTACATTCGGATTGCCGGATACCGGGGATCAGATATTACTGCATACCGGTGACCGGCTTGATCTGCCGGCAGGCATATCTCATAATGCAGTGGTGGGGAACAAAGGGGTTGTTTGTCTGGAAGCACATCGGTAGAGTAAAAACCATATGAAAACAGAAGAAATTCTTCGTTATCATGAAGAGACTAAGCATCATTTCAACCGCTACGCCAGATCCCTGGGTTATATGGACTGGAAAAATCAGCCGAATCCATTCAGGTTTTATGAAAATGTGAAAACGTTCTCCCTACCTCTTCTTAATGAAAATTCTGCGGCAGACTATATGGATCTATACACTCGCGAGAAAACAACTCCCCAAGCGTTCAGCTTGGAAAATATCTCGCGTTTCATGGAATTGGCCCTTGGCCTGTCTGCATGGAAAGCGATTTCAGGCAGCCGGTGGTCTCTTCGAATGAATCCTTCCAGCGGAAATCTCCATCCCACGGAAGCACACCTTGTTTTACCTTTCACAGATTCAACGCCATGCGGTGTTTACCACTATAATGCATTTATCCATGCGTTGGAGCAACGGGCGATAATATCCGGTGATTTATGGGAACGGATTTTGAATCATTTTCAAACATACGGGTTTATGGCGGGTTTGAGCAGCATATTCTGGCGCGAATCCTGGAAGTATGGAGAACGCGGGTTTCGATACTGCAACCATGATATCGGCCATGCTCTGGCTGCTTTGAGTTTTTCCGCAAACCTTTTGGGGTGGAAAGTGACACTGTTAAATTCTCTTTCTGACAGGAATGTCGAAACCATACTCGGTTTTGACAAGACCGATTGGCATGAACTTGAAAAAGAGGTTCCCGAGCTTTTGTGCTTTGTCCATTCGCATCAACATCATATCGTTCCCCGGAGACTGACTGTTGAAATCATTAATGGATTTTCAAACCTTTTGTTTAAGGGAACCCCAAATCTTCTTAGCGATAAAAGGATTAACTGGGAAATTATATATAAAACTGTAAAGTTTTCCGAAAAACCGGTGACATCGGAAAAGAGATTCGACTACGGGCGCAGGAAGTTTGTGGGTCGGCCGATCTCTTCTTTTACTGCCGAGCAAATTATCCGCCAAAGAAGAAGTGCCGTCAATTTTAATCCGGGTGGACATGTCTCCAAGCGTCGATTTATAGCGATGCTCGATAAAACAATTCCACGGAATCAGTGCGTGCCTTTTGATACTGAACTTTCCGATCCGTCAATTCATCTCTTTATATTCGTACATCATGTCCGGGAAATGCTTCCGGGTTTGTATTTTTTTATCAGAAATGAAAATCATTTAAACGAAATAAAAAACCTCTGCAAACCGAAATTTATGTGGGAACAGATTGATCAGGGATTTCCCCTCTACCTGCTCGAGCAGGGTGATTTCCGGAAAACCGCCATTCGCATCAGCTGTCATCAAGACATCGCCGGCTACAGTTCATTTTCCCTTGGAATGATCGCCAGATTCAAAAAAATATTGGATAAAGAACCTTTTCGATATCGCCATCTTTTCTGGGAAAGCGGAATGATCGGTCAGGTGCTGTATCTCGAAGCAGAAGCACATGGGTTAAGGGGGACCGGAATCGGGTGTTTTTTCGATGACGCGGTGCATGACCTGTTGGGTTTTGAAAATAATGCCTTTCAAAGCATCTATCATTTTACCATCGGAGACCCTGTTGAAGACAAAAGGTTGACAACATATCCTCCTTATCATCATTTGAATAATCCATAAAATGGGTCGATATGAAAGCCCCTGCGCCAATTATAATCATGGCCACTTAGAAGGTGACTATGAACGCAGACCCTTTCAGGCACCCCTTTTGAAGATTTGCCGGAGGGTGAAATTGTCCTTTGTACGGTGCCGAAAAAGAGTTTTTTGAAGAGCCGGACTATTAGACTCTTCTGACTGCCATTGCCAACCGTTAGTTTCGTGTCTATATTTTACAAAGTGTCGTGTGCTTCATAACAATCGGAATATAAAGATCGATAGGATATCCCTTAAACGAATTTTCTCATCAATTTATATGCAAGATTCAGGTATAAAAAGGAGGAAATCATGTCCCCCAATCTTCTTATCAATGAAAAAAGTCCATATTTACTTCAACATGCCCATAATCCGGTGGACTGGCATCCATGGTCTGAAGAGACCTTTGCCAGAGCCAGTGCAGAAAATAAACCGGTTTTCCTTTCCATCGGGTATTCCACCTGCCACTGGTGTCATGTTATGGAAAAAGAGTCATTTGAAGATAAAGAAGTCGCAGGATACCTTAACGATGCATTTATCTGCATAAAGGTCGATCGAGAAGAACGGCCTGATATCGATGCCGTTTATATGGCAGCCTGTCAGATGCTCACCGGCAGGGGCGGATGGCCGCTGAATCTTTTTTTGACTCCGGACAGAAAGCCTTTTTTTGCCGCGACCTATCTTCCAAAAAATAGCCGTTTCGGACGTTCCGGGTTGATCGAACTCTGCCAACAGGTGAAAAATGTATGGACGTCTCAAACAGCTAAGGTTACCGAGTCCGCCACAAGCATCGCCGACAATTTGCACCGGGTGTTCTCATTCTCTTCGGCTGATGAACCGGATGAATCCTTGCTCGATCTCGCCTATGATCAGATCAGGCGCACCTATGACCCTCAAAAGGGCGGGTTTGAACCGGCGCCGAAATTTCCCACGCCTCACCGGTTGCTTTTTTTATTGCGATGTTATCATCGGACCGGGGAGCCCAAAGCTTTGGAGATGGTTGAAAATACTTTAACCGCCATGCGTTTAGGGGGAATATGGGATCATGTAGGTTTTGGTTTTCACCGTTATTCCACCGATAAAAATTGGCTATTGCCGCATTTTGAAAAAATGCTTTATGATCAGGCTTTGATTGCCATAGCATATCTGGAATCTTTCCAGATTACCAAAAACCCCCTCTACGCCAGGACCGCCGAAGAGATTTTCACCTATGTGCAAAGAGACATGACATCTTCTGAGGGCGCCTTTTTTTCAGCGGAAGATGCTGATTCCGAAGGTGAGGAAGGAAAATTTTATGTGTGGACGGTGGATGAATTTCGCAAGGAAATCGATGACGATCGAGCCGATATGTGGGAAAGAATTTTACGTCTGAGTCCGGAAGGCAATTTTAGAGATGAGGCCACCGGCAAAACATCCGGAACCAATATTTTACACCTCACGGTTCCCTTGAACAAATGGGCGAAAAGCTATGATGTGGAACCCGAGGTTCTCGAAGAGGATTGGGAAAAAATTCGGAACCGGCTCTTTAACGCTCGTGAAAAACGGGTCCACCCGTTAAAAGACGATAAAATTTTAACGGACTGGAACGGATTGATGATTGCTGCCCTGGCATTTGGCGCCCGGGTATTGGACAAACCTCAATATGCCGAGGCTGCCCGAAAGGCCGTTCAATTTATTCTTTCGAAAATGAAAGATGACAACGGACGGATTTTTCATCGATTTAGGGATGGCGAGCTGGCCGTTCATGCTCAGGCTGCAGATTATGCATTTTTGATTTACGGTCTTATTTCACTGTATCAGGCCACATTCGATTTGACATTTGCAGAAGGTGCCGTGAATCTTCAGAAATCGATGATGAATGAATTCTGGGATGATGAAAACGGCGGCTTTTTTACAACCGAAAAGGCAAATGATGAGCTTCCGGTGCGACCCAAGGAACTTTATGATGGGGCCATTCCATCGGCAAATTCAGTTGCTTTCTATAATTTGCTGTGCCTGTCCAGATTAACCGGAAATCCAAAATGGGAAGAAAAGGCCCAAGTCCATCTGCGCGCTTTTTCCGGTACCATCAAAGCCCAACCTACGGCATCATCCTTCTTTTTAACGGGGTTGGATTTTGCATTGCGCCCGGGGCAGGAGATTGTCATTACCGGAGAACCCGAAGAAGCGGATGTTCATAAATTGCTTTCCACTCTGAATTTTCATTTTATGCCCAACAAGGTGACGCTGGTCAAATCCGATCAAAATGCCGATCGTTTAACCCGGTTTGCCGGATTCACGGATGCGTTGGCAGTGATTAAAGGAGAAACAACGGCTCATTTATGTAAAAATGGCTCGTGCACGGGTTCGTCATCCGATATGAAAGCCGTAATAGATCAAATTCTCGAAAAGAGATAAAAAAAATAGGTAATTGACAACGTCTCTGTCTTTCGATATTTTATTTTTAATTGTTCTAATTGGCTCGATTACAACGCAAAAACAAGTTTTCGCTTGTTCCAACCTCAACTAATTACACAAGAATTGCATTTTTAGTTTTAAACAACACCAAGACATTTGTAGCAGGATGGGGAATTTTTTTTATAAGGTAAAATCATATGAGGTGAACCATGAAGCATCAATATGACGTCGTCATCGTTGGAGCCGGTCTGTCTGGGCTGCGTGCAGCCATCGAACTGGGGGAAGACACGCGAACCGCTATCATCAGTAAAGTTTTTGCAACGCGCTCCCATTCAGGCGCCGCCCAGGGAGGGATCGGAGCTGCCCTTGGTAACGAGGAGGAGGATCATTGGAAGTGGCATATGTTCGACACTGTTAAGGGAAGTGATTACCTGGGCGATCAGGATGCCATTGAGATTCTTACCCGGGATGCACCACGGACCATCTACGAACTGGAACACATGGGGGTTCCCTTTAATCGTACCAGTGACGGAAGGATCGCGCAGCGGGCATTTGGCGGTCACACCAGTAATTTCGGCAAAGCTCCCATTAAACGGGCCTGTTTTGCGGCTGACCGCACCGGCAGGGTGATCCTGGATACCCTCTGGGAAAAATGCCTGCAGAGAGGCATCGATTTTTTCAACGAATTTCAAATCATGAATCTGACGGTCCAAGATGGACAGTGTTGCGGCGTCACCGCCTACGAACTGGCCACCGGCAAGCTTCATCATTTTCACAGCAAGGCGGTACTCCTGGCGACAGGAGGGGCCGGCAAGATTTACCGAACATCTTCCAACGCCTTTGCTTCCACCGGTGATGGGATGGCCATTGCTTTTCGGGCCGGTGCAGCCTTGGAGGACATGGAGTTCGTGCAGTTTCATCCCACAGGTATCTATAAACTGGGAATTCTGATCAGCGAGGCCGTGCGAGGCGAGGGGGGGGTCCTGCGAAACAGCGAGGGTGAAAGGTTCATGGAGCGCTACGCGCCGACAATCAAAGATCTGGCTCCCCGGGACATGGTTTCCAGATGTATTCTCAGGGAAATACAATCCGGGAGGGGAATCGACGGGAAGGACTATGTTTTTCTGGACCTCACCCATCTCGGAGAAGAAGTGATATCCAGTAAACTGGCGGAGATTTCGGGATTCGCCCAGATTTATGCCGGTGTGGATGTTACCAAGGAACCTATTCCGGTGCAACCGACCTGTCATTACATGATGGGGGGCATCGCTACCGATACGGATAGTCGGGTAATGATCGATGATCAGGATCAAACGATTGCCGGACTGTATGCCGCAGGAGAATGCGCATGTGTATCCGTTCACGGAGCAAATCGTCTGGGATGCAATTCTCTGCTTGATGTACTGGTTTTTGGCCGCCGCGCCGGCCGGGCCATTCGACGCTACATACACACCATCGGCCTGCCGTCTTTATCCGGAAATGATCCAACCGGCGAGACCGCCGCACAGATCGCTGCTCTGCTCGACAACTCCGGAGAAGAACGCTCCAGCACCATTCGAACAGACATGCAGGCGATCATGATGGATAGCGTTTCAGTTTTTCGTCACAGAGATGCCCTGCTGAAGGTTATGGACAAACTTCGCCTGCTCAAGGAGCGTTGTCGACACATCAGTATTCAAGACAAAGGCCACTGTTTCAATCGCGATTTGCTGGACGCCATGGAAGTCGGTTATATGCTGGATCTGGCCGAGGCGATTACTCTGGGCGCCTTGAGTCGTGATGAGAGTCGCGGCGCCCATTATCGCGAAGACTGCCCTGATAGAGATGACAAGCACTGGCTGGTCCATTCACTGTTCCGCTATGCGGAGTCGGAACCTCCGCATTTCCTCACCAAACCGGTAAAGATTACCGAGTTCGAACCCCAAGAGAGGAAATATTAAAATGAAAAGTACATTTATCATCTATCGATATGATCCTGACGTTGATTCTGAAGGGCATTATCAGGAATACAGCCTGGAAACCGGACCCACAGATAAAATTCTGGATTGCCTCAACCGCATCCGCTGGGAGCAAGACCCCACTCTGGCTTACCGCTTTTCCTGCGCGCACGGTATTTGCGGGTCGGATGCCATGGTGATTAACGGACGCATCGAACTGGCATGTCAAAAACTCATCCGCGATTTTCGAACGGCAAACAACTTCGTTATTGAACCCTTACCGCTATTTAATGTCATTAAGGATCTGGTCGTCGATATGAATCCGTTTTTCGAAAAACATCGGCATATACGACCCTACCTGATCAGTGACACTGATGCCCCCGAACGGGAACGGCTTCAGGAAGCGGATAACCAGGGCTTTGTCGAACCGGCCCTGCGTTGTATTCTGTGCGCCTCATGTACCGCCGCTTGCCCAATCAGCCGAGCCAATCCGGATTATTTTGGACCTGCGGCCCTTCTGCGGTCCTTTCGTTATCTTTTTGACTCACGGGATACGGCTACGGGAAGTCGTCTGGCACAAATCGATTCCTCTAACGGTATTTGGGGATGCAAAACCATGTGGTGGTGTACGGATGTGTGTCCAAAAGGGATTCCGGTGACCAAGTGTTTGGGTCAGATCAAACGATTAGTCAAGGAAAAGGAAAAGGACAGGACCTGACCCATCGCTTGCGGGCTTGACTTTATGCGGATCGGTCATAAATGTTAATCTAACATTAAATTCCTGGGTCTCCCTCGCAATGTTGAATTTTAGATGGGATAGGGCATAAATAGAAAAGAGAAAAGCGGCCATTTACGGTTTTCTATTTTCTATTATCTATTTTCTAAAAACAAGGAGGCATTATGGACATTAAACTTAAAAGCCTTTCCAAAAAAGCCATTCCCTCCGCCCTCGATAAAGCCAGGCAATATCGGCTGTTGAACGAATCCGTAGAAGCCGAAAGTATCTGCCTGGATATCCTCGAGGTCGAACCCGACAATCAACAAGCGCTGATGATATTGCTGCTTGCCCTCACGGATCAGTTTGAATCGGAATTGAATCCGGCTTTCGGCAACGCGCAAGAACTCCTCAACCGCCTTTGCGACGGCTACTGCAAATCTTATTATGCAGGGATCATATTCGAACGCCGGGCAAAAACCCATTTGTCCCGCGGAGGGCCGGGATCGGACACTTTGGCCTACAACTGGCTTCGACAGGCCATGGAAGCCTACGAAAAGGCTTTAGAGAGCCGACCGGCCGGCAACGAGGAGGCGATCCTCAGATGGAACACCTGCGCCCGGATCTTGATGAACCATCCCGAGCTGAAACCCAGCCAGGATGTTACTGAGGAGCACATGCTCGAATAACGATTGAGGTTCGGTGGCGCACACGAATTTCGTTGGGAAGCATACCCTGTAAACATTCATATTGGTTAAGCTATTTTTCTACCGGGAACGTTATGGATGCCCCAAACCAGCCGATAAACGTTATCATTGGAACCAATGAGAAGACAAGCAGCAGGTAAATAAATCCGTAAACGCCCACAGGATCGAGGATATCCGGTGCCTTGATTCGCCATATAAAGAGAGTGATTTCTGTGATCAGCATCGCAAATGTGAGGGGAATTTTAATTTTCAATGCCCTCATCGGCTTGGCCATATAATTTAGCCACCAGGTATAAAAACCGGTCGAAATGGCTATTATGGTAAACATAATACCACCTGCCAGACAGTGGAATGACGTAACCTCAAAGGATTTGATACCGGTAAGCAGATAAAGGAAGACAAATACCGGTGTGGAGAATGCAAAAACGATTGGAAAATGAACTGTCATTGGATGCGGATGGCGTTGCAGAAAGGGATATTTCTCTATCAATCCGGCAATAGCGGCAGGCAGTTGTTGTTCTTTGGACGCTTTTTTAATAATTCCGACTTTGGGATATCTTTCAAGTACATCCGGTTCATGGGGTGCGGCCTGAATATCGGTTGTCAGGTCTTTTCCTGCATGATGGCGCTTCATATGCATACCGCTGCGCCAGAGTTTGCTGTCACTGATATCGTATACATTGCCTTGATATGCAACGTAGACGGGATTTCCGTTTTCGCCGTTGTATCCGGCGAGTTCCTCTGCATCAAATTCCTTCATAAGTTATTCCTTTATAAATCTCTATGGATCGTAGCGACATTGGTTTGCCCTGAACCTTTATCAAAAAGTCGGCGAACAGACAAATAAAAACAG
>Ga0210064_1000466_pt1 | contig 19214 bp, 13 predicted proteins | sample Muzzi_CordC_D2_FD_185531 | JGI IMG/M metagenome (GOLD analysis project Ga0210064, IMG submission 185531) | Wetland microbial communities from San Francisco Bay, California, USA, that impact long-term carbon sequestration - Muzzi_CordC_D2 (SPAdes) | ecosystem: Environmental > Aquatic > Marine >...
CAATAAACTCAACAAACTCTATGTCCAAAAAACTATTAATCACCATCGATGGTCCGGCGGGGGCCGGCAAGACGACGGTCAGCCGGGCGCTGGCGGATCGGCTGGGTTATCGCTATGTTGATACGGGCGCCCTTTACCGGGGGGTGGCGCTGGCTGTTAACACCCAGGGTGTTGATCCGCAAAACGAAGCAGCTTTGAAACGGCTATGCAATCAGCTCGAATTGGCCCTGGTTAAAACCGACGAGGGGTTGCGTCTTATTTCCAACGGGCAGGATATCTCCGACCGTATCCGAACACCGGAGATTACGATGTTGGCTTCGGCCGTTTCGGCCAGACCGGTCGTGCGGGAATATCTTCTTGATTTACAGCGAGATATGGGCGCTGAAAAAGCAGCTGTCTTTGAAGGTCGAGACATGGGAACAGTCGTTTTTCCGCAAGCTGACGTGAAATTTTTCCTGGTTGCGTCCACCAGAAAAAGGGCGCAGCGACGCTTTGGTGAATTAAAACCAGACAGCACCCAGACCTTAGATGACGTGGAACGTGATATTGAGCAGCGGGATCAAAATGACAGTACACGGCCGGTGGCTCCGTTAAAACCGGCCCCGGATGCCATCATCGTCGACTCGACGGACATGACGGTTGAGCAGGTGGTTGAAGTGATGCTGTCTCATCTGGATTGATCGGCAACCATTTTGATCATGGGACACTTTTTTGCGGATTTAATAAAATATCGAAATTAATTATTGCTTTTTTCAGCAAGTCTGCTAAAAGTACTTGATTGTACTATTCTTACGGGGTGCATGACTAAATTGGCTAAGGGGGGAGTGTATTTTTATGATTAATGTCAACGACAACGAATTAAATGAGAGCTCAAATCAGTCTGAAGTGTCCGATGAAGATGCCGTGCAGTCTTCAGACGCCGTTGAAGCGTCAAAAAACGATCAACATTCATCCGAACCGACGATGACCGACAAGCCTGCTGAATCCGGCCAGGACTCCGGTGAAAGCATGGAAAGTGTGATGAACTTGTATGAAGAAAGTTTCAAGCGTTTCGCTGAAGGCGAAGTCGTCACCGGTCGGATAATTTCGGTCGATAAAGACCATGTTCTGATCGACATCGGCTATAAATCCGAAGGACAAATTCGGATCCAGGAATTTAAGGATGACGAAGGCAATGTTGATGCTCAAGTCGGTGATACCGTTGAAGTGATGGTTGAGTGGTGGGATGATGAGGAAGAGCGTGTGGTTCTTTCCAAAGAAAAAGCCGCCAATATTAAAATTTGGGATGCCATTAAAAAATCCTATGATGAGGACGGGACCGTAGAAGGTGTCATATCCAATCGGGTTAAAGGCGGATTTTCGGTGGACATCGGGGTCCAGGCCTTCCTGCCAGGTTCCCAGGCCGACTTGCGCCCCATTCGTAACCTGGACGAACTGGTTGGGAAAACATTCGAATTTAAAATATTAAAGTATAACCGCAAACGCAGCAACATTGTTTTGTCACGCCGGGCCATACTGGAAAAAGAGAGAGAAGAGGCACGGTCCACGACACTGTCATCTATCCACGAAGGTCAGATTGTTGACGGCATCGTTAAAAATATTACCGATTACGGTGTATTTATCGATCTTGGCGGTGTCGACGGTTTGCTCCACATTACTGATATATCATGGGGCAGGGTCAAACACCCATCGGAACTTTTTTCAGTAGGCGACTCGATTAAGGTAAAGGTTTTAAGTTTTGATTTAGAAAAAGAGCGGGTCTCCCTGGGCATGAAACAACTCAATGTCGATCCGTGGTCGGTTGCCTCGGAAAAATATGCGGTGGGCTCCCGGGTTACCGGCGTGGTCGTCAGTCTGACTGATTACGGCGCATTTGTTGAACTGGAGGAAGGCATTGAGGGATTAATCCACGTCTCCGAGATGTCTTGGACCCGCAAAGTCCGTCATCCCTCTAAGATCGTTTCCGTCGGGGAAGAGGTTGAGGCAGTGGTGCTCGACATCAAACCCGAAAATCGCAGGATATCTCTGGGAATGAAGCAGGTCGTTCCGAATCCCTGGGACGTTATCGCTGAAAAATATCCTGTTGGAACCACCATTGAAGGTAAGATTAAAAATATTACCGACTTTGGCTTGTTCATCGGAATTGACGAGGGCATTGACGGGCTGGTTCATATCTCGGATATTTCCTGGATCAAACGTATCAAGCATCCATCCGAGCTCTTTAAGAAAGGTGATACGGTTCAGGCCATCGTGCTGGATATTGAAAAGGAAAGCGAACGGTTTTCGCTGGGAATCAAGCAGTTGCAGGAAGATCCCTGGAAAAGCGTGGCTGAGCGTTACGAAGTGGGCAAGGAGATTACCGGCACGGTAACGAATCTAACGGATTTCGGGATTTTTGTTGAACTGGAAGAAGGCATCGAAGGGCTTGTCCACGTATCGGAGATCAGCAAAGAGAAGATTAAAACTCCGGTCGGCCAATATAACATCGGCGAAGTGATTACCGCCAGAGTGATGAACATCAATAGTGATGAGCGACGGATCGGGCTTTCAATCAAGCGCATGGAAATCGAAGACGAACAGAGTCTGCTGAGCGAATACGTCAATAATATGAGACCTGCAACGTCTTCGTTTGGCGAAATCCTGCGGGAGAACCTGCAGGAAAAATTGAACGAAGATTAAATTCTTGAATCCGCCAGCGGCGGACCAGATCAAAAATTTATATTTAAAATAAAATAACGATGTTTACAGGCGCCTGTCCCGTCACTGCTTTAGCGACGAGATGGGCGTCTTTATTCCAATATTGAAAACCTGAGCGTTGGGACTCATTCAAAAATACTGACATCCCCCATGCCTTTGCGGATTACTTCGGGAATGTCGTCGATCAACGAAATCACGCTTGAAGGTTGGCCGGGTACGATGCTGCCGTCAACGACGGCATCGACGCGGTTGCCAAAATAATCATGGATTAATGACGCATCATGAAAAATCGTGCCGTCCGGCATGGTTGCACTGGTGGTCAACAGCGGGTTATCAAGCTCATTGACCAGGGCCAGGCAAATTGGATTATCCGGCACTCGAATTCCGGCTGTTTTGCGTTTGGTCAGCATGATCTTAGGAACCAGTCTGGAGCCCTCCAGAATGAACGTATAGGGACCCGGTAACAGTCGTTTCATGGTTTTATAGGCATAATTTGAAACCTTGGCATAATCGCTGATATTTTTGAGTCCGGAGCAGATAAAACTAAACGGTATACTTTTATTCCTCTGTTTTAGCTGATAAATTTTCTCAATCGCCTTTTTGTTCATAATATCGCAACCCATGCCGTAATAGGTGTCGGTCGGATAGACTACAATACCACCTTTTTTCAATATTTCCACGACTTGATTGATAAGCCGCAGCTGGGGGTTTTGTTGATTAATATTTATCAGCATTGAGAGAAGCAAGCGTTCGAGTTGGTTTTGGGTTAGGTATAAGATTTGTGGTTATGCGTCCCTTTTCCACTTCCGGTTGCATCCACAAAAGGCTTCTTTTATTATGGCTTCCGGTACGATGTCAAGGTTACAATTAAGGATTGCCAAAGTAGCGGCCATTTGCTATTCGACCATTCCATTATTACAGTGTGAATTAGAATTATCATTAATATACCCTAGGAGGTCTGCAATGCCAAAAATTCCGCCTGAAGAAGCGTATTCGTTTGACGATGTCCTGCTGATTCCCAACTATTCCGATGTCGTGCCTAAAGATGTCAATATCAGCACTCAGTTGACAAAAAATATTGCCCTCAATATCCCCCTTGTCAGTGCTGCCATGGACACCGTAACCGAGTCTGAAGCCGCCATTACCATGGCCCGGGAAGGCGGTATGGGGTTTATCCATCGGAACCTGAGCATTCAGAGCCAGGCCATTGAGGTGGATAAGGTAAAAAAATCTGAAAGCGGAATGATTGTCGATCCGGTTACGATCCATCCGAATCAAAAGGTCAGCGAGGTCTTGGCCTTAATGGAGCAATACCGCATTTCCGGTGTTCCGGTGACCGAGGGCGATCAACTCGTCGGGATCGTCACCAACCGGGACCTGCGATTTGAGACCGATCTGGATAAAAACATAGCCGAAGTTATGACCCGAGACAATCTGATAACAGTCCCCGAAGGTATTAACCTGGAAGAGTCTAAGAAGCTGTTGCACAAGCACCGGATCGAAAAACTGCTGGTAGTTGACAAAAATGGCCGTCTGACGGGCCTGATCACGACCAAGGATATTGAAAAAATAAAAAAATTCCCCAATGCATGCAAAGATTCCAGGGGACGATTGCGAGTGGGTGCCGCTGTCGGCGTCGGCCCCGACATGTTGGAACGCGCCGAGGCGCTGCTTAAGGCCGGGGCGGATATCATTTTAATCGACACTTCCCACGGCCATTCATCCAATGTCATCAACGGTGTCAAATTGTTAAAAAGTACGTTTGACGGCATTGAGGTCATCGCGGGTAATGTCGGTACCGCCAAGGGTGCGGAGGATCTGGTCGATGCCGGTGTCGACGGTGTCAAGATCGGAATCGGCGGCGGGTCCATTTGCACTACTCGAATTGTGGCCGGCATCGGCGTGCCGCAGATGACCGCCATCATGAATTGCCGCGGGGTTGCCAGCAAAACCGGCGTTCCCTTGATTGCGGACGGCGGTATTCGATTCTCCGGGGATATTACCAAGGCCATCGGCGCCGGTGCCCACTGCATCATGGTCGGAGGGCTTCTGGCCGGAACCGAAGAGAGCCCGGGCGAGGTGGTCTTCTACCAGGGGCGCAGCTACAAAATGTACCGCGGCATGGGATCGATCGAAGCCATGAAAAAAGGCAGCAGGGATCGCTATTATCAAACCGAGCAAACTGAAGACGATAAGCTGGTGCCCGAAGGCATTGTTGGCCGCGTTCCCTATCGGGGAACCCTGTCATCCAATATTTTTCAACTGATCGGAGGTTTGAAATCCGGTATGGGGTACTGCGGCTGCCGCACACTGGATGAGTTGCGGGAAAAGGCAAGGTTTATTAAAATCAGCGCCGCCGGTATGCGCGAAAGCCACGTGCATGACGTAATCATTACCAAGGAAGCGCCGAATTATCGGTTGGAATAATTAATCCGCCCTGAAAAATAGCACATCCGGGTAGTCGATTTATATATGATAAAATCAGAAGGTATATAGCCCCATGACAACCACCAACATCCCCGACTTCGTTCATCTTCATGTTCATACCCAATACAGTCTGCTGGATGGTGCCATCCGCATTGATGATATGCTGCAGCGTGCAGCTGAATTCGGCATGCATTCGGTAGCCACCACCGATCACGGTACCATGTTCGGCGCCGTCGAATTCTTTGAAAAGGCCACCAAAGCCGGGATCAAACCCATTATCGGTATTGAAATTTACGTCGCGCCACGCAGCCGTTTTGATAAGACACCGCTGGACAGCAAGGGCCTTTCGCATTTGGTCCTGCTGGCTGAAAACCAGGAAGGATATCGCAACCTGTGTAAATTGGCTACCGCGGCCCAGCTCGAGGGATTTTACTACAAACCCAGAATCGATAAACAGCTATTAAGAGAGCACAGCAAAGGGCTGATTGCCCTGACCGCCTGTCTGCATGGCGAGGTGCCGCTGCGGATTCGAGACGGTAACATGGATATTGCCGATGCGGCCGCCCTGGAGTATCTGAAAATTTTCGGCGAAAATAATTTTTATCTGGAGGTGCAAAACAACGGTATCGACATCCAGGAACACGTTAACCAGGCCCTTTTAGACATGAGTCAACGCTTGTCGATTCCCCTGGTGGCCAGCAATGACTGTCATTACCTGCAAAGAGAGGACGTCCGCGCGCATGATGTTTTGTTGTGCATTCAAACCGGCAAAACCATTCACGACAACGACCGGCTGAAATTTCGAACCGACCAGCTCTATTTCAAGTCCAAAGAGGAAATGCAGGCCTATTTTAAATCTTATCCCGATGCGCTTGCCAATACAGTGGACATTGCCGCACGCTGCAACCTGGAATTTGATTTTGACACCTATCACTTTCCCAATTTTGATGCCGGAGCGGAGCGGAGCGTCGACGAAGTGTTTGATGAAAAAGTACGGGCCGGGTATGCCCGGATTTTCGGTCGGATCAAAAGTAAAAATCCGGATGTCGCGGAAGCGGTTTATCTGAAGCGTCTTGAATATGAGATCGCGACCATCAAGAATATGGGATTTCCCGGATATTTTTTAATCGTTGCCGACTTTATTCGCCATGCCAAAGAGGCAGGGGTGCCGGTGGGGCCCGGCCGGGGCTCTGCCGCCGGCAGCCTGGTGGCCTACAGCCTGGGTATCACCGACCTGGATCCCATCGCCCATGGATTGATTTTCGAACGCTTCCTCAACCCGGCCCGCAAGAGCATGCCGGATATCGACGTTGATTTTTGTATCGACGGCCGGGAGGACATCTATAAGTACGTTGTCGACAGATACGGCGGGGGTGACTATGTCGCTCAGATCATCACCTTTGGAAAGCTTAAAACCCGGGCGGTTATTCGTGATGTGGGCCGGGCACTGGGTATCCCGCTGCGTGAAGTGGATGCGATTGCCAAGATGGTGCCGGATGTTTTAAACATCAGCCTGGATGCGGCCCTAAAGCAGGAACCGCGCCTGGCCGAACTGGCTGAAAAAGATCCCAATGTGGCCGACCTGATCCAGATCTGCCGGGTGCTCGAAGGGCTGCCGCGGCACGCCTCCACCCATGCCGCCGGGGTTGTCATTGCCGATCGGCCGCTGGTGGACTACCTGCCGCTGTACCGGGGAAAAAAAGGGGAGGTCGTCACCCAGTACGACATGAAAATCGTCGAAAAAATCGGCCTGGTAAAATTTGACTTCCTGGGCTTGCGCAATCTGACGGTTATCGCCAAAACCCTGGCATTGATAAAACGGCAGGGCAAGCAACCGCCGGATCTGGAAAATATCGAGCTGACGGATCCGGATACCTACAGCCTGCTGTCGGCCGGCGATACCACCGGCGTATTCCAGCTCGAAAGTTCGGGCATGAAAGATTTGCTCGTGCGATTAAAGCCGGAGTTTTTTGATGATATCATCGCCCTGGTGGCCCTTTACCGTCCCGGTCCCATGGAAAGCGGCATGATTGACGATTATGTGGCCTGCAAGCATGGTCGAAAAGCTGTGGAATACATGGTGCCTGAACTTGAGCCCATTCTCAAGGAGACCTATGGGGTGATCGTCTACCAGGAGCAGGTCATGAAAATTGCCGGTGAACTGGCGAATTATTCCATGGCAGAGGCTGATGATCTGCGCAAGGCCATGGGCAAGAAAATCCCTGAGATTATGGCCGACCATCGCCAACGTTTCGTGCAGGGGGCCAAAGATAACAATATTCCCGGCGACCGCGCCAAAAAGCTGTTCGACCTGATTGAAAAGTTCGGTGGCTACGGGTTTAATAAATCCCACAGCGCCGCCTATGCCCTGATCGCCTATCAAACCGCCTTTCTAAAAGCGCATTATCCGGTAGAGTTCATGGCCTCCCTGCTGACCAGTGAAATGCACTCCACAGACGGCGTGGTCAAATTCATCGCCGAATGCCGCAGTCACGATATCCCGATCCTGCCGCCGGACATTAATGAGAGTGATACCGAATTTACGGTGGACGGCTCGCGGATCCGATTCGGCCTGGTGGCGGTCAAAAATGTCGGTGAAAGCGCGATTGAATCCATCAGGGCCTGCCGCGTGGAGCAACGCTTTGAATCCCTGTTTGACTTCTGTGAGCGGGTGGATCTTAAAAAAGTGAACAAGCGGGTTATTGAAAGCCTGATCAAATGCGGTGCTTTTGATTCAACCGGCGCCAAACGATCCCAGATGACGGCCGCTGTTGAAAGTGCCCTCGATTATGGCCAACGGGTTCAGCGCGAGCGCAACGACCCGCAGATGGGACTGTTTGATGTCGGCGATAACCAACCCAGTATCAACGCGCCGGCGCTGCCTGAAATCGGTGAATGGGATGAGAAACAGTTTTTAACCTTTGAGAAAGAATCTCTCGGGTTTTATTTAACCGGCCATCCCTTGACGCGCTATGAAGACCTGCTGGATAAGTTTACCAACGCCAATGCGATATCCATCAAGGAGCTCAGCGACGGCGGTGTTGTCAGAATTGGCGGACTGGTTCAAGGCTCCAAAATGATCAAGACCAAAAAAGGCGATCTCATGGCATTTGTAACCATCGAAGACATGCACGGCGCGGTGGAGGTAATTGTCTTTTCGCGGGTTTTTGCCGATGTCAGGGATTTGCTGGTGGAAGATAAACCACTGCTGATTCAGGGACAGGTTCAAAAGGACGAAAAATCGGTAAAAATTCTGGCGGATACGGTTATTCCGATCAACAAAGCCGAAGAATCCTGGACGGCGAGCGTTCATTTCAATCTGGAAATTAGCCGCACCGATCGGGAGATACTCTCGGACTTGCACGCCATCCTCCAGCGGCATCCGGGGGCCTGTCCGGCTTATCTGCATTTGCGCAGCCCCGACAATACGGATTCGGTTATCGCCCTGCCGGATGCATTGAAACTGAGGGCGGGCGGGGCATTAAGCCGGGAAGTCAATAAATTCATAGGCTATCATGCTGTGGAAACCCATTGCAGCCCGGTGCCGGCCGCATCTGCCCTCAACGGCCTTAACCGCAATGGCAGAAAGGAGAAGCCCTTTAATGGCGGGTTCAACAGATAATGCCTATGGAATTTTGCTGGCCGGCGGCACCGGGACGCGGCTGTGGCCCGTGTCCCGCGAATTGTATCCCAAGCAGCTGGTGAAGTTCATCGGCAATGATTCATTGGTGCAAAGCACGATTAAGCGTCTGGACCCCCTGCTGGATCTGCAGAATATCCGGGTGGTCTGCGGGGCGCAGCACTATCACGAGATTGCACGCCATATCGACAATATCGGCCTGGCATCCAAGGGTAAGATTATTCAGGAACCCAGCGGACGCAATACGGCTCCGGCTATCCTGCTGGCCGCCTTTTACGTCCGTCACGTGGCCGCCGACGGGATCATGTGCGTTTTTCCGGCCGATCATGTGATCGGCAATATCGAATCCTTTCACGAGCGGCTGCGCGTTGCCATTGAACTGGCCGACCAGGGGCACATTGTCACCTTCGGCATCAAGCCCAATTACCCTGAAACCGGATATGGCTATATTGAAGGCGGTGACGGGATTTCCGACGGTGCTCTCAGGGTGAAGCGTTTTGTGGAAAAACCGGACCGGCCCACCGCTGAACAATACATCAAAGCCGGTAATTTTTTCTGGAACAGCGGGATGTTTGCCTTTAAGGCCGCCGTTTTGCTGGCGGAATTTAAAACCTACCAGCCCCAAATGCTGGCCGCCATGGAGGCCTGTTTTTCGGCCGATCAGCCGCTTGCCAGAAAAGATTATGACCGGCTGGAAAATATCTCGATTGACTACGCCATCATGGAAAAAACCGACAAATGTGTCGTGGTGCCGTCCGACTTCGGCTGGAGTGACATCGGTTCATGGAAATCGCTGTATGATTTTCTGGAAAAAGATGCCGCTAACAATGTGATCGACGGCGATGTCATTGCCCGGAACACCCGCAATTGCTTTATCCAGGGTCACGACCGCCTGATCGCCACCAATCGCCTGCGGGATATGGTGGTGGTGGAGACCCCGGATTCCATTTTTATCTCAGATATCGAGCACAGCCGGGATGTGAAATCCATCGTGACCGAATTAAAAGACCGCGGGCGCAAGGAGTACCAGCAACACCGTACCGTCTATCATCCCTGGGGCATCGCCAAGCTGCTCGAGAAAAAAGATAATTATACGGCGGCCGAGTTGACGGTATATCCTGAATCGATACTACAGCTGCCAAACGACGGGCAAACAATTCAGCATCTCATTGTCATAAAAGGGGATACCAGGATAAGTGACGACTCACAGAATGAGACAGTGAGCGCAGGCGGGTCATTTACCAGTATGGCAGAAGGGCAGATTGGAATTGAAAATAAAAGTCAAAAAGAGGCGATTTTAATTCAAGTGGCGCTTAGCCGGAATTAACCCCGCTGCTAGTCATGTGGTTTTCTTTGTTTCGATTGTTGTAGTAATTTGAGTCAAAGATAAGAAAAAGCATTTCAAGCTGATTAACGAGTGCCTTGAGAAAAACTTTTTCGTCACTGCTAAGGTGTATTGGCGGCAGAATACAAAATGTTCTGATGCGGAAATTATCCTGTGCGGAGCTGATAACCGTAAATTCGTTCGACCTTTTATTTGTGGCAAGATCTTTATTGCTGATTTTATGCTTCAAGGCCATTATGTTTCCGCGGGTTTGGGCATAGCCGCGTAAAGTTTTCAGGCTCCCGACATCGATTACTCTAAGAACCACCCAGTCGCAGTTAACCATACCGAGCACTTTTTCCGCTAAAAATCGGAGAATATATGCGAAATCTTTTCTGGTTTCAGGAAAGTTGCGCATGTCGCAAAAGACCGATTTAATCTCATGGATCTGTATGTTTACTTTTCCGATATACGCGAAAGCGTCATCCAGGCGACTCTCCAAGGTGCCTTTTTCCTGTTTCAACAGTGTCAGACGGTTCTGATTTTTTATGCTTTCTTTGCGATAGAACAAAAAAATAGCATAACCCACAGTAAATAGAAGCGTTATAAAAGCAGCCTCAGTTAGCTGTTCCTCCAAGAATGTAAATCCTGACCGGATAATATATGGGGTAAAAATAATCAAAATCAGCACAACCCCCAAAATTATGAGGTAGGTCAGTTCAAGTCGCTTAATGTTTCTGTTCATCAATTCACCTGCAGGTGATTCATTGAGAACCTCGGCCCGCAATAGCCCTTATGTAAAATCGTTATAAGCCTCCAATGCCTCTTCATAGAGCATACTTTCCTGATCGGTGTAGCGGGGGGAAAAATGGAAAATATCAAATTGTTTGGCACCTGCCCGGGCGGCCAGTTCTCCGGCCTGACGGGCTGTGAGGTGGTGCTTCTGGTTTGCAATCAGACGGTCTTTTTCCAGGAACGGAGCTTCGATAAACAGGTGATCGGAATCCCGGGCAAATTCCACGATTTTATGCCGGTTGGCATCACTGTAGACCACGTCGGTGATATAGGTGATCTTTTGACCTGCCGTAATCCGGGCGATCTGCCCGGCGAGGTTTCCCAGAGCAAACTGAATTTTGCCCCGTTGCCCGGGCGTGTCCACCTCAATTTTAGCAGCGGGGTCGATCCGGTTATATAACGCCTGTTTAAACTCCGACAGCCAGGGACCCGGAACCAGATCAAGTTGCTTTAATCCTTCCTTGATAATGTTCACATGAAAACGCTCTTTAACCGACAGTCCCAGGCAGGGGATTTTGTGGTCGAGGAAAACCGCTGAAACGGTAAAAGCCGGTTCATTATACAGTACACCGTCAAACGGGTGTCTGACAGCCTCCTGCCGGGGCTCAAACCGATCCCGGCATCGATAGCTGCGGCAAATGGTGAAATCCGGCTGCACTTCGGTGATTTGCAAGACCAGCGGGTAATTGTATTTGTCCGCCAGGTTCCATGAATAGCCCGCCAGTTTTCCTTCTACGTTTTTTAAAAAACCGGGCGGGCCGAAAATCGAGAGGGTTTTCTCCCGCCCCAGCAGCAGGCGCAGCAGGTGGTCGAAGCCGATAAAATGGTCCATATGGGTGTGGGTCACAAAGGCATGACCGATTTTGAGAATGTCTTTGGCCGGCAGATCGTTGATATCACCGAGATCAAAAATCAGGGCACGTTTTTGGAAAAGAAAAGGAATGAAAAGTCCGGGGTCATCGAAGGCCTGGTTGATCAACCTGGGGTGAAAGCTGGGGCGCATTATAGCGGCATATATTTTTTTACTTGCTGATTAATCGTAAAATATATTTCTTCATCGGAGCCGAATACATCCACCACGTCTTTGTGATTGATTAGCTTTTCAATTACAAATGAGGTGACATACAGGCTTACGATCTGGGGTTGAGGGACAAGATTTCGAATCGGGGCGACCTGATAATCAATTTCAAAATCGTCCAACCGGCTCAACTTATCCAGGCATTTCAGGAATTGTTCTTCCACGGCGTTTTTGTTGGTTGTTTCAATAAGATGTTTTTCAATCAGTTTCGTTGCAATTCCGTTGGCCAGAGGTTCCGCGTAATCCCTGACCATGCCGATTGCCACCCGGCGCATGTGCTCCTTGGTCGACTCAATTTTTGACAGAATACTCGATTCGCGAGAACTCGGTCGGAATATCTTGCTCATGGCGGACCACCCTTATATTGATTAAAAATTGATTATTTAAGCCTCCGGTTCGCAGATCCTGCGGCTCGGAGAGGAATACTGTCGTTTATATTTTTTGTGCTGCCTGATGCATAATAATAATTCAAATTTGAGAATGCAAGAAAAAAGGTGTCTAACCGTTCACAGGTTCAGGGTTCACTGTTCAGGGATATTTTGGAACGTCCGAAAATCCGAATTTCCGAACCACTGAACCCAGAACCAGAACCCTTAAACGGGTTTACTGCAGATCCTCTATCACCATCTGGGCGGTTTTTTTGCCGTTCCATCGATTCCAGCGGAGTTTAAAGACTATTTTGGAAAAATCCTTTACCTGCGCGTGGTGGTCATCAACATTAAAATGGATGGCCTGGAAAGAGGGGCTGTCGGGGCCCGATAACTGTCTTAAAACCATGCGACGATGACCTTTACCCACGATCCTCGACGAAACGACCCTGACATTTGAAGTCACAAAAAGGGGCTCGGGGTTGCCGGCGCCATACGGCATCAGAGATTCTAGTTCGTCGATCAGGCCATCTGAAATCTTGACAAAATCCAGTTCGCCGTCAATTTCCAACTTTTGTATGAAATCTTCAGATTGAGTGAATCCCTGAATGGCATTTTCAAAAGCATTTTGAAATTCGCCGATATTTTCCTGGCGAATTTTCAGTCCGGCCGCCATTGAATGTCCCCCGAAAGTTTCCAGAAACGCCTGGCAGCCCGCCAGCGCATCGTATAGATTGACCCCTGGAACGCTTCTGGCAGAACCTTTTCCCATGCCGTCCGCTGTTGCAATCAGGACCACCGGACGATAGTAGCGCTCCATAATCCGTGATGCAACAATCCCCAGCAATCCGGCATGCCAACCATCATGTGAAAGAACCAATGAGCGCCGGCGGAGTAATGAGGGATTGATTGCCAAATACTTTTCAATTTCTGCCAGGGTTCCTTTTTCTAATTGTTGTCTCTTTTGATTGAGCAGATTGAGCGTTTGAGCTGCGGTTGCGGCGTAGTCGACATCCTGCGTGGTCAACAGTTCCACCGCTCTTGCCGCATGGTCCATTCGGCCGGCCGCATTCAGGCGGGGCGCCAGTCTGAACGCGATATCTTCGGAATCGAGTGTGTCATTGCTTACGCCGCTGGCATCCAGCAGGGCGGTCAGCCCGGGGCGATAGCCGACGTTGATTAATTCGAGGCCGGTTTTACAAAGAATGCGGTTTTCATCGACCAGCGGCACCATGTCTGCCACGGTGCCCAGGGCCACAAGGTCACAGTAATTTTTCAGGTTGGGTTCCTGACGCTCCTGCCAGAACCCCTTTTCCCGCAGATGGGTTCGCAGGCAGATCAACAGAAAAAAAGCCACCCCCACGCCGGCAAGGTTTTGCAGCCCCGCCTGGCAGTCATGGCGCTTCGGATTGATCACGGCCAGCGCCGGCGGTATGTCCTCGCTGATGTTGTGGTGATCCGTGATGACCATATCGATGCCGAATTTGTTGGCCGCCGCCACCGCCTGATGGCTGCCGGAGCCGCAGTCGGCGGTGATGATCAGGGCAAACTGATTGGGCCGGGCATAGTGCGAAATGTGCCGTGGCTGGATACTGTAGCCTTCCGAGATCCGGTGGGGGATATAATAGGTGACATCGGCGCCGACATACCGTAAAAAATTCAGCAAAATGACAGTGGATGTAATGCCGTCGACATCATAGTCTCCGAATATCAAAATTTTTTGTTTGCCGGTAATGGCGTCATAGATCCGTTTGACAGCCGCATCGATGCTTTTTAATGAAGACGGCGGGCGTAAATTATTCAAAGAGACCTTCAGGAAATCCCGTGCGTCTGAAGGGGTTTTAATATTGCGATTGGCCAGGACAGCGGCGGTGAAAGGATGGCAATTGAGCGTTTGGCTTAATTCGCGAACGGCTGCCGGATCCGGTTGAAGCATGTGCCATTGTTTCTTCATGAGTGCGGAATACACCAGATTTAGCTTACGGACAAGGGTAAATTAAGCGGAATTCGGAAGGGAGAATGCGGAAGTCGGCTAAAATGAAGAGACAATGGTAAGATCAAACCGAAACGGATTTTAGACCGCCTGAGATAGTTAATAAGTTCAGCATCGAACATCGAACGTCTATGTTGGACGTTCGATGTTCGATGTTCATAAGTTAGTTTCTCGAAAGGTCTTTTTTATTGAAAAAACACTGGATATGATTATAGTAAATGATGTCCCAAACTTTAGCGACCCTTGGAATTATTGCGATGTCGACCACGTACGGCTTTTCCGAAACCATTAAACAACATTATCGTGTTGACCGGCGCAAGATTGCTTTTATCCGGTTTATATTAGAGGCCTACGATGGACTCGCAATTATTAAAACTCTGGACCCTGAAGCCGGACTGATTGAGTTTCAAATCGCACCGGGCTGTGAGCGCGACGTGGCGCTGCTATTGCAGGATCTGAAGCGCGATATCATGATGGAACCGGCGCAACATCCAATTGAATATTGATGATTGAAGATTGAATATTTATGGAATACTGTCGTTATTATTTTAAGTACTTTTATCCATTTAGCAGGAGGGAAAATTAGCAATCAATTCCCACTTGCCCCGGATGGGTCTAAATTGTGCATTCTTTGCATTTAATGCAAAAACTTTTTATTCAATAGACGGAACACCTTAATTTTAGGCATTTTAGACACTTTAGTCATTTTAGGCATTTGTTGGAAAACCCAAGCGGCTAATTCGAAGCAAAATGGCTATTTAAACCTGTTTGGTTCAGGATTGTACGGGTTAAGATGCGAGTCAGAAAATATTGTTATTATGACGAATAAGTATCTCTACATAAACACCATCGGATGCCAGATGAATGTCTATGACTCCGAGCAGATCGCATTTCAACTGGTGGCGATGGGCTATCAGCAGACATCGTCCTTGGAAAAGGCCGATCTGGTTATCCTCAATACCTGTTCGGTGCGGGCCAAAGCCGAGCAAAAAGCCTTTAGTTTTCTGGGACGACTCGCTAAATTGAAAAAAAAGAACCCTCGCCTCATCGTTGGGGTCGGCGGCTGTGTTGCTCAGCAGGAAGGGGCTAAAATTCTTGAACGGGTACCGCACATCGATCTTGTATTCGGCACCCAGGCTGTTGATCGTCTGCCGGGTTTAATCCGCAAAATTGAAAACCGGCGTTGCCGCATTGTCGATGTTGCAATGACCGACAAGCCGGATCCGTTCGATGCGGCTCCTGCTGCCCAGGACCATAACCAGGTATCCCGCTTTGTCACCATCATGCGGGGCTGCGATAATTTTTGTACTTATTGCGTCGTACCCTACGTGCGGGGAAGAGAAACCAGCCGCCATCCCGACAGTATAATAAAAGAAATCAGATCGTTGGTTGGGTTGGGGGTTAAGGAGGTGATCCTGCTTGGGCAAAACGTGAACAGTTATGGAAAAAAAGAGGGCCTGTTCGGTTTCCCGGAATTGCTGGCCCGCGTCCAAACCATCGAAGGACTATTGCGCATCCGATTTACCACCTCCCATCCCAAGGATCTCGATCAGGATTTGATCAACGCCTTTCAGGCCAATGAGAAATTATGCAACCACATTCATTTGCCGGTTCAGTCGGGATCCAACCGCATGCTGAAACGGATGAACCGTAAATACACTAAGGAGCTGTACCTTGACAAAGTTGCCAAACTTAGAGATACTTGTCCTGAGATCGCGATAACCTCCGACATGATCGTCGGGTTTCCGGGTGAATCAGAAGCTGAATTTGATGAAACCCTGGATTTGATGAAAAAAGTAGAGTTTGATGGTCTTTTCGCCTTTATATATTCCGATCGTCCGAATGCACCCGCCACCCAATTTAAGGCTAAGATCTCCGAGCAGCAAAAGCGTGAGAGACTGCAAATTCTCTTAGATCTGCAGGAAACTTATACTAAAAAGAAAAATGAGGCTTCGATCGGTTCAATTCAAACGATTATTGCCGAGGGATTCAGCAAAAGACAATCGTCCGGCGGACCTGACCAACCGAATCCGGGTGCACAGTGGACCGGACGCACCACCACGAACAAAATCGTTAACTTTTACCATAACGATTTTTCCGGGAGCTGTGACGATATTTCTCCGGGTAAACTGGTCCAGGTAAAGATTGAAAAAGCCTATGCGCATTCACTGTGGGGAAAGCCCGTCGAAATTGAATCTACAGCCAAAGGCTCGAAAGGAGAAAAAAGTTATGCTGCATAAAGTAAGCATAGCAGGTCTGACGATGGATCCAGCGTCGAACACTCCCATAATTATTCTAAAATCTGAAGAAAATGAGCAGGCGATGCCCATCTGGATCGGACTGCTCGAAGCCACCTCCATCGCTTCGGCGTTACAGGATATTCAATATGAACGTCCAATGACCCATGATCTGTTCAAGAATTTTTCAGATACATTGAAAATTTCGGTTGCTAAAGTTGAGGTCTGTGATTTAAAGGATAACACTTTTTTTGCTAAAATCTATTTTGTCTCCAAAGACGGCAATTTCGATATAGATGCTCGCCCCAGCGATGCCATTGCCCTGGCGCTGCGATTTAATGCGCCCATTTATGTTGAGGACGCCGTCATGCAAAAGTCCAAAATCAGTGACGGAGAAACCGAGGTATCGGACACCAGCGAAGAGGGCAAAAAATGGGCTGATTACCTCGAGAATCTGTCACCGGATGATTTCGGAAAATATAAAGTTTAGCCCGCCTGAATTGCGTCCGGGATTTCTTCAATCGAAGGAAGCGCCCGGAGCATCTTCGTTTCAACAATTATTGACACCCAGAGCGCCTTTCAAGTTAGAGGCGCTTTTTTATTGCATTACTTTTAAAATCCTTGAAAAAAATAGATTTCAAACGATATTAATAGATATCGTGATTGTTCATAACTTGTGAATAACTATCGATCTATCTAATATCTTTAAAAAAAATTATGGCTTCTTAAGCGGTTCAGTTTAACTGGTTGAGAAGGAGGCTGTGATTATTTTAATTGATATCAGGGCGATAGATATTGTTTATAACTTTTATCTCCGATTCGAAAAACAATGGATAATCCGGTTTGACACAGCAGCGCAACTTTTTATAAATAGCCCCCTGCACTTTGATTTTTGAAATTGTTCATAACCCCACCAGATTCTTTAACAACCATAAAATACATACCCGGATCCATAAAGACTTGAAAATGTATTAGATTCAACTTTAATGTTGAAGGGAATTCTATATGTTGTGGTTGAGATACCTGCTGCCCACAATATATTGTTGACAATTCCGCGTCACTTGGTTATCATTAACTCATCGAACCAATCGAAAAAAGCGCAGCGTTTTGGAGAAAATCCATGAGCACAATTCTGGTTATTGACGATGAAAAAGGCATTTTGCAGCTGATCTGCCAGGCATTAACAAGATTCGGTCACCAAGTTGAAACTGCTGTGGACGGCCGGGAAGGAATCGAAAAATTTGATGATGGCAACTTTGACATCGTGATTACCGACATCCGCATGCCGGGGGTTGACGGCAATGGTGTCGTGAAACATATCCGTAATTCCAATCGACAATCTATCCCGGTGATTGCCATATCCGGAACACCGTGGCAATTGGAAGCCCAAAATTTTGATATGGTTTTACCAAAACCCTTTCCCCTGAAAAAGCTGGTTGATTCCATTCGATCCTTTGGAACCATGGCACCCCGCGCTGTTGTTGGGATGTGACAATTAATTGCTAAACCTGCCATTTTCATAAATCGTCACGGTTTTGCCGGTATGCAAGTGGGCGGTGACGCGCTTTTTTTCAGTATTTACCAGGTCCCAGTGAAGGGCAGACTCATTAAATCCGAGTCGTTGTTTAAGGGCCGGGTTTAACCGTTTGCTGTCACCGGCGTAGCTGTTCGAATAAGAAGAACCTATGGCGATGTGACAATTTCCAAATCTCCCGCCAAAGTTTTCGTCAAACAGGGTATTGGCCATAAATCGATTTATTCTGGAAAAGCGCCGGTCAGTCAGGGAAAACTCACCTAATTTGTCGGCCCCTTGATCCATCCGCAGCTGTTTTTTTATAAATTCCAGCCCGGTTTGGGCCGCAACTTTTATAACTTTGCCTTTGTTAAATTCCAGGCTGACGCCTTCAACCCGATTGCCGCTTCGATACGAGGGCTGATCGGCGTAATATTTGCCCCGGGTTCCGCGCCAGTCGGGCGAAACGAAAATCTCAAAACTGGGTATATTGCGTCCGGAAATGCCGATCCACTGCCTTTTTTCTCCCGGAGTTACCTCCAGGTCGATGTTGTCGGATTCGATATGTAAATATTTAACCTTCATTGAATTCAGCCATTTTTTTATTGACCGGGCCTTCTCGTAAATATGTCGCCATTCAGATATCGGGTCTGAATTGTTTAAAAAGCAGGCTTTGACCACCTGGCGGGTATATTCCTTGAGGCTGATACCGGCCTGCTCCGCCAATTCGGTGGTGGGCAAGACACACAGCGTCCAGCTGAAACTGCCGCGGGCTTCTCTGCGATTGAGAATGTCGCGCAATGTTTTTTGGGCTACCGCGGTTTTAGCTATTTTTCGGGGGTCAGCGCCGCTCAGATGGGTAATGGAATCGGGCGCGTGCAGGTATATGCTGCCGTTAAGGCGTGACATCAGCTCTTTGTCGCCGGGGGGCAAAAAGACGAGCTGCCGGCTGGAGGACCGCAAGTAGAAATCCCTTTCCATTGCAGCAGTCGGACTCATGCGCTGCACGGGCTGCATGCCTCTGGATAACAGACTGGCATAGAGAATTTCGGCCAGCCGAACGGCAGCGCTGTTGTAGCGAATCAGGACGATATCATTTTTTTTAAATGGAGCCTTTCTGGCGGTGGTCAGTCCCCACCACA
>Ga0210064_1000468_pt1 | contig 19172 bp, 16 predicted proteins | sample Muzzi_CordC_D2_FD_185531 | JGI IMG/M metagenome (GOLD analysis project Ga0210064, IMG submission 185531) | Wetland microbial communities from San Francisco Bay, California, USA, that impact long-term carbon sequestration - Muzzi_CordC_D2 (SPAdes) | ecosystem: Environmental > Aquatic > Marine >...
CTACGGCTGGGGTGGTTACCCCTACTACGCGGCGCCCGTCGCACCTGTCGCACCGGCCGCTCCGGCTACCAGCAGCACGGCCAAGTAATAGCCGGTGTCAGGATAAGCGCGCCCTCCCGGGCGCGCTTTTTTTCAGCCTGGCATGGGCCAGGCGCCTCAGACAAACAGCGTGATGTCGGCGCCCTGTGCGGTGGTCAGGTAGGTGGCGGCGCCCGCCCACTCCGTTACCTCCGGTATAAATTCCTCTTTCTTCCAGCCAAACAGGTCGACTGTCATTTGGCAGGCAACCAGTTTCACCTCCGCCTCGATGCACAGTTCCCGCAACTCCGGAATACTGGCGACACCGTGGTTCTTCACCGTCATTTTCATGAGGGTCGTGGCCACCGTCTCGAAGCCGGGGACGCCGGCCATCAGCAGGTTGGGCATGTTCCACTCGATACCCTGGAACCATTTGGGCCCAAAGGGCATCTTCATGGGCATGGCGGGATTGCCCAGCGGGCTGATATTCGGCCTAAGGTCCTTCTTCAGCAGGGCCAGGCCGTAGAAGGTAAAGAACAGGGAGGCGTCCCATCCCATGGCTGCCGCAGTCGAGGCGATAATGAAAGGTGGATAGGCCCAGTCGAGCGTACCCTTGGTGACCATGATGGACAGCCGCGGCGTCGCATTCCGTGAGGACGCCTGTTTCTCTTCAAAGCGCTGGTCAAACCAGGCATTCAGTTCATCCGGCGACATTTCCGCAAGTGCTTTACCCGATACGTTAGTTGCTGCTGACATGGTCTTCTCCCGATTGTGATTATGCGTTTGCCTGACAGGAATCAGGAACAACGCCGGCGTTAGCGATTTTAACCAAATCCTCGAGTCCGGTAATCCCGAATCCTGTCGTGCACACGAACACCCTGCACATATTCCAGGTAAAAACTGCCGCACCCCGCCAGATGGCGGGGTGCGGCAGGCAAACATGGCAGTTGTAACGCTATGACAGGGTTTACACGGGACCAATCAGCCTCGCGTGAAGATTTTGTGACCTGACGCTGCCGAGCACATCCTGAGAGGAATACCGGTCACGATCGTAGCGGACCAGCATGAGGTGATAACGCAGGGGGCAGAATTCCGCGGAGGTGATGCCCTCCTGCTGCTGCAGTGCACTGACCAGTTCACTGCGCTGCCCCTCCTCCAGATTCTCTGAAACATGTACCACGATTTCAACGGTGTGCTCGGGTTCACTGCGAATGCTGCGTAAGACTTGCCCCATGGTGTTGCTCCTCTGTGATGATGTACATCAGTGTTTGCCTGGTTGCGCCCCCGCCCTGGTCCAACCTGGACCAGGACCAGGCAGCGCGACTATAACCCCGACCAGGGAATTTAACAAAATTCTGATATATAAGTATAAATACCTACAAAAAATGCAGCGCTGGCGCCTGTAAAACGGACCTTTCACGACCTCCCGTCTTGCAATTTTGTGACGCGCTTCGATACTGAGGCGTGAGAGATTGAAGCCATGCTGAAAACAAGAAGACAGCCTGGAGACAGGCGCGGGGGTCTGCATGTCGAATACCCGCTGCGGGACAGCGGCGTCTTTGTTGTAGTCGCTGACCGCCGCAGGCCGCCTGATCGCCGCGGAGCGGAAGTCTCGATGGAAGAATTGGCCGCCTTGCTGTCAAGGGCCAGACAGGATAACAGCTGACGACGCGGCACGGTCCTCAATAGCCGCGCTGCACATCAACAACATTCAACTACGGCTCGCCGGCCATGTCATCGCAGGGGTTCTCGCGCGCCAGTATCGACAGGCGCGGCAGCATCAAATCGGAGGACGTGCTGTCATGCGGAGTCATCAACGGATTGGGCAGCGACCACAGCGGGTGACCCGGCGGCAGCGGTTCCGGGGTGGCAACGTTACAGTTCCCGCCAGCAGGAAATATCTTGTTATCCTCTGCCCCCTTGATGGTTACGGATATGACGGCCACTCAGCTCAACTTGTCGTTATCCGTTATTTTCAAGCTGAAACAGCAGTCGGCGGGCGAAAAATCCTGACTAGTAGGGCCTTGCCGTCGGGTAATCGCGAAACACCGACGATGCATCCAGTGGCTGCGGCTGGACCGGGGACAGCACGGGCAGTGAGTCTGCATCCGGCAGACGCCTTTCCCGGTAGGCCGACAGCCCCTTCTTCAGGCGGGCGGCCTCTGCCGGCGCTGTCCAGACGGCCAGCGTCACGAGCGCTTGCTGGGTGTCCGCGGCCTGCTCGAAATCACCCGTTGCCGCGTAGGCCAGCGCCAGCAGTTCGCGATACGGCGGGAATGCCTGTTCCCCGGATAGTCGTTCAGCCAGCCGCAGCGCCTCGGCGGGGTCCCTTGCGTCCGGCTCGGGACTGGTGCACAACAGACGGATCAGCCTGATGGCAAACAGCGGCTGTTCCGGAACCTGCTGCACCGCGGTTTCCAGCTCGCGCCGCAGCACAACGTCTGTCACGGGGATGGCCTGCAGCGCCTCCAGTTGCAGCAGGCGCGCGGGGACATTGTGGGCATCGGCCTCCACCGCCTGCGCATAGTGCCGCGCCGCCGCGTCATGGTTGCCCTGCCGGAATTCATAATTGGCCAGGTAGAAATTCGCGCCAGCGTGTGCCGGGTCCTGCTCCAGCACCCGGCGGTAGTCGCTGACGGCCGCGGCGGTTGCACCCGATTCCTCCTGCAACACGGCAAACAGGAAGCGGCCCGTGACATGATCGGGCTGCGAGCCCAGCACGGCATCGAGCACATCGCGGGCAGCGTCACTGTCACCCGCGAGGTACAGGGCGCGGGCGTAGCTGATTCGGGCATCGGGATTCTCCGGGTCGTGCTGCAGTCCCTGCTCGAAGGCTGTCACTGCACCAGCATAGTCGTGCTTGCGAACCGCTTTCATGGCGCGGCTGAAATGCAATCGTGCACCGGACTGCAAGGACTGCAGCTCTTCCACCAGGGGATCCCTGGCGGTCGGCAGGCCGTTGCCGCGTTGCGCGAGGTGCTCCCTGGCCGCGTCGTTCTGTTCCAGCGCGCGCAGTGCCTGCGCCAGCGGGTAATGCACCCGCGTCGCCCCGGGATCCAGCGCCAGCACCTGCGCCAGGTAATCGGCCGCCTGCACATAGTCACGCCGCAACAGGGCGATCTGCCCCAGCCCGTAGCGGGCGGCGGCCTGCAGTCCCTCGGCATCGGCGATCGTCCGGTATGCCGCCTGCGCCTTGTCCTGTTCGTTCAGATCGAGCCAGGCATCCGCCATGCGCAGGGTGAGCACGGCGTAATCGGGATCGAGCTTGCGCGCCGTCTCGAAACGCTGCAGCGCCAGTTCAGTACGTCCCGACCGCAGCGTGACCCAGGCAAGGTAATAGGCCCAGCGAAAACTGCCGGGCGCAAGCTGCACCGCGTTCTCGAAGCAGCGCTCCGCCGCCTGCCCCAGCTGGTGAGACTGGTACAGCAAACCGAGCTCGCCATAGGCGTCAGCCAGTTCCTCCGCGCCCGCACCGGACTGCAGCAGGGCATCGACCTGGGCGCGCGCCTCGACCAGCGCCATGCTGATGTCTTCCGCTTGTCCCGCCAGGTTCGGCAGTGCCACCGGCTGCAGCTCCCCCGCCCGATTCTCCGGCAGCGTCGCCACACTGTCCGCCAGGACCCAGGACGGCGCCGCCAGCAGCGTGATCAACAGGCCACGGACGATGTTTGCCTTCATGCCCTCACTCCGCTTGCGCCTCTATGATGTCGAGCTGCGCGTCGAGCTGCTTGACCGCCACGCGCTGCTCCCGGCCGTCCGGCCAGGTCACAGTCAGCTGGTCCACCCGGGTCGAGCCACCCAGGCCGAAGGTCAGCGGCAGTTCCACCTGTGACAGGTAACTGCGGGTGGGCATGACGAGGCGCCGCTGCGTCACACCGGACGCCGTCAGCCTGACCCGTGCCCCGATGGCACTGCGGTTCGAACCGCGGCCCTGCAGCTGCAGCCGCAGCCAGTGATGGCCAAGCTGCTGATCATTGCGCAGCAGCACGGCACGGCGGCCGTTCTGCACCACCACGATGTCAAGATCGCCGTCGCCGTCAATGTCCGCATAGGTAGCGCCGCGCCCGACCAGCGGGTCCGTGAGGTCGCCGCTGTCGCTGACCTCGATGAAGCGCGTGCGGCAGGTCTCTCCACAGTTCCAGAACAGCTGCGGAGATTGCGCATAGGTCTGGCTGGGCTGCACGATGTTGATGTCGTTCTCCAGGTGGCCGTTTGCCTGGAACAGGTCCTGGCGGCCATCCAGGTCGTAGTCGAAGAAGAACAGGCCGAAGGTAAGCGCCAGCCGCGAGGCCGGGCCGAAACCCTCCAGGATGGCCTCATCGGCGAACGGCGCGGCACCGTCCGCGGTGACGAACAGTGAGCTCATCTCGTTGGCGAAGTTGCCGATGCCGACACCCAGTTCGTTGTCGTTGCGGAACCAGGCTGCGTCGATGCCCATGGCGCTGGTGGACTTGCCGTTGCGGTCATAGGCGATACCCTCCAGGCCGCCAACCTCCTCGAAGCGGCCGTTGCCTAGATTGTGGTAAAGAAAGTTCCTGTCGGTATCGTTGGCGACGAACAGGTCGAGCCAGCCGTCGTAGTCGTAGTCGAGCGGCGCCACGCTCAGTGTCTTGCCCTCCGGCAGGCCGGTGCCGGGATCGGTGATGACGATGCCGGCCGCATGGGACACGTCGCTGAAGCGCCCGTCACCCTCGTTGCGGTAGAGGCGGTTGGCGGCGCCGGTGAAGTGGTTGGGCGCCCCGTAGGCGCGCCCCAGACCGGTAACCTGGAAATCGATCTCCAGGTTGATCTTGCGTGACCACAGCACATAGTTGCCGACAAACAGGTCGAGGTCGCCGTCGTTGTCGTAGTCAAGGAACGCAGCCGCCGTGCTCCAGTCTTCGTCCAGCCCGGCCACGCCGGCGCCTGCCGTCACGTCGCTGAAATGCCCGTCTTTATTGCGCAGCAGGTGGTTGCCGCCCAGCGTGGTGATGTACAGGTCCGTCCAGCCGTCATTGTCGTAGTCGCCGACGGCCGCGCCCATGCCATAGCAGTGGATGGCGAGCCCGCTTGCCCGGGTCACATCCTCAAAGTGCCCGCGGCCGTCATTGCGGTAAAAAGCGAGGGTGGCAGGAGTTCCCTGCTCGTGACCCGGCCACTCGCTGGAATTCACCAGCAGCAGGTCCTGGTCGCCGTCGTTGTCGTAATCGATGAAGGCTGCGCCACTGCCGATGGTCTCCGGCATCAGCTTCTCGCCGTAGCGGCCATTGACGTGCACAAAGTCGATACCCGCCGCGGCGGTAATGTCGGTGAAGCGCACGACAGGCGGGACTTCCCGGGACGAGGCCTTCACGTCCACCGGCCCCGTGACCACGGCCTCTTCGACCGACTGCGGGGTTTCACCTGCCCGTGACAGAAACCACAGCACGGCTGCAACGCAGGCAATGCCCGCAAAGACGGCAAGCGACCAGTAAAAGGCCTTGCGAATAACAGTCTCTGGCGGTTGCGGCTTGCGTTCCGGTGCTTGCATGTTCAGGGCAGTGGTTGCAGGGAAGCGGGTTCCGTGGGCAACCGCGCAAGGGCAGCTGCCACGCCGGGGCCGGTCCCAGGCTCGCGGTCAAGGTCATAGATGGCAATGGCCGCCGCGGCATGATCGGCCGCCGGGTTGTTGGTGCGGTGTATTGCGACTGCCTGCTCGATGGCATGATCGTCCGGGCGATACTTCTCGCGCAGTGCGCGCTGTGCATCGGCCAGCTGTGTCTCGCCGAGAGCGCCGTAGACCAGCGCGAGGTTGTGGTGTGCCGTGAGATCCTCCGGCTCGACCTCCAGCGTCTTCAGGAACCAGTCGCGCGCGCGTTCCAGTACCGCCTGCCGCTGCGCCGCGTGCGCCTTGCCGCGCAATTGCCGGGAACGCTCGAATTCAGCGCGACCCAGCTCGTTCAGCACGCGGATATCCCGGGAGAAGTCGAAGCCACGGGCGCGCGCCTCGTTGAAGCGCGTCACCGCGATGGACTCCAGCGAGCCGATAGCCGCTTCCAGTTGGCCGTTTTCCCGATCGATGAGCGCGCTGAACCAGGCAATACTCCAGGGCGGTGCCGCCGGGTTGCCGCTGCCGGCGCGGTGCAGGGCCGCACCGGCTTCTTCCAGTCGCCCTTCCTTGAAATAGACCCGTGCCAGATTCAGCGCACCCCTGCCGTCACCCTGTTCCTCGACCTGCTGGAAGGCATATTCCGCCTGGCGCAGCTCTCCCTTGCCGCCGCCTTCGCGCAGCAGGCCGATGCCGTAATCATTCCAGCGTTCGGTCGCGGGAATCTCCACGGCCTGCACCGCGACTGTTTCCTGCGCCGCCACCGGGAACACCACCCGGTCGGTCGACATGGCGGTAACCGGCAGGTCATTTCCGCTGAAGGCATCACCCTGGACGTAGCGCAGGTAAGTTGTGTCGAACTTGCGGTACTGCAGGGTGGCGCTCAGTTCCACCGGCCCCCGGGTATCCTCAGGTACGGTCAGCGCATAGTGCACCACGCTGGCGGCGCCCGGCGGAATCTGGTGATTGTAGAGTGCCACAAAAATATCCTGGGCGTTGCGGCGGTCGATACGGTTGCCGTCCCGGTCCAGGACATAGGCGTTGATGAAGTAGGCCCAGGGATCGACAACACCCGCCGCGTCCATGGCACCGCTGCGGCCGATCTCCCTGCCGTCGGTGGTGGCGGTGACGTCCAGCCACAACTCGTTCGAATCCACCGTACCCTGGGTCAGATGATGGCCGAGGCCCGTGGTGCGCACCACGACGTCAACAAGGTAGCGTTTGCCCGGCTGCAGCACTGGCAGATCCGGGCGCAGCGGGGCATGCAACTGCCCGTCGATACGGCCGTCCTCCCTGACGGCGAAGATGTCCACGCGGGTGACGTCGGTCAGCCGCTCACGCTGCGCCGCCAGCACCTCGTCCGGCATGTCCAGCAGGTACGCGACACCGGTATTGGCGGCGGCGAAGCGGTGATCATGCACGCTGTGCTTGCCGCTGGCGTCGAAGTCCCGCGCCGCGGGGTCGGCGGAGTCCTGCAGCGGCATGTGGCACACGCTGCAACGCGCCACGGCATGCTTCGGGTAATAGAAGCTGTCGACCCGGTGACCGGAGACGCCGCTGAACAGGAAACTGTCATAGTGGTCCTGGCCACGCAGCCAGCGGTAGTGGTTCAACTCGACCGGCAGGTGCACCTTGTGGCAGGTGGCGCAGAACTCGGCAGAGCGGTGCAGCGGCTTGAGCAGCGTCTCCTTGTGGAACGCCGGCTTGGCCCTGATGAGCTGGCGGTTGACGGCCTGCAGCAGCGGGGAGGTGCTGAACGCAAACGGGTAGCGCGGCGGGTCGACCAGGGTGTAGTCACCATTGCCGAGAACGCCGTTCAGCTGTGTTATCGCATGGCAGCTCATGCAGGTGATACCTGCCATGGCGCTGGAATCGTGTTCGGTATCGAATTGCGGATCGTCAAAGCGCCCGCTGAACAGCGGCACCGGGTCGTGGCAGGCGGCACAGAAGCGCGTGGTCTGCACCGTTCCGTCGCGCTGCAGCACCACATCGCGCGCCTCCCGCACGCTGAAGGTGTAGGCCGGGTTATTGAAGGAACTGAAGCGGTGCATACTGTATTCGTGCCCGTGGGCGATGTCCTCGTGGCACTCTGTACATACCGCGTCCGTCATCAGGTGTTCCACCGGGATGGTCTCGCTACCGGACAGCACCGCCAGCGATGGCGGGAAAGCGGTGGCCTGTTCGGTCCCGGCGGTGTCGCGCGTACTCAGGTTCCACAGCAGCATGACGCCGGCGAAGGCCACGGCAGCAAGTGACCAGCGCACAGCGGCATGCCAGCGAATCGGCGGCCCCGCCAGGCGGTGCAGGACGAACAGCCAGGCAACGACTAACGGACTGCCGACATGCATCCAGTAGCCGATTTGCCGCAGCAGGGGATCGTTGACTTCGAAAAAAGGGAACCGGGTCAGCAGCAGACCACTGAACAGCAGCAACAGAGCGGCGATGAACAGTGCCACACCGGCACGCACCGCATAGCGGTTTGGACGGCGCCAGGCGCGCCGCATGTGAGCCAGCGCAAACAGCAACAGCGGCAGTGTGAGCAGCAGGCCCAGCGCCAGGTGCAGCAGGAACATCAGCAGGTAGAAATAATCCTGGTAGACCCCGCCACTGCGGTATTCCAGCCAGGTGATGGCGGTCAGGTAAACCGAATTGACGACCAGCAGCGAGAACAGCAGCAGCACGGCACCCAGCAGGCGGCCGAGACGGGCGGTGATCACCGGTGCACCGGATCGCTGTTCCAAAGCTGCTGAACCCATGAATTGCTGCCTGCAAGAAGTCCTGTTACCTGTGTGCCGCGGTGCAGCGCAAAAAAATGTTGTCGCCCCGCCGTCAGGACGACACCGGCAGGGCTATCCTGCGGGTACTGCCCGTGACTGCCGACGTACAGTTTACCGTTACCTCCCTGCCACGCGGATTGACTTGCATCAGGTTAAAGCGATAAATCCTCGGACAGGCGGTCATTTCAGGCTCCCAGAGAATACCCGGGAAAGATATGGGCACTGCTAAAGATCGAGCGGCGTCACTTCCAGTTCGTAGTTCGAGCTCTCGATTTCCGCCCGGGTAAACAGCTCGGTACCCGGGTGGCTGGCGGTGGCACTGCCACAGGTCACACCGAGACGCAACATCGCCTCGGCATCACCTCCCTGGCAGGCCGCAGCCACCAGGCCGGCAACCAGCGAATCGCCGCAGCCCACGGTTGAATGCACCCGCACCCGCGGCGCACTGCAATGGTAGCTGCCATCGGCATCGACCAGGATCGCACCGCGCCCGCCCAGTGAAATGCACACGTTCACGATGCCGCGCTGCTGCAGCTCGCGGGCCGCTGCGGCGATATCCTCTATGCTTTCCATACTCCGGTTGATGCTCATTTCCAGCACGTACTGATTGAGCCGCAGCATCCAGGGACTGGCTTCCAGAGCCTCTGTCAGCACCGTTCCATGCGCCTCCACCACGGCACGACCACCCTGCTCACCGATGCGTTCGGCAAGCCGGCGGTAGTAATTATCCGGCACCCCGGGAGGCAGCGAACCGCTGAGCACGGTATAGCCGGTGCTGCTGTGTTGCAGCACCCAGGCCGTGATTTCTTCCAGCAGCTGCGCCGGTATCTCGGGTCCCCGGCTGTCAACCTCGTACTGGCCGGGCGGATTCTGCTGCAGCAGGGTGACATTCAGGCGCGTCTCGTCATCGACGTGGAAAACCTTGTGATTTTTACCCAGGCTGTCACCCAGCAGGTGCAGCACGACATCTCCGCTGACACCACCCAGCACACTGCCGCACTGCAGCGGCATACCAAGTTCCGCCAGCCCGCGGGAAATATTGATGCCGTTACCGCCGGGATGGTAGTAGGTCTTGTCAGCCGCAACCTTGCGATCGGCGATGAGCTGCGGCAACTCGTAGCCGACATCCAGGGCGGGATTGAGCGCAAGTACGACGATGTTGTTGGTCATGTTTCGCTCCGGTTATCTCAGGCCATCCCTGAGGATCAGGCTGCGCCCGGTCATCGCCGGGGGCCGCGGCAGGCCCAGCAGGTCCAGCACGGTCGGCGCGATATCTGCCAGGCCACGGCCGATACCGAGGCGCACCGGGCCCTGCCCCATCAGCAGGAACGGCACCGGAAACTCGCTGTGCTGGGTGTGCGGTTCACCCGTATTGGGGTTGACCATTTCGTCACAGTTGCCATGGTCCGAGGTCAGCATAATGCGCCAGCCACGCTCCAGCGCCGCGCGGAACACCCGCTGGCTCTCGCAATCCAGCGCCTCGACCGCGCGTATCACCGGCGCTGCGCGCGCGGTATGCCCGACCATGTCCGTGTTGGCGAAATTGGTCACGATGAAGTCATAGCTGTCGGAGTTGATGGCCTTGATCAACTGGTCGGCAACCTTGGCTGCGCTCATCTCCGGCTGCAGGTCATAGGTAGCAACCTGGGGAGACGGCACGATAACCCGCTCCTCGCCGGGATAGGCCTGCTCGCGACCGCCGTTGAAGAAATAGGTCACGTGCGGATATTTCTCCGTCTCGGCGCAATGCAGCTGGCGCAGGCCGGCGTCGCTGATAACCTGCGCCAGCACCTGGTCGGGTATCTGCGCTGCAAACAGCACCGGGAAGGAGAAGGTGGCGTCGTATTCGGTCATGCACACCAGGTGGCGGGTGCTGATGTTTTCCCGGTCAAAGCCATCGAAGTGTTCCAGGGCAAGGGCCGCCGACAGCTGCCGCGCCCGGTCACTGCGGAAATTGAAAAACAGGATGGGTTCTTCCTTGGCAATGCGTTCGTGGCCGGCAATCACGGTTGGCTGGATGAATTCGTCGCCCTCGCCGCGCGCATAGGCATGTTCGATCGCCTCGCGCGGCGTGTCCGCCTGCAGCCCCTGGGCACGCACCATGGCATTCCAGGCTCGCTGTGTGCGGTCCCAGTGCTGTGCCCGGTCCATGGCGCAGTAACGGCCGCTAACCGTCGCGATGCTGCCCCTGCCGAGCTTCTCCAGGGCCTCTTCGACCGAGACCAGGTAGCGCAAGGCCGCCTTGGGCGCGGTGTCACGCCCGTCCGTGAAGATATGCAGTACCGGCTCGACATCGGTCTTGCGCAGCATCTCCAGCAGGCCCAGCAGATGGTCAATGTGTGAATGCACCCCGCCGTCGGACACCAGGCCCGCGAGGTGCAGGCGACGGGTATCCTGCAGCAGATCCAGCCACACCGGATTTTCCGCCAGCGATCCGTCGTAGAGAGCGTTGGCGATGCGCGTCAGGTCCTGTTCCAGCACGCGCCCGGAGCCCAGGGTCAGGTGTCCCACCTCGGAGTTGCCGAACTGGCCGTCCGGCAGCCCGACAGCCCTGCCGGAGGCCTGCAGCACCGAGTGCGGGTTGGTTGCAAAATAGTGGTCCAGGTGCGGGGTGCGGGCCAGCGCCCAGGCATTGTGTGCACGGCTGGGATTCAGGCCGAAGCCGTCGAAAATGGTCAGCAAAACGGGTTTTGGCTTCACGTCACTTCCCTGTTTTCAAAGAACGAAACACGCCTGTAAGACACCTTGTGGCAATCCTGCTGCAGGCAAGCTGCAGATTTCGGTAGTACAGGAGCCGCATGATCAAGCCTGCTACATGACCAGCGGCCGCGACGGGACTGCGACACCAGCGTGCCGCAAGCCCCGTCTATAGTATGGCAACTCCGCCTGCCAGCTCAATGAATCAAATCCGCCGGAGACGACTGCCTGCGACGGCGTCAGGCATTGACGCAACCTGGCACCCCCCTCAAGATATACCGCATGCCGTCAATCCTGGATGCAAGCATTGCCCGCCTGGGTGAAATCATCCTGGGCAAGGAGCAGCAGCTGCACCTGGCTCTGGCCTGTCTGCTGGCACGCGGACATCTGCTGATCGAGGACCTGCCCGGCGTCGGCAAGACCACGCTGGCCCATGCCCTGGCCCGGGTGCTGGGGCTGCACTACCAGCGCGTCCAGTTCACCAGCGATCTGCTGCCGACCGACATCCTCGGGGTGTCGATCTACAACCGCGACACGGCGGACTTCCGGTTTCATCCGGGCCCGGTGTTTGCCAACATCGTGCTGGCCGATGAAATCAATCGCGCCACGCCCAAGACCCAGAGCGCCCTGCTGGAGGCCATGGAGGAATACCAGGTCACCATCGAGGGCGAGAGCCGCGCCCTGCCGCAGCCGTTCTTCGTGATCGCCACCCAGAACCCGCTCTATCAGATCGGGACCTTTCCGCTCCCGGAATCGCAGCTGGACCGCTTCCTGATGTGCATCGAACTCGGCTACCCCGATAGCGCGGCCGAGCGCCAACTGCTGCAGGGGGAAGATCGCCGCGACCTGCTGGCCGAGGTCTCGCCGCTCGTTTCCGGCGCACAGCTGCTGGCACTGCAGCAACAGGTGCAATCGGTGCATGCTGCGGATGCGCTGCTGGATTACCTGCAGGCATTGCTGGCATTCAGCCGCCGGTCGCCGCACTTCCGGCACGGCCTGTCACCGCGCGCCGGCCTGGCGCTGCTGCACAGCGCCAGGGCCTGGGCGTTCCTGCAGGAGCGTGACCTGGTACTGCCGGAAGACCTGCAGACCGTGCTGCCGGCGGTGGTCAACCATCGCCTGCAGGCTGCCGCCTCCCCGGACGACATCCTGTCGGCACAGGCACCGGCGGAACTGCTGCTGCAGGCGGTGCCAGTCCCCTAGTCCGGACTAGCCCCGATTGCGATATGCAGTCCCTGACCCTGCGCCAGCGCTTCAGTCCGGGGCGCTTCCTGCGTGGCAGCGGCGTCGAGCCGGGTCCTGTGGTACTGGACCGGTCACGGGTGTATATCCTGCCCACCCCGGCGGGTCTGGTATTTGCCGGCATGCTGGCGCTGATGCTGTTCGGCTCCATCAACTACAACAACAGCATGGGCCACCTGTTTACCTTCCTGGTGGCCAGCATGGCGCTGGTCTCGATCCTGCACACTTACCGCAACCTGGCCGGACTGGGATTTACCGCCGGCAGGACCCGCCCCGCGTTTGCCGGACAGCGCGCAGGTTACGAACTGCTCATCGACAATCCCGGTGGGCTGCGCCACCCAGGCATACAACTGGAACTGTCCGGCGAGGCAGCCGTCGTGACCGATCTGGAGGCACAGCAAACCCGTGGTGTCATGCTCTGGCGCGGCACCACGCGCAGAGGCATCCTGCCGCTGGGTCGCTGCACCGTGTCCACCCGCTACCCGCTGGGCCTGTTTCGCGCCTGGGCATTCGTCGAGCTGCCGCTGGCGTGCAGCATCTATCCGCGGCCGGGTCCGGCGCGCCTGCCACCGCAAAGTACGGCCTACAAACCACAGCAAAGCGGCGACAAGGGCCGCGGGGTGGACGACTTCGTCGGCTTTCGCCCCTGGCGCCCGGGGGACTCGCCACGGCATGTCTTCTGGAAGGCCGCCGCACGCGACCAGACACTGCTGGTCAAACAGTTCGGCGGTGACCGCGCCGATGAAATCTGGCTCGACTGGGCGGCGCTTCCGGGCCTGGCAACCGAGACCCGCCTCAGCCAGCTGTGCCGCTGGGTCATCGATGCCCACCGCAACCACCAGCCGTTTGGACTGCGACTGCCCGGCTGCGAGATTGACATCGACAGCGGCGCACCCCACCGGCAGCGCTGTCTGGGGGCACTGGCCCGCTTTGAATAAACCACAACACAGACAGCCGGCACCGTTGCCGCGCCAGACCCGGGGCTGGCTGCTGGCCGCCGTTGTCCTGGTGGTGCTGCCGCATCTGCCGCGACTGCCGTGGTGGCTGATGGCTTTTGTTGCCGCTGCTGCCCTGTCAGGCCTGCTGCTATTGCGGTACCCGGCGCGGCAATTGCCGCGTGCCTTGCTGTTGCTGGCCACTGTCGCGGGCGGCGGCGGCGTCCTGCTGCACTATGACACCCTGCTGGGCAAAAATGCCGGGGTGGCATTGCTGGTCGTAATGCTGCTGTTGAAGCTGCTGGAAGTGCGCAACCCGCGGGATGTGCGCCTCGTTGTGTTCCTCTGCTATTTCCTGGTGATCACCAATTTCCTGTTCAGCCAGTCACTGGCGATGGCTGCCTACATGTTCGCGGCCACGCTGGTGATTACCGCGACACTCGCGGCAGGCACGGCAGCCGGCGTGACCACAGCCCCCGGGCAATACCTGCGACTTGCCGCCGTGCTGCTGGGGCAGGCGATTCCGCTGATGCTGGTGCTGTTCCTGTTTTTCCCGCGCATCGAAGGTCCTGTCTGGGGTCTGCCGGAGGATGCCTGGGCCGGCATGACGGGCCTGGGTGACAGTATGTCGCCGGGCGCCATCAGCAAGCTGGTACAGTCCGATGCTCCGGCCTTCCGCGCCCGGTTCCAGGAGCGCCCCCCGCGGGCGGAGCTGCGCTACTGGCGCGGCCCGGTCCTGTGGCACTACGACGGCCGGACCTGGTCGGCCGGCGACGCGGGATTGCTGCCGCGGTCCACGGACCCTGAACTGCAGGGTGATGCTGCTGCCTTTGACTACAGCATCACCCTGGAACCCCACAACAAGCACTGGTTGCTGGCGCTGGACCTGCCGGTACAGCTCTCGATACCTGCCATCCTCACCCTGGATTTCCAGATGCTGGCCTATCGCCCGGTGCGCAAGCGCACCCGCTACACGGCGACCTCCTACGCGCACATTGATACCGGGCCGCTGAACGTCACCCTGCGCACAGCCGCACTGCAACTGCCTGACGGGGTCAGCGCACGGGTGCGCAACCTCGCGCGCAGCTGGCGCGAGCGGAGCACAGATGACGCGGCAGTGGTCCGGCAGGCACTGGCGCATTTCAACGAACAGGACTTCGTCTATACCCTGGAGCCACCCCTGCTCGGCGCCGACCCGGTGGACGAGTTCCTGTTCGTGACACGGCGCGGATTCTGCGAGCACTATGCCGCGGCCTTTGTCGTGCTGATGCGCAGCGCCGGCATCCCCGCCCGCGTGGTGACCGGTTACCAGGGCGGTGAGTACAATCCGCTGGGAGACTATTGGCTGGTACGCCAGTCGGATGCACATGCCTGGGCGGAGGTCTGGCTTGCCGCCGGCGGCTGGCAGCGCGTCGACCCGACGGCCGCCGTGGCCCCCGAACGCATTGAGCGATCCCTGGACACGGCAGGCGGGGCGGCTGGCGCAGCAGCAGGTTTCCGGATACCGGAGAGCGACCTGCTGGGACGCAGCCTGCGCAGGATGCGGTATCTGCTGGATGCCATGGACAACCAGTGGCACGAGTGGGTGCTGTCCTACGGCCCGCAGCGACAGCTGGAATTCCTTGCCTCGCTGGGGATCGACAGGGCTTCCTGGAAGCACATGGCACTGGCCCTGCTGTTGCTGACCGGCACGCTGCTGCTGGGCATCGCCCTGTGGATGCTGCTACGGCAGCCTGCGCCCCGGGACCCGGTGCAGCGCGTCTGGCTGCAGTTCTGCAAGCGGCTGGCGCGGCATGGGCTGGCGCGGTGGCCGGGCGAAGGCCCACAGGATTTTGCCCGCCGGGTGGCGGCAGCCCGACCGGCGCTTGCCGGCCGGGTCAATGCGATCACGGGTCTGTATGTCGCCTTGCGCTATGGCAAACCGGCAAGCCGCGCAGCAGGGGATACCGCACGGCTGCAGCGCATGGTGCAGCGTTTTCCGGCGCGGCGCTGGCCGCAATGGGCTAGACTGGGCTGAATTGACAGGCGGCTCCCACACCTGAACAAAGGACATTTTCATGCCACGCATACACCTGCATGTGGTCGTCGAGGATCTTGCCGGCAGCATCCGCTTTTATTCCCTGCTGCTTGGCAGCAGGCCGACCCTGGAGAAGGAGGATTACGCGGAGTGGGAACTGGAATCCCCCCCCGTGAATCTCGATATCTCCACCCGCGGCCGGGTACCCGGACTCGACCATGTCGGCATCCAGTTCGAAACCGATGCGGAACTCGCCGCCCTGCAGGCGCGCGTGGAACAGGCGGGTTATACCGGCGTGGCCCAGCAGGCGACCGGCTGCTGCTACGAGCGTTCCAACAAGTACTGGGTGCTGGACCCGGCCTACATCAGCTGGGAACTGTTTCACACCCTGCAGCCGCTCGAACACTTCAGCGAAGGCGACCAGTCCCAGGCTGGCTGCTGCGCGCCTTTTGCAGCCGACGGCAGCTGCAAGGTCGGCGACTAGCGCCGGCTGCGGGGTCCACCCCGGGCCGGCGACCCTGTCGCTCTTCGGGTTGCCGGTGTCCTGCCGGGGTGACGCCTCACTGGTAATCCGCATGGTTGATGGCATACCCGATCAGGCCGCCGATGGCGAGTCCGATCAACAGCTTTTCAGCGCCATCATCGTCGTCGTATTCGTAGTAGTTCGTGACATGCCTGCCACGATTACCTTTGTAGGTGTAATCCCGGTCATGGTAACCACCGTAACGGGACTCCCTGTAATGCCGCTTCTTGCAATACTTCAGGTGGCCGTAGTCGACCTGATGACCATAACCCTGCCGGTTATCTTGATAACGGCCTCCGTCAGCCAGCACAACACCGTTGCCCAGCAGCGAAACCGCCATGACGGCTGCAGCAAGGGCTGATTTTTTGCCTGGTATGCGCATGCTACTCTCCTGTCTGGTTTGCTTACGATGACAGTTAACGGAATGCTGCAAAAAAGGGTGACTTCTGAGGAAGCCATGCATAACGACCTCCCTGTCCGCCGTCTAAATCAAGGTTATTTTGATATGATTATCAGGTTGATAGCAAACATTCATCATGCGATGATGTGGATTGCCATTTGCTGTCTGCTGGCTGCCGGCAACAGCCATGCAGGGCTCGCATACACCCGGCAGACTCTCTCGGTGAAGGGCGAGGACTGGGTCCTGGAAATACCGGCCGGCATGCGTCTCGAGGTGCTGACCACCACCCTGAAGACACCGCGGCGGCTGCACTTCATGCCGAACGGAGACCTCATCATCGGTTCGAAGTCCGGCAATATCTACCGGCTTGCGCCGCCCTATCGCAAAGCGGACATCCTGGTACAGCTGTCCAACTACCCCCACAGCATCGCCTGGCGTAACGGTGAGTTGCTGGTCGCCCGGACGGATGGCCTCTATCGGGCGCCGTACCGCCCGGGACAGAAGCACCTCGAATCGCGCGATTTCGAACTTCTCGCCAGCCTCCCGGGCGGCGGCGGGCACAACAGCCGCAGTGTCGCGATCGGACCCGACGGCCGGGTCTACGTTTCCCTGGGACTCAGCGGCAACTGTTCCGATGAGTACCTGGATGACAGCTACCCCTTTGACGACCGCCGCGGTGGTGTCATGGTGCTCGATGAGAGTGGCGCCAAACCCCGGCTGCTGCCGTTCGCCAGCGGACTGCGCAACCCGGTCGGGTTCGACTGGCACCCGGAGACCGGCGAACTCTATGCCAGCAACAACGGGCCGGATCATCACGGTTTTGAGCAGCCGCCGGAATACTTCAGCAGGCTGGAGCCGGGATCATTTCATGGCATGCCGTGGTTCCAGTTCGACGGCAAAGCCCTGCGCCGCGACAGCTGCATCCGCCGCGAGCCACCCCGGTCCCGCCAGGCAGTAACCCTGCCGGTGGCAACCTTCCCGTCGCGCAACGCCCCGATGGGCGTGGCCTTCGTGCCCCGCGGCGCCCTGGATGCACGCTTCCAAGGCAATGCGATCGTGGCCCTGAGAGGCTCCTGGGGAACCCGGCCGACAGGCAGTGGTGCCGGCGATCCGGCCACGCGGAGGCCGCCGCGCCTGATGATGGTACGTTTCCGCAATGGCGCTGCCAGCGGCGTGGAGGATGTGCTCGTGGGCCTGCAACGCAGCAACGGCCAGCGCCTGGCGCGTCCCGTCGGCGTGGCGATCGGGCCGGACGGCGCCCTGTATTTCACCAGCGACTCGGAGCTGGAAGGGCTGTTCCGGCTGGCGCCGGTGCAGCCGTGATTGCGGGGAGACACTCCCACCTGGAGGCAGTGAACCGGGTGCCGCAGTCGGGGGCGCTGCGGCCCGCGGATTCAGCCCGCCTCAGGCAACCTGGACGGGAATGGCGTTGCGTGCATCCTTGATGTGGTTATCAGCATCGAGGTACACCAGCGTCGGCTGGTAGCCCATGGCCTCCTGCTGGGTGAAGGCCGCGTAGGTACAGATAATGATGCGGTCGCCGGGGCTGGCCTTGTGTGCCGCAGCCCCGTTGACTGAAATGATGCCGCTGCCATCCTGGGCACGAATGGCATAGGTGATGAAGCGTTCGCCGTTGTTCAGGTTGTAGATCTGGATCTGTTCGTATTCGCGAATAGCGGCGGCTTCCAGCAACTGGCCGTCAATGGCGCAGGAACCCTCATACTCGAGTTCCGAGTGCGTGACATTGGCGTGATGCAGCTTGGATTTCAGTAACGTGATTTGCATAGACCGGAGCGGCTCCCGTGGCCCTTCCCTGAATGTGGCGTGATTATGCGATGTCCCATGTTTGACTGCAAGAAACCGTAACAGTTTCTGCCTGAAGAATAACCCCTAAGCTTCTGATATAAATATATTGTCGATTAACCTGGTCGGTCCCAGGCGGGCCGCGGCCAGGGCAATCAGGGCTGTGTCACCGGTCCGGGGGAGTGCCAGGTCGGACTGCCGCCGCACACTGACATAGTCCGGCTGGAATCCGGCAGCGGCAAGTTCGGCCAGCGCTGCCTGCTCGATCATGGCGAGGTCCGGCCCGCCCGCCTCCACCCGGGTCTTCACCTCCGACAGCACCGCATAGAGCCGCGGCGCCAGGGCGCGCTCTGCCGGGGCGAGGTAGCCGTTGCGCGAACTCATGGCGAGACCGTCCGCCTCGCGCACGGTCGCCACACCCGCAATGGCGACCGGCATGCACAAGTCGGCGACCATGCGCCGGATCAGCAGCAGTTGCTGATAGTCCTTCTCCCCGAAGACCGCCACATCCGGCTGCACCAGATTGAAGAGCTTGGCAACCACGGTGGTGACTCCGTTGAAATGGGTCGGTCGGTGCTCACCTTCCAGTATCCGGTTCAGACCCGGAACCTCGACAATGGTCGTCCGGTCCGGGCCCTGCGGGTAGATTTCCGCTACCCCGGGCATGAACAGCAGATCAGCACCGGCGCCCAGCAGGGCATCCCGATCGTGCTCCGGGGTATGCGGGTAGTTCCCGTAATCCTCCTGCGGACCGAACTGCGCCGGGTTGACGAAGATGCTCACGATAACCCGGTCAGCCTGCAACCGCGCCTGCCGCACCAGTTCCAGGTGCCCGGCATGCAGGTTGCCCATGGTGGGGACAAAAGCGGTACGCGCACCCTGCGCGCGCAACGCCGCTACATAGCGGCGCAGCCCGGGGGTGCTGGTAACAGTTTCCATGCCCTGCCCGTCTTTCAGTAACAGTGGCGTGCTGCCGGGTAACTGCCGTCTTTCACCGCGCGCACATAGGCAGCGACGGCCCCGGGTATGCTGCCGGCATCCTGCAGGAAGTCGTGCACGAAACGCGGCAGCCGTCCCATGGTGATCCCGAGCATGTCGTGCAGCACCAGCACCTGTCCGTCGCAGTCCGGACCGGCACCGATCCCGATGGTGGGCATGGACACCGCGGCAGTGACCTCTTTGCCCAGACCTGCG
>Ga0210064_1000469_pt1 | contig 19167 bp, 14 predicted proteins | sample Muzzi_CordC_D2_FD_185531 | JGI IMG/M metagenome (GOLD analysis project Ga0210064, IMG submission 185531) | Wetland microbial communities from San Francisco Bay, California, USA, that impact long-term carbon sequestration - Muzzi_CordC_D2 (SPAdes) | ecosystem: Environmental > Aquatic > Marine >...
GTCCAATTCCGCCGTTAGCGGGAACGGCGGCTTGTAGTCCGCATCGTTCACACCCGTGATGGTGTCGGAGCCGATGTCGAAGCTCTCGTCCCACTGCAGGATGATCGGAATCGTCTTCTCCATCTTCATGGTTTTCACTGCCTTGCCATCGACCTTGAGCGTGCCGGTGCCCGACCGACCGATGCCGGAGAAGTTGTTGTATGCCATCGTGCCCAGGCCCATGCCGTCATAGTCGAATTCGAACTCGAGGGTATGCTTGCCGGGCGAGAGCGCGTCCGGGCCTTCCCATCTGGGCCGCTCCAGGTCCAACAGGTTCCACAGGAACACCGGTTTGCCCTCGAGCAGATAGAAGCCGAAACCCGCGAAGCGCCCGCCGGAGGTCACGATCATTCCCTGCGCTCCCCCTTCGGGGACTGTGATGTCCGCCGTAATGGTGTATGACGTATCCAGCAGGTACGGGGCATCACCCTGCGGAAGACCCGTCATCGCCCGCGTATAGACATACTCCGTGCGGCCGGCGGTGAGACTGGGACGCGCAGCCGCGACCCGGGCTCCGACCGAAGCATCCAGCGGAAATACCTGATACTTCCTGGCTTCCTCGAGGAACAGCGCCCGCATCTCCTTGACCTTCTCCGGGTGCTGCGCGGCGATGTCTTCGGACTGGTTCCAGCTCGTGTTCAGGTCGTAGAGCTGGAAGACCTGGTTGTTCAGCGGATCCGGGTTGGCGGGCAGGAAGGCCTGCCACGGTGCGCGGTCGGCCTTGGTGCTCATCAACCAGCCGTCGTGATAGATCGCCCACTGTCCCATCATCTCGAAGTACTGGGTCACGTGCTTCGAAGGCGCATCGGCGTTTTTCGCGTCGAAAGTGTAGGCGAAGCTGGTACCTTCGATCGGTTTTTGCTTGATGCCATCGACCACTTCGGGTGCGGAGATGCCGGTGACCTCCAGGATTGTGGGCACGATGTCGATCACGTGCATGAACTGCTCACGCAGCGCGCCCTTGTCCTTGATGCGTTTTGGCCACGACACCACCATGTTCTGGTTAGTGCCGCCGAGCCGCGAAGCGTTCTGCTTGAACCAGTCGAACGGTGTATCGAATGCCCAGGCCCAACCGGCCGACATGTGGTTGTAGGTCTCCTCGGTGCCCCACACGTCGTAGAACTTCATCTGCACATCGACGGGCGGCTCCACGCCATTGAAAAACGCAACTTCGCTGAAGGTGCCCAGCGGGCCACCTTCGCCACTGGTTCCGTTGTCGCCGTTCTGGTAGATGATCAGCGTGTTGTCAAGCCTGCCGAGATCCTCGAAGGCCTGGATCACGCGGCCAATCTCGTAATCGTTATAGGCCACGTACGCGGCGAACACCTCGACCTGTCGGATGAAGAGCTTTTTCGCCTCGGGGGTGAGCTTGTCCCAGGGCGTCAGGAGGTCGTTGGGCCAGGGCGTCAACTCCAGGTCCTTGGGAATCACGCCGAGCTTCTGTTGGTTTTCAAAAATGCGCTCGCGCAGCTTCTCGTAGCCATCGTCGAACAGGTGCATCGCGTGGATCTTCTCGACCCACTCCTTCTTCGGATGATGCGGCGCGTGCGTAGCGCCAGGTACGTAGTAGAGGAAGAGCGGCTGGTCAGGATCAGTCTGGTGGATTCGTGTCATCCAGTCGATGGCGTCGTCGGCCATCGCGGTGATCAGGTTCCATTCACCCGGCGGCTTGCCTGCGAAGGGATAGATCTGCGTGGTGTTGCGGAACAGGTTCGGTCCCCACTGGTTGGCGTCGCCACCGACGAAGCCGTAGAAATAATCGAAGCCCATGCCGGTCGGCCATTGGTTGAACGGCCCGGCCTGGCTGGCCTGGAAAGATGGCGTGTTGTGGTCCTTGCCGAACCACGACGTCGCGTAGCCGTTGTCGCGCAGAATGCGGCCGATGGTAGCGTTGTCCACGCCGATAACGCTATCGTAGCCGGGGAAACCAGTGGCCTGTTCGGCGATCACGCCGAAGCCGACCGAGTGGTGGTTGCGCCCGGTGATAGACGCGGCACGCGTCGGCGAGCACAGCGAAGTCGAGAACATGCGGTTGTAGCGCAGGCCTTCATTGGCGATGCGGTCCATGGTCGGCGTCGGGATGACGCCGCCGAAGGTGCTCGGAATGCCGAAACCCGCGTCGTCGGTCATAATGAACAGAATGTTCGGCGCATCCTTGGGCGGCACGATGCGCGGCGCCCACCATGGCGTGGAATTCAGCGCGTCGTCCTTAATCACGCCCTCGAATTTCGGCTGGGGCGCGGGCAATTGTTTGCCACCGATAGTGGTGGTCGCACTCGGCGAGCCCGGCACACCGGTCGTCTCCACCTGGGCGAACAGCGGTGCGCTTGTCAGGAACAGTGCTGCTGCACTCAGCAGCGTTGCCGGGATAGGGCTTGTTGGACGTATCATATGGTCTTAAATCCTCTCTGCGATATGTTTTCAGAAGCGTGAGGGTGCCTTCACCGCCGCCGCTGGAATCCAGCCTTGGCTGACGAAATACTGCCCGAGGTTTGCAGCGATCTTGTCGGCCAGCCGGCGTCCGTCGGACTCAACTGTTTCGAATTTCATCTCACCGGCAGCCGACACGCCGCCGCTCACCAGTGTGGACATCAGCAGGTGATGGGTCAGCGCGCCGACGCCCATCATTTCGGCCATGCCCGGCTTGTCCGCGCTGCCGCCGCTCGCCCGCAGGCTCTCCACTTCCTTCTGCCCCTCCGGGGTCAGCTCGTAGACCTGCACATTGGCCTGCACGTCGGTCCTGCCAGCGCCAAAGCCTATCACAACACGCTCCGTGCGGTTGCCCTGATCGATGGACAGGAACTGGCCTTTCACGATCAGCGTCTTGCCTTTTTGTACTGGATAGCCCATGGCGCGCTCGGCCCACATTCCGTAGCTCTGGATCTGTTTGACCAGTTCAGCAGCGACCACATTGGCGACCGTGTGGCCGATTTTCAGCTCCTGGGCCGTGCGGGCAGAGCCGCTTTTCAGGTGCTTGTAGTCGTCCATGAGTTTCGCGCTGAGCCCGGTGTCGAGTTTGACCTCGTCCGGCGAGGTGGCGAAGTCGTAGATCAGGATGCGGTCAGGCCGCGGCACGCTGGCGGTGCTCTCGCTGGTCTGCTGAACTGTTGTCGGCGCACAGCCACCGAGCAGGGCAAGCGCGAGCAAAGCGATGCAGGCCCCGGCCAGGCGTGCCTGTCCGGCTCGCCGGCTGCAGCGTCCACCGTTGGTTACGTAAAGTTGCATGACAGTCATGGGATCCTCCTGATTATTAATTGTCAGCCTTGTCCTGAGTGCTTCCGTCGGCGTCGCTACAGACGTCGGAAGCAGATAATCCAATCTTTTGCCGTTGTCTCTTGCAACTGCCGTTGCCGGAAACGACACGGCTTTATTCAGACCTGGCACACGCGTTTCCCGGCGCGAGGAGCCTGTCGGACTTAGGTTGATCCTGCCGCCGCTCTCCCCACTCGCCTCGCTACGAACACCTAAGTCCGACAGGCTCCTAGAACTTCCAGTTCATGCTCAGCGCGAAAATATGGAACACATCGTCTTTCAGATCGCCTTTCAGGTCACCCTTCAATGCGCCACCGCTCTGGTCGACCGGTGCGCTGCCGGCATCCATGTATTCGTAGGCAGCGCCCAGGGTGATGTCCTTACGTAACTCGTACAACAGGCCCGCAGCATAGCGGTACTGGCGATCCAGCGGTAGCACGATGGAACGATCAGAATCGGTCACTGGGGAGCTGTCGTAGGCAAAGCCTGCAGACACCGACCAGCGTGGATCAAGCCGGTAGCGCGTGCCGAGAGCAATATGCCAGGTGTCCTGGAAGTTCGCGTCGACCGAGGTGTTGGGCGCGAGTGCCGTGCCGCCGGCGGTAAGGGTGTCGAGCGATACGCCGATCTGGCCGAACTCCGACCAGTTCTGCCAGCCCAGGTCCGCCATGATGGCCAGATCGCGGCTAAGCTCATGATAGGCGCTCAACATTAGCTGGTCCGGGAGCGTGAAGTCGAAAGTGGTCTGTGCGCTGTCAAGACCCGTTAACCGCAGCGCGGCATTCAGCAAAGGGCCTTCGCCGACAAACGAGGGCCTGTCCTTGTACTCGAGGTCCACCTTAGAGATAAACGTCAGACCCACGCGCGTGCCGGCCGCAGGTTCCAGCAGCACACCGGCATTCCAGCCGACGTCAGTATCGTCAGTCTTCAGTTTCATGCGCCCGTCAGCGCTGCTGTCCAGCACATTGTGGAGGTTTGTCTGGACATCAAGTTCGCCATAAACCAGCGACACACCGCCGCCGACTGACAGCCAGTCATTCACCCGGTAACCGAGCGCACCGTTGGCGAAGGCGGTGAGAAAATCCTCCTGCTGCACATAGTAACGGCCCGCCCAGGTATCGTTGAATTTAACCCCCAGTCCCAGGTAAGAACCGAGCGTCACACCCAGTTTCAGATCGTCTGACAGGCTGTTCACGTAGGACAGGCTGCCGGTGGGTGTCAAGCCACCGGCATTGCCGCCGTTGTCGCCGCCGAAGGTGGCCTGCTCGGTGTCGAATTTGATTTCGGAATAGATCGGCTGCGCCCCGATCATGACTTGCGATTGCTCCAGACGGGTCATGCCGGCCGGGTTGGCAAAGGCGGTGGCGGCATCGCCGGCCCGCGAGGCCATGCCCGCGCTGGCCGTGCCCACATCGGGCGTGCCCAGTTCATAGAGCCACAACCCGGCGGCCTTGGCTGGTACACCGGGCAGTATAAGAGTCAGTGCCGTCAGCGCGCCGGCAAGCTTTCTTGACATGTGTCTATATCTCCTGAGTTCTCACCGCAGGCAAAGGTTCCTGTCTCTATTCTTAGTGGAATATCCGCGTAACGCAACCCCGTCTCGCGCCTCGCCAAGGCAGAGGCGCGCCAGGTCATGCATGCCCTGCACCAGCGTTGTTATTCCAGCGTAATCTTCAGACCTTCGACACCGAGGTCCAGCGCCAGTCCCTTTGCCGCCGCTTTCAGGCGCAGGGTCACGCCCTTATCGTTTTTCATCACGAAATCGCCCTTGCCGGCCTTGGCTACGCTGGCACCGACCTCGGCTACACCATAGATCCCGGGAAAGTCGGTGACATCTTCCAGGCCATAGACGTCACCGGTCAACTTGACCTTGTTGACGCCAAAACCGCCGAGCTTGAGGCCATCGGTCTTGAACTTGTAGGCCTTGTCCTGGTAGAGCAGGGTGCCTCCACCGATATCGCCGCCCACGATCCACATGATCTGGGTCTCGTCGATGACGACGGTGCCGGAAGGTGTCTGGTCTTCCGCCGTTGCGATCCTGACCGACAACAGTAACGGAATCACCACCAGCCAGGCAGCGTGTTTAAAGAGTCTGTTCATCCGTATTCTCCCTGGTAATTCTTGAGGGGCTAACATCTTTACAAATGAGTCAAATTTCAATAATGACTCTCGAAAAGGCGCAAAGCTCGCCAAAAAACCTTTGCGGTCTGGGCGTCTTGGCGAGAGAAAATGATCTCTTTCATGCCTCGTCAGTCTGAGACTTGGTCTCGCCAGGTTATACCGATAGTTATGTTGCAGGTGAGAGTTGAAATAATGGGTATACCCGCTCACCGACGCTCGTGGCTGCCGGGCAGATGACCCGGCAATCCGAAACACCCCACCGCCACACAAGCCGCCTCCCCTGGCGTGGGTGCTGAACCACCTCACGCTGCCGCCAAAGAATAAGTGGCGGCGTTTTCAGAGTAAATAGAATTACACGGCCAGGCATTGTTACTTTGCGACAAAAATTAGACAATTCCCGACAGAAACGGATCGAGGATCCCAGCCAGTGCAAGATACAGGACACCGCAGGGCACCGCTGCGCGGCCGGCACACACGGGTTGACGACGGCGTCGTGCGCGTCGGCCCGCTGTTGGGCGTGCCGGCGGTTCTGTGCGAACTCGGCTGCGAACCGCGGACCGTACTCGACAGTGCGGGTGTCAAACCTGCTCAATTCGAGGATGCCGACACCGAAATTTCCTATGTAGCCGCGAGCAGGCTGCTGGAACGCTGCGTGGCAGCTACGGGATGCCAACACTTCGGATTGCTGGTGGGTCAGCGCGCAGGCCCTTCCTCCCTCGGGATTGCGGGGTTCATGCTGCGCAGCGCCGCCGACGTCAGCACCGCGTTACGCGGTCTGGTACAGCATTTGGACCTGCACGACCAGGGCGGCGTGCCCACGCTGCTCACCAGGGGTGGCGTCACGCTGCTCGGCTACGCCATCCATCAGTCCGGGGCGGAGGCCACCGACCAGATCTACGATCTCTCGATCACCGTCGCCTGCAACATTATGCGCGGCCTGTGCGGCCAGAGCTGGAACCCCACGGAGGTGCTCTTCGCGCGGCGGCAGCCGCTGGACCTGGAGCCTTACAGGAGATTTTTTCGAGCCCCCCTTCACTTCAACGCGGACCAGAGCGCCGTGGCATTCCCTGCCCGCTGGCTCGACCATAAGAACCCGTGCGCAGACCCCCTGCTGCATCATTATCTCGAGAAGGAGGCGACCGCGCTGCATGCACTTCGGAGTGACAATATCATCGGCGACCTGCGCGGGTTGCTGCGCAAATCGCTGCTGGCGCACAAATGCACGGTTACCGATGTCGCCAGACAGCTGTGCATACATGAGCGCACGTTGAATCGGAAGTTCCACAATGAAGGCACGAGCTTTCGCCACGAACTCGATGACATCCGCTACGAGATGGCACGGCAGCTACTCGCCGACAGCGCGATGCCCATAGCCAGGATCGCAACGACGCTCAATTATGCCGACGTGAGTGCATTCAGCCGCGCGTTCAAACGGTGGGCGGGAATTACACCGGCACTGTGGCGCGCTCGTCGCGCAGCATCTCCATAGGCCACGATTCGCGCGTGCCGCACCCGGCTCGGCGACGGAATAGTCGCGCACCACCATCGACCTGAATAACTCACGAGTTTATATCGCCGGTCCAATGGTGGGCCGAACAACCATTCGGCAGCGCCTCGAACAGCACCCTCGGATTTGCGGTAGAACCTGGCCGATTCGTTCTGGACGACTTGAATACGCTACAAAGCCGACGTTAAACGATGTCTACACGGTTGTCTGAGACGGGTCGATAGCATTGAAGAACTCTGGCAGTAAGATCACCCACAAAAAGAGTATGATGTTTTTTTGAGTTACTAAAATCGTCGGGAATAATTCTTTGTTCTTCAGAGTTCGGTAGAGTCGAACCGGTGTATGACCAGGCAAGTCTCGCACTTCTTGTCAAGCCAACTCCTGCTGATACAAGCCAGGCTGCACAGGTGCGGCGAAGGTCGTGAATGCGGAAGTCCTGGATGCCTGCTTTCCTGCAGGTAGTCTTGAGTGACGTCCTTACATCCAGGAATCATCTGAATTGCCGGAAGTCCTCCGCAGCTGTCGCTCACAAGCACCTGATTCCAATCGCTGTAATTAGTCCGAGCATCGCTGCCAATAGCTTGATTTCATGCTATTTCTCCACTTCTGGCCTTATTATCGGGCTTCCCTCGGGGCAGAAGAAAGCTTTATGCTTACAATCGAGCTTAGTGGAAGTACCTATGAGTGATTAAACAAATGAGTAAAACAGCTGGGTTTCCCTCGGTGCGATACACCATTATCTGGGTAGGGCTTCTCGTTGGGCTTGGCTTTTATGTCGCCGATATAATCATTGATGTTTTTATATTTGGCGAAGAGAACTTGATCGAACAGATTATGCACCCTACTCACCATGAGATGTGGATGCGTACATGTGTACTCTTAGTGGCTGTATCTTTCGCAATCTACGTTCAAATTTTGCTAAAACGCGAACATGCAACCAGCGAACGCGCAAAGACAGCGGAAAGATTTCTCAGTTCCGTTGTAGAAAACATTCCCAGCATGGTCTTTATCAAGGATGCCACAGACTTACACTTTATACACATGAATCACGCCGGAGAGAAATTGTTGGGATTAACGAGCCGGGAACTCGTAGGCGGGAATGATTATGATTTCTTCCCCAAGGCACAGGCTGAATTTTTCACCCGTAAGGATCGTGAGATGCTTGAATCTGGTGTCAAGCTGAATATTGCGGAAGAACAGATTGACACAGCGGCTCTCGGCAAGCGGTGGTTGCATACCCGGAAAGTACCAATACTTGATGACAAGGGTCAACCGATTTACTTACTGGGCATTTCGGAGGACATCACTGAAGCCAAGCAGGCTGAGGAAGAGATACAGCGACAGCAACGCGAAATGTCCCACGTCATGCGGCTCAACAGCATGGGAGAAATGGCATCGGGTCTGGCGCATGAATTGAATCAGCCCTTAACAGCGTTAACCAGCTACTGCGGTACGGCAACGACGCTGGTGAACTCACTGCCATCTCCGCCACCAAAACTTGGCGAGATACTGGAACGGATCGAAAAACAGGCACACCGTGCCAGCGAGATCATCCAGCAGCTGCGTAATTTTCTCGGCAAGGGGAGCGACCATACGGAGCCCGTGGATCTTGATCAGGTAATCGCGGGAATGATCGGCCTTTTAAAACCTCAACTGAAAAATGGACACGTGAAGATAGAATATCATCCCAGCGATGCCCGGGGTTGCAAGGTCATGGCGAACAAGGTTCAGCTCGAGCAAGTTCTGGTTAACCTGGCGCTGAACAGCCTGGAAGCAATAAGAGGCTCGGGGAAAACCACAGGAAATATAATCGTGCAGACCCGTCTGCTGCCGAATGAGGCGATCGAAACGACTGTGACTGATAACGGGCCCGGTATCGATGCTGACATGGCTGGCAGAATGTTTAATCCATTTCAGACCAGCAAGTCCTCGGGAATGGGAATGGGGCTATCCATCAGCCGCTCGATCATCGAGGCGCATGGAGGTACGCTATGGGCAGACATACAGCGCCGCAATGGTGCTCTATTCGGTTTCAATCTTCCTGCGTGTGAATGACCGTTGCGTTTTGGCGCTGCCGGCCGTGCTGTCATCTACATGGGCAGCTGAGGCACCCGCAAATATCCGCGTCAACTCGAAATACGGTCGGAGAGCGGGTTGAACTACATTCACAATCCGTTTTAAACAGGTGGATGAATAACACAGCTCCGGTTAGCTGCCATCTCCGGATGACCGCAGTGGACACGCGAGTAACAACTTGAAGAGAATCAGACGTGACAGGGAAAACCTATGGCCAAGTACCCAAAAAAGCACCAGATATCAGAAGCAACCCAGGACGAAGCGATGCGGATTGCCCGCGGCACACAACGTCCCGGGCAGAACAAAGAACAGACAAGGCTAATCGCGCAAGGGATTCAAAAGGGTATAGAGCAATACAAGAAGCAACAAAGCACCAAGACCAGAGAGTTAGACAAAAAGCTCAAGAAGGTCAATCAACAACTCGCATCACCTGAAGCACATGAAGTTGAGGCTCAGGTGACGCTGATCTATCGACAACACTGGTTACCCTGGGTGTTACTCGTCCTCAGCTGGCTGGCTATGGCAAGCTATTGGTTTGTCTAATGAGAGAGATATTCAGTGGGTCAGCGCGAGAACAGGGCAACGTGGCTAATCACGAACAGGCAGGTGAAAATCGACACCTGGCACCAATAGGGGGACGCGTGCACAAAGCGGTCACTGTTCCACCAAGTTGCGTTCGCATTGGAAAGTGAATGCCCGGTTTCGATGTGCGCATCAGCATTAAAGCAGTGCACTTTTGTCAGTTACCGGCTTTAACACCTTGAACCTGGCAGTCCTCCGCATCCCCGGCAGAATACTTTTTCCTGAATATCCAGCGCAACGGAACAACGGCGGTACTCCCGACCCAGCGCACCGCACTGCTGAACAGCTTGTCCATCCGCCCGCCGCCAGCATTGTCATAGTCCTCGTTTTCAAACACCAAGGCGGTCTCTGCGGTGGTCGGGTCCAGGTAACCCTGAAAACTGGCGTTACCGACATGAGCATGAAAAGGTGAGTGTTGCAGCCTCCCTTGCCTTATCCTCGCAAACAACGAAACCTCGTTAATGTCCACCAGCTTGAGCAGAATATGCTCTATAGTCAGGTCAATATCTGCATTGATATTCTCGACTTGCCTGGGGAGGACAGGCATGTCGATGGTGATACCCCTGGCAGCGCCCTTATCATAGCCCCGGTTGACCAGGGAAATCAGCGCCTCAATGTCTGCGGGGTCCAGTACTTCGAAGTGCAACACCGCAAGCAACAGGGCTATCCGATCATATCCGGACCAGTCCAGTTCACCGTTGAGTCGCGTTCCACCTGTCTGTAGCTGGAGAAACTGCAGGCGCCGGATATCCTCGGCAAGGATCAGTTGGCCCTGCAGCGTGTAGGGCTCCGTCGCACAGGGTGACACACCCAGCCAGGCAGCCAGGTCACCAATACGATTGCCGTAAAGGCCCACATGCAGGCGTGTTGCCGTATTAGCGTGTCCAACTGCCAGTGGGCCACTGATATCCAGCACGGCACCGCTTCCTGTGGCAGACAAGGTAATCGGCCAGGTTTCTTCCAGCAGCAAGGCCTTCAGCCCGCCAGCCGTGAAGTCGACAGAAAAGGACTCGTCAAGCAGCCTCCCCCGTGTGCGCAACATCGCCGTCTCCCCCGCAGGCAGGCTCAGTGCCAGCTCATCGAGGGTGACCTCAACCGGCCTTTCACCGGCGGCATTACCGTAGGAAAGTCTGGCCCCGTCCACCTGCAGTGCCAGTGCCGTCCTGTTCAGAATACCAGTCTCACCGCGACCGTGGACACTGGCCTGGAAGCCGATATGCTGAAAGCGGCCCCGGATACCTGTTGTCCCGGTCAGCGTTGCCAGCAATCTGCCGGCATTGGCATCAGTGGCAGAGAACGTCAGCTCTGCACCTTGTCCGACCACCACCAGCTGACCGTGGAACGGCACATCGGCAATGCTGACAGTCAGGGGCACACTGACGAGTCTGTCGGTCAACGTTTTCCCGCCTGGGTCCTGCTGATCGGCTGTGCCCCTTGCCGGCGCTGCCCCGGCACCGAACCGCAGCACGGCATCAAGCGCAGGCAGCTGCAGTTCCCCGGCAATGAGCGGTCGGCCCTGGTCAGCACGCAGTGATAGCTGCCCGATCAGTGGTGCCTGTCCGAACATCTCCACAAGCCTTGCAAATTCCGCTGGCCAGTCAACCCGCAGCTCAAATGACATGACAAGTCTCTGCCGGGGCACATCCAGGTTACCTTTGAGCAATAACCGGGTGTCCGCAAAACTCACCCCGGCGTGCAATGGCCAGGGCCCGGCTTGCGTCATAAGGTCCGAAAGCTGGCCACCGGTCAGGTCAATGGTGTACGGTTGTTGCTGAAAACGGCCCCGCAGCATCAGCTCAAGCGGTTTCCCGGATCGGGTATGAACGCTGACCTCATCGAGTTTGACTTGGCGGGATTGTCCCGTTCTGTCAGTCCGGTCATTCAACACGACACGATGCAGAACAAGTTCCCGCAATTCTGGCTGCCGTACCAGCAGCTCTGCGCCTGCCGACAGCAGCCGGGGATACACCCCGGCGCTTGCCTCAGCCTGTTCAACAGGGCCCGTGCTGCGTGCAACAGTCCCGCGGGTGTCCAGATCGATACTGGCGTCCTCGATCAGCAGCCGTCTGCTGCGTGGCTTACCCCGCAGCATGGCAACGGGCGCCAACCGCACGACAACCCGACCGGCCCGGAGCAAGTCACCCTGTCCTGCCGGACTGGCGATGCGGACGTCGTGCGCTACGATGGTGTAACCCATGGCAGGTCTCAAGACCAGCTCCCCATCAATGTGGACTTCCCTGCCAAGGGCCCGCGAGGCGGCTGTTTCAATCGCATCGCGGAAGCCGTCCAGCGGAATGGAAATACCCAGGCCGAGCACAACCAGCCAGGTAATAAACACTCCTGCCAGCAGGACACCAAAGACCGCGGCAAACCATCGGCTGATTCGTATTCGGTCCTGTTTCATCCTGGTCCCCTGACCGCAGTAATTGGCTATCTTCAAGCTGTGGCTAGCCACTCACCAACAGCATAACACCAAGGTCAGCAGTGCTGATTCTGTTGGGCGCTCTGTATATTATCGATGATAGCGGCACCAATCTTAAGTCGATCGCATGATGATCGATATCGATCATTTCAAAAAGATCAATGACACCTTCGGTCACGATGCAGGTGACATGGTATTGCGTGAACTCGGCGACATCTTGATCAGGAAAAGCCGCAACTATGACATCGCCTGCCGCTTTGGCGGTGAAGAATTTGTACTCTGTCTGCCAGGGGCCTGCCGTGAAATAGCCGAAAAAAGAGCAACCGACATCCGCGAATCCTTAAAGCGCCTCAGCCTGCACTATGTAAGTACGCGACATGTGAGTAATCACCCTCTCCGTAGGGATTTCGGCCTACCCTTATCTCGGTGAAACGCCTGCCGAATTGATGAAAAAGGCCGATCAGGCACTGTATCAGACAAAAGAGAACGGTAGAGACCGGGTCGTGGTTGCAGAGCCTGACAACGGCATCGCTGGTGTCAGCCCGATAAAACCTAGACGATAACGTTGCCTTGGGCAACAAGACTGTCTAACTTATCGTTTTCAGGCAAGTATTACCAACTGGCCACCACTCGCATGAAATTCGGACAGTATCTGTTGATCGTGGTTATTTCATTGCCCCGATGGGTAGAGGCCGCCGAGTTGGATCTTTCCGGGTCTGATGCCACCCCCCCCGGCGGTTACAATACCGCCGACCGGATCCAGAGAAATATCTCGGAAAATATCAACGGCGCTGCCCAGTGGATAGATTCGTTCTTCGACGATGAACGTTTTATCGCGGAAGATGCCACCACCAAGCTCCGAGTGGGCCAATCTGTCTTTCTGGAACACGATGAAAGCCCCGAAAACAAGACCAAGCTCAGTTTATCAATTGATATCCCCAAGACAAAAAAAAGACTCAGGGTGTTTGTAGCCAGCGAGGACGACACCAATAAGACACCCGACACCCTGTTCAATCGCATCGAAAACAACGATGAAACCTCTGCCGCCGGCGTCCAGTATTTTGCCAAAACCTCAAAAAAACAAAATCTAAGCCTCACTGCGGGTATTAAACTTGACAGTATTGAATTCTTCGTTGGCCCACGATTTCGGCACACCTTCGAATTCGACAACTGGAACCTGAGGTTCACCCAGCGGCTTCGCTGGTTGAGCAGCAAGGGCTGGGAAGCGACGACCCGATTCGACTACGAACGCCTGTTGAGTGAAAAGCTGTTTTTCCGCCATACCGTGGACGGCAGGTGGCGCGAGAACGACGAGGGTTACCGCTATGAAATCCGGCCAAGTCTTATCCAGCAACTCCACAGCAAGAAAGCTATAGAGTATCAATGGAATAACCTGTTCAAGACCAGACCAAATCACCGGCTTGACAGCTCCATCCTGCTGGTCCGCTACCGGCGCAATCTCATGCGCAAATGGCTGTTCTACGAAATCAATCCCCAGATTGCCTTGCGTAATGACGAGGACTTTGAACCCAAGGCCGGCATCACCTTTCAGATTGAAGTCGTGTTTGGTGGCAAAGATTTCCTCAAGCGCGGCAAAAACAAACCGGCCGAATGATGCCCCGACAGAGACTTATGCCAGGTCCCGGCAATGCGGCAATGGCACGTCCGGGTTCAAGCGGGCCTGTTCAACGCCTCGAACGTGATCTGGGTACCGTCAACCAGTTTAATCGTCTGCTCCAGCTTAACCAACAGCGGTTTCTTTTCTGAACAGTGCGCAAGCGCCACTCCATCCATGAACGTCGCGTTCGGATGAACCGCCAAGTTCGTCAGGTACACCCCCCCCACTGCCGGCTTCAGCTTCAGGTGATGACGGGAGATGCTGCGGTCAAAAAGAATCACGTCATTGTCACTGGCGCGGCCAAGACGAAGCTCTTTTTCCAACGACACGGTATCGGTCTTGCCGTTTGGCCGACTCACGTGCACCATTGCATTTCCGCTTGGGAACCAGGTAGGCTCATCTGCCGCGCTCCACACCACCACCCTCTCCACCAGCAGGTCGAGGTTCCGGGCACATCGCTCGAAGTGTCTCAAGCCGCCGGCTTTGTTCTCTGAATCGGGATGATCCTCAGCCCTGATCGACAGCACGATCACACGAGGCCTCACGTCTGGCCCCAGCTCCGTCCGTGCGACATCCAGGCACCAGACATTGTTACGTTCGTAGGGGTCCAGGTCCGCCGGGGTGGCCCCCAGACGGACAGGCTGCTCCAGGACTTCGCACTGTTTCTCCAGCTTGTAAAAGCGTTTATCCCAGTCCGCCCCAGTCTGGCGAACCGATTGACTGACAAACTCTGCCCTCGATAATGGCAGCAGCAAACGGACATTGGCCCTGACGCGGATGCATTCTTCGACGAAGAGAATCTCAGCACCGCGTTGTGCGCTGCAAATCACCAGGTCCCCCTCGCAAATTTTCCACTGCGCTTGCAGCAGCATCTTGAGCCTGGATCGAACCTCCTCCTCGAGTTCAGGCTCGTCGAAACTCTCCCCCCGGAATACGAACACGTTGGCCGGCGAGCCCGCTTGCGCGATAGTCAGGCCGTAACCGGCCGGTTTGTTGTGTAGCTCGATCTGAGCTTTGACAATCTTGCGCAGCTGGGCAACACAGTCTTTTTCAAAACCCAGTTTTTCATACATTTTCAACTGCTCATCGAATGCCTTGAGCTGAGACACGGATACATCAGGATGTGTGACGGCACGTTGATAAAACTTCCTGGCGTCATCCAGGCCGGCGGTCAACAGCGCCACTTCTGCCAGTGCGGCGGTGGCCCAAATTACCTTACTTTCGTCCTTGTCGACAGCGGTATCGCGCTGGGCCAGCACGAGCGTGCGGTGAGCTGCCGTTTTGACCAGGCCAACCATATCTGCCAGATTGGCTGCCGCCCCGGCCGATTCTGTCAGTCCCAGGTGCCCGCGTAAACGGGAAAGGCTGATAATGTTCAATCCCGCATGAAAGCAACCCAGATCGCGCATCTGCGCTTCCTGGTAATGACACAAGCCCTTTTTAGCGGTCTCCCAATACTCGGAGGCCAGTCGCCCGCGCGCGCATTCATCAGCTTCGTGTTCCCAGCGATTCCGCCAGCGGTATTTGTAAACCCGTCCCAGTAGCCGGTGCGCTTCGGGGTCGTCACCCCCGTGGCTCAGCGCCTCCTGGATCTCAAGCTCCGCCCGCCCATGATACTCCCGACCTAATTCAAGGCTCGTTTCCAGACTGGCCAGACGATCCAGGATTTTTGCCAGGGCATAGCGTGTCTCAGGACAGGTCGGATTCTCGGTCACCATGGCTCGAAGCAGCTCGCGCGCCCGCTCGAAGCGCCCCAGATCAGACAGTGCGCGGGCGGCGTCAAGCCGCAGCTGCCACTCGATAAACCGGTTCGGGGCATCGCGGGACAAGGTCAGGATGTCACCCACGTAGCTCTGGCGCTTGGCCTTGCGGACCCGGGCGCTCCACTCCTGCAGCTGACTGCCGAAGTAACGCGCCTTGGCATTCTGAATCTGTTCCCAGTCCACCGGCTTCAAGCCGCTCAGCTCCTTGTAGACGGGGCTACTTGTGGTACTCGCATCAGTGGCAATAGCTGCCTGCAGCCGGTCAGCCAGCTTCTTGACCTCCTGTTTTACGGCGCCCTTCCACGATTTATCGGTGCGTTTATCAGCTGCCTCAAACAGAGCCCCCTTATAGGTAAAGGTGCGGTCCGGAGCGACGTCGAAAGGTCGGCGGTCCCATCCACCGTCCACCATGAGTACGCCGCGTGGTGAAATCCCGTGCCGTATACCGAGCTCGTAGAACACATTGGCGTTGAGTGTGGAGATATCGGCCAGGACAAACTCCCCGGTAACGAGCTCAAAGAACATGTCCGTGCGAATGTCACCAGCGCCGGCTTCTTCATCGGCCCGGTACGGCCGGCACCTTGCCGTTTGCAAAGCGGGCCGGATAAGCAGCGCCCAGATCTCGTCAAAGTCTACGCTGACGTCTTCCCTTGCCTCAGCGGCTGGACTGGCACTCCCGGCATCGGCGTTACGGTTGACTTTCTTCTTGCCGAACGGCATCGCAACGAAGACCCTGGGCCATGTATTGTGTCTGTTTCGCGGTACGTTCTGCATACTGAAAATCCCTATCGGCAGTCGCCAGCACCTCGAAGATATTCGCTGCCATACACAGTAAGCCTGTTCATGCTCTGGTATCGGAAATGGGTGGAAAGACAAGACCAGAGAACGAGCTAAGCGTTTCTACAGTATAGCAATTGCCCGGATTTTGAACAGGCTGGCGGGACTAAACAACGAGAGACGGGGCATTCGGCTCGAGCCTACCGGCCCCGTCCCCCGCTATCCCTGACAGCGCTATCACGCGCCGGTCGTCTCGCGGCCCGATCCCCCCCGGAAGAGCTTGCCAATCGGAATGCCGATACGCCGCCCCAGGGGCTTGACCAGGTCGTCGCCAGCAAAATGACCGCGCAGACGTCGGCGGCTCATTCAGGCGTGTGACTTGTTGTGGCCGGGTGGCATCCTGCTTTGTGGCCAGCCACACTGCTTTTCTTAAGGACAGTGCTAAGATTATTAAATGGGACAAGCTTTTTCGGTGCTAAACAGTTTCACGCCACAGCCCGATCCCGATCAGTGATCGGCTATGAAATACACACTCCTTGAGGTGTTTTCATGAAATTACATCTGTTGATCCCGGTGACAGCACTGCTGATCACTGTTTCAGCAAATGCCATGGCAGATGCAGAGCGGCTGGATCCCGCCAGGCCAGGCGCCGGTTCTGGCGATCATTCTCAACCTGGCAGTAACGCCGACACTGGCGTGTCGGGCGGAAGTTATAGAGGTCAGGCTCCGCCACAGTATCGGATCGAACAGGGATCTGGCAGCAGCACGAACGCCTTCCCCAGGGTGCCCGGTACGAGCTACAGAGACTACTCACGGCCGGGCTATAACACCCGACAATAGTAAAATACGGCAATCGGGTCGACAAGACACACTCGGAGAGACATCATGATACCCAGGCGACGGATTCTCATTACGCTCTTGTTCGGCTGCCACTGCTTGTCTGCCTGTGGCCCCCTCACCATCAAAGACACGACGACTCAATCATACATCCCCATCCAGCACGGGCTTCTCGACCTGCATCAGGAGGTCGTCATTCCACCCCACCACACGCGCGTTTTCTTTCAGGGCGGACGATTGTTATACGGGATCAACGAATATTACCCACACTGTGAGTTGAGGGTGCGGAATATTTCAGAACAAGCTCAGACTGTACAGGCCGACCGCTTCAGTATTGACAAAGCATTCGGCACTCTTGATCAGGTTGTCAGCAGCGGCCCGGTTCGCGTGGCCGCCGCCGGCACTACTGTCATCACGGATGGTGGAGGTGGAGGAAACGGTGAGAGCCGACTGATGTACACTTACTTCATGGCCTTGCATTCTGATCAACAGCCACATGTAACCTATTTCGTGTGCGGAGGGGCGTTTAAGGAGCCGGCCCTCGCCGATTATCCCACGCTTCAGGATATCCACACCGCGACAGGGGACTACGCGACACTGACACTCGACGGGATTGACTAAAATTACCTAACACGCTGATACTTTGAGGGAATTAGTAACACCCCAAACAACAGACATCTTCGCTCTTGTTTGTACTCAGGAACATAAACTGTCATAGTTTCAGTGGAGGAACAACGTGTAAAGACGTATTTTGTCCGTTCTAACAATAGAGGAGTGTACAGCCATGCCAGACCTGGAGCCGTTATCAGATTTACCCGGGAAATCAGTCCGTGGCATCAGCCGTCGTGACATGCTGCTGGGAATAGGTGCTGCTGCAACAATGGCCTACGCAGGAACAGCGGTTTCCGCCATGAAAGAGCATGATCACAGCAAACATACCGCGCAACTTCCTGGTTTGTTGGACGCAACCAATACCTGCCTTGATAAAGGCGAGCGTTGCATAGCGCACTGTCTCGTCTCCTTCCAGGAAGGGGATCTGGAACTGGCCGATTGCGCCGCCAAGGTACACGAAATGCAGGCCATCTGTGGCGCATTTTCGTATCTCCTGGCGGCAAACTCCGAATATTTAAAGGCCTATGCCGGTGTTTGCACAAAGGTTTGCGAAGACTGTGAGAAGGAGTGCAGGAAACACGAGGAACACATTGAGTGCAAGGCCTGTGCCGATGCCTGCGCGGAGGTAGTGGATCAGATAAAGCTTTCCCTTGGCTAGGCAATACTGACCCCGCTTTACCCACCCCGTTTAGCGGGGACTTTTATACCGGTGACTCAAAAAGCCGCCTGAAGAACATGCCGCGGGATCAAATGGTAGACGTCTGCGCAAGTGCCGTTCTTTATTGAGGCATCAGGGGATTGCACTTTTTAATGCTTACCCTTCCCTGAAGCAGATTGCCTTTGGAATACTCGCTGAAATGACAGGTGTTGGTTTTGGGGTCGTAATTCTCAATCCACAGATTTTCGTCTTTCCACGTAGCCCCCATGTGATACTGGCCATCGGGCACACTGATGGCCATGACGCCGCCCCAGCGTTTTACAAAAATCTGCTGGAAGTGGAAATAATAGGCTGCCCAGCCTGAGGCCAGTATCACAGCAGCACTAATGAGTGCCGCCATCCGATTGTCCATTTTAATGCCGATAATCAGTACTGCAGAGATTACCAGGCCAATTATCAGCGCCCAATATAAATAAGTAATCATGTTATAGCTCCATCACGCTTCGAAACCACTGGCCGGACAATCCATGAAACAAAATCCCTGTAACCAGGCGAGCAGACTCTAGAGATGAGAGACCAGCCGTGCACTCGGGATACTGGACCTGATCGCCTCGGTAATCTCGAAGCGTTTGCCGTTAATCGGTTTGGTGGAAACCCATAACAGATTCAGCGCCAGATTGAGTTCAGCAAAAACAACAGTGTCGCTGAAACAGCCCAGTATGCGATGAATCTCCCTGGTGGTTCTCCGAATCTGGATCGGTGGTTGCTTACGTAATCCCGGGAAAATCACCATGAAATCAGTGACGGCCTTGCCGTCCTTATCGACTGTCGGTGCGCGCTTGCGAAGCGGCTCAGATGCATCGAGAATCGGCAGAGTCAGGCGTGGCGGTTTCATGATATTGA
>Ga0210064_1000470_pt1 | contig 19140 bp, 18 predicted proteins | sample Muzzi_CordC_D2_FD_185531 | JGI IMG/M metagenome (GOLD analysis project Ga0210064, IMG submission 185531) | Wetland microbial communities from San Francisco Bay, California, USA, that impact long-term carbon sequestration - Muzzi_CordC_D2 (SPAdes) | ecosystem: Environmental > Aquatic > Marine >...
ATGGGCCGGGCCAGACATGGCCCCAATTCTCTATGAGATACAGGACCACTTCAGTATCGTTTCGACACACTCCCCACGATTTAACATGAACGCGTCCGTTGTTCAAATTGGTGGCGGCGGCTTTGGGGTTACAGCCATTATGCCTGACCCAGAATTCAATTGATTTTTCAACCGGCCAAAAAGTCTGTGTACCTCCCCGGTGCAAGCTGACGCCGCCTTGATAAGTGATGTCATTGTCAGCCAGACCATGAAAGCTGATCACGGAAAGCGGCTGGATAGGATTCGGGATACGCCATTCCGGCGCCTCGTCCGAAGGTTTGCCGCCGATGGTGGCCGCCAGCGGCGCAACGGCCGCCAGCAGGTCGCCTCTCTCCGCTGCAAATCGATACGCCAGCATGCCGCCATTGGAAAATCCCACCATATAGATGCGATCGGTGTCGATTTTTAAGCGGGCGCTCACATCCGCGATAGCCGCCGCCACAAACCCCACATCATCGACATGATCACTTGCCGCTTTACCGCAGCAATGCCCGGCGTTCCAGTGCTGAAAAAATCCGAAAATTCCCATTCCATTGGGATACATGACAACAAAGTCCTCCCTGTCGGCCAGATCACTGAAACCGGAAAATTTTTCCATACCCCGGGCGGTATCGAATGCGCCATGGATGACGACCACCAGCGGGAGCGGATTTTGGGGATTATAATCCGGTGGGATATGCACCCGGTAGCTGCGGCGAGCACCCATTATGCGGATATCCATCAAGTTCTTGTAGGTTTTGGGCCCTGCGGGATGATTTTTCGGCAGGGAGGCGGTGCAGCCCGTGTAAAGTAGGGTAAGAACAATAAAAATAATACCGACTCTTGTTCCCGTTGTCATCATGCGCCCTTTCTATTATTGCGTTCCATGAGTAATTTACAGAACTCGGACAGATTTAATCATACTTTCTTTGCCAGAAGTAAGTCCTATAAATTCATAGGTGCTTTTAATTTGGATTTTGTTTGTTATTTGTTTTTTGGAGCTTTGAATTTTTTATATCCAAAGACAATGGATAGCGATCCTGTTCAACTTGTTGCGATAATCCACGCAGGCGGTTTCAGCCGTCCGGCACTTACATCACGCATGTGGACGCCGATAGCACTTTCATATAGGGTATTATCTTCGTCGCAAATATATATGTCAAATATTAGCATCTCCGAATCCGTTCGCACCGGAAGGGCGGTGCTGATATAGCTATCCCCCGGCCGGGTCGGTTTGACGGTAGTCCGATTTTCAATTCCCACGGGAAACGCAACCACCCCGCGATAGCGCTGCCCCCAGACGCAGGCGGCATGAAAGGCTGCATCCAGGACAAACGGCGACCCCAGTTGTCCGGCATTATCGATGGAATCGCCAATTATCGGAGCTCGAAGTTTGGCCATCACGCCGTTTTTATGAATCGTCAGAATTTCGGAGATATTTTGATAGGCCGGACCAAACGGGACCAGCGTGCGGTAGATTTGAGCCGGTGAAATCTCCAGATAACCGCCTTCGCCAAACGACAGGGGGGAACGGACACAGGCGGCAACCGCCGGTTTTATGCGGGGGTAGTGGACGGTTGCATGCGCTTTGATACGGGTGATGGCAGCATTCTTCGATCTGGTTTTTGTCTGTAGTACGGCGCTGATATCACCGCTCTCAAAGGGCGTAATGCTGCACAGGGCATCAATTTGTGTTGTGTCGGGTGGAATAAAAAGGAATTTTTCGAACGTTGTGTCCTTAATGACAGTGATGTCGGTCTCGGGCGCAAATTTTTTTACCGACCGGGCCAGAACCTGCATGGCTTCCACGGCCGGAAATACAGCCTTACCTTCAAAACAGTGATCCAGCAGATAGGGATGAACCTGGATATTGACCGGCAGCCGGACGGCTTCGATTATTTGGGAAATATTCGCCATAGATGGGATGTTTTTTCGTCGACTTCCACGGGGATGCCGGAAGCGTTGACGGCGCAGTGCCGCGTAAAACCTTTGCAGATAATTTCATGGGTCTGTTGATGGGTGATCACATAATCAAATCGCAGCCGGACCCGTTCGAGCACCGCAGGCCGGGTATGGATGCAGATGGCATCATCATAGTAGAGGGGGCTGTAATATGTGGCGCCGATTTCAATAACCGGGTAGATATAACCATTTTCCTCGATCTCGCGATACGGATAGGCGGTGTCGCGCATCAGTGACGCCCGGCCGAATTCAAAATAGCGCAGATAGTTGGCATGGTAGACGACCTGGGAGCGATCCGTGTCCGCATAAAGTGTACGATACTCACACTGATGCCAAACCAGCCCGTCGGTCTTATCCCGCACGTAGCGTTGATCACCGTCATATACCTCGGGGGAAAATGGTTTGGGCCTCATTTCACACCCCCCTGAATACAATACAGCAGTTGGTTCCCCCGAATCCGAAGGAATTGGAAAGAAAAAATTCATACGAGTAACTGCGAATCCTGTTCGGAACCACGTCGATATCCGCCAATTCCGGATCCGGGATATGATTTACCGTCGGCAGCAGCAACCCCTGCCGCATGGCCTCAATGCCCAGGGCGGCCTCGATGGCGGCCGAAGCGCCCAGCGTATGTCCGATTTGAGATTTATTCGACGATACCGGGATCATTGGAAGTCTGCGCCCGAAAACCGCTCTGAGGCATTCGGCCTCCGTGGCGTCGCCTTTGGGCGTTGAGGTCCCATGGGCATTGACATGTTGGACATCAGCCGGCTGGAGACCCGCATCTTCGATTGCTTCGTCCATGGCTCGAATAATGGTTTGCGGATTGGGCAGGGTAAAATGATACGCATCCGATGTCCAGCCGACCCCCATCACTTCAGCTCTGGGGTTCAAACCGTATGCCGAAATCATTTCTTCTGCGGCCAATACCACCACGCCGCCGCCCTCGGACAGAACAAATCCTTTTCTATCCTTGCTAAACGGCCGGGATGCCTGGGTCGGATCCTCATGAGCCCGATCCTGCGGGTTGATTTTGATGGTGGCCAGCATATTGGCAAAGCCTTGAATAATTTCCGGGATCAAACAGGTATCAACACCGCCGGCCAGAACAAAGTCACAATCCCCATCTCTAATCATGCGCGCCCCGATACCAATGGCATGATTGCCGGACGCACAGGCACCCTGGGGTGAAAATATGGGTCCCGTAAACCCCAATAACATACCGGCCTTACCCGCCGGCAGGTTGGCGCACAAATTGGGCAACAGATAGGGACTGATTTTCAAGGGCCCCCGGTTGACGTAGTTGTCCATGGCGATACGATACGCGTCGGTCCCGTTTAAGGCCGAACCGATCAGGCAGGCGGTGCGCGGACCGGTATCTTCGTTCACTTCCAGGCCGGCGTCGCCCAGGGCTTCCTTACAAATCGCCATGGTCAAAAACACATAGTCGGCATTCCAGTTGTAAATTTCTTTGCGGTCCAGGTAGTCCAGGGTTTGCGGGTCCCAGTCCGGAATTTCGCCGACCACGTTGGAGCGGGATTCCGTCCGGCAACGGGTTAGTTTCCGAAAACCGGCTTTACCCTTGACTGCCTCCTGCCACGTTGATTCAAAGGTTTTGCCAAGGGGTGTGGCGGCACCATAACCGACCACAAACACCCGTCTATTTTTTGGAGCTTTCATTCGCTGCCTTAGTTATTACCCCGGATAAACCGGAAAAATGAGCTAAAATGATCTAATCCCACACCCAAAACGGACAAAATATTGCCGTCGTGTCAGGCTACTTTGCGAAAAACAAGACATGCATTACAACCACCGAAACCGAAGGAATTTTTTAGCACGTACTCCTGGTCGAGTCGGCGGGCACCATCAGCCATGCAGTCCAGTACCAGTTCCGGATCCGGTGTGTAGTTGATCGTCGGCGGCACGACGCCTTGCAGCATGCCTTCCATGGCAAAAATGGCTTCAATAGCGCTGGAGGCCCCCATGGCATGTCCGATCAGGGATTTATTGGCGGTAACGGGCGGCAGTGAATTCCCGAAAACGGTTTTCAGTGCTTTGTATTCGACTTCGTCGCCGACCTTGGTGGATGTCGCATGGGCATTGACAACGTCAATATCATGCGACGATATGCCGGAGTTGTCAATACATTCGGTCATGCAGCGGGTTACCGTCGCTAAGTTGGGAGCCACGAAATGGTGGGCATCGGAGGTCATACTCCAGCCGGCAATTTTAATCCCGTAATCCAGACCATGGGTGGCGGCAAATTCCTCGGTGGCAATAATGATACAGCCGGCACCCTCCGAAACGATAAATCCTCTGCGATCAATTGAAAACGGCCGGCTGGCCCGGCCGGCCGGTTCCGTTTCCTGGCCGGGTTTAGGGCTGTAGGTCGCGTTCATGGTTGCAAAGCCGGCTACGATCGGCTCCACCAGGGCAAAATCCACGGCACCGCAAAGCGCGACATCGGCCCGGCCCTGCTGCAACAGCATGGTGCCGATAATCATCGATGTCACCCCCGTGGCACAGGCCGTAATGGTAGATGTGATCGGCCCGGTGGCACCGGTTAAAATAGAGATTTTACCGCCGACCATGTTAATGCATGAATTGGGATTGGTATAAGGCGGCGGCAGCTTGTTTTCAGCTATCATACGGCGGTCGGCTTTGAGGACGGCATCCTGCCCCCCCACCGCCGAGCTGAAGGTAATCGCCACCCGGGGCGACAATTGCGGCGTGATCTCGATGCCGCTTTTTACCAGGGCCCGATGAACCACCAGCATGGCGTATTTAAAAATCGGCGACGGCCACAGAGCCAGGTTGCGCGGATTTAAAAAAGGATAGTCAGCGCTGTTGATGTCGTCCACTTCGCCTGCAATTTTGACGGGAAAATCATCGGCCACCGGAAACCGGGTCAGGGCACCGATACCGCTTTCGCCCCGGATCGCCCGTTCCCACTGGGCATCCATAACGGTTCCAAGGGGAGAGACTGCGTCATATCCGACAATTACAGGGTTTTTACCAGTCATGATTTTCTCAAGTTAATCTGATCGCCAGAAAAAATGGAAAGGATTTTCTTCCGATCAAGATCCTCGATTCTCGATACTGGATAAATTCATTGGCACGGCGATAGTCCGGGATGATCGAGTATCCAGCATCCAGGATCAAGGATCGTTACAAGGGAAGGAAAAGGATTACAGACATTGACTGTGTTACCAATCGAATACTTATAAATTCCCGTATCCCTACCATGGTATGAACTGATACAGCTTGGCAAACATTTCATAGACCTCGATCCAGTTTTGCAGATCTTTGGTCGTGCGGATGTGGGCGCGCTTGTTAACCATTACCCAGCTCATGTGGGCGGCTCCGTCTTTGCAGCTCGAGCAATCCCTGGTTTCGGAAGTGCAGCAGCGATGCATCGTGTTGAGATCGGATGCCCAGCGGATAAATTCGATTAAGCGTTTGGGCTGGGGATCCCGGGTGTCCAATGGCTGGGTGACTGAAGGACATTCATTCCAACCGAAGGATCGTCCCAGCATTTTGCCGGTGGTAATGATTTCATGATAATATTTGGAGGATATGACGGTTTCCGGATACCTGTCCAGCATATCGTCCATTTCAACCCGGATGGCTTCCAGCTGTTCCGGTTCCCAGCTGAAACCGTCCACCCCCTCATCATTGGATAGCAGCTGCAGATGGACCTTCAGGCCGATGTCTCTAATTTTTCTGATGACACGTTCAATTTTTCCAATCTGTTTCGGGGTCAGGGTAAAAAGGTAGTAGACATTCGGATCGCCTTCATAATTTTTGCTGGAGATACTGAAGGTATCTTTGCCCCTGAGAATTTTTTCATCTGCCTCATCCCCCCAAAGGGAAATACCCAGCATCAGATCCGGAAATCGGTCGCGGGGAATTTTAATTAATCCGTTGGTGGCGCAAAACGACGGCAGTCGCTTATAAAAGGCCTCCACCCGGTCCAGATAAAGGGTCGGTTCACCGCCAATCAATATTGCAAGGTTAACCCCGCGGTCCATTTCCTTGTCGATAAATGCTTCCCATTTTTTGATATCCATTTCCTCGGCGGCAACCTTGTGTTCATCGGAGGAAAAAAAGAAACACCCTTTGCAACGCAGATTGCACTTGTTGGTGACATCATAGATGGAGCTGCGGATGTTGAGTTTTGAAATTGCTTTGTAGCGCTCGTACCATTCCTGATCCAGCAGGGAACTAACCGTAATCATTCATTACTCCTTGAGCCGTACAAACTGGAACAAGTCATGTTTTTTATCTTTGCTACAGTTTGTCCGATAAATTCGAAACACGAAATCCGAAATAAGAAGCGATATCAAAATACTTCATGTCCGGGCGGGGCCACCAACTGATTGCAGAGGTTGTCACCTTTCTCATATCCCATCACCCAAACGGCCAGATAGGTGTCGACATAATCCAACCAGGCTTTAAAGGTATCCGGATCGGTGGCGTGCCGGAACAGGCGGGCTGTTACGACGGCACTGCCGGAGGCATAATGCCGGCAATCAACACAGTCGGTATCAGGTACGCAGCAGGCGACCTCTCTATTCCAGGAAAGATCGGTCCGATACTGGCGGAAAGATCGCCCGAGCCCGATATCGGTAGAGGGATTCATCCGCGGGTATGAACAGGAATAAAGTTCATGCAGGCTGGATCGGTGCGTGTGAGCCACCGCGTTATAATGTGAAAAGAACACTTCGCCGGGATATGCTTTTAGCAGTTCGATCATGGTTCGGCGGGTATAATCCAAAGATGCTGCCGAGTGTCGCAAGGGCCCTTCATATCCTTCCGGAGCGGAAAACATGTTGAAAGTCAGCCGACATCCTTGTTCGGCCAGGATCCCGCTAACCTCCCGGGCCTGGTCGATATTGTTCCGGGTAAAGGTGTAGACAAACACGGCCCGTGGATCACCCTTGTAATTCTCTATTTGTCGGCGCAGCATGTTTTTGGCATTACGGATATCAAAGCTGGTTGCGTCATTGCCCCAGACCGAGATATGAATTTTATAGTTGATGGATGCGGGGATGAACTTCAAGCCGTTGGTGGCGATCGTTCCCAGCGGCATTTCCTGAAAGCAGGCTTCACAAAGTTCGGGCACCAAGGATGGTTCGGCCCCGGCCAGCACTACATAGGTAATGCCACGTGCCTTCTCCGCCCGCATGAGATCGTGCCAGGCTGTCGGATCATTGTTTTCCCTGGCGGACTGTTTGTCGCCTTTGTAGTAATAACAGCCCTCACAGCGGATGTTGCACCGGTTGGCCATGTCATAAGTAGACTCCCGCAGAAAAAAATATCGGCGAACCTTTTCCCATCTTGCGCGGATTTCATGATCCGCCAGAATTTCAGAAAATTTCCACTCTTTATTTGAGGGGTCTGCATTCATAAATTCTACGAGCGTTCTTTCAATTTGTTATCAAGGTATTCGGATATTAGCCGGATAGTTGTCAATTTAGGATAATCGTCTTCATCGATTCGAATTGCATATTCATCCCGCAGTACCAATGCGACGGTCGCCAAATCCATGCTGTCGATTCCCACCTCGTCGATCAGGTCAATTTCAGGGTCGAATGTTTCCGCAGTTACATCTTCCAGTTTGAGTTCATCGATCATGATTTGCGCCACACGCAGGATAATTTGTTCAAGATCACTTGCTGTCGACATACTGATTGTGCTCCCTTAATAATAGTCTGTGTTTAAACGAAAACCTACCCAACCGTTTTGTTCACACGTTGAATTTTTTCAATTCTTCAACCGTCATCACACCGCTGCAAACTGTCTCATCCCGGATCAGAATACGAAAGGAATAAGAGCCAACCGCTTGTTTCAACGGTGTGGCAATGATTTTTAATCGATCAGCGGGCCGAATAATGCGTTTAAATCTTACCCGGCGCACACTTGATATCTTCAAATCCTGATTATGTGCATTGCGGATAGCATCTAAGACCATACCGATTTGGGCCACACCCGGCAGAATGGGTTCTCCCGGAAAATGCCCATCAAACCAGGGTGAATCCGACGGAACCTCAATACCGGCTGATATTTCGTTTTCATCGGACTCGTTCATTTCCTTTAGCATATACCACATGATGGCAGACTCTTTTAAATCAAATCAATTAAATATTCAATCATAAAAGGGGCTATCCTAATCGGATTAAATATTCCCACATGGGACCGCAATGGCCGCGTTGATATAACCGGGTAATTATTTTGGCCGTATCTTGCCCACCGGCACCGATTACCCAGTTGATTCGTTCTCCGGCCGCTTGCCGGACCTGCCTGACGATTTCATCCGAATCCATTGCGGGTGAGCGGTAAAATACGGGTTCGAGAATGCTTACGCCCTTTTCTATCTGGCCCTCGTTGACGGCGATATCGTATAATTCGGTTCCCGGATAGATTCGCATACCGCAAAAGAAGAATAAAGCGGATTTTTCGAGGTCGCCGACCTTGGTAAGGGTTTCTTTGAGCGTCTGCGAATTTTCTCCGGGCCCGCCCAGTAAAAAATAATGGGCAACATACAAACCCGCGTCGATGGCGGCCTGATGGCTTGTAAAAATCTGCCGGTCCCGAAACGGCTTGCGGTAGGATGTCAGCACGGGATTTGACAGGGAATCCGTGCCGAATTCCACATGGGCCAACCCCGCATCCGCCATTATCCTAAAATAATCCTCGGGTTGCTGGAGCGGCGCGAAAAACGCCCCCCACGGTATGGATACCCCGCTTTTCTTAAAGGCGCCGGCCACCGCCAGGCTGTGGGCGCAATCGGCATTAAACACCGAGTCGGTGATAAAAAAATATTTGGCGCCGCTGGCCTGCAGTTTGAGCGCGGCGGCGGCTGTTTCTGCAGGATCCATGAGCCTTAAATGGTGTCCTTCAATATGGGGATAGGTGCAGTAAACGCATTTAAAATGACACCCGCGCTGGGTCTGCAAGTTCAGCATGCCGCCGTTTTGCAGGTAAAATTGGAGGTTGGCAGAATTGGAGTTGATCCTGCGGGTGATCCTGCCTTGCCAGGGTTGCGCAAGGGATTTATGGGTCTCGGAGGTGACGACGCCCGGTATCGTCCCGGCATCTGTGTGGTTTTCGATGGCATTCAACAATAACGCCAATCTTTCACCCTCGCCAATGATACCAAAATCGGCATCCAGAGCCTGCATGGTTTCGGCCGGAAATATGGTAAACCCGCTTCCGCCTAAAATCAGCCGGGCATCGGAATGTTTGCGGATCACATCGACGATCTTCCGGTATTGTCCGATAAACCCCCTCGGATCCGTGGTGTCGGTGTTGTCAATGTTGCGCAAGGATAGCCCGATGACGTCCGGTGAAAAATCATTTATAAAGGCTGCCAGCGAATCATAGCCGCCCGGGCTGTTCATATCCACAATTTGCACCTGGTGGTTTTGCGCTATGGCTCCGGCCACATAATCCAGTCCCAGGGGATAAACCGGGTAGGGTTCCCTCAGCGTATTGGCCGAAACGAGCAGTACTTTCATTGGGGCATCACCTCCATGGCTGTGATATAGTCGCCCGTGCCGATAATAAGGGCACCCTTTTCACCCAATTCCCCAGGCTTGTCCTCGCAAAGCGGCGCGGGGATTTGGCCTTGCTGCAAAAATTTTACGGCCATTACGGCTGCCACCGCCGATGCAGAGGCAAACTCGCCGGTTAATTTGCGGTAATCAATTACGGGATGGTTAAAACCGGTCAGCGCCAGCAGGGTTTGCAGCTGAATGTCTCCTTCACTGCGGCAGGCGGCCGGCAGTCCTGCCAGAATCACACCGTAACGGTCATTGAATGACTGCTGCGCTTCAATTTGTTGGATTAATGATGATACCACATTCGGATTATTTTCGCTGCTTTCAAAAAATAGGGATCCAATGGTCAGTCCGGAATTGCCCGTTCCTTTCTTTAAATAAAGGGCCCCGCCGCCGTCTGCCGGACAGGACGATTTTGCAACGGATCGGTCAAATAGCCGGGAGAGCTCCGGATGAGATTCATCGGCGCCGATAACCAGAAAAGCATCCCGCATATTCTCCGACAACAGACCGGCCGCCATCAGCGACTGTTCGAAGGAAAAATCGCCGCCGGTCATGGTGATATTGGCGCCGACAGCCTGGAAGTGCATGGCGATCTGACCGGCAGCGGCATTATGTACCGATCCGACAAAGTCTGTGGGGCTGGGAAACTGCTCATCGGTTTCAAATAAGCGGTTCAAAAAATCCGAGGTTTCCGACAACGCGCCCCATCCGGTGCCTAAAAAAACAGCCGCCGGTGTATCGCCGGCGCCCGAATCTGCATGGGCGTCGATGGCCAGCGACAGGGCCAGGCGGGGGAAGCGCTTCAGCCGACGAATCCGGCCGGCAGAAAGATTGGCTGATATTTCCTTTAGATCGAGCATTCCGGCACACGCTTCGCCTTTGGCAACCGCTTTCATCGTGCGCTCTGTTCTCCCGGTTCCGGTCAGACAGGCGCTTCCCAGGATTGCCATCGGCCTGTTGTCGGCCGCTGTTTGGCCGGGTTTGGGTTTTCCGCAGGCACCCAGGACAATGGCCGCGTTGTTGCCGCCAAAACCAAAAGAATTTGAAAGAACCGTTTCAATTGGCCCTTGAGACGGCTGCATCACGGGATCCAGTTTCAATCCCGGGTCCGGGCGGCAGCAGCCGACATTGGCCGGAACCACGCCGCGGGAGATGCTGATCGCCGAAACCACGGCTTCAATAGCCCCGGCGGCGGCCAGGGCATGTCCGCAGGCGCCCTTGATCGATGACAGCAATGGCTTTTTCCGGTTATAAAGGGTGTCTATGGCCCGGGCCTCAGCCATGTCGTTATCAAGGGTGCCGGTGCCGTGCAGATTGATATAGTCTATATCAGCAACCGAAATTCGGGCATCCTCGATGGCGGTCTGCATGGCCGCCAGGGCACCCCGTCCCCGGGGGTGCGGTGTTGCCGGATGGTAGGCGTCACAGGATAATCCGGCACCGAGGACCTCGGCCACGGCATGGTCCGGTTCGTTTGCCGTCAGCAACAACATGGCCGCTCCTTCGCCAACCGTCATGCCCCGTCGATTCTGATCAAAAGGCCGCGCACCGTCGGGGTCGATCAGCTGCAGGGAGTTAAATCCATAATATGTCAGCCGGCACAGGGAATCAGCGCCTCCGGCCAATACCCGTTTAACACGTCCGGAACGCAGCATCTCCAGCGCGATTTTAATGGCAGCGGCTCCGGAGGAACAGGCGGTAGAAACGGTCAGTGCCGGTCCTGTGCAGCGGAATCGGCGGGCAATATCTTCGGCTACCGATCCGGTGGCATGCCGGCGAAACAACTTCGGATCCCGGGCATTTTTTTTCAGAAGATTCTCGGTGGTCAGCATACCACCGGTGGTAACTCCCATCACCACTGCGTCCGGTGCTTCTCTGGCGTCGGCCATGGCCTGCTCGGCGGCCAACCGGGCCAGCTGATGGGTGCGAGGAAGATCGTCCTTTTCAATCAAGTTGGCGGCCTCTCCCACCGGAAGCGGTTGATTGGGAGCTGTCGCAAAGAGGGTTAACGGTCTAATGCCCCTCAGGCTTTTTTGAATGGCATCCGTGGTACTGGAGATTCCGTTTCCAAGGGAGGTGATAATCCCCATTCCGGAAATATATGCCCGCACCGCTGTCAATTAGTCAACCCCGGAGATTTCGCATGAATATACTCGGCCAGGGTTCTCAGAGAGGCAAACACTTTGACACCGAGTTCTTTGTTATCGATTTTGACGCCGTAATCCTTTTCGATCATGATTACCATCTCCAAGACATCGATGGAATCAATTCCCAGGTTCCCCCCAACCAGCCGTTGATCGACCTTTATGTCATCCGGTTGCACATCGATTAAATTCAGCACGTCCACAATTTTGACCTGAAGATCCTTGATTAATTTTTCCATTTATAATTCCAAACTTTTTGTTTTGCAGGCGATTTGATAGCGCAGGTATGAAATTAGAAATCCTCTCGAAGGCGAGACCCGCACTTGCCACGCGGCAACGGGTCCGGGGTCATGTTTCTTTACAGCCCCAACAATTTATAGTACCATCGTTTGCAGTTAAAACCAAAAAGTATAATTTCCTGTTAAACTTTTCAATGATTTTTATTGAGGATGATCCCGATCAAGCAACATGAACCGCTTTGACTTCAAAATCGAGGATCTTTTGCCCCATCGCGATCGGATGTTACTGATCGATGAGATCCTTGAAGTGGACCATAATATGGCCGTCACCTGTGCCACGGTCACTGACCGCTGGCCGTTTTTTCTCGATAATGGCGTCGATCCGCTGGTATTGATCGAGGTGGTGGCCCAGACGTCAGGGATTAACAATGGCTGGGTCAGAATCCAAAAACACGGCAAAGATTCCGAAAAAAAAGGGTGGCTGGTGGGCATCAAACAGGCCCGTTTTTTTGTGGATACATTGGCTTTAAATGCTCGGATCATAACGCGCGCGGAAAATCAATTCGAATACGAGGGTTACCGGCAAATTTTGGGAACCGCCAGAATCGGGTCGGAGATGGTCGGCGAAGTCGCGTTGCAGGTCATTCAAACCGAAGCGCCGGATTGATCCGTTGGCCCGTTGACCAGTTGGCCTGTGTCGGTAATCGGGCAAAAACCGGCTAACCGGCACACCGGCGGACGGGCAAACCGGTGGATTGGGAGATATAACTGATGAATGAAACTAGCGGCGAAAAGGTTGCGCTGGTCACCGGTGCCAGCAAGGGAATCGGACAGGCGATCGGAGTTGAGCTGGCAAAAAGCGGATACCGGATAGTCGTCAATTACCGGTCGGATGAAAAGGGCGCGATTCATACCCTGGAAATGGTCCGGGAAGCAGGCTCTGACGGCCAAATCATGCAATTTGATGTTTCAGATTTCGATCAAACTCAACGTGCTGTGGATGACATATTAAAACAGAATGGATCTATTGATGCGCTGGTCAACAATGCAGGTATTACGGCCGACGGTCTGTTTATCATGATGCCCCGCAGGGACTGGAATTCCGTGATCGACACCAGCTTGAGCGGGTTTTACAACGTTACCAAACCCGTGCTTGAAAAAATGATCCGCCTGAAACGCGGCGCCGTCGTTTCCATCGCTTCCGTTGCCGGTCTTCTCGGCAACCGGGGCCAGGCCAATTATTCGGCAGCCAAGGCCGGCTTGATCGGCGCCAGCCGATCGGTCGCATCCGAAGTGGCCCGGCTTGGAATACGGGTCAACGTCGTTGCTCCCGGCCTGATTGAAACCGATATGATAAAAAATGCGCCGGTGGCAAACATTAAAGCCTTAATTCCCATGGCCCGGATCGGAAAGCCCCAGGAAGTTGCCAGGGTGGTGAGGTTTCTGTGTTCCGATGATGCGTCTTATGTTACGGGACAGGTTATATCCGTCAACGGGGGAATGTATTAGTGATCTGTCTTTTATGTAATATTAAAAACTTGGATTGATTTTATTGATTCTCCTATTGCAAGGAACAGCCAATTAAATTCCAAATTTCAAGCATCAAATTCCAAATAAATCTCAAATCTCAATTTTTCAATGACCAAATCATTGTTTAGGATTTTGAATTTTGGCCATTGCGATTTGTTTGATTTTTGTGTTTTGTAATTTGGGATTTAAAAATTTTGGTATTTGGAATTTTTTTAAAACATGGAAAAAACACAAAAACCCCATTTATTAATAAGAGCACTTTTCCTGCTAACTGCCTTCCTGTGTCTCGGTTGGGCGGATTCCTGGGAAGAATTGAAAACGGCGGCCGGAACGGTGACGTCCGTCAGGGCCGGGTTTACCCAGGAAAAGCATATGAAGATCCTTGCCCGCCCGCTGGTGTCCAAAGGGATTTTACTTTTTCAGGGGCCGGATTCGCTGCGCTGGGAATATCAGCAACCCGTTCAAAGTGTATTGTTATTGCACAACGGCAAAACCAGACGGTTTGTTCAAAAAAACGGAAACCTGGTCGAGGATGCCTCGGCCAATCTTCAGTCCATGCAGGTGGTGGTTCAGGAAATCACCCAGTGGCTCAACGGGCGTTTTGATGATAATCCGGCCTTTGCAGCCAGGCTGGAACCCGGTCGCAAGATCGTGATGGTGCCCAGGGACGAATCTTTTGCCCGGTTGATCCAGCGCATCGAGGTCTTACTCTCCGATCGTCCGGCTGTCATCAAATCAGTGACGATCTTTGAAAGTGAGGATTCGTTTACCAAACTGGATTTTAAAGATGTGATTCTCAACCAGAAGCTGGACGACGCCTTATTCCGGAAAGTCAAATGAAACATATCCTTTTGTTCCTGAGCGCATTGGGCCTTATCCTTTCGTGCAGCAGCCTTCCGCAGGTGTCTCCGGCCGGTGATCCGGCCGATGCGCAACCGGACCGGGCATGCCGGGGCCCGTTTCCGGATGGTGACTGGCAGCTTTTGCATTCCATCGAAGCCACTTTACCGGGCGGCAAAAAGGGTTATTTGATGGGGCTTACCATCATTTCATCATCTAACCGGACCGCACGCTGCGTCATTATGACCCTTGAAGGGCTTGTGGTCTTCAATGCGTTGTATGACAAGCAGATTACAATCGAACGGGCGATTGCTCCCTTTGATTCCGAAGCGTTTGCCAGCGGTCTGATAGCGGATATCAATCTGATTTTCTTCAAACCGGACGGCTCTATATCGACATCCGGTTTTTTAAAAAGCGGCGCCGCCGTCTGCCGGTATCAAAAACCGGATGGACGGATGGTGGATATTATTAACCAGGGGGAGCATAACTGGGAGATCAGGCAATACCTTCCCGATAATCGTCTGGCGCGAACCGTGAGTATGTCTGCTAAAGAACCTGATTTAGCTGACCGGAAAGGGATTTCAGATAAAATTGAATTGAAGGCTCACGGCTCCCCGGGCTATGCATTGGTGATGGACCTGGTGGAGGCGATAGCGCTAGTAAAATAATATGCATCGGATTTAGACCTGCTGCAGCGAGCTTAATTTCTTACCCGTGTTGTTAAGTGACGGAATATTTTAAATTCCAAATCACAAATACCAAACAAATTCCAATGACCCAAATTCGAAATATGACTCGGCGAAGCCCGACGCACAGGCAAAGGAATTTGGTCATTGGAAATTGGAATTTGAGATTTATTTGTTTTTTGGTGCTTGTTATTTGGGATTTTTCGAGTTGGTAATAAAGCCAGTTTTCCGTGACCAAGCCCGGAAGGTGTGGATTTCCAAAATGCATAAACCAGTAAGGTTCATTTATGAAATTTAGACTGATATACCCCAAATGGTCCAAACTTGACCGGCAATCCGAATTTCACCTGCCGCCCCACGGACCGGTGGTATTTGCCGCGTCCCTGCCGGACGGCATCGAGGTGGAGTTTATCGACGAAAATCTCGAAGCGATCGATTTCGATGATCCGGTTGATTTGGTGGGCATATCCATGATGTTGACCGTACAGGTTAAACGCGGTTGGGAGATTGCCGACATTTACCGCCGTCTGGGGACCCGGGTGATTTTTGGCGGCATCGCCACCATGCTGCATGCCGAAGAGACCATGGAGCATGCGGATGCCGTGTTCCTCGGGGAATCCGAAGGCAAAATGGAAGGGATCCTGGCGGACTTCAGCAAGGGTCGGCTGCAAAAGGTTTATAATTATCTGGAGGACCGGCCCCCCATTGAAACGGTCGGAACCGCGCGACGGGATATTTTGAAAAGGGATCTGTATAATTACCGGGGCATCCAGATGGTGGATCTGGTGCATGCCTCCCGGGGATGCCGTTTTCATTGCTACCCCTGTGCCGTGGCCTATCTCGGCGGCAAAAAGTTCCGACCGCGACCCATTGAAAAAGCGGTCGAGGAGATGGCCGGCATCGACAATAATCGACTGTTTATCGTGGATAATTCCCTGGCTCAGGACACCCAATGGGAAATGGATTTGTTCCGGGAAATGATTCCGCTGAAGAAAAACTGGTGCAGCCATCCGATTGAGGACATACCGGCGGTGCTCGATCTGGCAGCGCAGGCCGGTGCGTGGTATGTTTACCAGGCCGTTTTTGATACCTCGGATTTGATTCGGGACCGGATCCGGCGCTATCACGACCACGGCATCGGGGTGGAAGGCACCATTCTTCTCGGGCTGGACCATCATACCGAAGATTTTGTCAAACGCCTGGTGGATTTTTTACTTGAGATCGAGCTTGATCTGGCTGAATTTACCGTATTGACGCCCTTTCCCCACACCAAGGCCTATGATGATCTCAAACGGGAGAACCGGATTTTTTCTTTCGACTGGAATGATTATTCCGCCGACAAGGTGGTCTATCATCCCCGGCAGATGTCGGCCGAAAAACTGCAGGAACTCTTGGGTTATGCCTGGGATACGTTTTATCAGGATCAATCCCAGGAATTGAAGATGTTCAGGCTGTTTCAGCGGGTGATTGAAAAGGAAATGGCGAACAACACCTTCAGACCTCGCAACCGGGCCCTGGCCTCCCGCGCCTTCGGCCAGGATGTATAACCAGAAGCTATCTTAAAAATAGTAAGATGCATTTTTAAGGTAACTTCTAATATGGTTCCAGGTCCTTAAAGTGATTCATATTCGAGAGACGCTTGAGTTCCTTCCGGTAGCGTCCCTCCCAGCCATCCCTGGCAAGGGTCCGGTCGATGAAAAACTTTAATACCGGCTTAAAGGCGTATAACCAGATGCCGGTCCATATGCGGCCCTGGCTCCTGGCCCGCCTGGAAGGATTCCACCACCCCAGCGTTACCTGGCGGTGATACCAGAACAAATATTGCAGTTGGTCGGAATCCAAATACCGGGTTTTCACATTGGCCCACAATCCGCTGTACTTTTTATAGTTGTATTGATTGGTTACCAGACCGTCGTCTATCAGGTTTTGACGCATACCGGTCTTGGGATAAGGGGTCAGTATCTGGCAATAGGAGCCGTCCGCCCCGATGGTCTTTAGAAATTGGTAGTTCTCGATGATGGACGCTTCGTCATCTTCCGGAAAGCCGAATATCAGTCCGCCGATTACCATGATGCCATATTTATGGCAATTTTCCACGGCTTTGCGGGAGGCGTTCACGATATTGCCTTTGCCGGCTGACTCCAGATTCTTTTTAGATGCATTTTCAATCCCCAGAAACACAGATTTAAAACCCGCCAGGGCCATTTTGCGGACCATTTCTTCGTTTTGAGCCATGGAAATACAGTCGGCCTGGACGACGAGATTCAGCTTTTTATAATTCCGGGCAATAATGGCGTCGCACAGGGCGATTACCCGTTTGGGATTTAACACCATGTTGTCATCGACGATAAACACCCAGCGGGTCTTGCGTTTATGGTAAATGTCATCCAGATCGGCCAGAACACGCTCGATGGGATAGGTGCGAAAAGATCTCCCGTACATGTGTCGCATGCTGCAGAAGTTACACCCCCGGGTGCAACCGCGGGATGTCTCCAAAAGTTCGATTTTCCAATACAGGATATGGTAACCCCAGGTTAACCGTCGTTTATCCCGAATGGGGAGTTTAAGGTTGGACAAATCCAGGGTTTCTCCCCTGGGGTTATGAACAAATTGGGCTCCGTTTTTATAGGTGAGGGAGGGTATGTCTTCGAGCCGATCGTTGCCATCCAGGGCATTGATCAGCCGGCGAAAGGCTTCTTCGCCTTCGCCGCGAACCATGAAATCAATCAACCGGGCCTCGGATGTCTCTGCAATCTCCTCATTCATCAGGGTTGCATGATATCCGCCGATTGCAATTTTTACCTCCGGCAGGACACTTTTGATTAATTTGATCAACTTGATGCAAGTGTCGTACTGCCATGCCATGGCGGATAGGCCGACCAGATCGGGGCGAATTTTCAGCAGGATTTTGGTAATATATTTTTTCAGCTGTCGGCGTTTGCGAATCAGGTCCACAATATAGACTTCATGCTGCTCATCGATATTGCCGCCGACACAGGCGATACCATGACTGGGCATGTGAATGGCAGTTTCATGGATAATCAGCGGCGCCACATCGGGCATTGACATCAGAATAATTTTCATACATCCTCGCCTGGGTCTTTTGATTGGTTCTCCAGCAGCGAACGTACCTGAGACATCAATTCGGACATTGAAAAATGGCCGCTTTGATAATCAGGTTCAATACCGGTGATCGGTTCAACGGTGATGGAGTTGGATACCAATGTGTTAAATAAAAATTTGCCGGGCTTAAACAATCTATGGGTATTGCGGATATGCAGAACCTTAATCGGTGTGCGGCAAAGTCTGGCGATTTTAAATGCGCCCTTGTTGAGCCGTCCGATGGTGCCGTTCCGGCTCCGGGTACCCTCGGGGAAAATAAACAAATTACCCCCGGCCGCCAGATAGCCGTCCATGGCGTCAATACGCTCAATCATCAGCTCCGAAAGCCGGCCCTCGGAAGATGAGGGAATATACCCCGACTGTTCCAGCATCCAGCCAAAAATCGGAACACTGAAAAAAGTGCTTTTTACAATGGTTTTATGCCGCGGGAACAACGATATCAGCAGCAGCGGATCGAGATAGGATAGATGGTTGCACACAATAACAGAAGATCGAATAGATTTGATTTCGTCGGCAATATGCCATTTCTGACCCGGGATCAAAATTCGAATCAGAAAAAAGAAACCTCTGTAAAAATTGTGGTTTAATCGCTGAAAAGCATATTCACGATTTTCAGATACCAGGTATACCGCCAGATAGAACGGCGAAAAGAAGACAATAAACCCCAGCGTAAAATATGCCCAGAGCAGCAGGGTGACCATCAGATCGGAAACCGGTTTCAGGTATTTGTGTAGGAGAGGGTTCAAAGGTTCAACGTTCCGGGTTATATCTTTTTAATAACCAGGCAGGTATTCACCCCGCCAAAAGCAAAATTTTGGATAGCCGCTGTTCGGATATCCATTTCGATGAGATGTTGCGCGTGCTTGATCATGGCGCATCTTTCGTCGATTTTATCCAGGTTCAAGGTCGGAGCGATAAAGCCTTCTTCCATCAAGTAGATGGTGATAATCGTCTCGATGGCGCCGCAGGATCCCATGGTGTGTCCCATGTAACTTTTCAGGCCGGAAACCACGGGTGAATCCCCGTATACCTT
>Ga0210064_1000471_pt1 | contig 19113 bp, 17 predicted proteins | sample Muzzi_CordC_D2_FD_185531 | JGI IMG/M metagenome (GOLD analysis project Ga0210064, IMG submission 185531) | Wetland microbial communities from San Francisco Bay, California, USA, that impact long-term carbon sequestration - Muzzi_CordC_D2 (SPAdes) | ecosystem: Environmental > Aquatic > Marine >...
GCCGCCGAACAACTCGATCGGGCCCGCCACCCAGGTCACGAACGCCGGGACGTCGCCGCCGGGCGGAATCGGGATGCCGAACAGCTTCTGCGCGCCGTGCCAGATGAACAAGAAGCCCGCGACGATGCGCAGCAGCGCGTAAGCCTGTCGATCGTAGCCGGCCAACGGCGAAACCATGCGGGCCAGGATAACACGGCGGCTCACAACGGGTCGACGGGATAGAAGTCGTCCGCCTCCAGGCGTCTCAACGCCGCCAGCGAGTCGTCGACGACCTGCTTGTCGGGATGGATCAGCGCGACCCAGCCGATCACCGTCGGCACCGGCTCCCCCAGGCAGTCGGCGATCTCGAGCTTGTGGAAGGCTTCGAGCGCTTCGATGCGGTCGACCCGGGGCCGCGCGCGCAGACGCCCGGGATTCCGGGGCATCAAGAACGCCACCGTGCAGTGACGCGTCAGCTCGTAGCCCGCCGCGCCATCGCTCGCAAAGTGCAGCGGATCGGTGAAAGCGCGGACCGTCCGGTCGATCTGGGAGCGCGCTCCGCACTGCGCGGCCAGCAGCGGGTTTTCGCCGCCGTGCATCCGGGCGCCGATCTCGAGCAGCAATGGGCCCGACTCGCCCCAGAGGAGCTCGCTGTGTCCGGGGCCCTGGCGGATCTGCAGCGCATCGAGTCCGCGGCAGGCGGCTTCGAAGAGTCGCTGCTGGACTTCGCCGCGGGCGGGCAGCAGCTCCATCCCGTCGTAGCCCATGAAGTCTGCGGTCGCAGGGGGCTTGCTGTACTTCCAGAAGGCGACGAGTGCGTGGCGTCCCGCGCAGCTCACCGTGTCGACGACGTACTCCGAGCCGCTCGAGTACTGCTGGACCACGACCCGGCGGATCTCGAGGCCGAGAACGTTCGCTCGTCCGATGATCGCAGTGAAAGCGCGCTCGACGTCGGCTTCGGTCGCGCACAACTGGACCCCGTCGGAGGAGGAGCTGTTGGCGGGCTTGACCACCCACGGTCCTGCGGCTTCGCCGCGAACCCAGTCGAGCAGGGGTTCGAGGCGGTCCGAGCACCGCTGTCGCGGTGCGTCGAGCCCCGCGCTGCGAAAGGCGTCGGCCATCAGCCCCTTGTCGCGGCGCGCGTGGCGCATCTCGGCACCATTGCTCGGCAGGTCGAGCGCCCAGCAGAGTTCGTCCGCCAGCTCGACTCCCGATTCGCAGCCGGCGATCACGCCGGTCGCACCGAGGCGGGCCAATTCCGCGCTCGTCTGCGCCACGTCGCCCGCGTGCACGATGACGCGCTCGAAGTCCTCGGCGTGGAACGACGAGCGAAAGACCTCCGGGACGCCCGGCCGACTCTGGACCGCCACGCACTCGCAACCGACCCGCCGCAGGGACGGGGCGAGGTACATTCCCGAGGTGTAGGGGTCGACGATGGCCGCGAGTCGGCGGCTCACGTCAGCAGGGCTTCGAAGTTTCGCACGTCGACACCCGCGTGAAAGCGCAGCGCCGCGTCCCGCGACTCGCGAGCGCAGCGCTCGTAGGCGCTGCGACTCGCGAGCAGCTCGTCGAGCGCGGCGTTCCACGGGCCGACGTCCTGCCGCGGACTCACGCAAACTCCCGCGTGGTGCCGCGCCGGCGTCACCGGAAGCAGGTAGTCGACGCCCAGCTTCGCCTCGGGCAGGCCCCCGATGTCGCTCGCGAGTACCGGAATCCCGCGGAGCATGGCCTCGACGACGACATAGCCGAACGACTCGGGCCACAGCGAAGGAGCGAGCAGGATGCGGGTGCGTTCGAGGATCGGTCCGATGTCGTCGGCCGGCTCCAGGATCTCGATGTTCGGGACCGCGGCCAGCTCGTTCAACACGGCTGCGTCGGCCCCCCAGGTCGGCACCGCGGCGAACTCGACGCTCGGGTGGGCGGCGGCGAGCTCCAGGAAGATGGGCAGGCCCTTCTCGACGCAGGGGTTGATCATCGTGACGGCGCCGCGGTCGTGACGCCCGACCGCGGGAAACGGCCCGGGGCCGAAGACCGGAAGCGACACGCAGTCCGAATCGAGCCCCGCGTGCCGGGTCAGATAGTCCTGCAGGAACTTGCTGATCACGACCAGCCGGCCCGCGTCCCGCATTCGCCGCTCCTGCTCCGGATCGACGCCGGTGGAGAGCGGTCCGAACGGCAGATGCACCGCCGTCTGCACGATCATCGCCGCGCGCCGACCCGCTCCCGTCGCCAGCTCGAGCAGCGATCGGCCCTTGTCGTCCGACACCAGCACCCAGTCGGGATCGAAGGCTTCGATGCGCTCCTGCATGTGGGCCGTCGCCGCGGCGGCATCCGCGAAGACCATGGCGTCGATCGACACGCCTTTGTGTTGATAGGCGAAAAGGTCCGGGCGCGGCTCCCGGAGCTCGACGTTCCGGCCGCGCATCTCGGCGCGCAGCTCATCCGGATTCGTGGGGCCCGCTCGTGTCGTGAGCGCCGGGCTCACCACCGCGCAGTCGTGGCCGAGTTCGGCGAGGCTCTCGATGAGGAGACGGGTTGCCTTGTTACCGCCGCCCAGTGAAGGAAGGTAGACCTGATCCTGAAGGAGTAGGAGTCGCATCGCGAGTGTGAGTCTTCCTGACGATGGCCGTGCCGAAGGATATCGGGAAGTTGATGACGTCGTAGCGATCGTCGCGACTGATCTCTTCGACCAATCTCGGAACGCCGCACGGCTCTCGGTAGTTTACCGTGTCGTGAAGGGTGATGACGCCGTTGCGGGCGACGAGCGTGCTGTAGAGATCCCAGTCCAGCTTGGCGCCTTCGTAGTGGTGATCGGCGTCGATGTGGAGATAGTCGATCGAGATCTCGTTCGGGGCGAAGTAGTCGCGGAAGGCGTCCTGGGTGAGCTGGAAGCGGATGTCGATATCCGGGTAGTTCTTCCGGAACGTCGAATCGTCGTCGGCCCAGATCGGCCGGCCCCAGATTTCGCGCCCGGGCTCCGTGACCGAGCCGGCGCCGTCGATGAGATAGGTGCGACTCCCCGACAGCCCGAGATCGCGCTGCGCCTGGCGCAGCAGGCGCGGAACGAAACCGCCGCCCGATCCCAGGCAGACGCAGGTCTGGGCCCGGTGTGCGTATGCGAGCGCGTAGTAGAGAATGCCGGCGCCGAGATCGGTCGAGCCTTCACTCGAGCCATGACTCGCGGACCACGGGTCGTCCACCGTGATGCGCGAAGTGATGAAATCGCGGTCGAGAAGTGAATCAGCCAAGCGGAGGTCTCCTTCGGGGCGTGTGGTGCGAGGCGTTGTAATATGTAGCAAGGTGGTCGCCGCTCGCGCATGGAGAGCAACGAACGCCGGGGCGCGAGCAGGCGAATGCGGCGCCGTGAGATTCGATCCGGCGCGACGACCGTCTGGGGCATGGACCGTCCGAGGCAATAGCATGGCCGTCGAGCGACGCAACGGCCGGTTTCCGGGAGACGATTGGTGACATCCGAGTTTGCATTCGAAATCGGCCCCGCCGCACGCAGCGCCGCGTCGGGCAGCGAACGTGACGCGTGGTCGGTGGTTCGCGAGATCGGAATCGATTACGCAGCAGAGCGGCAACGAGCTGTCGATCTGTGCTTGCAGCATCCGGTTTCGATCGAGCGGTTGGGGGACCGGCGCCATCTGATCGTCGACGAGCTCGGGCTCGAGAAGAGTCGCACGGTGCAGATCGAATGCCGGACGCTCGTCGTCGACGACGACTCGCGGATCCTCTTCGACTCGACCGCGCTCGGTGTGGAAGACGGCTTCGGATGCGCGCTTCCGGACGGGCGCCTGGCGCTGCTGCGGCGCACGACCTGGGAGGTGCTGATCGTCGCGGCCTCGGGGACCATCGAGTCGAGAATCGACCTGTGTCCGGTGAGCAAACGGCTGCCCCGCGTCGCGACCGCGACACCGCGCGGGACGGTGCTCGTCGCATTCGTCGATTCAGTCTTCGAGGTCGATATCGCCGAGTTCGATCCGAGCGGGGGCATGCTGTGGTATCTGCCGCGCGACGCCGCCCGGATCGGCTGTCCGAGCAACGTCTGTCTGTCCGAGACGGGAAACATCCTGGTGGCCGATGATTTCCGGCACACGGTGCTGGAGATCGACCGCGACGGCCGCGTCGTGTGGCAGTTCGGCGACCCCAAGCACCCGGCCCACAGCGACCGCCACCTCTCGGCGCCGAAGTCCGTCCGGCCGCTGCCCGGGGGCCGTCGACTGGTCGCGGACTCGGGCAACCACCGCGTCATCGTCGTCGAGGGTGACCGTTGCGTGCAGCAGATCGCACCGGGCGACGCGGATCTGCGGGCACCGGCCTTCGCCGAGCTCTCGCCGGACGGCGGCCTGCTGATCTGCGACACCGGCAACGGGCGCATCGTGGAGCTCGACTCCGGCGCTCCGGATCGAGGCCCGAAGCGCCAGTGGGGGACCACGCTCGCAGAACGCCGAGCCTTCTCGTTCCCGCGCTCGATCGAGGTCCGCGGCGATCGCGTCCTCGTAGCCGACACGGCGCACAATCGAGTGGTCGAGATCGACGCGGAACGCCGGGAGACGTGGGATTCCGGCGGCGCTGCCGGCCTGTTCTGGCCGCGATCGGCGCGCCGCACGCCGACCGGCAGCATCGTCGTCGCCGACGGACGCAATTCCCGGATCGCGGAGCTCGGCCCGAATGGAGAGCTCGTTCGGGAGCTCCGCGCGATCGAAGGCGACGGGCGCATCGCGCTCAGCGACCCCCACGACGTTCGTGCGCTCGCGAACGGCCGCCTGCTGCTCGCAGACTCCGCACTCGACATCGTCGCGGAGGTCGACTGGAACGGGCACGTCCATCGCCTGCTGGGCGGGGATGCGCCGACGCACCTCGACGACCCCCACACGGTCCAACTGCTCGACGACGGTCAGCTGCTGATCTGCGACAGCGGCAATTCGCGGCTCGTCTGGGTGGGGGAGGACGGGCGGATCCGGCGGGAGCTGACCGCCCTGTCCGCGGGCTCGTGCCACAGCCTGCTCAGTCGGCCCCGCTTCGCGGAGATCTCCACGGATTCGATCCTGCTGATCGTGGACAGCGGCAACAACCGCGTTCTCGCCGCCGACCTCGAAGGGGAGCTGATCTGGGAGCTCGCGTCGATCCCCGACTCGCCGATTTCGCGCTTCGATCAGCCCCGCTGGGCGCAGCTTCTGTCCCGTGACGAAGTGGTCGTCTCCGACCACTCGAACCACCGCGTCGTCCACCTGAAACACCGCAACGGAGCGTCGCGGTGAGCGGTCGGCTCGAACACGCGAACCTCACGGTCAGCGATCTCGACGCGGCCATCGACTTCCTGCTCACGGCAATTCCCGAGTTCCGGATTCGCGGCCGCGGCACCGGCCCGGAAGGCAAGCGCTGGGTGCACGTGGGATCCGAGACCAGCTACATCGCCATCAACGAGGCCGACCCCGAAGAGGACGGACCGACCGCTGCGAAATGGCGTGGCGTCAATCACCTCGGCTTCGCCGTCGACGACGCCGAGGCGGTCAAGGGCCGACTCGTCGCCAAGGGCTACCGCGAGGGCTACATCCCCGAAACGCACCCGCATCGCAAGCGGATCTACCTCCACGACCGCGACGGCAATGAGTGGGAGTTCGTCGAATACCTGTCCGACGACGTCGCAGAGCGCAACGACTACGCGCTCGGCTGACCCGAGCCGATGTCGCCTCCCGCAGCGGCGCCCGCGCTCCTCCGCTCCGTTCGCCAGCGATCGAATCGCCACTGGATCACCGCGATCACGTTGGCGACGAGCAATCCCAGCCGCCGCGGAATGCGACTCAGCCGGCCGGAGGTCTTCAGCGGGGACGTCCCGGGAATCCGCGGGCTCGGCAGCAACGCCTGCAACGCGCTGATCGGCGCGAACCCGACCTCCGGAAGCGTGTGGAAGCCCCAGTCGCGAAGCCGGCGGGCGCGTTCCGTGGGCGCGCTGCCGGCGCACAGGTCGGGGTAGACGACTCGCGCGATGAGCGGCGGTGCCGCGGGCAGGCGCTCGCCCACCGCAACTGCCCAGGGCGGGAGCGCGGACGGATCGAGATCGAGCGCGAGCCGCAGCGAAGTCGTGAGGGGTCCCTCGGCACGGATCTCCCGCATTCGTTCCAGCACGGTCTCGCCGTCGACTTGCGCACCCCGAGAGCGCATCCACAGCACCACGTCCAACAGCCAGACGAGACCGTGGTCCTCGACGACCGACTCGAGCCGCGCTTCCCGCGTCGGCAGCATGGCCGACACGCCCAGGTGCTTGTGCAGGTGGCTGGCCATCAGGGCCAGCGCATCGACGGGATCGGGCCGCAGGACTCCCCCGAGTTCGGGATCACGCGCGGCCCTCGCGAGAATCGACGGAATGATGTCGGGCGCTGTGGAGTGCGGACTGTCGAGCGCCCAGTGGAGCTCGATCGGCAAGCGGGCCCGGTCGCGATCGAGGAAGATCGCGTGCAGGTGGAAGCGGCGATAGTAGTCGAGTGAGGGAGTTCGCGGCGGCAGGTCGTAACCTTCGCCGTACAGCGCGGCGGCGGCCGCCTCGGCCTGATCCGGCCGGACGATGATGTCGATGTCGTTGAACGAGCGCGAGACTCCGGGCGGGTAGCAGAGGGCATCGAAATCGAGCCCCTTGTAGAGAAGCGGAACGACGCCTCGGCGCTCCATCGCTTCCGCAACGCGGCGCAGCTCGCGTGCGGCGCGCTCGGCGCGCTCGCGTGCGGCGTCGCGCAGCGCGAGCCAGCGGCTGCGTTGCGTCTCGTCGAGGTGCGGCGCCATCGACTTCGACAGCACGGCTTCGGTGGCCGTGCACGCGACCCGATTCGAGGCGGCGAGCTCGAGCGCGCGATCCCATGAGAACCCCGGCGCGAGCACTTGATCGGCGAACGCGCCGGCCTCGATGTCGGGGGCTGCCGTCGCGAGCAGCGCGAGGTCGTTCGGTGTGAGAATCGCAGAGTGTTGCGCGGTCATCGGCGAGGAGCTCCCAGTTGCCGGTTCCTTGCGTGTCGAAGATCGCTTGAGTGACCAATCCCGGGGTCGCTACACTCGGCAATCGCCATGGAACCCTCTATTTCTGTATTACCGGATCTGGATCCGTTCCCCGATCTGCAGGCCCATCGAACGCGCTTCTTCGAGATCGTGGGGGAACGCTCGACTCCGTTCTTCCTGATGGACGGCAGCATCCTAACAGATCGCGCCGTCGCCATGCGGGATCGATTGCGCAGCCGCTGGGGGCCGTCCGCGGTCGCCTATTCGTTCAAGACGAACTATCAGGTCGCCGAGCTCGGGCTGCTGCGAGAGCTCGGCATCCGAGCCGAGGTGGTGTCGGGTCGCGAGTACGCCATGGCCCGTGGCTTCGGTTTCGCGGGTTCCGAGATCGTATTCAACGGGCCGCACAAGAGCGACGCCGAGCTCGAGCGCGCATTGCGGGACGGCTGCGTGCTCCACGTTCACGGCAAGGCCGAGTTGGAGCGTTTGATTCGCGTCGCTACCGCGCTGGGCGGAAGCTTCGACGTCGGCATCCGGGTGGCGGCGTCGCTGCCGTATTTCGGGCACAGCCGCTTCGGCTTCTCGCTGGACAGCGACGAGGCCGCCGTCGCGGTACGGCGGATTTTCGATTGCCCCGCGCTCGAGCTCACCGGACTTCACTTCCACGGCCTCGGGGATACGACCGATCCACATTGTCACCAGCTCGCAGCCCGGAAGCTGGCCGAGTTTGCGCAGAAGTCGATCCCCGACTACGCGACTCGCCTTCGCACGCTCGATCTCGGCGGTGGCTTTCCCTCGCACGGCCTTAAGCCGCGAAATCGCGACAGCTACGACCCGCCCCCCATCGAGGAGTTCATCGACTCCATCGTCGCGGAGCTCGCGCGGGCGTTTCCCGACGAGGCGCGGCCGACCCTGATCCTCGAGCCCGGTCGCTATCTCGTGAACGACGCCGTCATGCTCGTCGCCGAGGTGATCGACGTTCCCGAAGTCGGCGCCGCCGACCGTCGCACGGTGCTGTCGAACGCGAGCATCACGATGGTTCCACTGACCCACTACTGTCCGCAGATCATCCGCGCCTACACGCGACGCCTCGAGCCGCGGGATGGCGCACCGGTCGAAACGATTCTCTACGGCGCCTCCTGTCGCGAGGACGACGTGCTGCACGAAGGACCCATGGCGCCGGCACAGGTCGGCGACCTGCTCGTCTACTACGCCGTGGGCGCCTACAACGCGAACCTGGGCCCGGACTTCATCTTCGAAGTGCCGCCGCTCGCCCTGCTCTGATTCGCTCCGACGTTCAGGATTGCGCGTCGACGAGTTCGATGAGCTCGGAGAGCGTCGACAGCGACTGCACGCCCAGCGAGGCGGCGGTTTCCGCATCGCCCAACAGCACGCCGAGCCCGGAAGCCCGGAGAAACGATCCGTCCATCTCGGAGTCACCGATGGTGATGCAGCGCTCGAGGGCGACGTTTCGCTCGCGACACAAGTCCGCCAGGGGAATCTCCTTGCGCAGCGGATCGACGCGCATGCGCGATTCGCCGGTGAGGAAGCCGCGTTCGTCGATGACGAGTTCGTTGGCGACCCAGTGCTCGATGCCGAGCTGCGCCGCCACCTCGGCGGCGAGGACGTCGATGCCGCCGGTCAGGATCGCCGTCTCGATGCCCCGTTCGTGCAGGGACGTCAACAACCCTTCCGCACCCGGCTTCAGGACCCAGCCTGAAAGCGCCTCACGAATCCTCGAAATGTGTAGTGGTTTGGGCCATCGTGATACATCGCGCCGCATGAACTCGATGTAATCGATGGCTCCGATACGGAACAGTTGCATCGTATCGGAATTGTCGTTTCCAAAGAATTCATTGAGGGTTCCCCAGCTACTTTCCGCCTCAAGAAGTGTGCCGTCGAGGTCGAATACGATCATGTCGATCCTGTCTTCAGGGTCTTCCCGCATTGCACCAGTGTTGCTCGTACCCCCCAATTATGGCAACTTTACGGGCCCCTCAACGGCCGCGAAAACCGCAGGTGGCAGAGAGAGTTATGGAATTTTCCTCAGATGCAAGCCTACCGACGAGCCACGGGACGTTTCGGATTCGCGTCATCCGGGACGAGTCCGGAAGCGAACACGTCATCGTATTCAAGGGCGTGATCGACGAGGCGGAAGATCTTCCCGTCCGCGTGCACTCGGAATGCCTCACCGGCGAAGTCTTCGGCTCTCAGCGCTGTGATTGCGATCAGCAGCTCGGCGCTGCGCTCGACTTCTTCGAAGAGGAAGGCAACGGCTTGCTCATCTATCTTCGCCAGGAAGGGCGCGGAATCGGCTTGTTCAACAAGATCGAGGCGTACTGCCTGCAGGACGACGGCCTCGACACGATCGAGGCGAATCATGAGCTCGGACTCTCGGCCGACTCCCGCTGCTACCAGCTCGCGGTCAAGGTGCTCGCCGAGCTCGGCGTCCGGTCGGTGCGGCTGCTCACCAACAACCCGCTGAAGATCGATGCGCTCCGCCAGGGCGGAGTCGAGATTACCAGCCGGGTCCCGATACAGTGTGTGCCCAACACCCACAACATTGCATATCTCGAGACCAAGAAGCTGAAGATGGCGCACCTGCTATGAGCGGAAAGTCCCGTGATTCAGGCGCTTAAGCGGGCCAATCCGGTGCTGGCGGCGGGCGGCCAGGCGATCCTCGCCAGAGTCGAAGCCGTTCTCGATTCCGAACCGCTCTATCCCGCCAGGCCGAGCATCACTCTCGCCTACGCGCAGAGTCTCGACGGCTGCATCGCCGCCGACCCCGGCTTGCCCACGGCCATCAGCAATTGCGAGACGCTGGTCCTCACTCATCACCTGCGAGCGATGCACGACGCCTTGTTGGTCGGTGTGAACACGATCATCGTCGACGACCCGCAGTTGACCGTTCGCAAGGCGCAAGGCGGCAACCCCATTCCCGTGATCGTCGATTCGTCGCTCCGCATGCCGCTCGACTCACGGCTGCTCGGACAGGATTCCCATCCCATCATCGTCACGACCGCGGGATCGTGCGCGAAACGTCGCTCCGCCCTCGAGGAGAAGGGGGTCGAAGTGCTCCCCGTCGCTTCCGATCCGTGCGGCGGCGTCGATCTCGCGGCGGCGTTCGAGATCCTTCGCGCGCGGGGCATCCGCTCGGTCTTCGTCGAAGGTGGAGCCAAGATCATCACCAGCATTCTCGCGGCCGATCTCGCCGATCAGGTCGTGCTCACGATCGCGCCCCATTTTCTCGGAGGCGTGCGGTCGGTGGAGCCCCTGCTCGGGCGGGGGCCCAACCGTCGCCCCGAGCTGGCCGATATCGCGTGCGAGATGATCGGCGACGATCTCGTCGTTCAGGGCAGTTTGGTGCGCGCGAATGGGCCAAGGTGATCTCGCCGTCGGTCTGATCCGGAGCGCGGGCTCGGGCGGGTCGTTCGAACGCAAGAGCCGCGACCTCAGCATCGCGTGGTCTCGTTACGGATACCGCGACTCGATCATCGAGCGCGATTCGGTCGGCGCGATCCTCGAAGCGGCGGCGAGCGGCGGCTACCGCTACTGCCTGGTCCTCTCGCCGGGCGTCTTGATCCGCGAGAGCTGGCGCGGCGAAGGCGAGCCGGGCTGCGATTTCCTGACCGCCCTCGCACAATGGGCCGAGAACAGCGACTTCTTCGTCGCCGGCCGCATCGTCGAGAAGCCCGCTGCCTGGTACGGGCTGCTCGACCGCTGGCTGCTGGTCGACCTGGCGAAGCATCGAACGCTGGGATGCCCCGAGTTCGGCGATGCGCCGGGGCCGCTGCAGGACCTGCCCGGCGTCGAAGCAAAGCGCGAAGACGGCGAAATCCGCTCGCTCCTGCCGACCGGTGACGCAGAGCCCGCGCGGCCGGGCCTAGCGGGCTGGGGGTTCGTCGCGGCGGCCCTGGCTGCCGGCATCCCGGTGTCGAACCTCGATCCGACGCTGGCGAACCAGCTGCTCGACCTCGGAGCCGCCGACGCGGCCGGATTCGGACGCTTCGCCGAATACTTCGGCGACGGGATCGGGCGTTATGCGGAACAGCGGGAGACCGTGGAATTGAGCGGAGCGCAACGCGAGCTGCTCGACACGGCGGCGCTTCACTCGGCGAATGCACGGCGAGGCGTGTTCCTGTGGAACATCGAGCCCTACGACGACGTGGAGACGCCACCGCCGGACTTCACCGAACCCGTCTCACACATCTACAGCGTCGCCGCCGGCTTCAAGCCCAATCGGATCCTCGAAACTCACGGCTTCGACGCTCGCACCTCGGTGACCTTCATGGACTACAGCGCGCGCGCACTCGACGTGCGTCGCTTCACGATCGAGAATTGGGATGGCCGCGACTTTCCGCGCTTCGTGCGCGAGCTGTTCGAACGCTTCCCCTACCCCGAGACCTACTACCACCTGTGGCGGGACATCACCCCCGCCGAGGTCTCTTCCGACCAGCTCGAGTCCGCGTGGCGCAGCGAGCTGGTTCGCTGGGGCGGCGAGCAGGCCTTCGCAGAGCACTGGAGCCGCTACCGGGAGCTTCGGCACGAGTTCGTGCACTGCGACATCGTCGGCGACCCGACTCCCGTGATGGAGCGGGTGGCGCCCGACCCGCGCGCGGTGATGTGGTGGAGCAACGCGTTCTTCACCGTCTGTTCGAACTGGTACAATTCTTGGGACGAGCGCCGCGATCGGTACGAGGCGTGGGTGTCCGGGTTGGCGAGTCGAAATCCGGAATTGCTCGTCTACGGCTCGGATCACAACAACAGCAACGTGAACTGGATCCGGATCGGCGACTACTGGTCCCGGTATCGCGAGCTGCCCGGCGACGAACTCGTCCCGCGCAAGCTCCAGCACCATGAGATCCGCATGTAGGACCGGGACGCCGGCGAAGGAGACGCGATGAGCGCGATGACAGTCGAGAAGATCAATGAGTCCGGAAGCTTCGACCGGCACCGCGGGCCCGTCACCTGTGCGGCGGCCGTTCCGGGAACCGATCTGGTCGTCACGTCCGGTTACGACGGCGCGGTCGGCTTGTTCGACCTCGGAACCGGGCGAGTGGAGCTGCTGGGCTATCACGACCATCTCGCAAACCGCGTCACCGTCGACGCTACCGGGACTCGCGCGGCTTCCTGCTCCTCCGATTTCAACCTCCACATCTGGGACCTGCCCAACCGGAAGCTCGAGCGGGTGCTGCGCGGCCACGCGGACGACGTCGAGGATTTCACTTTCGTGGACGCGCACCGCGGCGTGTCGGTCGCCCGGGATTGGCGCATCCTGGTGTGGAATCTCGACACCGGGGCGATCGCCCGCGTGATCGAAGGGCACGAGATGGACGTGCTGTCGGTGGTTCACGACGCCGGGACCATCTACACCTCCGGCGATGACATGACGCTTCGGGCCTGGGATCTCGACACCGGTCGCCAGATTCGCAAGTGGGGGCCGTTCGAGAACGAGACCGATTCCTGTGCGATCGATCCCATCCACCGCAGAGCGGTGCTCGGCGACGACGACGGCTTCGTTCGCCTCTTCGACATCGATAGCGGCGAGCCGATCGCCGCGATCGAGGCCCACACATCGGGAATCAAGAAGGTCGCGACCTGTCCGCGCACCGGCGACATCCTGTCGGCGGCGTACGACCAGAAGATCGAGATCTGGGACGCCGAGACGCTCGAGCGCAAGACCACCCTCGAGAACCTGCCGTCGAAGTGGGAACGCTCCTTCAACTGGTCTCCCGACGGGAGACGTCTGGTGGCGGGCACTTTCGACGGCACCGTCGTGGCCTGGGACGCCGCGAACGGGCGCCGGCTGGGCGAGTTCGGCCGGCAGGGGCCCGGCAACCGCTGCCTGAACGACGTCGCCGCCACCGATGCCGGCCGACTGGCGCTCGTGTGCGACGACGGCATCGTGCGCACGGCGGACCTGACGGCGAGCCGCGCCGAGTGGGGGGCCGAGGCCGAGCCCGCGTCCGGCCGCGTGCTCGCCAACGCGGTGGCGATGGACGAGGGGCGCAATCGCGTCCTGACCGGTGCCCACGACCACCGACTCCACTACTACGACACGCAGGGTGGCGGGCTGCGCCACACCGGCGAGACCTTGCTGGGCGAAGGCCCGGTCAACTGTCTGCGAGTCGCCCATCACCCGGGTTTCGAAGGGGACGTGTTCGCCGCCTGCTACAGCGGCGCGATCGTGCGCGTGGGGCTCGACGGCGATCGGCTCGGCGACATCCGGGTGCACGAAGGCGCCGTCAAGGCGCTCAGCCTCCACCCGGTGAAGACCCTCGGCGTGAGCTGCGGCGCCGACAAGATCCTGGCCGCCTGGGATTTCGACGGAAATCTCGTCGAGCGCTTCTTCGGGCACATGGCGATCATCGACGACGTCGACATCGACCCGTCGGGCGAGTTCGTCGCCAGCGTCTCCCGGGACTTCACCCTGAAGGTCTACGGGCTGCGCGACGGCAAGCTTCTCCACTCGGTTTCGATCGGGCGGCGCTCCCCCAAGGCCGTCTGCTTCGTCGATCCGAACACGGTCGTCGTCACGAACTACTGGGGCAGCCTGCTCCGGGTGGATCTCGCGAGCGAGGCGGTGACCCAGCACCAGATTGCGGCCAACGGCATCAGCGGAATCACGCGCAGCGGCGACGATCTGATCGCGGTCTCCTACGACGGTACGGCATATCGCGTGAACCCCGTGAATCTCGAGGTCCGCAACCAGATCGACGGCCTGACACAGCGGCTCCAGCCGAGTCCGCTGTTCTGATCGATGGGCGGGCACCCGGCGTCAGCCGACGATCCGGAGTGGGCCGACGTGCGCTTCGTCATCGTCGCCGCTCGTCGCACGGGCAGCAACTGGCTGTGCACGTTGATCGATTCGCACCCCGCCATCCTGTGTCACCACGAGCTGTTCAATCCGGCGGGAGTCTTCTACGCACAACGCCTGCGCGACGGCGCGCTTCGCCCGGAGTCGGTCGCCGAGCGCGACGCCGATCCGGTGGGCTTCCTCGAGCGGATCTGGCGCCAGCCCGGTGGCCACCGTTGCCTCGGCTTCAAGATGACCCATGGCCAGGCCGAGCCGGTCCTCGAGCACGTGCTCGAGGATCCCGCCGTGCGGAAGATCGTGTTGAAACGGCGCAACCGCGTGAAGACCTGTGTCTCCGAGAAGGTCGCCCTGAAGCTCGACTCGTGGGAGGTCTACGACGAGGCCGATCTGCCCGATCGGAGGCCGCGCGTCGACCTCGACCCGCGCGAGCTGCGAGAACACGCGGCACGCAACGAGCGCTTCTACGAGCGCGTCGACGCCACGCTCGCGGACACGGGCCAGACGTGTCTGCGCGTCGATTACGAGGACCTGCGCCGGACGGAAGAGCACACGCGTCTGCTGCGCTTCCTGGACGCGGCGCCCTACGACGCACCGCTCGAGCCCACCAGCCTGAAGCAGAATCCCGTCGATCTGCGCGAGGTCGTTCGCAACTTCGACGAGCTCGCCGAGGCGTTGCGCGGAGACCCGCTGCGCGACGAGCTTCTCGACCGCGAGGCCTGATCGTGAATCCCGTCGTCCGCGTCTTCGAAGTCTGTCGCCTCGACACACAGACCCGACTGGGCCGTAGTGCGAGCCTGTACCCGTTGTTCCATCGGCTCCGCGGCGCACCCCGGTCCAGGAACCTCGTCGGAGACGACACCGAAATGTGCATCGAGGCGCCGTCCGGGTCCGGCAACAGCTTCTTCGTCAACGGCTTCCAGATGATCAACCCCGACGTGCGCCTGGCGCATCATCACCACGTCGCCGCCCAGCTGAAGCGCAGCGTCGCTCGGGGCGTCCCCACCCTGGTGATCCTGCGCAATCCCATCGACTGCGTCGCATCCAGGAGCCAGGGGGCGCCGTGGCTGGCGGGGCCGGTCTTTCGCCAGTGGATCCGATTCTTCGAAACCGCGGATGCGCTGCGGGCGTCGATCCTGTCGTTGACGTTCGAGTCCGTCACGCGCGATCCCGCCGCTGCGATCGAACGCATCAACGAACGCTTCGGGAGCCGCTTCGACAGCCGATTCCCCGATTCGGAGCGAGTCTTCGAGCGCATGGACGCGGCCTACGCCGAAGTTCTGGCCGCGCGGGCGCGAAACCCCAATCGCCCCGACCCGAAGCGCGCCGAGGCCCGCACGCACGCGCGGCAGGTCGCGGGGTCGCACCCGCTCGCCCCGGCCGCAACCGCTCTGTACGAGCGCCTTCGGACCTCCGCGCGATGATACGCTACCCGGTCGGGGGCATTTCCTCGGGATTCCGATGGATCTGAGAGTCAGCTGGCGGCGGCGCTACTCATCGTACGTCTCGCTCTATTTCGGCGACTCGGTGCCGATCCTGGTCTACCAGATGGGCAAGGTCGGCTCGTCGTCGATTCGCAACACCCTGCTGCTGCTGGGTCTGCATCCCGTCCTGCACCTCCACACCTTTTCGCCGCTGCGCGAGAAGTGCGCCGCCGACGTCCGCGTCGAAGCCGAACTCGCGCGCACGGTCGCGCGCGAGATCGAACACGCCCGAGCGGTCTTCGACCAGATGGGCCGCTGGGCGAGGCTCCGACTGCGGGTTCACGAGCACGCGAACGAGCGACGGCTGGCGCGCCGCCTCCTGCGGCCGGGGGCGAAGCTCAAGATCATCACGTCGGTGCGCGAGCCGATCGCCGCGAATGTCTCGATGTTCTTCCAGCTCCTGCCGTGGTACACGCACGGCAGCTACCGGCCCGATCGATTCTCGACCGACGAGCTGATTCGCATGTTCTTCGAGCGCTATTCGTGCGGCCGGCCGCTGATCTGGTTCGACGAGGAGATGAAGTACAACACGGGGCTCGACGTCTACAAGCATTCCTTCCCGATGGATCGCGGGTCGCTGGCGTTCGGCGAAGCAGGCACCGACGTGCTGGTTCTCAAGGTCGAGACGGAAGATGCGCAGAAGGAGGAAGCGCTGTCGCGCTTCCTGCAGCTGGATCGAATCCGGTTGGCAAAGAGCAATGTCGCGGCGGACAAGGCGTACGCCGATCAGTACGCCGACTTCAAACGGCGAATTCGCTTCCCGGAGGCGTTCTTCCGCGAGATGTACGAATCGAAGTACGCGCGGCACTTCTACGACGAAGGCGAGCTCGCGCGCTATTCGAAGCAGTGGCATCGTTCCGAAGCGCCTGCGATCCGCGATTCATGAGCGCGCCCATGGGCATTCGCGATCTGCTCATTCGCGGTTTCGCGAGTGCGCTGCTGTTGCGCCTGGCCGGTGCCGGGCTCGCGTTCGGCCTCCAGGTCCTGTTGGCCCGCCTGCTCGGGCACGCGCCCTACGGCACCTACGTTCTCGCCTTCACGTCGATCGCGACGGCGTCGCTCATCCTCAAGTTCGGCTTCGACACGGCGACGCTCCGCTTCGCGCCCGGTTACCGGGCCAACGACGAATGGGAGCTGCTACGCGGCCTGCTGCGGGAGAGCAGCCGGGTGGTGTGGTGGGCGACGGGGAGCGGAGCCCTGCTGGTCATCTCGATCGCGACCCTGCTGCGACCCGGCGGGGACGCGACCATGGCGTGGACGTTCTGCATCGCCGCCGTCGCGCTTCCGGTGATGACGACACAGCATCTGGCCGAGGCGCGACTCCGCGCTTTCGAGCGCGTGTTCCTGTCGCGCATGGCGCCCGAGGTCCTGCAGCCGCTCCTGCTCGGAGGCTTTGCGCTCGCCGTCACGGGCGTGCTGGGAAGCATCGGAGCGGTCGAGGCGATGCTGTGCGCGCTGACCGCGATCGCGATGACGCTGCTCGTCTCCACGCTCACGCTCCGCCGGGTGGCGCCGCGCGCGTTCGTCGGCCCGGTGCGGAAGGACTCGAGAGCGTGGCGGACCACCGCATTCCAGCTCACGATCTTCTCGACGACGATGCTGGTGATCGGCCAGATCGACGTCGTCGTCGCCGGCGCCATGCTCGGCCCCGAGGCGGCTGCGAGCTACGCGACCGCGAGCCGCATCTCCAAGTTCGTTCCGTTCGGTCTCACCGCGATCAACATCGCGCTCGCACCCATGGCCGCGCGCCTCCTCCACTCGGGGAAGACCGACGAGTTGCAGCGGGTGGTCGTGCGGGCCGCAGCGGCGATCTTCCTCATCACGGCTCCGCTCGCGACCGGAGCCGTGGTCTTCGGCCGCTCGCTGCTCGCGCTGTTCGGTCCGGAGTTCGTCGCCGGCTACGGAGCCCTGGTGTTCCTGACGCTGGGCCGCGCGGCGAACGCGCTGTGCGGTCCGACCGCGATCCTGCTGACCATGAGCGACAATCAGCGCGATGCGACGCTGATCGCCGTGGGGAGCGCGGTGCTCGATGCTTCGTTGCTGCTCGTCCTGATTCCGCGTTTCGGCCTGGTGGGTGCCGCAGCCGCCACCGCGATCACGATCGTGGCCTGGAATCTGGCGTTGTTGTTCATCGTGAGACGCCGGACGGGCATCGACCCGACGCTATTTTCGGTGCTGAGGGCGCGCCCTGGTCGTCGTCGGCCTTCCGGCTAGCCGGGGACGCGCTCGCGTCGCCGGCTTCGATCGAGAGTGTGGCGGCCACCGGGAAGTGATCGGACGGATAGCGGCCGTTCCGCTCGAAGCGCAGGATGCGCGCGCGCAGCACGCGAAAGCCCGGTCCCGCAAAGACGTAGTCGACCCGCGACCCGATGCGGGTCCCGAGGAAGGCGTGGTAGGTCGCCGCAATGATCTCGTCGGGATGCCGCTCGCGAAACGTGTCGACGAACCGAAGCGCCAGACCGGCGTCGGGCTCTCCGGTAGCAGCTTCGCCGCGCAGCAACGCCAGCGCGGGGTCGTTGGCCCTGGCGTTGAAATCGCCGGTCAGGACGACGGGATCGGCGAAGGCTCGGGAGCGAACGCGATCGAGCAGCACTCCGGCGCTCCACCGCCGCGACGCCGCGGAGCGGTGATCGAAGTGGTTGTTGTAGACGTAGAACGCGAGCCCCGATCGCTCGTCGACGAGTCTCGCGCCGAGCGGCAGACGCACGCTGCCCTCTCCCCAATCCTCCGCCGGCGCGTCCGCGCGGGCGTTGTCGGCGTCGCTCGTAACGGCGTCGAGTCGGAAGCGGCTCTTGCAATAGAGAATCGAGTTCTGGCGATTTCCGGTGACGGGGTATGCGGCGTATCGGGGCAGCTGCGACAGCAGTGCATCGACGTATTGGGCACGGGACTCCTGCAAACCCAGCACGGCCGGCGCCTCGTCGCGCAGCAATTCGATCACGAGCGCTCGCCGAGTGTTCCAGCCGTTCGGTGCAGGGTCGGGTCCCCAGCGCAGATTGAACGACATCACCTCGAGCACGAGGGGATCGTCGGCGCGAACGGGCTCGCTCGCGGCGCACGACGGGCACGGCGCGGCCAGCAGCAGGACGGTTGCGATCAGAGCCGAGAGCGGCGAATGCACAGGAAGGTCCAGTAGCCGATGGCGCCGAGCATCACCAGGTCGAGCGCGAACAGCGGCCCGGCGGTCGGGGAGAAGAGTTCCGGCTCCTTCCCCCGAACCAGCAGCCAGAAGCGCGGCTCGAGGTTGGTGATCGCGCCGAAATAGACCAGCGGAATCAGTCGGCGACCCGACAGAACTCCGTCGGCCATCAGGGTGTGGAGTACGAACGGCAGGAATGCCGCGAAGTACCACGGATAGGTCTTGTAGGACAGCATCATGAAGATCAGGTGGATTGCGGACAGCAGCGCTGCGGAGGAGTCGAACCCCTCGAAGCCTCGCCGCACCCGTCCGATCCCGAACAGCAGACAGAGCGGCGCCAGCACGACCAGCAGGCTCGACATCGAGAGCTGCTTCACCCATGCGCCGTTCAGGTCGAAGTCCGTCAGCATCGAGAGCAGGAACCACAGGTTCCCGCTCGTCGCACGGAACTCGTAGTTCAGCGCGCGGGCGCCGACGTCGACGTCGACAGTACGGAGGATCGCGAGGCCGACGACGAGCAGCACGATCGGAGCGCCGCGGGCGAGGATTCCGGTGCGTCGGAACAGCAACACCGCGGGCCAGCCGAGCACCATCGTGATCTTCGAAAGAAGCAGTCCCAATGCCGCCGCGATGCCGGCGGCCACCTCTCGCTTCGATTCGGCGAGCGTCAGGCCCAGCATCGCCGCGCATGCGAGGATCGGGCC